>Ga0308414_1000422_pt1 | contig 26782 bp, 23 predicted proteins | sample HotsprSampleOS50_FD_205667 | JGI IMG/M metagenome (GOLD analysis project Ga0308414, IMG submission 205667) | Hot spring phototrophic mat microbial communities from Octopus Spring, Yellowstone National Park, Wyoming, United States - 20090730_OS50 ...
TCGCGCACGGGCCGAGTTGACACCCGCACGACGGCCGTGGCAGCCACCAGCGGCGTGCGTCGAGCCGCGAGCCTGCTCCTTCTCCTCGTAGCGCTGCTGGCCGTGGCGCCGACGAGCCCGGCCCAGACGAGCGCACGCTGCCGCACGGCGTGCCGATCGGCGGTCGAAGGCTGCATCGCCTGGCGCGGCAGCGCCCTGCGCGATCTCGAGGTCTCGCCGCGCGCGCTGCGGCGCAAGGCCCGAGCCATCCGCCGGAGCTGCGAACGCACCGCGGTCCGCCGGTGCCGGGCCGAGGGGATCGGCGCCTGCAACGTCCCGGTCATCTGCGCGTGCGGACGCTGAGCCGATCCCAGGCGAGAGGCAGACAGGCCACCGGCAGCGCCACGCCACCGTACAACAAGGCCACGAAAAACATGCCGTCGGCGATGGCCCCGCCGGCACCGGCCGGAAAGACCGAGGTCTGGACGAGGAGCGCCAGGTTCGAGTTCCGGATCGTCGCCTCGGTGGCGATCGCCAGCACGTCGCCCCTGGGTAGTCCTCCAGCACGGGTCGTAAGGGCGGCAGCGCCCTGGGCGGCCACGGCAAAAAGGGCCACGGCGCCGATGCCCCACACGCCGTACGCCCTCGGGTCGAGCTTGCCCTCGCTGCCGCCGAGTACCGCGAGCCCCAGGATGCAGACGAGGCTCCCTCGCACAGCCCAGCGTGCGATCGTCTCCCGGTACGCTTCGAAACGGGCGCCGGTCACCATGCCCGCGGCCAGCGGCAGGAGCAGTGCATACACGATGTCGCGCGTCACATGGCCTACCGCGACCGACGCCCCATCCCCAATGCCCGGCTCCAGCAAAAGGTCGAGCACGGCCGGCGTGGTGACCAGGGCGCCCACCGTGGTGACGCCGGTCAGCGAGATCGACAACGCCACGTTGCCGCCCAGAAGATAGGTGAACACATTCGACAGCGTGCCGCCGGGCACGGCCGCAAGCAGCACCAAGCCGGCCGCGACCCCCGCCGGAATCGCCAGCGCACGTCCCAGACCCCATGCCAGGCACGGGATCAGCGCGAGCTGGATGGCAAGACCGATCGCGAGCGCGCGTGGCGCCCGGAATACCACGACGAACTCGCGCAGCGTGAGGACGGCCCCCATCCCGAACATGGCCAGCCCCAGCTGCGCGGCCGCGAGCAGTCGTTCAGGGTCGAGGACTGACATCGGGGGCGCCGGTCCCGCGGAGTTCAGCCACCATCGCGAAGCCCGAGCTGCTCGCGAACCGTGCGCTCGAGCTCCGCCACCATGGGTCCGGCGTGCTGTTCCTTGAGCTCGCGCAGCCGCGGATACCCGGCCCGACTCTCCGCCTCCCACTCGTCGGCGAAGCGACCCGAGGCGATCTCGTCGATCAGCTCCCGCATGCGCGAGAGCACGTCGAAATGGTCGAAGGCACCGCGCCGTGACAGCTGGCCGTACTGGCTGGTCGGCGAGTGGAATTCGAGCTGCTTGACGAAGCCGACCTCGCGCAGCAGCCGATAGTTCCGTTCGACCTCGCCCGACAGGTAGAGCTCGGCGAGGATGGCTTCGAGGGGAATGCCGCGCTCGAGCAGCGCCGCGACGAAGGCCCCGTTCACGTGCGTAAGGACAGGCGACAGCGCCTGCTCCACCGCCAGGTCGAGCACCGCTTCCTGGTGCGGCGTCAGCTCGATGGCCCCTTGTCGCAGGCCACCGATGGCCTTGGCCACAGCGAGGGTGCGGGGCAGCGCACGACCCGTGCGGTCGGCATGGACGCCGACGGCCGTGATGAAGCCGATGCGCTCCTCGTAACAGCGCCGGACCTCCGGCCCGAGCATGCGCGGCGCCACCATGCCGACATCGCCCGGCGGTGCAAAGCGACCGAAGGCCAGCGTGTATCCACTGGCGAGGATGGTGAGACCGTCGTCGGGCCTGGAGATCGGCAGCGCGGGGACGACGTCATCCGGGACGAGAATGCAGACCACGTCGGCCTCGCTCGCCGCCGGCACGTCGGCGACGGCGAAGCCGTCCTCGGCCGCGCGACCTCGCGTCTCGTCGTTCCGCACGCAGACACGCACCTCGAGACCAGAGTCCCGCAAGTTGAGAGCCCACGAGCGTCCCTGGTTTCCGTAACCGACCACGGCCACGGTCGAGCCTGCCAGCTCGGCCAGATCGGCGTGCTCCTCTCGGTAGATGGTCGCCATGGCCGCCATCATCGTTCAGCGAGCGCTGAACGGTCAATCGCAGGCCGGTGCCTGCCGCGGCGTGTCCGAGGTTGCTCGGCGGGAGCCCCCGGGCGTAGGGGGGAAGCGCTCGTTCTCTGTCGTCGCAGATCATCGCCGGGTTCGCCCGCAGCGACCGCGCTCGTAGGGACTGGCCGCACCCCTGTACCGCATTCTCGCCGAGGCCAGGACCGACGAGATGCTCGATCTGTGCGCCGGCGCAGATGGCCCGGCGGATGCCCTGGCCGATGCGCTCGAACGGAGCACGCCCGCCGGGACGCGGCCGCCGCGGATCGTGTTGAGCGATCTCTACCGCCGGGCTCGAGGCGTGGCGGGTCGTGCGAGACCGGCATCCCCGGGTGATCGATCTGGTCGCCGAGCCGGCCGATGCCACGCGCATCCCCGCAGATCTGGCGCGGGGCCGCGCGCGGACCATCGTCAACGCCTTCCATCATTTCCCGCCGCCGCTGGCCGCGGCGATCCTCGCGGACGCCGTGCGCGGCTCGGCGGGCATCTTCGTGAGCGAGGCCTTCGACCGAACACCGCTCGGCTTGCGGGCGTCCGCGCCAGTCGGCCTCGCGGCGCTCGTCGCAACGCCGCTGCTCACACGACGTGTCGACCATGCGCATCTATCGCCCCGAGGACAGCGCGCATGGTGGCGCCCTTCGGCGCCCACGGCAATGGAAGTACGGTACGTACGACTATGGCGTCGGGGGTCGTGGCCACTGGTTCTCCGGCCTGCCGCGCCCGTCGTAGCCCTCGCATCGTCCTCAGGGCGACGCAGAGGACGCGAGGGGCGCTCTCGCTTGCTCGAGCGGCTGTCGGCCGCAGCGCGAGGCGCGGGCCTCGCGGCGGATCGCCCGGGCCCGCAGCGGGGTCACGACGCCCGCCTGGGTGAGCTCGACGAGCTCCACGCGCACACACGAGAGGTAGTCGGCCCGACCTCGCCAGGCTGCGCCCACGCGTGGGCTCTCGCAGGGACAGGTCTGCCCCACGCTGCAGCCGCGATGGTCCACCTCGTCTCCGGCGCGCGTGCCCGGGCAGCGGTCGCATGCGTCGCCCACCCCGTCCGGGGCCTCGTCGGTGGCGTCGGCCTGATCCTCGTTGGCGTCCCGCGGGCAGTTGTCCGCGTCGTTGCGCACACCGTCCCCATCGACGTCCCCATCGCAGACGTCGCCCTTGCCATCTCCGTCGAGATCGCGCTGCAGCGGGTTCGAGATGCGCGGGCAGTTATCGTCGCACGCGCTCGTCCGCCCGCCGGTACACGGCCCATCGCCGACGCGCCCGCTTCCGTCCCCGTCGTCCAGGATCCCGTCGCCATCGAAGTCCCCGGGTTTGGGGTCGAGGCGCCCGCACGCCGAGCGGCGGGCCAGGGCGACAACAGCAGCGCGTTCTCGTTCCGTGATCGCCCCGGCGAGGCGGAGCCTTCTGGCGTAGCGGGTGACGCACGCGACATACGTCCGCTTGTTACGCCAGCGCGCTGTTCCGCCTGCAGGACCCTCGCAGGGGCAGCGCTGGCGGATGCTGCACCCGTCCGCCGCCACGGCGATGCGCAGCTCGCCCTCCTTGTTCGGGATGTCTTCGACGGTATCCGCACAGAGATCGCACGCGTTCCCCACCCCGTCGTCATCATCGTCGTCCTGCTCCGGATTCGGCGCCAGACGGCAGTTGTCGCACTTGTTCCCCACACCGTCGGCGTCGCTGTCGCCCTGGGCAGGATCGAACACGGCCGGACAGCGATCGCGGTCGTCGGCGATGCCGTCTCCGTCGGTGTCGACTTCCGCACGCACCCCGGGTAGGCCACAGACCAGCAACACCGCGAGCAGGCATGCAGAACGGGCGTGCACGCGCCCCGACGAAGCATGCTCCGTGCCAGCGGGCGGCCGCGGGCGGGCGTACCTGCCGCGTGGCAAGACGTGCCGGGCGGACAGCTTTGGTGCGTCACGGCGCTGGCGCGGGCGACAGGTTGGCCAATGGGCGCGGAGCCGCGCTCGAGCTTGCGTCACCTGAAAATGCCCCGCTAACTTCAACCCCATGTCCGCGCGCAATCGGGCTGTCGTCACCGTGATTGGCCGCGACCAGAAAGGGGTCGTGGCGCGCGTGTCGACCTATCTCGCCTCCTGCGGGATCAACATCGAGGACATCGAGCAACGCGTGATGGAGGGGCTCTTCATCATGACGATGCTGATCGACTTGACCGAGCTCACGATCACGCTCGACGAGCTGGTCGAGGGCCTCAAGGCCATCGGCGAGGAGATCGGCATGGAGGTGAAGCTCCGCCTCGCTGGCGCCGCACCCGAGCGGAAGCGCGTCGCCGTGCTGGTCACGAAGGAGGCCCACTGCCTGGAACAGCTCTGCCGCGACCGGGAGGCGGGGTTGCTGAACGGCGACCTGGCCGTCGTGCTCTCGAACCATCCCGACCTCGAGCCAGTGGCCCAGCGCCACGGGATCCCCTTCGCGTGGTTCCCCTCCACCGACAAGGCCGCGCACTTCGAATGGCTGGGCACCCGCCTCGGCGAGGTGCGGCCCGATCTGGTCGTGCTCGCCCGCTACATGCAGATCCTGCCGGCAGCGCTGATCGCCCGGTATCCTTTTCGCATCATCAACATCCACCCCTCGCTCCTGCCGTATCATCCAGGGTCGAACGCCTACAAACAGGCCTGGGAGGAAGGGGTGCGCGTCTCCGGCTGCACGGCCCACTTCGTGACCGAGCAGCTCGATGCCGGCCCCGTCATTCTCCAAGATGTCTTCCACATCCGTGTCGGCGAGGACACGCTCGACGAGGTGCGGGCGCGCGGGCAGGCTCTCGAAGGGCAGGTGCTCTCGCAGGCGGTGCAGCTCTTCCTCAACGATCAGCTCGTGGTGAAAGACCGCAAGGTCATCTTTCGCCCGGGGCGGGTTCCGGCGACGATACGCGGCGGCTAGCCGCGAGGGGTCGGGCGATGCCGCGAGCGATCGGCAGCGGATTCCACCGTTCGCGACCGATCGGCGCCATCTCGTCGATGGCGAAGCCCGCGGCACGCACCAGATCGCCGGTATTGCGGTTGGGATGGCATCCACCGAACAGACGCCGCCAGACTGGCGTGATGACGTCCTGCAGGCGCGCCATGACCCACCCGGGCGAGCGCACGTGCTCGAGAAAGAGCAGTCGCCCCTCGGGCCGCAGCACGCGCCGCACTTCTCCGAGCGCGGCCTCGGGCTCGGGGATCGTGCATAGGGTGAAGGTCACCACCACGGTGTCGAAGCTTGCTGCGGCAAAAGGCAGCTCCTCGGCGCCGACCTCGTGGAGCTCGATCGCCTGGGCAACGTGCTGGGCGCGACGTCGCGCCCGTCGCAGCATGTAGGGGTCGGGCTCGATCCCGACCAGGGCGCTCACCGCCTCGCCGTAGAGGTCGAAGTTGAGGCCAGTGCCGACGCCGATCTCGAGCACCCGGCCGCGGGCTTCCGGAACGACCAGTTTGCGTGCCGCGTACATGGGACGCATGGCCACGTCCAGCGTGGCCGCCAGAATCGGGTGGCGGGGCTGCACTGCCCCATCGACCTACCAGAGGCCTCTGTGAGGGAACAGGGGGCTCAGGCGAGCCCGTGCGCACGGGCCAGCAGATCGAGCGGATGCTCGACGGCGACGCGAAGGCCACGGGCGAGCACCCCGGCCCGGATCTGCAGGAGGCACCCCGGATTGCCCGCGGCCACGACCGTGGCCCCACTGGCCACGATCCGCTCGAGCTTGCGCGCCAGCAGACGCGCGGCCATCGTGGGCTCGGTCAGATTGTACGTCCCCGCGCTACCGCAGCAGATATCGGCTTCCTCCAGCTCCACCAGCCGCACGCCCGGGATGGTGGCGAGGAGCGCGCGCGGCTCCCCGCGCACACCCTGGGCATGCACCAGATGGCAGGGGTCGTGCACGGCGACCGTGGCGGCGAGCGAGCGACAGGGCAGGGGAAGGCCTGTTTCTGCGAGCAGGACCAGCGGGTCGCGGGTCCGGCCCGCGATGGCTCGGGCTGCGGGGTCTCCCGGCAACAGCGTCTCCCACTCGCGCACCGCCGCGCCGCAGCCGGCGGCTGTCGGGACGAACACGTCTGCGTCGGTCGTGGCGAGCATCCGTGCAAGACGGCGCGCGAGCTCCGCCGCCCGCTCGCGGTCGCCGAGGTGCAGCGCCAGGGCACCGCAGCATCCCTGGCCCGGTGGAACGAGGACACGGAAGCCGGCGCGGCAGAGCAGGTCTGCCGCAGCTCGAGTAGTCGAGCGACAGAGTGTGTCCGCCACACAGCCCGTGAGCACCACGGCCGTTCCCCGGGGACGCCCAAGGGGATCCAGCCGTGCCGGCAGGGGGGGCTGCCGGCCTCGAGGCACGGCGGCGAGCAGCGCGCCGAAGGCCCCGAGCCGCGCCAGGACTCGCTGGCCCGCAAAGGGCCGGAGCGGAAGAACGAGCACGCTGCGCAGCCAGCCGGTGGTGAGCGCGCGTCCCAGCAGCCGCCGCAGCCAGCGGGCGGGGGCAGGGCGGTGGGCTTCGATCGACGGCCGCGCCTCCTCGAGCAGGCGGCCATACGGCACGCCCGAAGGACAGGCCGTCTCGCAGCTCCGACACCCGAGACAGAGATCGAGATGACGAAGCACATCCGGCGCTGCGGCAATGCGGCCCTCGCCGAGCGCCTGCAGCAGGTGGATACGGCCACGCGGCGAATCGGCCTCGGTCCCGAGCTCCAGATAGGTCGGGCAGGCGGAGTGGCACAGCCCGCAGTGCACACACCCGTGTCTCGACAGGTCCTCTGCGAAGGCGCCCACCGCGGGCCGTCGATAGCACGACCGCGCGACCCCTGACGACCCTGCGCTTGCACCGGGTGACGCGAGTGCGCTCTACCGGTGCCTTATGAAGATCGCCTTCGGCTTCGCGAATGCCGGCCCCTTCGCCTCCCCGTCGCTGCTAACCGCGCTGGCCACGCAGGCCGAGGCCGCCGGTGTCGAATCGCTGTGGGCGGTCGAGCACGTGGTCATCCCCGTTGGCTATCGCTCCACCTATCCGTACGATCCGTCGGGAAAGATCCCGGCTCCAGAGAATGTCCCCCTCCCCGATCCGCTCATCGCGCTGGCCTATGCGGCGGCGGTGACCAGGTCGATCCGCCTCGCGACCGGCATCCTGATCCTGCCCCAGCGACACCCGCTCTACGTCGCCAAGGAAGCTGCGACCCTCGATGTCCTCTCGAATGGCCGATTCATCCTGGGGATCGGGGTCGGCTGGCTCGCCGAGGAGTTCGAAGCGCTCGGCATCCCCTTCGCCGAGCGCGCGGGTCGCACGGCCGAAGCCGTGCGGGCGTTACGGGCGTTGTGGAGCGAGGGCCCCTGTCAGTTCGAGGGCCGCTACTACCGCTGGGCCGCCGTCGAATCGAATCCGAAGCCGGTCCAGGAGGGCGGGATCCCGATCGTCGTCGGCGGGCACTCGGAGATCTCGGCACGGCGGGCCGCCCGTTACGGGGACGGCTACTTTCCCGGCGTCGCCGACCTCGACCGCCTGCGCCATCTCCTCGGCATCGTGCGCGAGGAATGCGCCCGCGTGGGCCGGGATCCGCGCACCATCGAGATCAGCGCCATGGTCTATTTCCCGGATCTCGACACCGCGAAGCGCTACCAGGAGCTCGGCGTCCATCGGCTGGTGGTGATGCCGCCGGCCTTCGATGTGGAAGGCCTCGAGCGCGGCTGCGCCGACCTGCACGAGCGGCTCATCGCCAGGCTGTAGTCCCCTCGCAGCCCTCCCCGCCGAGCGCCTGCGAGGCCAGCAGGCGCGCCACAGCCGCGAGGTCGAAGGGCCAGGCGTAGCCGATTGCCACCTCCGGATGGCGGGCTCGCAGCGCAGCCAGCTCCTCAGGGATGTCGACTTCGGAATGGACGCCCCCCGGGGTGAGCATCGAAGGCAGCACCACGATGTGCTGCCGCCCCCGAGCGACGAGGTCCTCGATCGCTTCGGTCAGCGAGGGCGCGCAGAACTCGTTGAAGGCGACCACGAGCTCGGTCGCCCCGAGCAACGGGCGCAGCGCCTCGGCCACCCGCGCAAGGCCCGCGCCATAGGGATCGGTCGTTGCCGTGCGCGGCCAGCGGCGGATGCGCTCGTCGAGCGCACGCTCTTCCTCGCCTGGCGGAAGGCCGCTGCCACGTCGTCGGGCCTCCAGGGCCTTCAGCCGTTGCACGAGCTCGCGCGGGCAATCTCGCGGAACGCCACCGTGACCGACCAGCACGACGGCATCGGGACGGCTCATGTCGCGGATGCTGCCAGGTGCGCTGGGTCGTTGGGAGCCCCCGAGGCGTCGTCGCGCTCGAGCAGCCGGCCAGGCGCCAGTATCCCTCGCGGATCCGCCGCAGCGGTGATCCGTGCCATCAGACCCGCACCGGCTCCAAAACTCCCCCAGATCGGAAGCCCGCATTTGACCTCGGGCCGTGCCCGCGCCACGACGAGAGACCCGCCGTGGGCCTCTCGTTCGGGCCGAAGCCGGTCCACCAGCGGAGCGACGTGCGCCGGCTCGACGACCCCGATGCGCACCATGCCGTTTGCCGCGTGCGCTAGACACCGGATGCGCGCGCCCAGATCTCGCGCGACACGCTCGGCCTCCTCGATCACGGTCCCGACCTGGCTCGGGAGCGCCGCGGCTTTCAACACCGCCGCGTACGGTCCAACCTCGAAGGCACCGAGGCGCCGGCGAAGCGCGGCGCCGTCTCCCACAACCCGGGTATCGAGGCCGTGACGATCGGCCACTGCGCTCGCCCGATCCCGGGCCTCGGCGACCTCGTCGGGGATCCCCGCCAGCCCCACGAACAGGACAGCAGGCGGATCTCCTGTCGCTTCCACTCCCGCACCACCGATCTCGAGCCACAGCGGATCGAGCCCGTCACGGACCTCGAGAGCGACCTCGTTCGCCTCGCTCGCCGAGCGACAGGGGACGACGACCGCCGCCTCGCCCGCTGGCCGCGGTCGCAGCTTGAACGTCGCCTCCACGATGACACCGAGGGTCCCCAGCGCACCCACATGCAGCTTCGGCAGCTCGTAGCCGGCGACGTTCTTCACCACCTTGCCCCCGCTCGTGACCAGCGCTCCATCGGCCTCGACGACCCGCAGGCCGAGGAGAAGATCGCGGACCGTCCCCTGGGACGCCCGCAGCGGACCCACGAGATTGGCGGCGATGAGCCCTCCCGCGGTCGTGCGATCCGGGCGCGGAGGATCGAGGGGCAACCACTGCCCAGCCCTGGCGAGAAGGCGCTCGATGACGGGCAGCGGACATCCCGCCTCGACCGTCAAGGTCATGTCGCCGGCCTCGTGGGCGATGACCCGGTCGAGCCGATCGAGGCGCACCAGCACCGACAACGCCCGCGGCGGGCTGCCGATGTCGAGGTGGGCCCCGAGCCCGCTCGCCACGAGCGGCGCGCCCTCGCGCACGATACGCCGCAGGACCTCGACGTCGCCTGGCCGCAGCACGGCTGCAGGCACGATGCCGTCCACCGCCTCGGCTGGCGTTCCGGCATGCACGAACTCCGCGCCGACGATCTCCTCCCAGCGAGCCATTGGCGGCCGCGTATCGCGCGCGCGGAAGGCTGTCCAGGCTGTGCGTGCTCAGGCGCGCGCGGGCAGGTACGCCGCCGGGGAAGGGGCGTTCCGGGCGGCTGCCCTGGCAATGCCGCGCAGCATGCCAGCGAATACCCGGGCGTGGAGCGGATAGATGCCATACCAGTACAGCAGACCGCCCAGCCCCACCGGATCGAACATGGCGGTCTGGCGAATGACCGCCCCCTCCGCATCAGGCGTCACCTCGAACTCGAGCCACGCCCGGCCAGGAAGCCGCATCTCGGCCATCATCCTCAACCGTCGCGGCGGATCCCAGACTTCGACCCGCCAGAAGTCCACCGCGTCGCCGACAGCCAGGTCCTCGGGGTCGCGGCGGCCACGGCGCAGGCCGGGTCCGCCGACGAGGAGGTCGAGCAACCCCCGGAGCCGCCACAGCCAGTTCGCGTAGTACCACCCGACCTGGCCGCCGATCCGCCGGATCGGGGCAAAGGCCTGAGCAGGAGACACCGCGACGCGCACGGCGCGCGAGTCGACGATGCGCGTCCCGAACACGACCCCACCCCAGCTTCGCGGCGCCCCCGCGGCAGACATGGCGTCCGACCAGCGGGTCGCAGCCAGCTCCCGATCCTCGTTAGCGAGCGCCCGCTCGATCGCCTGGCGCAGGCCCATGGGCCGTATCGGAAAGACGCGCAGCGCACGATCGTCCTCGACGATGCTCGGGTTGCGCAGGCTCTCGACGAGCTTGCGACCGACGCGCGCGTAGACCGGCGTCGTGAGCCCCAGCCACAGACTCGACAGGCGCGGGGTCAGCACCGGGACGGCGATGAGCCAGCGGCGCAGCCCGCGCTGGCGTGCGTACTCGCGCATGATGTCGCCGTAGGAGACCCGATCGGTCCCCCCGATCTCGAAGATGTCGCTCGTCTCCTCCGGCAGATCGAGGACGGCGAGCAGGTACGCAATGACATCCTCGATGGCGATCGGCTGCGCGAGCGTCCACACCCAGCGAGGGCAGAGCATGATCGGGAGGCGCTCGACCAGGGCACGGATCAGCTCGAAGGAGAGGCTCCCCGAACCGAGGATGATAGATGCGCGCAGCTCGACCACCGGTACACCCGTGGAGCGCAGAAGCTCGCCGGTCTCGAGGCGGCTGCGGAGATGGGGCGAAAGCGGTGCGCGGGACGCAGCGAGGCCGCCGAGATACACGATGCGCCGCACCCCGGCCTCGCGCGCCGCCTCGGCGAAGTTGCGCGCCGCCGTCCGGTCGCGCTCCTCGAAATCGCCCGTAGGCGAGCCCATGGAGTGCACGAGGTAATACGCCGTGTGGACCCCGCGGAGGGCCGGCGCCAGCGTGCTGCGATCGAGGCAGTCAGCGCCGACGACCTCCGTCTGCGGTCCGACCCTCGAACGGAGGTACTCCGGACGCCGGGCCATGCAGCGCACAGGCCAGCCACGCTCCTCGAGGGCCTGCCGGAGCCGGCCACCCACGTACCCGGTCGCCCCGGTAACGAGCACGAGGGGTTGTGACGTCACAGGTCGAGCAATGTACACGCGCGGCGCATCGACGCGAATGGGTCCCTGCCCGTTGGACGCGGCTACTCCCGTGCCGTCCGTGCGGCCCGCCGAGCGGCTGTCTCGTCCTCGTCGGGGTCGTTCTCGAAGGTGACCGCCGTTGTCTCGAGCTGGAGCAGTTGCAGCGACTCGGCCCCGGGGGCTGCCTCGACCTCGCGCAGCCGGCGTTGTATGGCGCGGGTGCGCCGGGCGACTTCCTCGTCAATCGTTCGCGAGGCCTCCGCGAGCTTGCGCTGCACGCGATCGAGCACCTCGCCGTATTTCTGGAACTCGGTCTTCACCGCCCCGAGGAGCGCCCACACCTCGCTCGAGCGCTTCTGGATGGCGAGCGTGCGGAACCCCATCTGCAAGCTCGAGAGGAGCGCGGCGAGCGTCGTCGGGCCGGCGAGGACGACGCGGTGCTCGCGCTGGAGGCTGTCCGCGAGCCCAGGCCGGCGCAACGCTTCGGCATAGAGGCCCTCGGTGGGCAGAAAGAGGATGCCGAAATCGGTGGTGTGCGGCGGCGCGATGTACTTGCGGGCGATCTCGAGCGCGCACTGCCGCAGGCGCTGCTCGAGGCCTCGTGCCGCCTCCTCCGCAGCCTCGCCGTCGGCGCGGTCCTGCGCATCGAGGAGCCGCTCATAGTCCTCGCGGGGGAACTTGGCATCGATGGGCAGCCACACCGGCGCAGCCGGGTCGTCGCCAGGACCGGGCAGCCGCACGGCGAATTCCACGCGCTCGCTGCCGCCCGCGGTGGCCACGTTCCGTGCATACTGCTCGGGCGCCAGCATCTGCTCGAGCAGGCTGCCGAGCTGCACTTCGCCCCAGGTCCCGCGCGTCTTGACGTTCGTCAGCACGCGCTTGAGATCGCCAACGCCGGCCGCGAGGGACTGCATTTCCCCGAGCCCTCGGTGCACCAGCTCGAGCCGCTCGCTCACCAGGCGAAAGGATTCGCCGAGCCGCTTTTCCAGCGTTCCCTGGAGCTTTTCGTCGACCGTCTGGCGCATGGTCTCGAGCTGCCGGGCGTTCTCCTCGCGCAGGCGCTCGAGCGCTCCGGTCGTCTCGCTGCGCACGACGGCGAGCGCTTCGATGAGCTCGCGACGGGTCGTGTGCGCCGCCGTGGCCAGCTCGCTCCGTGTCGCCTCCGCCGCCGCTCGCAGCTCCGTGCGCGTGGCCTCCGAAGCTGCGGCAGCCTGGTCGCGCAGGCGTGCCAGCTCCTCGCGGACCGTCCGGTCGGTGCGCTCGGTCGCCTGCAGCACGGGCCCAAGATCGGGCGGGGCCGGAGGCCGCCGCAGCAGCAGCACGAGGAGCGTGGCTGCCGCGAGCGCGGCGACGAGCAGCAGCACCCCCACGGCGATCGTCTCGCTCACCAGGTTCTCCGCGGCCAGGCAGGCCGATCGATCCTGCAGTCTACGCGAAGGCGCACCGACGCAGCCAGCCCCCCGGCGCCTCGCCGGATCCCGCGCGTCACAGCGGGACTTGACGCCGAGGCCAGCGCGTCTCGACGCAGGCTCGGGCGTCGGGAAAGATCTTGTGCGGGTTCGCCCGCTGCGCGGGGTCGAAGACCCCGCGCACTCGCGTCATGGCCCGCAGATCGTCCTCGCCGAAGAGCAGCGCCAGCTCGCGGATCTTTTCGACGCCGATGCCATGCTCTCCGGTCACGCTGCCGCCCAGCGCCACGCACGCCTCGAGGATCTCGCGGCTCGCCGCGAGCACCCGCGCGACCTGATCGGGATCGCGCTCGTCGAAAAGCAGGATGGGATGAATGTTGCCATCGCCCGCGTGAAAGACATTGCCAATGCGCAGCTGGTAGCGCTCGGCCACGGCGGCGATCTGCCGCAGGATGTCCGGAACCTTCGTGCGCGGCACGACGCCATCCTGCGTGCAGTAGTTGGGTGCCAGCCGGCCGACTGCCCCGAAGGCACGCTTGCGACACTTCCACAGCGCAGCCCGTTCGGCCTCGTCGCGAGCCACCCGCAGCTCGCGCACGCCATGGCGGCGACACACGGCCTCGACCTCCGCCATCCACCGATCGATCCCGGCCGCCGCACCGTCCAGCTCGACCAGCAACACCGCCCCGGCGTCGGTCGGCAGTCCCAGGCGGTAGGCGGCCTCCACCGCACCCAGGATGAGGCCGTCCATCATCTCGAGCGCCGCCGGCACGATTCCGGCCCCGATGATGCCCGACACGGCCTCGCTCGCTGCCGCGACCGAGTCGAACACCGCGAGCAACGTGCGCTGCGCGTCCGGCAGGCGCATCAGCCGCAGCGTCGCGCGGGTCACGATCCCGAAGGTACCCTCGCTCCCGACTACCACGCCGACCAGATCGAGCCCCGGCCGATCTTCCACGGCGCCCCCGAGTTGAACCACGGTGCCATCGGGCAGGACCAGCTCTACGCCAAGGACGTGGTTCGTGGTGACGCCGTACTTGAGCGTGTGCGGCCCACCGGAGTTCTCGGCGACGTTGCCGCCAATGGTGCAGGCCGGCTGACTCGACGGATCGGGCGCATAAAAAAGGCCGCTGGCTCGCACGGCATGGCCGATCCACTGGTTCACGACACCCGCCTGGACGACGACCCGCCGGTTGCGGAGGTCGATCCGCTCGATGCGACGAAGCCGGGTGGTACAGACCATCACCGGCGCGGCGATGGGGAGGGTGCCGCCGGCCAGCCCGGTCCCGGCACCACGCGGCACGAACGGCACGCCCTCGACCCACAGGACGCGCAGCACGGCAGGCACCTCTTCCGGGCAGCGGGGGAGGACCACCAGCTCGGGCACGGCACGCTCGAGCGTGTATCCATCGCATTCGTACACCGTGAGCGTTCGCGGATCGTCGATGACCCCGTCCTCTCCGACGATCGCACGGAGCTGCCTGGCGAGGGCGTGCACGAGGGGGTGTATCCTGCCTCGCGCTCTGCCACGCAACGGGGTCGTCTTGCACGGCGGACCCGCGGGGGTAGACCAAGACCGATGGCGTCCCGCTCGAGCGTACTCGCCGCCGCGAGCCTCGTGCTGTCGCTCGTCGCCTGCCACGGGCCACGCTCACCCGGAGAGCCCGCGCCTCCGCACCTGCCGTTTGCCGACGACCTCGATCTCCCGTCGCTCGCGCAGGCGCTCGAACGCTGCCGCGCCCGCCCCGCGGCGGCCACCGCGGGGCAGGCCGCTGAGCGCCTGTTGCGAATCCTCGAGCGCATCCCCGCCGGGTTGGGCCGGCACGAGGCCTTGCTCGCGGCCTTCCGCGCACGGGCCCTTCCCGGTCCCGTGCTGCTGACCGCCTACTACGAGCCCGCGCTGCGCGTTCGCTCGCGACCAGACGCGGTGTTCCGCTGGCCGATCCACGCGCTACCGGCCGATCCCGCCGAGCGGGCGCGCACGCGTCGGGAGATCTACGACGGAGCGCTGGATGGCCGCGGGCTCGAGCTGGCATGGACGGACGATCCCTTCGCGCTCTTCCTGGCGCACGTGCAGGGCTCGGCACGGATGCACCACGAGGACGGTCGCATCGTGCCGCTCCGGTACGCCGGCACGAACGGACAGCCATACCGTGCGCTCGGTGCGGTGCTGGTCGCGCGCGGCCACCTGCCGCGCGAGCAGGCGACCCTCCCCGGCATCCGCCGCGCCGTCTCTGCTTACCCCGAGCAGGAGCTGCTCGCGCTCCTTGCCGAAAACCCACGCTATACTTTCTTCGCGCTAGGGGTCGGACCGGATCCCGTGGGCTCCTTCGGTATTCCCCTGACGGCAGGGCGTTCGGTCGCTGCCGATCCGGCCCTGCTCCCGCCCGGCTCGCTGCTGTGGCTCGACATGCCCTCGGTGCAGCGCTTTGTCGTGGTGCAGGACACCGGCGTCGCGATCACCGGTCACCGGCTCGACCTGTTCGCTGGAGCGGGACCGACGGCCGAGACCTTCGCCGGCACGCTGCGTGACCGAGGTGTCGTCTACGTGCTGGAGCCTCGCTGAGCTGCGGAACCGCCACCAGCTCCCAAGCCGAGAGGCCGCGCGCCGGGAGCGCGGCGCTGCGTCGCCGTCACCCCGACGGGTTTCTTTTCCCGCCGGTTCGTGGTCATGGTGCGGCATGAGCGATTCCACGAAGACTCAGGGGCTCGGAACGCGTGCGCTGCACGCCGGCCAGACGGCCGATCCCACGACGCACGCCCGCGCGGTGCCCATCTATGCCACCACGTCGTACGTGTTCGACGACGCCGCGCATGCGGCGCGGCTCTTCGCCCTCGAGGAGTTCGGCAACATCTACTCCCGCATCATGAACCCCACGGTCGACGTGCTGGAGAAGCGCATCGCGGCGCTCGACGGTGGGGCGGCGGCCGTGGCCTTCGCATCCGGACAGGCCGCCATCACCGCCGCCATCCTCACCATCTGCCACAGCGGGCAGAACCTGGTCTCGGCCACGAGCCTCTACGGAGGGACGTGGACGCTCTTCACGCAGACCTTCAAGAACCTCGGCATCGAGGTCCGCTTTTTCGATCCGCACCGACCTCAGGAGATCGACCGGCTGGTGGATGCCAGCACGCGGCTCGTCTACTTCGAGAGCGTCGGCAATCCGAAGAACGACGTTCCTGATTTCCGGGCGATCGCCGACGCCGGGCACCGGCACGGTCTGCCGGTCTTTTGCGACAACACGGTGCTCACCCCGGTGCTCCTGCGGCCCATCGAGCATGGCGTCGACGTGGTGATCCACTCGACGACGAAGTTCCTCGGCGGGCATGGGGTCCACGTCGGCGGTGTGCTGGTCGACGGCGGCACGTTTCCCTGGGCGAAGGCCCCCGAGCGCTGGCCCGAGTTCTGCGCGCCATCGCCCAGCTACCACGGCCTGATCCTCGAGCAGGCGCTGCGCCCCATGGGGAACATCGCCCTTGCGGTGCACGCGCGCACGCACTGGCTCCGCGACACGGGCGCGGCCATGAGCCCGTTCGCCGCGTGGATCACGCTGCTCGGCATCGAGACCGTGCATCTGCGCATGCCGCGGCACTGCGAGAACGCCCTTGAGGTGGCGCGCTTTCTCGAAGGGCATCCCGCGGTCGAGTGGGTGAACTATCCGGGCCTCGAAACCCACGCCGATCATGCGCTGGCGCGGCGCTATCTCCCGCGGGGCTGCGGGGCGATCGTCGGCTTCGGCATTCGCGGTGGGCGCGAGGCCGGCATCCGCTTCATCGACGCCGTCCGGCTGTGCTCGCATCTCGCCAACATCGGCGACGCGAAGACCCTGGTCATCCATCCGGCCTCGACCACCCACTCGCAGCTGACTCCGGAGGAACAACAAGCCACGGGGGTCACCCCCGAGTACGTCCGCCTTTCGGTCGGTCTCGAGGATGCCCCGGACATCATCGCCGACCTCGACCAGGCGCTGCAGGCGAGCCAGCGGAGGTGAATCGCGACTTCTTCCACAGCTCGGACGCGGTCCGTAGCGCGCTGCCCCTGCAGCACGTGCAAACGCTCCGCATTCCGGGTCCGCTGCCCCTCGAGCTGGGAGGCAGCCTGCCCGACGTCACCGTGGCCTACGAGACCTGGGGCGCGCTCGCCCCGGATGCCTCGAACGCGGTGCTGGTCTGCCATGCGCTCAGCGGCGATTCGCACGTGGCCCGGCACGATGCGGACGACACGCCGGGTTGGTGGGACATTTGTGTCGGGCCTGGGCGGCCGATCGACACCGACCGGTGGTTCGTCGTGTGCGCGAATGTGCTCGGCAGCTGCCGGGGAACGACCGGCCCGAACGCGATCAATCCCCAGACGGGACGCCCCTGGGGCTCGGATTTTCCCACGATCACGGTCCGCGACATGGTCGCGGTCCAGGCCCGACTCGTCGAGCATCTCGCCATCCCGCGCCTGCGCGCCGTCGTCGGTGGCTCGCTCGGTGGCTTTCAGGCGCTGCTCTGGGCCCGCGATTATCCCGACCGCGTCGGTTCCTGCCTCCCGATCGCAACCTCGCCGCGGTTGACGGCGCAGGCCCTCGCCTTCGACGTGGTCGGGCGCAATGCCATCCTCCACGATCCGAACTTCCGCAACGGTCAGTACTACGACGCCCCGGCGGGACCGGATGTCGGGCTGGCGCTCGCGCGCATGCTGGCCCACATCACCTACCTCTCGCCCGAGTCGATGCGGGAGAAGTTCGACGTCACGCGCTACACCCCGCGTGACGTGGCGACGGCCTTCGAGAAGAAGTTCTCCGTGGGCTCGTACCTCGCCTACCAGGGACACAAATTCGTCGAGCGCTTCGACGCCAACAGCTACATCACCCTGTCGATGGCGATGGACCTCTTCGACCTCGGCGACTCCCCCGAGCGGCTTCGCGCGGCGCTGGCGCCCGCCCGCTGTCGCTGGCTCCTCGTCGGGTTCAGCAGCGATTGGCTCTTCCCCCCCGCGCAGAGCCGCGAGATCGTGGACGCGCTGCTCGCGCTCGATCAGCCGGTCTCGTGGTGCGAGGTGCCGAGCACCTGCGGTCACGATGCCTTCTTGCTCGAGGACGACATCGACCTCTGGGGCCCGCTGCTGGCGGGCTTCCTCGACAGCGGGCCGGAAGGCCAGCTCCGAGAGCGCCATCAAGGCTCCAGCACCTTCGTCGTGGCGCCGCCGGCCCTGCCGCCGACGAGCATCTTCCACCGCCAGCGTCTCGATCACGATCTTATCGCATCGCTCATCGCCCCGGGGCAGCGGGTGCTCGATCTCGGGTGCGGCGATGGCGAGCTCCTCGCCCGTCTCGCCGCCCGCGGTCATCGGCGTTCGGTCGGCGTGGAGCTCGATCCGCGAGCCGTCGTGGCCTGCGTGAGTCGCGGCCTCGATGTCATCCAGGCCGACCTCGAGCAAGGGCTGCCTGCGTTCCGCGACGGCCAGTTCGACGTGGCCGTGCTCTCCCAGACCCTGCAATCCGTCACCGACACCGAGCGGCTGCTCGCCGAGATGCTGCGCGTGGCCCGGCAGGCCATCGTCAGCTTTCCCAACTTCGCCTTCCGCGAGCTTCGGGCCATGCTCTGGTACGAGGGCCGCTCGCCGAAGACGCGGGGGGCCTATGGCTACGACTGGTGGAACACCCCGAATCGGCGTTTTCCTTCCCTGCTCGACGTCGAGGAACTCTGTGCCCGGCGCGGCATCCGCGTCCTGCGCCGTATCGCCATCGACTCCGCACAGGGCACGGAAGTGACCGACAATGCGAACCTCAACGCGGACCTCGCCATCCTCGTCCTGACCCGCGAGCCCTCGTCCACCCAGCCCGGCTGAGCGCGCCGCTGTGCCGTGCGCTCAGGACGAGCGGTCGGCCGTGCGGCGTTGGTTCGCACTGGCCGTCATGCGCGCGATCATGCTCCGCGGCGCCAGCCGCATCCCGGCGCTCGCGACCCAGTTGAGCATCCCGGGCACCAGCACCGTCTGCCGCCCCACGGCTCGCACTGTCTCCTCGGCGACCTCCTCGGCCGACATCCATAGCCAGGGCGGGATGCCACTCGTGTCGACGCCGGCACGCTCCTGGAACTCCGTTCGCGTGAAGCCCGGACACACGCAGAGCACAGCCACCCCCGTGCCGGCGGCCTCCGTGGCCACCGCCTCGGACCAGCTCACGAGGAAGGCCTTGGTGGCCGCATAGGTCGCCATGTACGCCATCGGTCCGAACCCCGCGATCGAGGCCACGGTGATCACGGCTCCACGCCCCCGGCGCACCATCGCTGGCATGAGACGGCCAGCCAGCTCGACGGGGGCACGCACGTTCACGCGGATCTCCTCGAGCTCGCGGGCCAGCGGCAAGCGATCGAAGCGTCCCCCCGTGCCGAACCCCGCGTTGTTCACCAGCCACTCGACCTCGAGGCCGCGGTGCTCCAGCTCAGCCACGAGCTCGCGCGGGGCTTCGGGACGCGCGAGATCCGCGGCGATCACCTCCACGCGGACCTTATGCTGGTCGGTGATCTCCCGCGCCAGGGCCTCGAGGCGGTCCCTGCGCCGTGCCGTCAGCACGAGATCGCGCCCCTCCACCGCGATGCGCCGCGCGAGAGCGGCGCCGATGCCGCTCGATGCACCCGTCACTAGCGTAACCGGTCGTGCCGTCATGCGTTGGCCCTCGGGCGGACGACCCGCCCCGAAACCCGCGTCACGAGCCCTCGCGGGATGAACTTCGTCGTGTTCACCATGAGCCGGTTCACGCGCCCCGTCACAACCACCGGTCCTCGGCCCACCGCGCTCACGGCCTCGTCCGCGACCTCGTCGGCGCTCTGCCATGCCAGCTCGGGAATGCCCTCGGTGTCGACCGCAACGTGCGACTGGAACTCGGTGCGCGTGAGGCCAGGACAGACGCAGAGCACCTCCACGCCCGTCCCCCTCAGCTCGGCGGCAATGGCCTCGCTGAAGGTCAGGACGAAGGCCTTGGTCGCCGTGTACGTAGCCATGTAGGGGCTCGGGACGAAGCCCCCCACCGACGCCACGTTCATGACGACCCCTCGCCCACGCGCGACCATGGCCGGCAGACAGCGCCCCGTCAGCTCGACCAGCGCCTCGACGTTCAGGGCGATCTCTTCGATCTCCCGCTCGACCGGCAGCTCCCAGAACTTGCCATTCGTCCCGAAGCCGGCATTGTTGACGAGCCAGCTCACCGAGAGGCCGCGGCGTTCGAGCTCGGCCACGAGCCCGGTGCAGGCCCCTGACGCCGTCAGGTCGGCCGGCAGTACGTGCACCTCCACGCCCCGATCGGCCCGCAGGGCCGCGGCGAGCTGCTCCAGCCGCTCGACTCGGCGGGCCACGAGCGCGAGCGCATGGCCGTCGCGTGCCAGGCGCCGCGCCAGGGCTTCCCCGATGCCGCTCGAGGCCCCGGTCACGAGAGCTACGTCGGTCTGCATGCGCTCCCGGCTAGCACGCCACGGCACGCGTTGACAGTCCGGGGCGATCGGGGCATCCCGTGCGCTCCCATGGCAGCTCTCACCGCGAGCGAGTTCGAGCAGGCCGTCGGGGCCCTGGTCGAGCACTACGGCCTCGGCCGCACGCGCGATCGCCTGGTCAGCCTCGGGGCGTTCCAACAGCGGCGCGGCCTCAACTCGCCGGCCGCCCTGGCCGACCGGCTGTTTCGCCTCTCGGGAGGCTTGCGCTTGCAGACGCGTACGACCATCGCCTTCTCTGCGCTGTGGAGCGAGATGCTCCGCGCGCGGCTCGGCGAGGAGACCGAGCGGGAGCTCGAAGCGCTTGCGGACAAGGTGAACGCCTGCCTCGGCCCGAAGGACACCATCGTCCCAGGTCGCGAGGCCGAGCTCGATGCCGCCCTCGCCGAATACCACGCGCGGCTGGCCTCGCATGTCGGCCCCGAGGTGGCCCGCTGCGACATGCTGCTCAAGGCCGTGCCCGCCGTGGCCGAGCGCCTGCGGACCACCAGCAACGGCTGACGCCGTGGGCGAGCCCGGTATCGTCATCCCACGAACGCGGCTGCCGCTCGCGGCGGATGCCGAGCTCGTCGTGGTCGGCGGTGGGTCCGCCGGGATGGCGGCCGCGGTGACGGCTGCCCGACACGGTGTGCGCACCGTGCTCGTCGAGGATTCGCCCTTTCTCGGCGGGATGTCCACGGGAGGCTGCGTGGGGACCTTCTGCGGCTTCTACGGACGGACGACCGGCGGCGAGCTCGTGCGGCTGGCCGGGCCATTTGCCGTCGAGGTCATGGACCGGCTGGCCGCGGTCGGGGGCTGTTACGGACCGATCCCGTATCGCTCGACCGCCGTCGTGCCCTACGTGCCGTGGCGGCTGAAGCGCCTGTACGACACGCTCGCCGTCGGCACGCCAGCCTTGCAGGTCCTTCTGCACGCGCGCATGGTCCGCGCGGTGGTGCGCAGCGCGCGAGTGGAGGCGCTCGAGGTGGCCACCCGCGGTGGCCCCGTCGCCCTCAGGGCCGCGTACTTCATCGACGCGAGTGGCGATGCCGCGCTGGCTGCTGCCGCCGGCGCCCCGGTGGAACGGAGCCCCGCCCCCCAGTACCCCTCGATGATGTTCTACATGCAGGGCGTGAACCTGGAGCGCGCTGCGCCTGCCATCGCGAATTTTGCCGCGCTCCTCGCGCAGCACTACGAGCCATCCCGCCTGCCGCGCCGTTCGGGGCACCTGATCCCAACCGGCCGCCCCGGCGAGGTCCTCGTCGCGATGAGCCGTGTGGCACTGGAAGGTCGCCCCCCGGACACCACGGATGCCCACGCGCTCACCCGAGCCGAGATCGAGGGGCGCGAGCAGGCGGAGCGCTGCGCAGCCTTTCTTCAGGAGCACGTTCCCGGCTTCGAAGACGCCTTTCTCGCCGACACCGCCCCGCGGCTCGGGATCCGCGAGACCCAGCGTGTCTGCGGGCGCTACGCGCTGAGCGAAGCGGATGTCCTCGGCGGTCGAACATTCGCGGACGGCATCTGTCGCGGCGCCTGGCCGATCGAGATCCACGCAGCGGACGGACACACCGAGTGGCGCTTCCTCGACGATGGCCTGTGGTACGAGATTCCGTTGCGCTGCCTCGTCCCTGCCGCGGGGCCGACCAACGTTCTCGTCGCGGGCCGGTGTCTCTCGGCCACGCGCGAGGGCTTCGCCTCGGCCCGGGTCATCGGGCAATGCATGGGCATGGGCGAGGCCGCTGCCATCGCCGTGGCCGTCGCGCTGCCGCGCGCGACGCCCCTCGCCGAGGTCGATCCGGAGAAAATTCGCGTGCGCCTCGGCCTGGCAGGTTGAACCGCCGGATTCCGGCCGCTACCGTCGCGGGCAAGGAAGAGGACGAGGGGTGGAGAGCGTGCGATGCGACCATTCACGACGATTGTTCTGATCTCGATGCTCGCGATGGCGACGCGCGGGCCAGCGCTGGGCGGGGCGTACTCCGAGGAGGATTTCTTCGCGAAGCCGTTTCCGGCGTACGAAATTCCCACGCCAGCGCCTGGAAGCCCGCCGCCGGTCATCGGGGCCGTGCAGCTCTACCGCATCCGCAAGGGCGACACGCTGATGGACGTCGCCCGCCTCTTCAGCCTGGGATACAACGAGATCGTTCATGCCAACCCCGAGCTGGACCCCTGGGTCCCACCCGTCGGTGCGACGATTCTGCTGCCGACCGAGTGGGTGCTTCCGTGCTGCACCTACGAGGGCATTCTCGTGAACATCCCCGAGATGCGGCTGTTTTTCTACCAGCCGCGCGGCGACGGCACGACCGTCGTGCATACCTTCCCGGTAGGGCTCGGCCGGGACGACTGGCGGACACCGCAGGGCAAGTTCCGGATTTCGGGGAAGACGGTGAACCCGACCTGGAACATCCCCGAGTCGATCCGCGAGGAGCACATCCGCGAACGCGGTGACTATCGGACGTCCATCCCCGGCGGCGATCCGGACAATCCCCTCGGCAAGTACCGCTTCGAGCTGACGCTGCCCATGTACCGGATTCACGGCACCAACATCCCCTGGGGTGTCGGCATGCAGGTGAGCCACGGGTGCGTCCGGCTGTATCCCGAGGACATCGAGCATCTCTTCCCGCTCGTTCCCGTCGGGACTCCGGGGGAGTTCCTCTACCAGACGGTGAAAATCGGCGAGCGGGACGGCGCCATCTACGCCGAGGTCCACGAGGACATCTACGGTCACAGCCCGGCGCTGTTCCGCGAATCCTGGGACCTCGTGCAACGCCTGGGTCTCGCCGACCGCGTCGACGAGCGGCTGCTCGAAAAGGGGCTGTACGACTACGCCGGCAGTTTCCCGTTCCGGATTTCGAGCATGACCGGCCCCGACCCCGGACCCAACCGCCCCACCGTGGCGCGCGTGGCGCAGCCGTGACCGCACGCTTCACCGTGCGCACACGCACCACGCGCGAGATGGTCGATCTTACGCCCACCGTGGCCGAGATCGTCAGCCGATCGGGCGTCGGCGAGGGGCAGGCCACAGTATTCGTGCCTCACGCCACCGCGGCGATCATCATCAACGAGAACGACGATCCCAACGTTTGCACGGACGTGCTCGATCTGCTTCACCGTCTCGTGCCGGACGGCTGCTGGCGACACGATCGCATCGACGGCAACGGCGCGGCGCACATCCAGGCCGCCATCCTCGGGCCGAGCGAGACCATCCCCGTGGACGGGGGACGCCTGCTTCTCGGGCGCTGGCAGGCCATCATGCTCGTCGAGCTCGATGGTCCCAAGCAGCGCCAGGTGATCGTCCAGGCCCGCTAGCGCTCGCAGCCGCGCGGGTTCACGCGCTGGCCTTCTCCAGCTCCGGTTGCGCTGGAGCCACCTCCACATCGAGCCGCGCGGGCACGGATCGCCCCCGACGTGCCGCGAGGCCCCGCTCGCGCCATTCCCGCAGCCCCCGGCGCACGTACTCGGCATCGATTTCGAGCGTGTCGCAGATGTTCTCGAAGGAGAACAACCAGCTCCGATCGTCGCTGTGCACCCACTCCTGCGACTCCTCGAAGATCTGGCGCCCACGAGGATCGTGGGCATGAGCGTACTTCTGGAAGCAGTCGATGGCATCCTCGAGCACCGCCAGCATCAGCAGCCGCTCGCGCTCGAAGCCACCGCTGCGCCGGAACGCGGCAAAGTACTGCGCCGGCAGCAACACGTCAGGCTCAAAGAGCCCGGCCAGCCGATCGTAACTGCCCGAAGAGCCCCGCCTGCCTCGTGCAACCATCTCCCCCTCCCTGTGCTGACTCGTTCGCGCGCTGGCTCAGCTGCCGCGAGACGAGCGCGGTCTAGCTTGGTGCGGTACAAAAAGCAATACCCTGTTGAGAGAAGCGCACGGTAACGCGCAGCCAGTACGCCACGGGCTCAGGATGGCCGGAAGGCCGTCCGGCGAAGCAGACCGGCGACGCGCCCCCCCCAGTCCCGCTCCCAGCGCGTCACGACTTCGAGGGCCGGGCACTGTCCCCGCAGGACCTGCTCGCGGAGCGGCTGGAGATACGCCCGTTCGTCCTCACCGTCGTCGCCCATCGCCGCCTGACGCCGCAGGCCCTCCTCGGCGATGCCCACCAGCTCGCATGCCAGCTCGCGGACCTCGATGCCCCGCAGGCGTGCCCGCAACCCCTGGCGCACGACCTCCTCGTAGAGTCGCTGGCACTCCGCGGCGCTCCAGCGCTTGACGAGATCCATGGCTGCCTCGAGGCAGTCCGCGTCGTAGAACACGCCCTTCACCAGCGCCGGCAAGGCGAGCATGCGTTCTGGCGGCTGGCTGTCCGCGGCGCGGAACTCGACGTAGCCCTTCAGCCGCACCTCCGGGAACAGGGTGGTGAGGTGCAGCTGCCAGTCGTCCATCGTGGCCTGTTCTCCATCCCAGCCCGCCTGGAGAAACTGGCGAAAGGGCATCCCCGTGTGCTCGGTCCGGTAGCGACCCGCCCGGAGGAGAAAATACATCGGGACATCCAGCGCCCACTGGACGTAGCGGGCGAAGCTAGCGTCCGGCTCGAAGGCGAAGGGCAGGAGCCCGCACCGGGCCCGGTCGGTATCGAACCAGACCCACCCGCGGTAGCTCAGCAACCCGTTCGGCCCCCCCTCGGAGATCGAGGAGTTCGCGAACATCGCGTTCAGCACCGGGGACAGGGCCATGCCCACCCGCAGCTTGCGCAGCGCGTCGCGCTCGTTGTCGAAATCGATATTCACCTGCACGGTGGCCGTTTGCTTCATCATGCGGTGTCCGCGTGTCCCCACCTGCTGCATGTAGGCCCGCATGATGCGGTAGCGCTCTTTGGGCACCCATTCGATGTCGTCGACCCCGCTCATCGGTTGCATGCCCAAACCCAGCACGGCCAGGCCGAGGGTCTCGGCGACGGTCGCCAGTTCCCGGACGTGGGTCTCGAGCTCGGCACGAGACTGGTGGAGGTTCTCGCAGGGCGCCCCGGAAAGCTCGACCTGGCCGCCAGGCTCGAGGGTAACCCGCACTCCGCGCCGAGCGAGTCCCACGATATGGCCATCCTCCCGCGTCGGTTCCCAGCCGAAGCGCTCGCTCCAGACAGCCAGCAGGCGCTCGATGCCCTGCTCGCCGCTGTACGGGGCTGCCGTGCCCGTGCTGGCGTTCACGACGACCGCCTCGTACTCCGTCCCGATCCGCCACTGATCGCGAGGCTTCGCCGCGGCGTGGAGCTGCTCGACAAGCTGGTCCACGCGCTCGATGGGAATCGTCGTCCCGCTAGCGCGGAAGTCGGTCACGCGCGGCGGACCGTAGCCGTGCACTTCCGTCCTCGCAAGACACGTGCGGCGCCTCCATCCACACGTTTTTCCCCCTGGGGCAGTCGGCTATTGTGGAACCCGTGGTCCGCTTCCGGCCCTGGGCCTTCGCCTGCAGTCTGGCAACCCTGCTGGCTGCGGGCTGCACGCGAGAACCGCCAGCGCCCGCAGCGCAGCAGCGCTGGGTCGGATCCGACGCCTGCGCGACCTGCCACGGCGCGCAGTACGCCGCATGGCGTCGCTCGGCCCATCACCTGGCGATGCTCCCCGCCAGTCCGCAGGCGCCCTTGCAGGCAGCGCTCGACGAAAGCGGGCCGCTCGTCCGATCCGCCACGGGCCTCGCGATGCGCGGCACTGCCCTGGGAATCTCGCAGGACGTACCGCTGGCCTTCGCGCTCGGCCGGCTACGCGTGGAACAGTATGTGGGCTCGCTGGTGCCCGGGCGCCTGCAGGCGCTGCCACTCGCCTTCGATGTCCAGCGCCGCGAATGGTTCGACCTCTTCGCCCGAGACCCTCGCACCCCTGCGGACTGGGGCCACTGGACGAACCGGGGCATGAACGCCAACGCGCAGTGCCTGTTCTGTCACACGACGGGATACGACAAGGGCTACCACCGAGAGACCGACACCTACGACAGCCGCTGGGCCGAGACGGGCGTGGGTTGCGAGGCATGCCACGGCCCGGGGCGCGATCATGTGGCTGCTCGTCGTGCAGGCCGTGCCGACCGCTACGGGCTCTTCGACGCGGACACCACCGAAGCCATCTGCGGCAGCTGTCACAGCCGACGGGTCGAACGCGCTCCCTGGACGCCGGGGGCCGCCTTCCTCGACGCCTTCGAGCCCGAGCTGCTCGATACGCCCGCACACTATCCCGACGGCCAGGTGCGCGAAGAGCTCTACGAGCTCGTCGCCTTCCAGACGAGCGTCATGCACCGGCAGGGCGTCCGTTGCACGAGCTGCCATCGCGACACGAAGGAACCCATGCCCGCGGGGAATACGCTCTGCCGGAGCTGCCACGCGGCGAGTTACGAGACGGTCCACCACACACATCACCCGCCGGGCACTGCCGGGTCTGCCTGCACGGGCTGCCACATGCCCGTCACCGTGTTCATGGAGCGCGACCCCCGCCACGACCATTCTTTTCAGCGGCCCGACCCGGAGCTGACCCTGGCGATCGGGGTGCCGAACGCTTGCAACCGCTGCCATACCGAGCGCGATGCCCAGTGGGCGGCCGACCAGGTCCGCCGCTGGTACCCCGACGACCGCACGCGGGCCAGCCGACGCGCCGTGGCCCTCGCCATTGCCGGCGCGCGTGCGGGCGACCCCGCGTCCGT
>Ga0308414_1000426_pt1 | contig 26650 bp, 30 predicted proteins | sample HotsprSampleOS50_FD_205667 | JGI IMG/M metagenome (GOLD analysis project Ga0308414, IMG submission 205667) | Hot spring phototrophic mat microbial communities from Octopus Spring, Yellowstone National Park, Wyoming, United States - 20090730_OS50 ...
TCAAAGATAATTTACTAGCGAATTTGGAATTATCATTGAAGCTACTTTGTAAGAAACATCTAAATTAAACTGATAGCCTTGCAATTCTATCATTGCAGCGGCGACATCAGTATCCTTCTCGTCGGATAGCAAACTTCTTAATTCTTGGTTAATTGTATACAAGGTTTCTCTTGTAAAACTTAGTTGATTTGCAATATTTCCTAAATCGGATATTTTATTAAGCAAATGTTTTTCAAAATTCTCAATTATTCTTATATCGTCTAACGATGGAGGAGCTCCATTCTTTAAAGTATTGCTAATTCTTATTAGAGTATTAAAAACGTCGTTCCCGTCGAGATCTCCAAATAGTTCTTCTCCGGTAATATTTACTTTTTGCGTCAAAGAAGAACTTATTCTAATAGTTTGTTCTCCAGCGACGCTTGACGTTTTAATTTCAACTCTTCGAATATTAGGATCTCCGGTATCTGCGAATCCATAAGGCTTTGTTGCGAAGTCCGTTCCGCCTAATATATATTTTCCGTCATATTGTTTATTTGAACTGTCAATTAAAGAACTAATTAATAAATCGATTTTTTTTGCAAAATTTTGATGTTGTTGAAAATAATTTGGATTTGTCAAATCCGGAACCCATTCTAAAAATCTTTGAATATCGTCGTGAATAGCTCTAAGAACGTCTTCGCTCGCTTGAACAAATCCAAGAGTATTATCAATGTTCTTAATATATACTTCGTTATCTTGTATTTGATTTTGCAATCTTAAGATTTTGCCTGTCGCATGCGGATCGTCCGATGGATATAATATTTTTTGATGCGTTTCGATCTGTCTCTGCAATTTTTCGAGACGCTTTTTATTTTCGTTCATATTGATTAAAAAGTTATTCTGCAAAATTCTATCGGTTATTCTCATAGCTCTATACCGCGTTAATTAATGTTTTTAACATTTGATCGGCAACGCTGACAAGTTTAGCGCTCGCCTCGTAAGCTTTTTGATAAGCGATTATATTAGTCATTTCTTCGTCGATTGAAACTCCAATGTAATTCGCTTTCTGTCTTTCCAAGCTTTGTAAAATTATTTGATTAGTTTCTTGAGATTTATCGTTTAATGATTTTTCTCGAGCCAAATCTGTGACAATATCGGCATAATTGTCAAAAAAAGTTTTATTATTTAAGATATCTTTTCGAGCAGACAAATCGAATATTTGCAATGCAATAGAACCGTCTCCAGATTCGCCATTAGCTGAAGCTGCAATATAATTCGGGTCTTGTAAAATATTTTCATTAATAATCAATTTTCCATTTTCATAAGCAGTGAAAAAATTGACACCCGTAGCTGGAGATTGATGCAAAGTATAACCTCTTGAATGAAGATCGTTTACAGAATTCATAAGAGCGACGACAAACTCGTCTAATCGATTTTGATAATGCGGAATTCTATCGTTATAAGTATTTAAAATTCCGTAAAGCGAACCGCTATTTAAGTTTACATATGCATCGCCGTCTACAGTCTTCAACGCAAGTTTTCCATTTTTTTCGACAAGCTCAAATTGATTTAACTTATATATATCAGAAGCGAAAACACCGCCGATAGAAAGAACAAAAGTTCCTTGATTATCTATAGTATAATTAATATTTGCAATTTTGCTTATTTCATCCATTACTTCGTCTCTTTTATCCATTAAATGAGCAACATTATTTTCCGCGTTTTTTCCTAAAAATATTTCTTTATTCAACTGTTGTATCTCTTGAATATATTGATTTAATTTATCGACCAATCCTTTCGCTTCGTTAAGAGCTTGAGTTTTAACAGTTTTAAATCCGTCGTTTAAACTTGAAATTTTAGACGATAGCAATCTTGCGCTGTCTATGACTTTGCCTCTTAAAACTTGGCTATTTGGAGTAACGGCTAATTCGTTCCAAGAATTGAAAAACGAATTTAACACCGAGCCCATTCCCAACTCGTTTGGCTCGATAAATAAAGATTCGACTTGAGCAAGATATTCAGAACGCTTGTCTTGTTCGTTAAACTTTGAATTATAATTTCTAATTTGAATATCTGTCAATTCGTTTCTTACGCGAAGAACGTCTTGAATCGCGACTCCTCCTCCTAATATCCCTCTTTTGAAATTTTCAGCGCCAACTGTGGCAAATAAAACTCTCTGGCGGGTATAATTTGGATTTGTAGAATTTGCGACATTTTGCGAAGAAACGTCGATTGCTGTTTTAAATGCGAGCAAAGACTGTCGCGATATATCAAAAAGTTTTGTGATCGACATATTACATTCTCATATCTATTATTGACGAATTTTTTGTTGAAAATATTTTTTTTATTGTTTCGTCGATTATATTTTTTGAAGCTGCTATAAGTTCAAAATTTTTCATATTTAATTCCGTCAACGCTAAAGCTTTGTTTTTAATAGCTTGCGAATAATTTAACAATTTCTCAGCTTTCTCATTATCGATAAATTTGATAAAATTTTGAACAAATTCTCCTATGCGATAACTTGGCAATTGTAAGTTATATTCTTTGCATAATTTATCAATCTCATTATTTCTATCGTCTTCAGCGTTTTGAATAGCTAGAAGCCATCTTTCTTGCTCAAGAAGAATTTCGTTTAATTTTGAAAAATCCGCTTGCAATAAAATTTCCATTTGCTTTTTAGAAGCAGTTATTAAACCGTCAAGATTCTTAACAATTCTTTCAAGAGCTTCAAAAATATTATCTAAATTCATAAATAATTCTCCTTAAAAAATTCCGAATATGCAAGCGTTTTTTTTATGTAATTTATCGTTTCCTTAAATGGCGGTATGCCTTTATATTTTGCAACATTGCCTAGCCCTGCATTATAGGCCGCAAGAGCTAATTCTTCATTTCCATCGTAAATTTTTAACAAATAGGAAAGATATTTAACGCCGCCAAAAATATTTTCTTTCGGATCAAAAGGATTATTAACCCCCATTTCTCTTGCTGTTTCATCCATCAACTGCATAAGTCCCTTTGCTCCTTTTTTCGACACAGCGTAAGGATTTGCGGAAGACTCTGCTAATATTACAGATTTTATTAATCTTTCGCTTACGCCGAAATTTGCCGAAGCTTCTTTAATAATCGACTCATATTTTTTTAATCTATCTATCGCCTCTTCAGCTGGAGTTAAAGAAGATTTAATAACCTTTGTTGAATCGTCGCTTACATTTGCCGAATCGATTTGTTTTTTATCAGAAGAAGAAGCGTTTAATTTTTTCCGAAGCTTTAATTCGGAATTTGACGAAGTTATTTGAATCCTGATATTTTCCGGCAAATCTTCGCCGGTAATTTTTTTATATATTGCGTTAGCTATTCCCAAGCTTTTAGAAGCGGAAATTTTTTTAGCCAACTCCATTTCAAACAACAAATCATAAGTTTCGCCTCCAAAAGATTCTTCGCCAAAAAGACCGCCGTTTGCTTTATTTATAGCTTTCAACATTTGCATCGTCAAAAGACTTTCGAATTCTTTAGCGGCTTTAGCTAATTTTTCTTTTTTATTTTGATCAATTCTCAAAGCCGCGTTCGAAATATGCTTTTGAAAATCCAACGTTTTAAGTTTTACTTCTGACATAATTTTTTAAATTATAATTAATTCGGCCACTAAAGCTCCAGCTTCCTTTAAAGCTTGAAAAATAGCTATAATATCTCTCGGCGAAACTTTGAGAGAATTAAGAGCTCGAGCCACTTCTTGAGCGGTTGCTGCGCCTTCTATCGCAATAGCGTTTCCAGGCGTTTCTTCGACAGTAGGAATTAAATTATTGAAAACGATTGTTTCGCCTTGAGAAAAAGGACCTGGTTGAGATATAATAGGATAACTTCTTATTGTTATTGTCAAATTTCCGTGCGATATAGTAGCCGGCAAAATTCTAACATTGCTGCCGGCAACTATAGTTCCCGTTCGCTCATTAATAACGACTTTCGCGACGGCATCTTTTTCAACTTGCAATGCCTCAACTTCGGCTAAAAACGAAGCGATATTTTGTCTGCGATTGGCTGGAACAAAAATAGATATTTCAGCCGCGTCTAAGGCTATTGCAATCGTATCCCTGAAATGTCGATTTATAGTTTCAGCGATGTTATTTGCAGTAGTAAAATCCGGCTGCCTCAAAATGACGGAAGCATTAGAGGAACTTTTTGATTTAAAATTAAGCGGAGCGATAAGAGATCCGCCGCCGGGAACTCTTCCGGCAAGCGCGTGATTTTTCGCAATTCTTCCGCCGGAGGCTGTTTGAATGTCGTATCCGCCGATTGACACCGGACCTTGAGCAAACGCATAAACTTTGCCGTCAACGCCAGATAGGGGAGTCATAAGCAAAGTGCCTCCTTGCAAACTTGTCGCGTCTCCTAAGGATGAAACTGTTACGTCGAATTCAGCGCCTTCTTTTAATTGAGACGTTATTTTTGCCGTAACCATTACTGCAGCGACATTTCTCGTTCTCAAATTTGGCTGCTGAACAGTGATTCCAAATCGCTTCAACATACTAGTTACCGACTGTACTGTAAAAGAAGATCTATAAGAATCGCCTGTTCCAGCTAATCCTATCACTAAGCCGTAACCAATAACTTGCTCGCTCGCATCGCCTTTAAAGTAACCTATATCTTTTATTCTTTGAGAGAACAAGAGATTTTGAATTATAGCGATTGCAAGAAACAATCGTTTCATTTTCCGCTCCGAAAAGTTAAAATATCCAATTAAGTACTCTCATAATCCAACTCGGTTTTTGAGAATCATTAATGAACCCATTTCCATCAATAATAATTTCAGCTTCAGATATATTGTAAGACAATACGGAATTATCAGGCATAATATCGCTTCTTCTAACGACTCCTTTAATAAATATTGTTTGATCTTCTCCATTGATAGACAATTTCCTGCTTCCTTTAACTAACAAATTTCCATTAGGAAGAACGGAATCAATTGTCGCGCTAATTTTTGTTCTGATTAATCCATTTGCTTTTGTAGCTCCGCCTCCAGAAAAATCATTATTTGAACCGGCGCCAAACTGGATATCCGACAATTTATAATCGCCTGCTTTTCCGCTTGCGTTAAAACCGACGCTATTTTTTCTTCCATGCGAAGTCTCGGCGGTATTTTGAGCTTGCGATGTTTCGACAACTAAAATTGTTATTGCGTCGCCAACCTGTGAAGCTTTTACATCTGAAAATAAAGAATAAGTCGCATTTTCGCGAAAATCTTGACCATATAAAACGATAGATAAAAAACTTATATAAAATATTATTTTTTTCATTTCTTACTCGCCAATTAATTTTACTGTTTTTTCATTTATAATTTGAGCTTTATACAATTTTTTTTCAGGAGTAATTACTCTAATTAAATCGCCCATTCTGCCATCTTCTCGAGCAAAAACCGTTAACGATACTTGAACATATTGACTTTCAAAAACTCCAATCAATTGATCCCCGCGTTTTATTAATGGTTTTCTTTCCAAAAAATTTGATAATAAAATTTCGTTTGCCTTAATATTCAATTTAGCCCTATGACAGTCGATATCATCGATCGAATAAATAGGCTGAAATTTCAAGCCTGCAATGTCAATTTCAACTTGCTCAAATAGATCTTTGCTAAGCTCCTCTCCTTTTCTTATATCGCGTTTAGCTTTATATGCGTTTTTATAAATCTTTAATGTTGCTGTCACAATCGCTCTCTTTTTCGAATTTTTTTCAATAATTTCAATCGGTATATAACACTTATCGCCGATTAGTTTAATTTCTTTTTTATCGGCTATAGAAAAAGATTCGATAGAATTTGGAGCGGATAAAATAACAAATTCAAACTTATTGGCGTCGTATAAAATTTCTTTCAAGATTTTTTCTACTTCTTTATTCAATTTTTCGTCGCTTAAAATTAAAACAAATGACAACAATATTTTAGCGATATTAATCATAATTAGCGCTATCTCTTTAAATTATTTGCCATTTGCATCATATCTTCAACTGTTTTAACTGTCTTAGAATTAATCTCATAAGCTCTTTGAGCGGTAATCATACTAATCATTTCTTCTACTATATCCACGTTAGACATTTCTAAAAAACCTTGATGAATTTCTCCAAATCCATCCGATCCCGGCGTTCCAATAATTGGTTGACCGCTGGAAGATGTCTCGACATATAAATTATCCCCCAAAGGTTTCAATCCCGCTGGATTTAAAAATTTTGCAATCTCAATTTGTCCTATTTCAATCACATTTCCGCCGATTTCTTCTACTTGAATTATTCCATCTTTAGAAACGATGATATTCAACACATCTTGATTAATAACAAACCCTGGCTCTAAAACATAACCGTCGGATGTTACAATCGTTCCATCGCTCGAAATCTTAAAAGCTCCATCGCGAGTATATGCAAAAGAACCATCAGGCTTTCTTACTTGAAAAAAACCTTCTCCCTGTATCGCCAAATCGAGCTTATTTCCAGTTTCCTGCATATTGCCCTGAGAAAACAATTTTTGTGTCGACGAAAGTTGAACTCCGTTTCCAACTTGAATTTTATCTTTTGACTTTTCAATTACGCCAGGTTGCGGCGCGTATTCCGGATGAATGGAAACTTCTTGATACATTAAATCTTTAAATTCCGCTCTATTTTTTTTGAAAGCTGTCGTATTAATATTTGCGATATTATTTGAAATTATTTCTATATTCACCTGTTGAGCGTACATTCCAGACGCGGCTGTTCTCAAAGCTCTTATAGGCATTTTATTTCCTCCTCTTTATATTTTTCATACTCTGCCAATTTCATTTGATTTTTCTAACGACTGATCTAAATAATTAATTATTTTTTGCGAAGTCTCAAATTCTTTTTGAACTCGAATCATTTCTTGCATTTCATAAATTGGATTGACATTTGATTCTTCAAGATAACCTTGCAAGACTTCATATTCCCCTTCTTCAAGCAAATTTAAAATTCCATCTTGCGGGACAAAATTTAACCCCTCTCGTCTTATCATTGGCTGCTTCGGATCTATTTTTGCGACGAGCAATTTATCCACAATAATTTCTCCTATTTTCACTTCGCCATTTTTGGTAATTTCTAAACTTGAGTTTTTATCCAAAGTCGTTTCAAAAACATTAATTTCCCCTTTTGTTCCCATCAATCGCTCGCCATTTTCATTTTCAATAAAACCTTCGTCGGATATTTTAAATTTTCCTTTTTTTGTCAATTCTAATCCTCTATCAGATTTAACTACAAAAAATGCGTTTTTTGATATCGCAAGATCCAATGGATTTCCAGTTCTTATCAAATTTCCCTCGCCAAAATCAGTAATTTGTTTCACTGGATAATCTTTCATTTTTTCAGAAAAAACCTCGACAAAAGGAACTTCTCGCTTATATCCAATCGTATTTATATTTGCCAAATTATTCGCAATAATTTGAACGCTTTTCTCTTTTGCGTATAAATTATTAGCGCTTACATAAATTCCTTTAATCATTTTAAATGCCTAATTTTTTATTGTTTATTTTATATACGTAAGCGATAATTTCCGCGGCGGCGTAATAAAGTTTCGGCGGAATTTCATCGCCAACGTTTAATCTTTTCATCGAGTTAAAAAGAGCTTTATCTTCCTTTACAAATATTCCATTTTTTTCAGCCGTATTTATTATTTCCTCGGCAGTTTTTCCGAAACCTTTTGCTAAAATTTTAGGGGCTCCATCCTTATCGGGTCGATAACCTAAAGCAATCGCTCCTTTAATATTTTCTTGATCATATTCTGACATTTATAGACCTATTTAATTTTAATTGATTTTTCTCTTTCTCGTCGTCGCTTTTAAAAAAAGTTTTTGCTCTTAAATTCAATTTTTCCATAAGATTATTTTCTAACTCTAAAATTTCTTTCTTCAATTCGCTTATTGAGTCGTTATTGCCATAAAAAAAAATATTGGCAAATTCTCCGCTTACGATTAAATTAGTTGTAACTTTGCCAAAAGCTTCTGTGTCAAATTTCAGCTCCGCCATATAAACGTTTTTTTTATCATCTTTTTTGCTCTTTTGAAATTGATATTCAATCAAACGATCATTCTTGCCATCGAAATAAAGTATAAATCCCGTATAAATACCGATATTTTCCAAAACTATTCTCTGGTATAAAAAAGACTTTAAATTATCTATTAGCGAGTTTAATATTTTATTATCCTCAGAACCAAGCTTTTTAGCATCTTCGCTTGAAGAATAATCCGCTAATAGCAGCAACAAATTTTTCGCGTTATGTTTAAAGTTCGACGCCTTATCAAAAAAATATTCTTCAAAAATTTTTTCTTGAGGAATCTGAAAAACTTCCAAAAAAAATTGTTTGATTTGCTCGGGAGCTTTTGAAAACATCAAAGAATTTTTTAGACTTAGAATCTTATTAGCCAAAAAATTCAAATCATTCTTAAAATGATAGCTTAACGTTTTAGCGTCAAAATTAAACTTATCGTTTTTAGAAAAAAATATTTCGGCAAACAGGTCAAGTCTCTCATCGTTCAAGCTTGGGGAAAAATCTAATAAAAATTTTGCAAAAGCTTCGATATTCGATTTGCTCAAAATTTTATTGGTTGCCGCAAGCGTTTCAAGCGAAGCTATATTATGTTGATTTTTCTCCAATCCTATTTTATCTAACAAAATGTAAAGAACTGATTTATTTGATAAAGAAATATTGTCCAAAGATAAAGTCAAAGGCTTGATATCAACAATTTTTGCTATTAAGCTTTCCCCTTTCAGAAGATCTAAAGGCAATTCGGCTTGAAACAATTTTCCATTAATCGTAATTTTATATTTATTTTCTATTTTATCTAAAATATTTAACAAAACAATTTCATTTAATTTAAATAAAGTGCTCGCTTGTTTTTCTACATCGCTTTTTATAGGCTCAAAATGTAAAGAACTTAAATTTACAATGCTTCTGAGCATTTTTTATCGGCCTCAAAAGCTTTAATTTTCATTGCTAACAACAACTCTCCTTTAGATGCAGACATTCGCTTAGCTTTTTCGGCAACTTCGTCGGGATTAAAATTAAACAAATTCAAATTTTCCTCGGCAATTTTTCCGCTTTGAGATAATTTTTTCTCGACAACTAAACCAGCAAGCTTTTCATCTCTCAAAGCCGCAATATTCTTTTTTAATTCTCTATTTTTTTCTTTTTCAAACTTTTTAGAACGATTTACAAGTTGAACAATCAAAAAACCTACGCACAAACTTTCTAAAATCGCAAACACAATCGCGACAGCTATTTTATTACGCAGTAAAGAAATAAACGCGCCGTTATCTTTTTCGATAAATTCGTCAAAATTTTCAGATGAAATAACGGAAGCCTGAGCGCTATTGCGCGCCTGGTTAATTTCGTACTCCAGTAATTTTGAAATGTCTTCGTCAAATTTTTCGAAGTTAACGCTGTCAGAAGAATTTGTATTAGAAAAGCTTCTTATTGAAACTATAAAAAGAAAAAACGATATAAAAATTAAATTTTTCATACTCATTCTCTCAATTTTCTAATTAAAGGAAACTTTAAAATTATGATAGAACCTTCCATTCCTAAATTTTCTATTTTAAATTCGCCTTCGTGCTTTCTCATCAAACTTTCAATTATTTTTACGTTCAAATTAAGCGCCTTTTTTAAGAAATATTTATCATCTTCTTTTCTCATTTCAATTATAGCGGTGCTAATAATTTTTAAAAAAACCGAATCGTTATTAAATCGAGTTTGAATAACCGCTCCGCCGCCCTCATTTCCATACGCCTTGACAATGCCAAAAGAATTAATTAGCAATTGATTGATATAATTTGCATGACTTAGTATCGGCGGCAAATTTTCCTCTAAATCCAAAGCGCATTCAAAATTAATTTGATCAAGCGAAGATTTGATTAAAGCCGCAAAATCTGAAACAATTTTGTTAATATCGATGGAATTAATTTTAATCGATTGATCATTTAAGCTCGCAAACTTTGCCAATCTGCCAATCAAAAAATTTATTTTATGAACCTGCGACTTTATTGTATTTATATTTTTATCGTCGACTCCGTCTTGAGCCAATAGATCGGCGCAAGTCATTATCACCTGAAGCGGTCCTCCAATATCTTCAATAATTCCTTCAGACAATTCGCCAATTGCAGAAAGTCTAAAATCATTAGCCAGTTTAGCTTGATAAGTTTGAAGTTCGTCCATTGTTTTCGAGAGAGTTTCTTTCAATTCAAGCTTGTCAATTCTATCAATAGTATGTTTCAAAGCCAAGTAAATCAACGAGCTTTCCAGTTCGCTAAATTCATTTTTTGAAATAGTTGTTAAAATAGCTAAAAAACCCCTCTTTAAATTTCCTTCTAAAATCGGATAGATTAAGATGTTAAGTTTTATCCCCTTTTCTGTATAAGAAGACATTTCAGGAACGATATTTGGATTTTTAGTTTCAAGAATCCAATCAATAATCCCCTGCTTATAGATATGATTTATTGAATCTAAAAATTTTTTATCAACATTCAAATCTATAGGTTTTAATTTATGAAGAACTTGATCAATAAAAAAAATTTGGACTTCTTTAGCAGCTATAATTCTTTTTACATAAATTTTCAAATATTCTCCCAAATCTTGCAAGGAGAAACAATTAGATATTCTTCCTTCAAACAATATCAAATTTTGCAAATAATGAAAATACTTTTCGGAAAGATTTCCTTTTTGCGGAGCTGGCTGTAATTTCATATCGGGCAAAGGAGATCCCTTCTGCGGGGTCGAAGTTTTTCCTTTATTATCTCCAAATACCTGATAAAACGACGGTATCTCCGAAGTATTTTCTTTTATCAGTTTCATCGCTTTATGATTTCATTAATTCGGTTTGAATTAAACACAAATCTCTATAGCCGCTTATAAAATTTTCCAAATGTTCTTTATTAGAAAATCTTAAATAATCAATAATTGCCTCGTCTAATTCCATTCCTTTATCCCAGAAATAATTATTATCCACTAAAGTATAAGACATATAATCGGCAAGATGAGCGATTGAAGTTAACACTTTATTTTCATAAGCTCTTGAAGGATGATGATGATTCAAAATCGAATCGACAATTTCAAGAGGCAAATTCCATTTGTAAGCAAGGAACTTTCCTATTTCTTGATGATCCATTCCCATTACTTCAATTTCATAATCAAAAAACCTCTTCTTATTTTTTTCAGATAATTCGAGGATTGAAAGAAAATTTGAATGCAAATATTTATGAATTACCGGTATTCCAAGATCATGCAAAAGACCGACTACAAAAGCTTCGCCGCCTATTCGATATCCAAGATCTTCGGCAATTCTTTTAGAAGCCGTCGCCACAACAACCGAATGTGTCCAGAAATCTATATGATTTAAATTTTTATCGCTCTTATTTTTGAAAGCTTCCATTAAAGACAAAGCCATTACTATATTTCGAATATCGTTAAATCCAATGATAAGTATCGCAAAATCGATAGTAGAAACTTTTCGCGGCAAACCGTAGAGAGGCGAATTTGCTATAGACAAAATTTTTGAAACTAAAGCTTGATCCAGGCTTATAGCTTTGCTCAACTCTGTGGCTGTCGTATTTGGATTATCCAAAAGCTTATTTACTTCAATCAAAGCTTTTGGCAGAGCCGGCAGATTGTAAATATTGTTTAAAATTAAATCGGTTTTTTCTCTTTTTTCAGCGATAGTTTTTTCGATATTTTCCATAATTATTATTATTTTTTTTTTTACAAAATAATTGTCTCTTTTAATTCTTCAACCGCCGGTTTATACTTTTCAATCATTCTTTCAAGAAAATTAATATCTCCAAGCTTCAAAATTTCAATTACTTTTTCGTCTAATTTTGTTCCATCGTCAAAGATAGCTATCCCGGCCAAATATTTTTTTGAGATATAATCCGATAAATGAGTTATAGCGCATAATTGTTCAAATTTATTCGCTTCAGACGGTTTATGATGATAAAGGATCGAAAAGATTAACGACTCGGGCAAATTCCATCGTTCGCATAAATTTGCTCCAATCTCGGCGTGATTTGCGCCAATAATTTCAGTTTCTAATTGAAGCTGATCTTTTTCGCTTAAATTTTCTATTTGCATTAACTGATAAAATTCTTTCGTAAAATACTTAACAATAACAGGCAATCCTAAATCGTGCAATAAGCCGGCTATGAAAGCCTCGCCGGAAAGATGATAACCTAAATCGTCGGATAATTTTCTGGCTATAGCGGCTGTTACAATAGAATGTTTCCAATACGCCATCGGATCAAAATATTCGTTAGAAACGTCTTTAAAAGCGTCGAGCATTTTCAGCGCTATAACTATATTTTTTATTTGCTCAAAACCTAAAATAACAATTGCAAATTCTATTGTAGAAACTCTTCTAGGCAAGCCGTAAAACGGAGAATTAGCTACAGATAAAATCTTAGCAACCAATCCTTGGTCTTGGCTTATGACTCTGCCCAAGTCGGTTGCGTTAGTTCTTTCATTAGATATCATATTCAACACTTCCATCATTACAATAGGAATGGAAGGCAAATTTTTTACTCCCGACAAAATTTTATTCACTCTTTCTTTTTTTTCGCTCAAATTTTTTGACAGGTTATCGATCATATTTATTTTTTAATTTTTTCTTTAAATCGTTTACAATTTTTGTATGTATTTGAGATACTCTTGAAATTGTAATTCCTAAAACTTCTGCAATTTCTTTGTAATTTAAATTTTCATAATAATATAACGTTAAAACTAATCGTTCTCTTTCGTCCAGATTTTTAATCGCTCTGACGAGCAATTCTTTAGCTTCATTTTTATCGTAAATATCCTCCGGCGTATCTTCATTGTTGGGCAATATTTCTTGCAAATTATAACCGTCTTCGCTGTCGTTTGAAGAATTAAGCGAAACATTCGAATATTGAACTTCCGGCTCTCCTGGGCCAAGAGGTCGAGGCTTAATTTGAATTTTTCTTAACTCATCAAGTATTTTGCCTCTTATTCTTTGTATTGCGTAGGTTTCGAACTTTGTTCCGTAATTTGGATCGAAACGATCTATCGCTTCGCTTAGCCCTTCTATTCCAAATTGAAAATAATCTCTTTCATCAACGACATTTAAACTTATAAATTTCGAATGATGAATGACATAATGAACAAGATTAGTATACGCAAGTATAATTTGCTGTTTTAGCTGCGGGGTGGGATTTTTTTTATACTCGTCCCATAACATAAAATTGTTCATCATCCTTGATCCTTTATTTAGTTTTTATTTTTTTTCTTTTTGTTTTTCATCCTGATGTAAATTTAACGAAAAATTTTCTTCTTCGCTCAATTTTTTATCATAATCTTTATTTATTTTCTTTATCTGCTCTGTTTCTTCTGGAAATCTTGAGCTTTTGTAAACTAAAATAATTAATAATAAAGATATTGCAAATATCGAAGAAACAATTATTGATCTTAAAACTGTTTCAAACAAATCATAATCGAATTGAGCAAATACTATGTACGATAAAAGAAATATTAACAACGTCAAATGAAGCAGATATTTATTCATAAAAAAATTTAATTTTTCTTTTGAAAAGTTCAAAGATTATACCATAATATTTAACATTAAATATTAAAAAAGAAATGAAAACTTGAATTTGGAAAACAAGGAATAAATAACCTTTTAAACTATTGGTTATTATTAGCCATTTGCATAATTTTAATTAGTTGATTTGCGATGTTTTTTATTTCAAAAGTTGTTTTGCTATTAGGTTCCGCTTTGCAAAAAAGCTCTTGTTTCATTATCATTTCCGATACTTTTTCATTAAAAGTAATTACTCCTAAAAATTTTAATTTTTCGCCTAAAAATTTTTCAACTGCTTTATTTAAATTTAAATATGCTTGTTGCCCTTCTGCTAAATTTTGCGATTTATTTACTACAATTAATTTTTCTCCCTTGTAATTTTCTACGGCAAGCAATTTTAAAACGACATAAGCGTCCATTACGGCGGTAGGCTCTGGCGAGGTTAGCAAAATATTCATCGCAGCTTTGCTCAAATAAAACAAAATCTCTTCGTTTGCTCCAGAAGCAATGTCTAACAAAACAATATCATAATCTTTTGATATTTCCATCAGTTCGTCCCAAAACGCGTCTAATTTTGGCTTTGTAATTTTTGGATAATCCAATCTTCCTGAATCGCCGAAAATAAAATCTAAATTTTTATCGTAATTAAAAATTAATTCTTTCAAGTTATTTTCTTCTCTAAAAAAATTAATGATGCTTTTTTCAGAGGATACATTAAGCATAATATTAATATTTGACAAATTGCGATCAAGGTCAACAACTAAAACTTTCTTTAAACTTTTAGACAACGAATAACCTAAATTCAAAGCAAAAAATGTTTTTCCTGTTCCGCCTTTGCCAGAGCTTATTGCTAATATCTTTTTCGAGAAGTTTTTATTTTTTTCTTTCCGCTCTAATTCTTTTAACTGATAAAGTCTTTCAGCCTGACCTATCATTTTGCTATGCTCCCGCTATAAATTAAGTTTGCTATAAATTCAGAATTTGCAGATATGATATCGTCGGGAATAACCTGACCATTAGTCAGATATTTAATAGGAGTTCCAAATGAAAGAGCGACATTCATAATATTTCCAAACGCCGCAGCTTCGTCAAGCTTTGTAAAAATTAAACCATTATAGCCGATAACTTTAAATTTATCAGCGGCGTCAAATAATGTTTTTTGACTTGCCGACGAACTTAAAGTCAACCAAATTTCCTGGATTTTTATTTGATCAAGAAACGATTTTATTTCCAGCAAATGTTTTTTATTGTTTTGACTTCTCCCAACTGTATCAATAAAAATCAAATCTTTTTTCTTAAATTGAGATAAAATATCTATCATATCTTCCGGTTTATAAGCGGCCTCAAAGTCAACGTCGGCTATTTCTGCTAAAATTTTCATTTGATCCAGAGCTCCAAGTCTATAAGTATCGATTGAAATAATTCCCACATTAAGCTTTTTTAATATTTTCGATATGACTGCTAATTTTGCGATACAGGTTGTTTTTCCAATTCCAGTTGGACCGATTAAAGCGGCAACTGTTGGTTTTATATTAACGGATATTTCAAAAGTAGAAGTGGGAATCATCGCTTGAATTATGGATACGACATATGAGTCGACGTTTTGTTCGGAAAGAAAAGCGTCATATTTTTTAAGTTGCGTCAAAATTTCATCGACAAATTTTTTTTGAATTTCTCTTTGCAACAACAAATCTTCAATTTCACGATAATTAACTACAGATGTCTCTGTCGTCGCTTTTTCAAATTTTATTTTTGCCTTTTCCGATTTTAAATCTTTTTTTGTTAATTCCTCGGAAATATTTTCTTTTTTTGCTTTATAAATTTTTTCATGCAAAGTTTTTAATTCTTCTACGTAATCTTTTTCAGATTTATTTTCAATTTTGTTTTTTTGTTCTTCCTCTTCTTTCTTTTTCAATTTTTCAGAAGCAATTTTTTCAAATTCGTCTTCCACGCCCGCGGTTACTTCAAACATTTTTCCTTTGCCATCTTTCTGTTCGATAACGCGAGAACTTAAAATAATCGCTTCGTCGCCTAATTCTTTTTTCATCAAATCGACGGCTTGCTTTAATGTTTCGGCAGTATATCTTTTAATTCGCATTTGCAGCCTCTATTTTTCCAACAAATTCAATTTCAGTATCTGAAGGCAACTCAGTATATGATAATACCACAACATCTGGAAAAGCGGCATTTATCAATTTATAAAAATAAGGTCTTACCGTAGCAGAGCAAATTATAATCGGCGTCAATCCCATATTTTTCATATATTCCATATTCTTTTTGATGCTTAAGTTTAACGTTTTCATCATCTCGTGAGTTAAGCCCAAAGTTGGAGAAATATCTTTTGATTTTTGCAAGACAGAAACGAAATAATCTTCTAACTGAGAATCCAAAGCGGCGGCTCTAATTGTTCCATTTGCGTCTTTATATAAGTTGGCAATTACATCGCCAAGACTATGTCTAACATATTCAGTAAGCACGTCTACGTTTTTAGTGACTTTAGAATAATCAATTAAAGCCTCAAGAATCAATTCCAGATCGCGAATTGGTATTTGTTCTTTAAGCAAATTCTGCAACACTTTTTGTATAGTTCCCAGCGACAATTGTTCTTGATTTATTTCCTCTACAACAGCTGAATAGTCTTTTTTCAAATTTTCGATCAATGATTTTACGGCCTGTCTTGTCAAAATTTTGTCAAAATTTTTCTTTAAAACTTCCTGCAAATGCGTTGTTAAAACTGACATAGCGTCGACCACAGTATAGCCTAATAATTCAGCTCTATCTTTTTCTTGATAACTTATCCAATAACCCTGCAAACCAAAAGCTGGATCTACCGTAGGCAATCCGCTTAATTTTTCAGTTATCGAACCCGGATTTAAAGCTAAATATCTATCGGTATAAATTGTGTAATTAGCTTCGACAATTCCTTTAATTTTAATAACATATTCGTTCGGACCTAATTGCAAATTATCTCTTACTCTTATTGGCGGAATTAATACGCCATATTGCAAGGCAAGATATTTGCGCGTGGCTGCGATTTTTTGAAATAAATTACCGCCTTGAGATTCGTCCACTATAGAAATCAAACCATAACCAATTTCAATTTCAATCGGATCTACCTGCAAATATTGTTCAACTTTGTCTTCTTGCGGAGGCAAAGTCTCCACTGAAGGTTCGGGTTCGGCTTGAGCAATTTTGCTTTGCTGTCTTACAATATATGATATTCCACCAAATGAAACGCTTAAAAATAAAAAAGGAAGCATAGGCATTCCAGGAATAAAAGCAAATAACGCCAGCATTCCAGACAAAGCTCCAAGAGCTCGATAATTAGAAAACAATTGAATTTTAAATTGAGCGTCTAAGGTTTTTTCTTCCGTAGTTCGCGTAATTACAATTCCCGCCGAAGTGGCAATTATTAAAGAAGGTATTTGAGAAACTAAACCATCGCCTATTGTTAAAATCGTATACGTCTCAAGAGCTTGGACTAAATCCATTCCTTTTTGAGCAATTCCTATAATAAACCCGCCTATAATATTTATCAAGGTAATTACTATTCCCGCAATAGCATCCCCTTTGACAAATTTGCTTGCTCCGTCCATCGCTCCATAAAATTCCGCCTCGCGAGCTATCTCCGCCCGTCGAGCTTTAGCTTCTGTTTCATTTATTAATCCAGTATTCAAATCCGCGTCTATTGCCATCTGTTTGCCTGGCATTGCATCTAAAGTAAAGCGAGCGGCAACTTCTGATATTCTTCCGCTTCCTTTTACTATAACTACAAATTGTATAATTACAAGTATTAAAAATACAATAAACCCAACCACATAGTTTCCGCCAACAACAAAAGTTCCAAAACCTTGAATAATCTGACCAGCATTTGCCTCAAGCAAAATTAATCTTGTCGAACTTATATTTAAAGCTAATCTATATAAAGTTAAAAAAAGCAACAAGCTGGGGAAAATTGAAAGATCTAAAGGTTTTTTTATATATAACGATAGTATTAAAACCAACATCGAAGATGTAATATTAATTGCAAGGAAAAAATCCAGAGCCCATGTAGGCAGCGGTATCAACATTAAAGCTAATATGAATATTACTCCAAAGACTAACGCAATATCAGTATAGTTGGATATTTTAAACATACTTCGTCGCTAAATTATTTTTTTCTTTTTTTGCATTTTTAATTGATATACAAAAGCTAAAATTTCAGCGACAACTTTGAAAAATTCTCTGGGTATAACATCGCCAATATCGCAAGCTTTATATAAAGCTCTTGCCAGCTGTTTATCTTCATGAATATGTACGCCATTTTCAATCGCTATTGCTTTTATTCTTTGAGCAACTTCGTCGACTCCTTTAGCTATAACTTTTGGAGCCGAATCTTTTTCGGGATCATATTTTAACGCGACAGCAAAGTGCGTTGGGTTTGTAATTACTACGTCGGCTTTTGGCACTTCCTGCATCATTCTTCTTTTGGCGGCAAGCATCTGTTCTTTCTTAATGCGCGACTTAATTTGCGGATCCCCTTCTAACTGTTTCATCTCTTCTTTGACTTCTTGCTTTGTCATCATCATATCTCTTTTAAAAGTATATCTCTGCCACGAAAAATCAATTATTGCTAAGATTGCAAAAACTAATCCAATCTTCAAAACCATAGCAAAAGCTTCGTCGGACATTATTTTTAAAGATTCAGATAAAGATAATTCAATCAAGCCGATTGAAGAAATAATATAATCTTTAATTATAAAATATGCCGCCCAAGAAATTAAGATGAGTTTAAATATAGATTTAACAACTTCGAAAAAGGAGCGACTGGAAAAAAATATTCTTTTAAATCCCGGCAGCGGATTAAGCTTTGAAAACTTAAATCCTAACGCTTGCGGGGTTATCTTAAAACCCACTTGAAAAATATTAGAGGCAAGTCCTCCAATCAGTATGGCAAGTAGAAAAGGAAAGATCGTTGATACAAAAAAAACAAAAGCTTTAAAAGAATAAACTTTAAATGATTCTAGATTTATTTCTAATTTGTCGAGAGAATTAAGAGTAAAATAAGTCAAATCGCTTAAATTTTTCGCAATAACTCCTTTAAACATATATAATGACACAAAACCAATCGTAAAAACGACTAAAGAATTCAATTCGACGCTTCGAGCAACTTGTCCTTTTTCTCTTGCATCTTCGAGTTTCTTCGGCGTCGCTTGTTCGGTCTTCTCCTGACCTTCTACTTCCGGCATAATTAACTCCTCATAACATTTAACAATTGATAAAGATCAGTCTCGATTTTTCCCATTAAATTTATCAAAATTTGAACATAAAAAGTCATAAATAAAATTAACATTAGGAGACCAATGCCAATCTTTAAAGGATGCAAAACAAAAAATATCTGCATTTGAGGAATTACTCTAGCTATTATAGCTTCAGAAATATATAATAAAAAAAATGATACAATAAACGGTATTGCCAATTTTACGGCAATAATAAACATTGTCGATATTAATTTTATAAAATATAAATGAAAGCTTTCGGAAATATTTAATTTGCCAATTTTAATAAACTCAAACGAAGCGGCGCCAGCTTTAATCGCAAAATGATGACCGTTGATTAATAAAAAAACTAATATGCCGGCAAAATAAATAAACTCTCCAATTACATTTTGTGAAACGTCTTCCATCGGATTTATAACATTTGCCATTGTCAAGCCAATTTCAAAACCTATAAGCATTCCGCCTAAATTCAATGCATAAAAAATTATATTCATCGTAAAACCAATTGCAATCCCTATTATCATTTCTTTTAATCCTATTAAAGCGAGGGACAATAAATTATAATCGTACGCTATGCTATCCTTTTCAGGCAAAGTTAAAAAAATCATATATGAAAGCGCCGAGCTTAACAGAACTTTGCCCATATTAGGAAATGCCGAACTTATAAAAATTGGCGTCGTAAAAATTATGCCCGACATGCGAAGTAGAATAAACAGCCAAATTATAAAATCTTTAATTATTATACTTGCCATTTTATTTGACCAAAGTTGGAAACATTTGAAACAAAGCGATAGTATAACTCAACATTTTATCCAGCATCCAGGGAAATAAAATAATTATTATCAAAGCAGTAGCCAATATTTTGGGAGCAAAAGTCAAAGTCATTTCCTGTATAGACGTGGCGGCTTGAAAAATAGATATAATAATTCCGATAAACAACGATAACCCTAAAACTGGAAGAATGATTAAAAAACTAATATAAAAAGCTTGAGTTAAAATTTGTATCAATAAATCCTGCGTCATAAATTTATACTCCTTACTAAAGAACCAACGATTAAATTCCAACCGTCTATTAAAACAAAAAGCAAAATTTTAAATGGCGTCGAAATCAACATTGGTGGAAGCATCATCATACCCATCGACATTAGAATGCTTGCGACTATCATATCAATCATCAAAAAAGGAACAAATAAAAAGAATCCTATTATGAATCCCGCTCTCAATTCGCTAAGCGTATAAGCAGGTATTAAAATATGAATTGGAATGTCGTCTCTGTTGTCTGGTTGAGGCATATTTGCAATGCTTAAAAATAATTCAAGATCTTTCTGTCTAACATTTTTAAACATAAATTCGCGTATTGGAGCAATGCCTTTTGAATAGGCTGAATCCAAAGTTATTTTTTTATCAATATAAGGTTTTAAGCCTTCGTCGTGAGCCTTTTGCCAGGCAGGCGCCATAACGAAAAACGTTATAAATAAAGCCGCTCCTGCCAATAATTGATTTGGCGGCATTTGTTGCGTTCCAAGAGCGGTTCGCAAAAAATGAAATACAATTATCACTCTTAAATAACAAGTTGTCATTAAAATAATCGACGGAGCTATAGCCAAGATTGTCAAAGCTAATAGCAATTGCAAACTTGTCGATATATCTTCTGGATTTTTAGCCGTTCCTAACTCTACATTGATTTTTGGCAACGGCAAAGGTTGATTTTGTTGCGCGAAAGACGCGTTTAAATAAAGAATAACGAAAATTGTCAATAAAACTTTTTTCATTTAAGTCCTAAATTCTTTTTCAGCAAATCAATAAAATTGCTTTCTTTCTTTTTCTGCTGCAAATTTTGCGAAGAGTATTCTTTATCGTTTTCAAATTTTTCTTCTTTATCCAATAAAGTTATGTTATGATCAGTTATTCCTAAAATTAAAATTTTATTGTTTATTTCAACAACGGCTAAAAATTTTTTTGGCATTAATGGAGTAATTGAAATAATTTTTATTTTTGAGCGATCGTTGCTTTTTAATCCGACTCCATATAAATTTTTTCTGATAAAATACAACGCGCCATACATCATGCCTAACAATAAAAAAACTATTAACAACGTTTGAAGATAATCGAAATAATTCATTTATATGCCCTTTAATCTATCGGCGGCTTCTACTAAATTTGTAATTCTGATGCCAAAGTGCTTTTCAATAACAACCACTTCTCCTTCGGCTATTTTTTTATTATTGACATAAACGTCGACAGGTTCGCTAGCCAATTTATCTAATTCAATAACGTAACCTCTTTCCAATTCCAACAATTCTTTTATAGTCATTTTTGTTCTGCCTAATTCGATATAAACGTTTAACTGTAAATCTTTCAGAAAATCAAGTTTTGATTCTCCTTCTATTCCGCTTGATTTAACGTCGTCAAATTCTGGAAAATCAGCCACTTCGCCAATTACTGGAGGAATATTGTTCTGGTCGCTCATATTTATTTCCTTTATTTTTCTATTGTGTCTTTTTTCTCGGCTTTTCCAATAATCCTAACAGCTTTTGAATTTTCAACGCTGCCAGGATAACCATAAAACAACGGCAAAGAACCATGATAAACAGTTACAGGTTCATTAATTTTTTTATCTAAAATTATAACATCGCCAACTTTTAATTCTAATAAATCTTTAACGCTAATGCTCGCTTTTCCAAATTCAACCCATAATTCCACAATAGTATCTTTCAAATGATGAATTAAGACTTCTTTTGCCGTCAATCCGCCATATTTGGAAGGTCTAATCGAAGAAAGTTTTTGACTTGAAATTTTAGATAATACCGTATCAAAAGCGTAAGTCGCAAAACAAATGTTCATTAAAAAAGACTGTTCGCCTATATAAATTTCAAAAGAAATTACCAAAACGCTTTCGCTTTGCGACGTTATTTGAACAAAATCTATATCAGATTCAAATCTATCGACTACAAAATCATAATTTCCAACAACTTGCCATGCTTTTCCCAAATCTTGCATAATTTTTTCAACGATAATAAAAAGCACTTTTTGCTCTATGGGAGTAATCACTTGAGTTGGTTTGCTGCCTCCTCCGCTTCCTCCTAAGAGTCGATCAATAATAGCCCACGCAAGCTCAGGAGAAAATTCAAGTATTCCTTTTATATCAGTTCCTTTAATTTCAAAAGGAAATAAACAAGCTGGATTGCTCACTGAAAGCACATATTCAGAATAATATATTTGATCTACCGAAATAACGTTTATATTAACAATAGCTTGCAATTTTGAAAGCAAAAAAGAGCTTAAACTTTCGGCAAAATTTTCGTGAATATTTCTCAGAGTTCTTAATTGTACTTTTGATATTCTATTTGGAAGCCTAAAATCAAAAGGGGTTACTTCTTTTTCAGGAGAGGCTTTAGCGACTTCGCTCTCTCCTTTTTTCATACTGCTAAGAAGTTGATCTATCTCTTGTTGGGATAATATCTCAGCCATGCTTCCCTCTAGTTTTAAATTCTCTCATTGAATAATGTATCTGCTAAAGTAAACGTCTTGAATTTTTGCATGAGGAACTTTTTTCTTAGCGATAATTTTTATTTCATTTCTTAAAGAATCTCTATAATTTATTGACGATAATATCGCGATTGTTTTGCTTGAAAGAGACGTTATTATAACGTCTTTAAGTATGACCTCGTTTTTCTTTAAGATTTCAACCTGACTTTCTTCGTTGACCCCAAAACCAACGGAAGTTAACATTAATCTTCTTCCTTGAGTTTCAGCTGGATTTATTATAATATTTTCGATTGTATAAATAAATTTTGGAACAGTTTGTTTTCCAGGTTGCTCTTTAATCTCAGAATTGTCTTTTGCTCCTTGTTCTTCTTCCTCTTGAGCGATTAAACTATCTTTAGCATCGCTTATTTTTTCTTCTTCACCAGAATCTTTTTTCTTTTTTTTAGCTTCGGCTAATTTTTCTTTTTCAATCATTTCGATTCTGCTTTTATTCATTTCGAAGAACTCATAAACATATTTATATTTTTCAAATTTCGAAAGCAATATATTCGCTGTTACAAAATATACGGCGGCAAGTTGAATTACAAATAAAGGCAAACCTATAAAAAAAACTTTGGGATTTAATCCTTTTTTAGTCTCTGGCTTAATTTCTAATAAAGTTTTGTCTTTTTCTTCGCTCATAAAATAAGTTTTTTCTTTGCTTTCTCAATGAGCGCGCCATTTTTATATATAATAATTTCAAGCTATTTGCGAAATGCATTTAATAAGAATGGCTAATTTTAAGCATATGGTTAAATAAAGGCGAGGCTAAGCTCGCCTTTAAGTTAAATAAAGATAAGATTATCTTACAAGATTTGTAATTACCTGCAACATTTGATCGGAAGTTGTAATTATTTTAGAATTTGCTTCAAATCCTCTTTGAGCTATAATCATTCTAGTAAATTCTTCGGCTAAATCCACATTTGACGTTTCTAAAGCTCCGCTTTCTAAGGTCGTAGCGGTATTTTCTCCCAATTCGCCTACGACGGGATTTCCAGCATTAGCAGATACTTGATACATATTATCGCCTACGCTTATTAAGCCATCTACATTAGCAAAAGTCGCAACTAATATTTGAGCTAAAGTTCTTGTATAACCATTGGTAAATACTCCAATTATATTTCCATACTTATCGATATTTAAATTTGCTAAAGTAGAAGCGGCGGTGCCATTTTGCTCTACTGCGGAAACGACGCTATTTACAGATGTTTGAGTAATTCCATTAAAACCCTCTCCAAAATCTAATGTAATTATTTGAGGATCTGCTCCTCCTGTTGGATTAAATTGAACTTGGGGTATCGATGGATTTATTCCAGCAATTGTTCCATTCGAATTGAATGTTATAGTTCCGCTATTGTTTGCTAATGTTCCGCTTGAAGCGGGAACGCTTACAGTCCACGACCAATTTAAATTCGATAGTTTGGTGAATTTGATTGTCATTGTATGAGATGTTCCTAAAGAATCAAAAATCGTAACGGCTCCTATTACTACGTTCGCTTCTCTATTATTGTCAACAACTGTAGAAACAGTGTTAGTTGCGGTTGATTCGCGCAATCCTGAAAAATCAATATTAAAGTTGATGCCGTTTGGTCCGGTTACATTTTCCGGATTAGTAGGAGTTAAAATATCTCCATTCGCGTCAAAAGTTAAGTTTATTGGGCCCCCTGTTGTCACAGAATTTCCATTGGCATCGAGAATTTGATACGATACTAAATAATCGCCAACTCCATTCTGTTCGAATGTCGTTTGCAAAGTATATTCATTTCCAAAATCGTCATAGATTCTGCTTGTTCTAATGAATGGAAATGTTCCGTCTGACTCAAGATTTCCAGTAAAATATACTCTTTCGCTTCTAGTCAATGGAGACGAACTTGATAAATTGCCAGCCCATTTTATTTGAGTTGTCGGCAAAGCGGGTATTCTCATATTTTTATCGATTTTAATATCTGTATAAGTATTTCCAGGAGGCAATTGACCTTGAGCGTTTGCAATTTTTCCTTGAACAACAGCTCCATTTTGAGGATTAACCAACTTTCCTTCGGAATCAAATCTAAAGGCTCCAGCTCTGCTAAAGAAAATCTGATTATCTGCCTTTAAAATAAATAAGCCCGGTCCTTGTAAAGCTAAATCTGTTATTATTCCTGTCCGTTCAAAAGAACCTTGCGTCCAATTTCTATCAATAGAATTTACCTTTGAACCTAATCCAATTTGAAAAGCGCTTGTTCCTCCGATATTTTCTGTAGGATTTACCCCCGATCTTACAAATTGATGAAAAGTATCGCTAAAAGTAACTCTAGAACCCTTAAATCCAACTGTATTTACATTTGATATATTATTGCCGATTACGTCAATCATCGTTTGATGATTTCTCAATCCGCTTACGCCAGAGAATAAAGAATTAATTAACGCCATTTTGACCTCCTTAGGTTTTTGTTTTACATTTTTTCTTTTTTGATTCGACTTCAGTCAGTCCGTCGAATCTGGAGCGCCCTAAAAAGGTCCCGCTCCGTTTTTAAATTTCATTAAAATGCAAAAACTACGCTGTCGATATTTGTAAATATATTATCATTATCAGGCTCGACAGGCATCGCCGTTACAACGGTCCTATTTGGTATATTTACTATAAAAGCGGTATTATTTAACATAATCAAAGAATCTTTGCAACCTTTTGCTTCGGCTTTTTCTACTGCAATTTTTAATTTTTGAATTTCGATTTCGCTTAAATCGATATTTCTTGTTCCTAATCTTTGCGTTGCATGATTTGAAAATTTTAATCTCTCAAGTTCTTCCTTAAAAATTGTTTTAAATTGATCTCCGCCGGCTGTGACTTTATTTTGTTTTGTCTCCTCGCCGGGAGTTATTGGTATAAAAGGCACTCTTATGCCATTAATCTCTCCTGGCATTTTTCCTCCTTTTTATTTGTTGTTTATTTCATATATCTGGTAAAGATAATAAAGTCCTCCTAATGTTTTTATCATTGCTCCTTCTTGAGTAAATTTTATTCCATCTATTATTCCATATAAAAACGCATCAGCCGTTCCTTCCATATTTATATCATTTACAAATTTTACTGAAAAGTTGTATTTGCCTTGCGGTATTTTTAAACCATTATTGTCGGTAAAATCCCATTCATAAAGTCTTTCAGTATCAGCTCCAGACTGAATTGAAACGCTTTTTATTAAGGCTCCTTTTTCATTATAAATTTCAAGAGTTATGCTCCTTGCGTTTGACGGAATTTCAAATCCTAATTTTATTTTTTCTTGATCTTTATACGATATTTCATTCGTCGCTATTTTTGCTTCTTTGCCTATCAATGCCGCAGTCATCGTATTATTTATTGATTGAGTTAACAAATAATTTGCGTCTACGCTTTGCTTTACATAAGAGTTTAAATTTGCCAGTTGTTCTAATTGACTAAATTGAGCCAATTGGGCTGAAAATTCTGTCCCCTCTAATGGATTTAGCGGATCCTGATATTTAAGTTGCGTAATTAACATCTTTAAAAAATCATCCTTTCCCAAAACATTTTGCTTTGCTTCATTTGTTTGAGAGGACACATTTTGAAGGCTCTGAGTATTATTCGAGCCGGCAATTTTTTTCAGCGCATTATCCATTTTTGATCCTTTTTTTAAGTTTACGCCAAATATTCGTATGTGTTATAACCTAACCTTTTTTGAGATTTTTTTTCTTCTTTAGCTTCAATTTTACTGTCGATTTTATTGTCGTCAATATTTGATTGCTTTTTCTTTGGTTTCGTAAAATATGAATTTGATTTTTGTTCTTGAGTCATTAACGAAACTGAAATTGTCGCATTTCCGCCGCCTTGTTGTATAAGTTGTTGTTCGATTTGTTTGATATTGCTTTCTATATAATGTTTAACTTCGGCGCTTTCCGCTTCGATTTTTACGCTCATTAATTCTTTAACTAAACTCATTGTAATTTTAATTTTTCCTAAATGTTCGGGCTCCAAATTAAAAATAATTCTTTTGCCTTCTGAAGACAAAATTCCCTTCGATATTTCATTTAATAAATGTTTATAATCTACATGTTTTACAATTTCTTTGTTTACTGAAGCATTATTTGAAATTTTTATAAAACTATTTTTTCCAACGACGCTATTTTCATTCAATTCAACGTTAGTTGTTTTCATATTCTTTTGCTTATCAATCTTATTCGAAACTTGAGAGCCAGTTTCTTCCAACGCATAATTTTTATCTTCGATGTTTTTAATTGACTTTAAATTATTTTTTGCATCAACCAAATTTTGTTCTATTTCTCCTTCGAACGATTTTTCGCCTATATTATCGCTAATTTTATTTG
>Ga0308414_1000427_pt1 | contig 26642 bp, 19 predicted proteins | sample HotsprSampleOS50_FD_205667 | JGI IMG/M metagenome (GOLD analysis project Ga0308414, IMG submission 205667) | Hot spring phototrophic mat microbial communities from Octopus Spring, Yellowstone National Park, Wyoming, United States - 20090730_OS50 ...
TAAACGTTGCCGATCACGGGCACATCGAGTCCGCGAGCGGCCAGTAGGAGCCGCACTTCATAGAACTTGCGCATGTCGTAGCCGAGTTGCGGGATGACCCACCGCGCCCCGGCCGCGATCTTGCGCAATAGCTTGAAATACTGCGGCATCAACTCGCTTTCGCGCCGCTTGAAGGGGGAGACGGCGCAACCGATGAAGAAGTCGGTTCGGGGAAGGGCCTCGGGGCGTCCGCCGCGCCCGGCGACTGTCATCCCATCGTTCATGCTGCGCAACAGCGCGATCAACCCAACCGAGTCGATATCGAACACGCCCTCGGCGCGGCCTCCGAAGCCGGTCGTCGGGTAGTCGCCGGTCAGCGCCAAAACGTTCCGGCAGCCGTCAGCGGCCAGTCGCCAGGCGGCCGACTCGAGGCCGTTTCGATTGAGATCCTTGCAGGTCAGATGGATGACGGTCCGCTCGCGGTCGCCGGGCAATTGCGCGGCAAGCCAGTCCGGCGGCAGCATCGGCGCGCCGCCGGGACTGTCGGTGATCGATATCCAGCCGATCCTCGGGTCGGCGAGCAATTGCTTCGCCATGGCAAGTAGGAGGGCGGCTGATCTGGTTGAAATCCGCGGCTTGTAACGACTTCGGCGCCGTAGATGAACCGCTTGCCGAGAAGCGATTGGCGGAACGACGCCGACGAACCCGAACCGCTGGCCACTGGTCGTTTTCCTCAGCGGCGCAAACCTTCGGATGTTCGCCACAACCGGACCACAGCGACACACTCAATGCGGCCGGCAGGGCCTGAAGGTGTCGCCAAGGGTAACGCGGATCAATCGATCCGGCCCGCTCGTCCGCCCATTTCGATCGCGCCGCATGACCGAGTGGGCAGAACGATTGCCGCCGGACTTCCGTTGGCCTCATCAACAATGCGCCGGGATGGGGGCCTTTGCGATACCGCCCCCGGCGATCCGTTTGGGTTTCGCCTCAAGGCCGCGAAGCCCTATGCGCCGACAATTGCCCGCGGGGGTTTGTTCATCATCTTTCGGGCGCGGTCCAAGAGTTGTGTTTGCAAGTCGGGTGCCTTGACCTTTGCACACTTCTTCTCGGCTTCGACCAGCAACTCGTTGGCCTGCTTGGCATCGTTCGCCCGGAAGAGCCGATCGGCAATCTCGATCAGGGCCGTAACCTCGTCGCTGGGGTCCGACGCTTTTCGGGCCAGCTCCAACGCCGCGGCAAACGACTGTTTGGCGGCATCGGCACGCTTGTTCACCGCTTGCTCAAGGGCGACCGTCGCCGTACCGATCGCTTGGGATTTCTCGTCCGGCAGCCCCTTTGCGAAGTTCAACGTCTCGGAAAGAACCCGATCGGTTTCCTCAGGTTTGCCGGCCTTTTCGTATGCGCCGGCGATTTCGCACAGGACTTGAATGCGTCCGGTGGCGTCGTCCACCTTTGCCGCAAGAGTTTCCGCCTTCTTCAGAGCCGCCACGGCGTTGTCGGCCGCACCGGCTGCACTCAAGGCTCGGCTGGCCGAGGCGATCGCCTTGGCATGCAACTCGGCCGAGTCGATCTTCTCGGCCGCGGTCATCGCCAATTGCGCGGTGTTGCGGGCCTCGGCGGTTTGGCCGACTTCGGCCTGAGCTTGAGCGAGTCGCGCGTAGGCGTCGGCTTGGCTGCTGACCTCTTCGATGTCTTTGCAGGCTTGGAACGCCTGGTTGAGCGTTTGCTTTGCGCCCGAGCTATCGGCAGCGCGGGCTTGCTCGCGCGCGATTCCGATAAGCAGGCGAGCCCGCTGGGCGGGTTCCTTCGATTGAGCTTCAGCGATTCGTTGCGAGATCGACTTTCCCGAGGCGTTGCCTCCCCCGCCGCCTCCGCAACCGCCCGAGGCCAAGAGGCAGCTCATGGCCATCACCGCCGTGCACCACCACACGCGATCGCGCCTCACGATTTGCATGACTGATTCCTCTTCACTCGTTATTCAAAACTCCGTTCCTTCAACACGCTGCTCCCGGCGGCAGGTCGGCCGGAAGGCTGTCGTCTGCCGTGTTCTTTTTCTTTCCCAGTGTGACCGCGGTTTTGCTGCTAATGCTTCGAACGAGGAGATTCAAGGCGGTCCCGAAAGACCGAATCCGGGCGGCAAGAACCGCTGCCGTTCGGGACGCCCGCGGGCGGCCGCGCCGATCGTCTGCGACTGGGTGGCCGCGCCGAGGACGGGCGAAAAGACGCAATCCGTCATCTCTTGATATCGTACCCGATGCTTTCTTAGAACACCAGTTGCAGCCGCTCCAATCGCGTCTGGGTTTCGGCCATCAGCTCGTCTTCGGCAGCCTCGTCGGGGGCTTCGTAGGTTACTGAAAAACGCAAGAACGCGCCGGCATCGTCCCAGGGGACCGTGCAAATCGAGTGCTCGGTGATCAGGTATTGCGAACACGCCTCGGCCGACTCGAATCGGCGTCCGTCGGCCGTGCCTTTCGGGGCTGGGACGTACAGGAAGTACGTTCCGCCGGGAACCTCGCACTCGAATCCGCAACGGCGAAGCGCGGCGACGAGTTTGCTCAATCGGCGATGATACTTGGCCCGGGCGCGCCGCGGGATCTCCGGATTGTCCAACGCGGCGATGGCCGCCTTTTGAATCGCAATGAACTGGCCGGAATCGCTGTTATCTTTGATGTCGGCAAAGGCGCGGACAATTCGCTCGTTGCCGCAAACCCAGCCGAGCCGCCAGCCGATCATGTGCCAGCCTTTGCTCAGCGAATGCACTTCGACGCCCACATCGCGCGCGCCGGGCATTTCGAGGAAGCTGAGAGGCCGCTCGCCGTAGCTGAGCATCACGTGGGCGGCGTCTTGAATGACGACGATTTCGTGCCGCCTGGCGAAGTCGATGACGCGCCCGTAAAACTCGCGGGTGGCCGTTTTGCCGGTCGGGCTATTCGGATAGTTGATCACCAGCAACTTCGCGCGATCGAGCACGTCGCCGGGGATCGACGAGAGATCGGGGAAGAAGTTGTTCTCGCGGAGCAAGGGCAGCCGATAGACGACTCCGCCGCAATAGCGCGTGTGCGTGCCCGCCACCGGATAGCCCGGCACGGTCATCAGCGTCACGTCGCCTGGGTCGATGAACGCGGCGGGCAGCATTGCCAGCGCCGTCTTGCTGCCGATGCAATGATTGATTTCGGTGGCCGGGTCGAGAGTCACGCCGAACTCGCGCTGCATCACTCGGGCAACCGCCTCGCGAAAGGCGGGAATGCCGTTGTCGGCATAGCCGCGGTTCTCGGGACGATTGATCTCGTCGGCCATGGCGCGGCGGACCGACTCGTCGGCCATTTCGTCGTTCTCGCCGATGCCGAAATCGATCAATCGCCGTTCCGGATGCTCGCTCAGGGCCTTCCGTTTGGCTCGTTTGATCTTTTCGAACTTATAGATCTCCGTGCCTTTGCCATATTGTGCGCCGCCGATCCGCTGCGCAAACAATTTTTGAAAATACGGGTCGCTCATGTTCAAGGCTGTCTCGATGAAATCGCGGGAAACGAAAAGCAGCAGGCCAAACGTCGCTGACGGCCGGGCGAAGCGCTTCGGCCGCGGTCGCTTTGCCTGTGGGATGGCCCTGCCTCGACGAATCGCGTGCCGGCCGCGAAGAGCGGTTGTCGTCCGATTCGGGAGAACTTTCGCCCGAACGAACCACCACGTCGGAGAGCGATCAGCTATCGATCCGATCTCCGCCGGCCGCTCGGCAGACCATACTTTTTGACCGACACGTTGAAAACCAAGAGTTTAGCATAAGTGAGAAAGGCGGCAACGGGGCGAGGGTTGCGGCTATGCAGCTTTGGAGGGGTATGTTGTTTCGCCCGAGGAACCGCGGTCCGCTTCAACGTGCCGGTATGGGCGGCGGAAACCTTCCGGCAGCGGCAAAGGCAAATGTCCCGCGGTGTGCGCACTGCGACGCCTGCCGCTCGTGCCTTCGCGCCCCCATCGGGAAACTCGAGCCCGCCCCAACTCGGCGGCTTCGGACCGAGCCAATTGGGCAAATGGGCAAGCGGGCTGCGTCGGGAAGATAAGCCGGGAAGCCGCACCGGGTTTTTGCAATGGGTTGATAAGCTCAATTCAGTCGAAGAACTCTTCCGCGACGGTAACGGCTCGTTTAGTATGGAATAAGGCTGTCGTCGCTCGACTGCCTGTTGCGCGTATCTGTTTCGTGAGCCGATTTCCGGAAGAACTGCCATGGAACTCGCATTTGCCGGTTTCGGACGCTGCGCGTCGCCTGGGTGGGTGAATGGCGCCTTGCACGGTGTTCAACGAATGGGCGGCATGGGCCGACGGGCGCGGGAGGTTTTGGCCCGGCCCGCAGTGGCGAGCATCGTTTCGCGCCCGCTCAAGAATGCCCGACATCTGGCGGGCGTCGTTGCGGCTTGGTCGGTTTTCTCGGTTTTGTCGGTGGGAATCCCAGCGGCGGAGGAGCCGCCCGCACTGAACCCGTTCGGCAAAGTCGGCGTGGAACGCGAGGATCAGTTTCCCGGCTATATCGAGATGTCGGACGGCTCGATCCATTGCGGAATGATCTACCTGACTCGCGACAAACGGCTTCAGATCAACGACGAGAAGATGCAGCGCCAGCGCGAGATTCCGTTGAATGTGGTTCAGCAGATCGAATGCAAGGTGAAACGCGAGTGGATGGAAAAAGAGTGGAAGTTCAAGGAATTGGCCAAGGACGAAAAGATGTACACAGGCCGCAGCTATCCCGCTCGCGAATATGAGCATGTCGTAACGCTTCAGGACGGTCGAAAGATCGAAGGGGGATTGTCGGGCGTTGTTTATCTGCAACCGCAGATTTACGATCCGAAGCGTCCGAACGAGTATCGTCCGGCGGTCGAAGCCCAAAAGTTCCTCCTGCACAAGCGCGACAAGGGCGAGGTTGGCGAGGAATTGAAGTCGCTGAAATACGTGAAGATAATTAAGCTGGGCGAAGAGGCCTACCGCGAGGGACAGCAGAAGAGCAAGAATCGTCCTGCGCCGGCCAAGCCCTCTCGTTGAGTGCCGACGCTCTATTTGCGCCGTCCCGGTCGAGGAAAGCGACGTTCGCTTGTACCGTTGCGGCCGAGTTCCGTCGGCAGTGTGATACGAGCTTGCGGCGCGGGCGGGTTATGCTCGTCCTGATGAGCCGCGCGCCCCCGAAGCCCGTGGATTGATTCATGTGGCAGAACTGACGCTGGAACACGGATATCGATTCTCCACGATGCTGTTGGTGGCGCTGGGGGCGTGCGCGCTGACGGCACTTTTCTATTACCGAGCCTTCGGCATGCTGCCGCGAGGGCGATGGCAATTGCTGCTTTCTCTGCGCTGGATCGCCATTTTGATCGTGGACGTCTTGCTCTTTCGGCCGGTGTTCAGCTACCACAAGGAATTGGAGCAGAAACCGGCCTGCGTGTTCTTGCTCGACACATCGGCATCGATGAGTATCTCGGACGATCCCAGCGGGATCACGCGGTTCAATCAGGCGCGCACGAAGATCGAGCAATGGTGGGATCGACTCAAAGACGACTTCAACCTGCACTTGATCGAGTTCTCCGAGCGACCGCGGCCGCTGGAAGGCCCGGCGGCATTGCCGTCGTTGGCGCCCGAGGGCAAGGCGACTTCGATTTCGCGGGCGCTATCGGCCGCCGTTCGCCAAGAGAAGAACCGCAAAGACATCGAAGCGATCATGCTGTTCAGCGATGGTCAGCACAACTCGGCGGGCAATCCCTCGGAAGAGGCCATCAAGCTCGGCCGCCCTGTGTTCGCCATCGGCGTGGGCGCCAGCCTGCGCAGCAGCGCCACCCATCGCGATTTGCAGTTGATCGGCATGGACTGCCCCGAGCGTTTGATGCTCAACAATGTCGCAAAGATCACTGGCCTGGTCGAGGGAATCGGGATGGAAGGCCGCGTGGTCAAAGTTGAGTTGCTGGAGGATGACAAGCCGATCGGCGAAAAAGAATTGACGATCGACGATGTGGAGGGCGGTCAAGAGGTCGTCTTCGAGCATCGGCCGGCGGTCAAGGGCCGTCACAAGTATTCCATTCGTGTCGTTCCCCAAGCGGACGAGAAGATCACCGAGAACAATCAGCGAACGGTCTCGGCGATGATCGTTGAGCCGGGCATTCGCGTCTTGTATGTCGAGGGTACGCTGCGCGCGGAGTACGGTGCGATTGTCGATCGTTTTTTGGCGAAAGACCCCGACTTGGAATTCTGCGCCTTGGTGCAGACCCGGCCCAACGTCTTTCTCCGCCGCACGAACATGGCCGACATGGAGCTGCGCGCCATTCCCACCGACGCGGAAACGATCAACAAATTCGACGTGTTCATCATCGGCGACTTGGATTCGACGTACCTAAAGCCCGCCGTGCAGGATTTGATCGTCAAACGGGTGCGCGAGAACGGCGGTTTGGTGATGCTCGGCGGCTACCACAGCCTCGGGCCGGGCGGGTACGAGGGCACTGCCATTGGAGAGATCTTGCCGGTGCGTTTGGGTGGTCGCGACATCGGGCAGATCACTGAGCCGTTTCTGCCTGTTCTCACGCCCGACGGGACGAGGCATCCGATCTTCGCCAACATCTCCGACTTCTTCCCGTCGCGGCAATCGCCTGAACCGAAGACGGCCGGACTACCGACGCTCAACGGCTGTACGCGGGTCGAAGGTTTGAAGCCCAACGCGATTGCCTTGGCCACCTTCGGCGCCGACGAGGCGGCGATGCCGGTACTCGCCGTCGCTCCTGCCGATAAAGGGCGAACCGCCGTATTTGTCGGCGATACAACCCGGAATTGGCAGCAGGGGCCGAAAGCGCTCGATCAGGATTCGCCGTTCACCCGTTTTTGGGGCCAAATGGTACGGTGGCTGGCCGGACGCGGGGCGACGGTGGATTTGGGGGCGGGCATCACGGCCGCCGTCAACAAGGCGTATTTCGAGCCGGAGGAACCCGTTGAACTGACCGCCGTGGTACGCAACCAGGAAGGACAAGGGGCGGCCGACGCCAAGGTCGCGGCCAAGATTCGCGAACCTTCGGGGCGGCCGGATCAGATCGACATGCAACCGGCGGTCGGGCCTGCCGGGCACTTCGCGGGCAAGTTCACCCCCGCCTTGCCCGGCGTTTATGAAATCGTTGTCGAGGCCAGAGTCGGAACGCAAACCGTCGAGTCGGAAAAGTTGGTCATCGACGTTGGGCGGCCGAATCTCGAATTCGAACGCCTCGACCTCAACGAGAAGCTTTTGCAGCAGATTGCTCAGGATTCGGGCGGTCGCTACTGGCACATCAGCGCCGCCGACCATGTGATCGAGCGGCTCGACCGCACCTTGCGAAAGAAAAAAGAGTACTTCGAGAAAGAACTCTATTTCCCCCCGCTGTTATGGACCGTGTTCGTGGTCGTGCTGACCACCGAGTGGATTCTGCGGAAGAGGTTCCAATTGCGCTAGGCGGCAGGGCCGCCGGCCAACCGATGCTGCCGCACCCGGCTGAGAACCCGCTCCCGTTGGTCGCTGGATTGGTTGCCGAGAATAGAGCTTTAGGGTTCGTGCTACAGGCAGCTTGAGTATGCAAACCGGCTATCGATTCCTTGAACCGCAGGCCTTGGCCCGGGTGAAAAACCTTTCGCTGGTGGCGCGAGGTGTGGTCGAGGGGTTTATCAGCGGGTTGCATTCCAGTCCGTACAAGGGGTTCAGTGTCGAGTTCGCCGAGCATCGCGAGTACACCCCGGGCGACGACCCGCGGCACTTAGACTACCGCATGCTGGCGCGAACCGAACGGCTCTATATCAAACAGTACGAAGAAGAAACGAACATGCGGGTTCACGTGCTGCTCGACACCAGCGGCTCGATGAACTATCGCTACGAGACGAAGATCACCAAGTTCGAGTACGGCGGCTATCTGACGGCGGTGTTGACGTACTTGATGACCCGCCAGCAAGATTCGGTGGGGCTGATCACCTTCGATACCGACATCCGCCTCGACATGCCGGCGCGCAGCTCGCCGCGGCATTTCAACGAAATGATGCGCCAGGCGGAGCGAATCGAGCCGGGCGGCGAAACCGGCCTGGCCGAAACGTTGCACAAACTGGCCAACCGCTTCAAGAAGCGATGTCTGATCGTTTTGATCAGCGATCTGTACGACGATCCAGAGGAGGTGATTCGGGCCTTGCACCATTTTCGGCACCGGCACCACGAGGTGATCGTCTTCCACGTGCTCGACAAGGCGGAGATCGAGTTCCCGTTTCGCGATTTGATTTCGTTCCACGACCTGGAGACGGATGACCGCATACAGATCGATCCGGTCTTCGTCCGAGATGCGTATGTCGAGCAGATGCAAAAGTTCATCGACGGGTATCGCCGCGCGTGCGCTGAGACGAAGATCGACTACGTGCTGACCGACACCAGTGTTCCTTACGATTTCATGTTGGCCCGCTATATCGCCGCGCGTAATCGCCCATGACGTTTGCCGCTCCGTTATTCTTGCTGGCAGTTCTCGCCGGAGCGATTCCGGTGGTGCTGCACATGATCAATCGGCAGAAGGTGAAAGACCTTCCCTTCCCGACACTGATCTTCCTGCGCCTGAGTGTCGAGAAGACGCGCCGCCGCCGTCGGATTCAAGATGTCTTGCTGATGTTGCTCCGGCTGGCCGTGCTGGTGCTGCTAGCGTTCGGTTTGGCACGGCCTGCGCTGACGAGCCTCGGTTCGCTGTTCGCCGGCGGGGCGAACAGCGCAGTGGCCATCGTGTTGGACAACTCGGCGAGCATGGGGACGATCGATCAAGACTCGCGGCGGTTCGACACCGCCTTGCGCGCCTGCGAACAAATCCTCGGCGAGTTGCGCGACGGCGACTTGATCGGGCTGTTCATTCCCTGCGGGCCGGCGCTGCCCGAGCAAGACAAGCTCGACCGAACCCGCGAAAAAGCGTCGCAGATTCTCTCGCAGGTGAAGGTGTCTTACGAAAAGGCGAATCTGGGCGTCAAACTGCTCGAAGCGCGAAGCCTGTTGGCGAAATCGAACGCGCCGAACAAACAGATTTACCTGATCTCCGACATGCAAACACTAAGCTTCGAGGCGTTGAAGACGCTCGACGAGTCGTCGAAAGGCGCGGCCGGTGCCGGGGGCGGCGGCGTAGCGAGTGGCGGCGCGGAGGCGGGCGCTGCCGGCGGACCGTCGGACAAGGAGCAGGGGCTTGACATTCCGATCATCGTCGTCGATGTCCATCGCGCGCCGAAGCCGAATGCGGCCGTGCAAAATGTATCGCTCGAAACGACCGTGCCCGTGGCCGGCCTGCCCGTCAAAGCGGGAGTCGAGGTGTTCAATGCGTCGAGTGCGGCCGTTTCGCGGGTGGTCGAGCTGTATCTCGACGGCAACAAGGAAGCGGTTAGTCCGGAATTGAAGATCGAGCCTGGCGGCCGCGCCGTGCACGAATTCACATTCCGCTTCGAGCGCGGCGGACTGCACAAAGGCGAAGTCCGCTTGGCCGGCGAGGACGGCTCGAAACTCGACGATCGCCGATGGTTTTCCATGGAGGTTGACCAGGGCATTCCGGTCGCGATCGTCAAGCCGCAGCGGCACGAGATTTCGTACCTTGAAGACTCCTTCTACTTGGAACAGGCGCTCACGCCCGCGCGCAACGGCGGTTGGGCGCTGCGCATCGTGCCGTTGACGGCGGGCGATCTGCTGAGCGAGCCGCTGCAGAACTACCGCGTACTCTATTTGGTGAACCTTCCGGCGCTGAGCGGCGATGCCGCCGAGCGGGTCCGCGCCTTCTTGGAAGATGGCGGAAGCGTGGTGTGGATTGCAGGCGACCGCGTGGACCCGGATGCTTACAATCAAATGAATCAAGCGGCCGAGGGCAAACTGCTGCCGGCCCCGCTTGTCGCAGTCCGCGCGCCCGAGGCGGGAAGCGGCGTTGATAGCTGGTCGATCTCTTATCTGGAAAAGCAGCATCCGGCGCTGAGGCAGCTTGTCGAGCCGGCGTCGCTCTATCAGTCGGTGCTCGTGTATAAGCATATTCGCGTCGATGCGGGGCCGCAAAGCGACGCCCAGGTGTTGGCGCGTTTGAGCGACGGCGAACCGTTGTTGGTGCAGCGGGGGGTTGGCCGCGGGAAGTCACTCTTTTGGGGAACCAGTGTCCATGTGAATTGGACGAACTTTCCTTTGAAGAACCTCTTCCTGCCGCTGTGGGCGCGGATGACGTTCTATCTTTCGGGTGCGGAACAAGTGCGCTACGAAGGGTTGGCCGGCGTTCCGATCACCGTGCGTTTCGAGAAAGAAAGCCAACCATTGGGCGTGGAACTGCAACCGCCCACCGGCGAGACCATTCGCCTGCAAACGAAAGAGGAAGGCGGCGAACAGGAGTTTCGCTACGCAGAGACGCACGAGATCGGCATCTACTCACTGCGCGTTCTCGACGCGCGCAAACCGATGCAGGTGGCGTACGCCGTGAATGTCGATCCCGACGAATCGAATCCGGAAAAGATCGATCCCGACGAGTTCCGGCGGCGACTCGGCAAAACGCCGGTGATCTATGCCGAGGACCCCGACGACTTGACGAGCACCTTCAAACTGCTTCGCGAGGGGCGAAGCCTGTGGGGCGTGTTTCTAACGTGCGTGCTGGTCGGGCTGGTTTTCGAAACCCTGCTGTCGAACATGTTGACGCCGAAGCAGGATGAAGATCAGGCGATCAAACAGTTGCCCCCGTACATGCGTCGCAAACGGCGGCTGGCCACTGCGATTGAGTCGCCCGCGGCCGGCTGAAGGAGGCCGCGGGAGAAGCTGCGCGAAGCGGAACCCGGTTCGAGCGGGCAACAGGCCGATCGGCTTCGCGCGTTTCCTCGCCGTCCGTTGTTTCGGTGGAATAACCGCCCTTTCGGCCCCGGCGCGGTCTGCTGCTTTACGGGGGGCTTTGTTCTCCGCGGAAGGTCGGCAGCATCTTCAACCGGTTTCGTCGGCGGCCAAGTTCTTTGTCATCAGGTAGTGGACCAGGCCGATCTCCTCGAAAGGCTCGCCGGAAACGCGGTAGCCGAGCCGCTCGTAGAATCCGGCGGCGGATGCCCGCGCGTGCAGTATGGCCTTGCGGATACCCCGTCGAACGAGTTCCTGTTCAAGCTCTTGCATAATCCGCGTTCCCAGCCCGCGGCGCTGAAACTCGGGCACCACGGCCATTTGGCGAATGCGCACGGTGCGGCCGGGCATCGGCAGTGCGACGACGCAACCGAGCAGATGCCCGGCTTCGGTGAACAAGCCGAAGTGCCACTGGCTGCCTTCCCGTTCCAAGCCCTCGTCGTAAAGATTCAGGCCGAGCGGCTTGCGCAGCACTTCATGCCGCAGTTGGCATGCCAAGTCATAGTCGCTCGATCCGTGCGCGATCTCGCGGAACATGCCCGCGCCTGTTTCGCTCATCACCGGAATTCCTGGGTATTTCGGGAATAATGTCGCGGCACGGCCCAACGAACGGCCCCCAACGTGTCGCCGGCCGTTCTTTCACGACTTTAGCCATGGCCTGCGGGGCGCGTCGCGGGCTGTGCCGATCGGACCGCGAATGCCGCTATTGATTCTACTCCTCGGCTGCCGGAAGACCAGCAGGGCGCGCCGCCGGAAACATGATGAACAAGCCCGGGGGGGTTTGCCAGTCGCTCCGGCATGCGATACGCTAATGATCGACGGTGGGCGAGAGCAAGCGCATACAGCATCGGCACGGTATTTCCCCGCATTATTCGACCCTCCGCTCTCCGGGGTGGCGGCTTTTTCGTTTGAGGCTTCCATCCTCCTGCGTTTGTCTGGTTCCTAACGAGATCGGATGCGCGATTGATCCTTCAGGGCTGTTGCTTCCGATCGCGTTCTTTGATCGTTGAAGCTTTTTTGCCGGGAAAACAAGAAATCCGGGGTTCGTTATCAGGGAGTTGACTCGAGATGATTCGTATTCTTTTCGGTATGTGCGTTGCTTGTGTGATCGGTGGCTTGGGGTGTGGTCCGGCGGAGACCGGCCCGGCGAAGAAGGCGCCGGCGGCCGGCCAGAAGACAGACGCGAACAAGCCCGCCGATTCGGGCAAGGCGTCGGACGGCGAAAAGCCGGCAGTCGCGCCTTCGGCCTCGGTTCAGCCGGAACCGCAGACGTCGGCGGCTGCCGCAAGCGATTCGAAAACGGACGACGGCGGCAAGCAGCCTCAATCCGAAACGCCGCCAGCAGCCGCTCCGCCTGCGTCGGTTGCCGCCGAGCCGTCGCGGCCTTCCGATGCGGATGTCGAGGCTGCTTTGAAGCGAATCAAGGAGTTGGCCGGCAGCTTCGAGAAAGACGCCGAGGGGCGCGTCGTGGCGGTCGATCTCGATCAATCGCCGACGAGCGACGCCGATTTGAAACTGATTGCGAAGCTCACCGATTTGAAGAAGTTGGTGCTCTTCGGGGCCGACATCCATGATGCCGGCGTGGCGGAACTGGTGAATCTGAAGAATCTGGAAGACCTGGCGCTGATCAATACCAACGCCTCGAACGCCGCCGGCAAGTCGCTCAAGCAATTGAGCAACCTGAAGGCGTTGAATCTGCGAAGCAGCGACGAAATGAGCGACGACGTCTTGGCCGATCTGGCTGAGCTGCCGAAGCTGGAACGCTTGATCATTCTCTACAACAAGTTCACCGATGCCGGGATGAAGCATGTCGGCCGTATGAAGCAGCTTCGCGTGCTCGACGCCCGCGGCATGGAACAGATCGGCGATGCCGGGTTGGCCGAGTTGAAGGACTTGCCCAATCTCCAAAGCCTGAAGCTTCGGGCCAGCCCGATCACCGATGAGGGATCGGCCGTGTTGAAGAACATGACCAAGCTTCGCGGCTTGGCGTTGGAAGACTCGCGCATCGGCGACGCCGCCTTGCAGAACATCAAGGATCTTCCGATCGAAGATCTCAATGTGATGCGCTGCATGTCGATTACGGACGAAGGTTTGGCCGTCGTCGCCGGGTTCAAGAACCTGAAGATTCTGGCCGTTCGCGGCATTCCGTTGAATGGGTCGTTCCTTGCTCACCTCAAGGGCGCGAAACAGCTTCGCACGCTCGATCTGAACGAAACGGAAATCACCGACGATGCCTTGGCTTCGATCAAAGACTGCGTCGCGCTGGAATCGCTGGAGTTGTGGCATACTCGAATCACCGATGCGGGGCTGCAACACTTGGCCGGTTTGACGAAGCTGCGCGTGCTCAACTTAGAAGACAACTACCTGACGGACGCCGCGGTGAAGCACCTCGAACCGTTGACGGCGCTTCAGGACCTAAATCTGAAACAGAACTCGATCACCGATGAATCCGTGCCGGTTCTGATCAAATTGAAGAATCTCAAGACGCTGAACATCGGTTTGACCCAGATCAGCGACGCTGCCGAAAAGCAGATTGCCGAGGCATTGCCGAACTGCACGATCGTGCGTTAGGACGTGGCGCGCCGCTGCCGAACAGCGCAGAACGCGGAGCCGTTTGGTTTCGCGCATTCGCAGAGTGCATGGTGCGGAAATCGATCAGTCGCGGCAACCAACCAGACGCAGGGACCGACGGTGGGCCGACGGCGATACACTGTGGCAGCGATGGTAGCCGGGTTCTTTCGCGTCGGGTTGCCCGAGGCGTGCCGATCGACGTTTCGCTGGCATCTGAGCTACGCACTGCTTGATGCCATTGCGGGGGGCATCTTGCTTAACGCGCCGATGATGGCGCTGAAGCGAATGGGCGCGCCTGATTGGCAGCTGCCCTTGCGCGAACTGTATACCGGCGTCGGCATGCTGCTGGCCTTGTACCTGGGCGGATGGATGGCCACCCGGCGCAAGTTGCCCTTTGTTGTGATCCCGGGAATCACCGCCGGCGTGTTTACGCTGCTCATGCCCGCGGCGATGGGCCAGTCGTTCTGGTTCCTGACGCTGTTGGGCCTTAGCGCGATGTTCGAGTTCATCACCCGGCCGGCAACCACTTCGGTGCTTCGGTTGAATTACCCGGTCGAGCATCGGGGACGTGCGACGGGCGAGGTTCGCAAATGGACCTCGCTGGCTTTTATGGCCTCGTCGCTGGCCTCTGCTGCACTTCTGCAACAGGTATCGAATGGGGTCGCTGCCGGCCGATATCCGCCCTTCGCGGCCGATGCCACGGTGGCGGCTCTGCTCTTTGCCGCGGGCGGTTTGAGCATGGCCGGCTTTGTGTGCTTTTCGAGAATCGAGGTGCGCGAACGGATTGGTCCCGGGCCGGCGGCGCCCGAGCCGTGGTATGAGCCTGTGCGTCACTCCTGGCGCATTTTCGTCGGCGACGCGCGCTATCGCCGCTACATCATGTCGTGCTTTTTGGACGGATTTTGCGCGGCCCTCTATCTGCCGCTGATTTGGGCGTTCTTGCAGAAAACCCTCGACTACGACTACGTCGGCGCGACGGCGCTGATGCACGTGATTCCGGCGTTTGCGGCCTTTTGCGCCACCGGTTGGCTCGGAAGTTGGTTCGACCGCACCAATCCCTGGTTTGCCTGGGGGTGGATTCGGATTGCCTGGGGCCTCGACGCCCTGATTCTCGCCGCCACTCCGCTGGTTGCCCAGGGTGTTCCGCCGGCGGTGTTCGTTCTGCCCGTTCTCGGTCGAGTGCTGCGGGGCGTGGTGCAGGGCGGACAGTTCGTCATGTGGTGGCAGATTGGCGTGACGCATTTCGCCCCGCCGGGGAGCGACACGAGCCGCTACATGGGGATTATGGCTTTCTTGGCGGGAGCCGTCCGTTTGACTGCTTCGGCGGCGGGGATCGCACTTACGGCTCTGAAAGTACCGGCGGCCGACTTGTTGCTTTTCGGCGGCTTGGGCATCATTGTCGTCGGGGGCTATTCGTTCCTCCAGGCGATGCAAGAGCGCCGCGACGTCCGTTTGGCGACCATTGCGGCCTTCGAGTCGCAGTTCACTTCAGAATCGACATGATGCCTGCCGGCGATTGCATACCCTTCGCGGACCGACGCGGCTTGTTTCCGTTTGGAAGAGCGCCCTTTTTCGACTGCGCGAAGTATAATGTACCCAATGGAGCGCGCTTCGACGCGGCAGCGAGCAGCGCCGGCAAGATCGCCTTTTATCACGGGCGGGTAAAGTCATTCGGGAGGATCAATGGCCATTGAATCGAAGCTGCGTGGGAATCGCCGAGAGTTTCTTGGTTGGGCAACGGCCGGAGCGGCTGCGCTTGCTGTGCCGGAGTTCATCCCCGGCGCGGTGTTTGCCGGCGAGGGCCGCCCCGGCGCGAATGAACGCATTACCGTCGGGATCATCGGCATGGGAGTCCGCGGCAATCAATTGCTGATGAATATCCCGGCCGACGGCCAAGTGGCGGCCGTTGCCGAGCCCGACCGATCGAAATTGGCGGCCTCCACGGCGAAGCACGGCGGGCGCTGGGCGACCTATGCCGATTATCGTCGGATGATTGAACAACGCGACATCGACGCCGTGATCGTTTGCCCCACCGATCCGCATCACGTCTTGGCGTCGATGCTTGCCTGTGCGGCGGGCAAAGACGTTTACGTCGAGAAGCCGCTTTCGCTCTATGTGAACGAGGGCCGCGCCCTGGTCAAGGCCGCGCGTCGCTATCGGCGCGTGGTGCAAACCGGCACGCAGCAGCGGACGATGGAAATGAACCGGTTTGCCTGCGAGTTCGTCCGCGATGGCGGAATCGGCAGAATCCGTCGGGTGGAGATGGTGAACTTTCCCAGCTCCGAGGTTTGCCCGGGGTTTCCGCCCGAACCGATTCCCGAGGGCCTCGACTGGGATCTCTGGCAAGGCCCGTGCGCCGAACGCCCCTACAACAACCAGTTGCACGAAAAGTGGTGGGGCCGCTGGCGCGATTATGCCGGGCACATGATGACCTTCGTCGGCGCTCATGCCTTCGACATGCTGCAATACGCATTGGGTACGGACGACACCGGACCGGTGGAGTTCGAACCGTTCGAGGCGGGCACGCCGTCGAAGCTGCGTTTCCGCTACGCCAACGGCATCGAGGTTCGGATGATTTACGAGGACAATGTCCGCGGCCCGCGGCTCGGCGCTATCTTCGTCGGCGAGAAATGCAAAATCGAAATCAATCGGAACAAGTACACGACGAACCCGAAGGATTTCATCAAAGACGGCCCCGATCCCCGGGTGGCTCAGAAGTGGGAAGGCGACGGCTGGGTGGCGAAAGGCCATGTCGAGAACTGGTTTCACTGCATCCGCACCCGCGAAAAACCGAACGCCGATGTCGAGATCGGGCACCGTTCGGCCACGATCTGCCACTTGTGCAACATCACCCGATGGCTCAACCGCCGGATTCGTTGGGATCCGATCGAAGAGCGAATTATCGGCGACGACGAGGCGGCGGCACTGCTCGATCGGCCGCGCCGAACGGGGTGGGAACTGCCCAAGGTCGATTGATTGTTCGACTTTGTCGAAAACAATTCCCGCAATTCATCGGTCGCCGACCGCAGTTCGACTGACAGACCGGCCGGTCCTGTGCAATCCGGCTGCGGCCCTTCGTTCTGTCGAGCTTTGTGGTCGGTTTGTTGCCGGCCGGGGCTGCGTCGTCGGTTTGTTGCCGGCGGAACAGACCGCACGCGCCAACCGCGTGCATTACCGCCGCAGGCTTGTGTCGTCGGCAAGGATTGGGTTTTCGCTATTTCACGGGGCGAATGCCCAATTCGCGGAGCTGTTTCGGATCGACTTCGCTCGGAGCGCCGGTCATCAGGTCGGTGGCGCGCTGCGTTTTGGGGAAGGCGATCACGTCGCGAATGTTGTCGAATCCACCGAAGAGCATGACGAGCCGGTCGATTCCCAGCGCGATGCCGCCGTGCGGCGGAGCGCCGTACTGCAAGGCGTCGAGCAGGAATCCGAATCGTTCCTTCGCTTTCGCTTCGTCGATGCCGAGCAGGCCGAACACCTGCTGCTGCAATTGCTGGTCGTGAATTCGGATCGTGCCGCCGCCGGCCTCATAGCCGTTGATCACCAAGTCGTATGCCTGGGCGCGGCACGCCGCGGGGTTGGCGGCCAGCAGTTCGCGGTCTTGCGGCCTGGGCGCCGTGAACGGGTGATGCATGGCGGCCCAGCAATGCTCCTCTTGGTCGTAGGCGAACATCGGGAACTCGACCACCCAGGAGAAGTGCATTTGGTTCGGGTCGTACAGTTTCAGCTCCGCTCCGAACCGTTTGCGCAGAGCATAGAGAGCCTTACAGGTGATTTCGAACTTGTCGGCAACGAAGAGCAACAGATCGCCCGGCTTGGCCGACATTCTCTCGGCGATTTGCCTGAGCGTTTCGGGAGCGAAGTTCTTTGCCGTGGGCGAGGCCAGTTGTCCGTCGGATTCGACCTTGAACCAAACCAGCCCCTTCGCGCCGAAATTCTCGACGAGGAATTGAGTCAGCCCGTCAATGTCTTTCCGCGAGTAATTCGGGGCGGCTCCAACGGCGTTGATCCCCCGGACTCGTTGACCCTGTTGGGCCGCCTCTTGAAAGACGCGGAATGAGCACTGGGCCGCCAAGTCGGTTACGTCGATCAATTCCATCCCGAATCGGAGGTCGGGGGCGTCGTGGCCGTAGCGCTCCATCGCTTCGTCGTAGGTCATCCGCGGCAGCGGCAGCGACAGATTCAGTCCGAGGAGTTCGCGTGCCAGGTGGGCTATCAGCCCGTCGATGACGCCGATAATGTCGTCCGCCTCGACGAACGACATTTCCAGATCGAGCTGTGTGAACTCGGGCTGACGATCGGCGCGCAAATCCTCGTCGCGGAAGCATCGCGCCACTTGGATGTAGCGGTCGAAGCCGGCGACCATGAGAATCTGCTTGTACAACTGCGGCGATTGCGGCAGGGCATAAAACGTCCCTTGCTGAACGCGGCTTGGCACCAGATAGTCGCGCGCGCCTTCGGGGGTGCTGCGGCCGAGCATCGGCGTTTCGACCTCGACGAAGTCGAGCCGGTCGAAATAGTCGCGCATCAACTTGATCATGCGATGCCGCAGCAGCATGCTCCGCTGCATCGCCGGCCGCCGCAGATCGACATACCGATACTTCAGGCGGATGTCTTCGCCGGGCAAGTCGTCGGTGGTCGGCTGGAACGGCGGAGTGAGGCTCCGGTTGAGAATCTCGAGGCTCTCGGCTCGAACCTCGATCTCGCCGGTGGAAATCTTCGGATTCTCGGTGCCTTGCGGCCTGCGAGCCACCTTGCCGGAGACCTTCACTACGTATTCGCTGCGGAGCGTTCGCGCCAATTCCTGGCACGAAGCGCCGCCCTCGGGCCCGAACACCACCTGAGTCAGGCCGTACCGATCGCGGAGGTCGAGAAACAACACGCCGCGATGGTCGCGGTTGGCTTCGACCCAGCCGCAAAGGGTGACCGTCTTGCCGATGTCCGCAACGCTCAATTGGCCGCAAGTGTGAGTCCGCAACAAGGCCAGATTCTCCCGAACATTGATTTGATCTACGAGGCAGTGGCTACATCATCTACATCTACGGAACAATACGCCGGGTCGATGCGATGCCGTCGCGCAGTCCCCGTGCCGGCAATCTCGGCGCCCATAGCGGCGATCGGGGCCGGCGCGACATGCCGCTCCGTTCCGATTCGCCGAGAACGTTCAACCCGGGTCAAACCCGACATTCTAATCGGTCTTCGGGGCCGAGAGAAGTCGGTCGGCGCGGGGGGCATTCCCGTTTCTGCGAGCGGGTTTTCAGGCCTTTTTCGCGGAAGAAGCAGCCGCAGCCCGACGCAAACAACAGGGCGAGGCCGCTCACGAGGTGTTTCGCTCGGAATTCTGCAATTTTGTAAGCGACGGCGGGCGCGCAGAAACGGAAATGCACCCGGCGCGGGGCGATTCCGTCCGGCGTCGGCACCGGGGGCGATGTTGCCGTGGGCGGATGGGGCTCCGGGAACGGCGGTGTCCTTGGTAAGAAGGCGCGGAACGGCGTGTTGGCAATCGCAAACGGCGATCTATTGATCTTCGCAAGTCATGTTCGCGTAAATCCGTCGAATCCTCGGGGCGAACACGTCGCGCGGTTCTCCGACGCCCAACACAGACCGTTTTGGCGACTTGGCGCTCGCCGTCCGTGTGCATAGGTAGGATAGTCTAGTCGCCGCCGCTTCCCACTTTTTCTCGGCCAGCAGCGGCGGGGTTTTGGCCTCGAACATTCCTCGTTGCCTCGTGGGAGAACAGTGCATGCGGAAATTAGGCACATTGCTTGTAGCGGTCGTTGTGTTGAGCATCGTTGGCGCGGCGCAGGCCGAGGATCAAAAGGCGGCCAAGGCCCTGTTCAACGGCAAGAATCTCGACGGATGGTCGTACCACCTAGTCGATCCGAATGTGAAGATGGAAGACGTTTGGAGGGTGGAAGATGGGGTGCTGATCTGCAAGGGCGCTCCGTTGGGCTATTTGGTGACGAAAGAAGCGTTCAAGGATTTCTGCTTGGTGGTGGAATGGCGTTGGCCGGCCGGCAAGGAAGCGGGCAACAGCGGCGTGTTGTTGCGGATCAGCGGCGAGCCGATCGGATTCATGCCGCGCTGCGTCGAGGCGCAGTTGAAGCACGGCAGTGCGGGCGATATCTGGGCCTTCCGCGGTTTTTCGCTCACGGGGCCGGCAGACCGGCTGCGGAAGATCGAGAACCACAAGGAACTGGGCACCTTCGTCGGTGTGGGCAAATCGAAAAACGCCGAGAAGGAACAGGGGGAATGGAATCAGTACGTGATCAAGCTTGTTGGCGACACGATGACCGTGGAAGTCAACGGCGAACGGCTTTCAGAGGCGAGCGGTCTGGACGTGGCGGCCGGCCCGATCGGCTTGCAGTCGGAGGGCGGCGAGATTCACTTCCGCAAGGTGGAATTGATCCCTCTCGAGGCGAACTAGGCGGCAGGGGCAGGGCCGTTGCCCGCGAACGGCCGCTTTGCCTTTTTGCCGTGTTGCGACGCCGGGGCATGCTTTTCGGAGAGAATCGTGATTGTGGGCTCGGGATCGATGGCGGCGTCGTTCGGATTGTTTGCTTTTTGTTCACACTATGGCGTGCCATCGCGGAAACGGTTAGAATGAAGGGGTGCTGGGGGAACGCTCCCGGCGCCCCTTCTGTATCCTCAGAGTGAGGAGCGAGCCGTGCCCGGGGGCCGAGTTGCCGAATGCGGCGGTCCATCTCGGACCGCGAAATCCGCTGATACAGCCGGGGCTGGCGAGTCGCCGGCGTCTGGGTCTCGCGCGTTGGAGGCGAGTGTTTTGGTCCTGAATCGGGCCTACGTCGCCGTGCGAGTGGTCAATGTGCGGCGGGCCTTCTGTCTGCTTTGCCGCGGGCTGGCCGAGGTTGTTCATTGCGAGGACGGGCATTTCGCCCAGTTCACCTTCGACGCCTGGCTCGATTGGTGTCAGAACCGTCGCGAGCCGCGAGGCGTCAACGACGACTGGATCCGCGCGGTCACCTTCGAGATACAGGCGCCGCGCATCATTCGGCTGTTGCGATACGATCGCATTCCGCGTCAGCAAATGCACCTGAGCCGGCGCAACGTGTTGGCCCGCGACGGTCATGTCTGCCAGTATTGCGGCCGGCATTTTCCCACAAGCCAGTTGAGCATCGACCATGTGCTGCCGCGGAGTCGCGGGGGCCAAACGACGTGGGACAACGTGGTTTGTGCTTGCTTGGCCTGCAACGTTCGCAAAGGCGGCCGCACCCCGCAGGAGGCGAGGATGAAGCTCATCCGTCAGCCGGCCAAACCCGCGCGAAATCCGGTTCTGGCCATCAAACTGAACAATCCAAAGTACGCGAGTTGGCGGGCCTGGCTTGAAGGCGTGAGTTGGGAATTGGGCGTGCGCGACGCGTAACAGCTTCAATCGGCAGCCGCCTGCCGAAAAGAGGCCGTTCCCCGGCAACCGTTTCTGTGTCTTCCGATACTCTGCGACGTTGCGTTTGCTGCCGTTCGCCCGAGTTCAACGGGCGTTGGGCGGGATTGTTCCACCGAGCGAAGGGTTGTTCCACTCAGCGGAGAAGGACAGGCGAGCAACATGCGGGCGGAGCTTGTACTCGATGCTCGGGCCGTACTCGGAGAAGGCCCCCTGTGGAATGCGCGAGAGAGTCGTTTGTACTGGGTCGATATCGATCCGGGGCTGATTCATGTTTTTGATCCGGCGTCGGGCGCGGACCGGGCCGGGACGCTCGGCCGGATGGTCGGTTGCGTGGCCTTTCGGGCAAACGGCGGGTTGCTGGCGGCGGGCGAGGGCGGCGTGTTTGAACTCGACTCGCTCGAACTGCCCCCGCGGTTGATCGCCAATCCGGTCGCGGGCGATCCGCAGTTGCGGTTCAATGACGGCAAGGTCGATCCGAAAGGCCGCTTTTGGGCAGGCACCTATCACATGCTCCGCGTTCCTCAGCGCGCGGCCCTCTACTGCCTCGAACCGAATCGGTCGTTGCGAATGGTGCTTGTGGGCCTGACAAACAGCAATGGATTGGGCTGGAGTCCGGACGGAACGGTATTCTATCACATCGATACGCCCACCTTAGAGGTGTCGGCATACGACTTCGATGCCGAAACAGGCCGGATTACCGATCGTCGTTGCGTGGTGCGGTTCTCGGGCGACGACGGCCGGCCGGACGGCATGGCCGTCGATGCGGAGGGGCGGTTGTGGATTGCGCACTTCGACGGCGGCCGAGTGTCGTGCTGGGATCCCCGTTCCGGTCGGCGGCGGGAAGTCATTGAATTGCCGTGCAGCCGCGTTACTTCGTGCGCCTTCGGCGGTGCAAACCTCAACGAACTTTACATCACGACTGCGCGGAAGGGCCTCGACGAATCGCGGCTTCGGGCCGAGCCGGCCGCAGGCGGGTTGTTCGTCGCGCGACCGGGCGTACAAGGATTGCCCGGGTTCTTGTTCGGCGGTTGACAAATCCGACAGAATAGAACCGCGAATACCGGAGAGCGGTTCAGGCGGGAACTGCATGCGATTGGACGCTTCGTTGCGCCAGCCGCGGATTGGGCTTTCGTGTGGAATTGTCCGGCGGTTGCTGAAGCGGCCGCGAATCATTTGTCTCCGTCGTCTCCGCCGTCGCGGCATTCTTGGTTGGCTCCTGTATCGACATGCTTTGCCCAACCGAAAAGGTTTTGCATTGCGGCGGTGTTGCCGCGCGATCGGTCTCTGCCGGTGTTCCGAGTGGTCGGCCGAATGGCCGCCAGTGGCGTGCGGATCGTTCGTCGCAATCGCTGGCTGAACTGGGCTAAGCCGGGCGGAATAGAAACGACTTCGTGATTTAAATCGGCTCGTTTCGTGTTTCTCCAGGCAAGAGCCGAAGAAAAGAGAAGTTTGCCGCAGTGGAGTATTGCAGTCGTTTTTTTGCCTGTTAGAATTGCGGCCATGTCGATCAGCGAACCTCTTTTCCCCCGCTGGGTAGATCGTCTTCGCCCATTGGCCGGCGCCGCGCTGGTGCTAGTGCCTACCTATCTGCTGGCGATGGCCTACTACGCAGGATCGCCCACCACGACCGACGTGGGTTATTCTCCTAGGCAGCCGTTGCCGTTTAGTCACATGCAGCATGCGGGCGATCTGGGGATCGATTGCCGCTATTGCCATACCACGGTCGCTTCGGCCGCTTTTGCCGCGGTTCCGCCGACACAAACATGCCTGAATTGCCACGAGCGGATTGCGGTGGACAGCGATAAGCTGGTGTTGGTCCGCGAAAGTGCGGCCTCCGGCAAACCGATTCGTTGGGTAAAGGTGCACGACCTGCCCGATTATGCCTATTTCGATCACAGCGCCCACGTTGCTCGGGGCGTTGGCTGCGCGTCATGCCACGGTCGAATCGACACCATGGAGCAGGTGACGCAGGTCGAGCGATTGAGCATGGGCTGGTGCTTGGAGTGCCATCGGAATCCCGAACCGCATTTGCGGCCGCTCGACGCGGTAACCGTCATGGATTATCAGTCCGCGGAGCCGCAAGAGGTACTTGGGCCGCGGCTTCGTGCTCAGCGGAATATCAATCCGCCGGTTGATTGTTCGGCGTGTCATCGGTAGCGGCAAAGGCGGTTAGCGGCAGGATGAGCGGCAGATGGTCCGGCGGAACGGGCAGCCGCTTGTTTGCGCGGGAATCGGCCCTGATTGGTTCAGAGCGGAAACGACAACGTGACTGAACAGCACGCTCGACATGGATATTGGCGCAGCTTGGCGGAATTAGCCGATACGCCGGAGTTCCGCGCGCAACTAGCGCCGCAATTTCGAGAGGCGGGGCAACCCTATCTTTCGACGGAGGTCGCCGGCGATGTCGATCGACGTCGCTGGTTCCAAATCGTGGCGGCGTCGGCGGCGTTGGCCTCGGCGGCCGGCTGCCGGTGGGAGCGGGAAGAAATCGTGCCGTTGACAAAACGGCCTGATCGTCGCGTGCCCGGCGAAACCTATCGCATTGCCACGACGATGGACTTGGCCGGCGACCCGATCGGCCTGCTCGTAACGTGCGTTGACGGTCGGCCGATCAAGATCGAGGGCAACCCGCTGCATCCGCAAAGTGGCGGCGGCACACATGTTTTCGCTCAGGCGGCCACACTCGAACTGTACGATCCCGACCGAAGCCGCGAGCCTGTCGAACGCGCGGCTCAAGGCGAGGAGGTTCGGGACTGGGATCGCGTCCGGGCGATGTTGCTCGCCCGATTCGAGGCGTTGCGGGCGGCCGAGGGTGCCGGGTTGGTGATTGTGGCTGGCGCCAGTGCGTCGCCTACGCTTGCCTATTTGCGGGGCGAGCTTCGCAAGGCGATGCCTCGCATGCGATGGTTCCAGCATGAACCGTTGGGGCCTTGGGCTCAGGCCGTCGCTCGATACGATCTCGATCAGGCGGAGATCATCGTCAGCATCGGCGCAGACGTGTTCGGTGTTTCGCGCGACAGCGTGCGATTGACGCGGCAGTTTGCCTCGCGGCGCGATCCCGCAGCCGGCGAGATGAACCGCCTGTATGTGGTTGAGAGCGGGCTGACAGTGACCGGAGCCGCGGCCGATCACCGAATTTCGATCGCTCCGTCGGATTTGCCCAAGTTCGTCGAGCGGTTGAGCCGGCTTGTGGAAAACCCTCGGGGCGATGGTGCCGGGGGCAGAACGGCCGGGGGTGGCTCGTCGGCTGCGGCTTGGGAGCGCGCTGCGGCGGTGATTGCCGATGATTTGCGGTCGCATGCGGGCCGTTGCGTTGTCATCGGGCCGGACGATCCCGTTTTGCTGCCCCAGGTCGCGCGGATCAATCAGACTCTGGGAGTGATCGGACGGACGGTTCGATACTTTGCGGCGATGCCCGACGATGTTCAACGACTGACCGAAGCCGACTTGGACGAGCCGGCAGACACGCTCTTGATTCTCGGCGGGAATCCCGTGTACGACGCGCCGTGCGACGTCGACATCGCGGCGATGATCGAAGCGGCCGACTGCTCGATTCACTTGAGCTTATTCCGCAATGAAACGTCGCGGTTGTGCGATTGGCATCTGCCGCAGGCGCACTTTCTCGAGGCGTGGGGCGATGCTCGCACGCTGGACGGCACGTACAGTGTGGCGCAGCCGACGATCGAACCGCTCTACGGCGGATGGTCGGCGATCGAGTTGTTGGCTGTAGGATTGGGGTTGGAAGAAACGAGCGGTCGGCAGTTGGTGCGGGCGCAGTTCGTCAGGCTTTTCGGGGAGTCCGATTGGGAACGCCGTTGGCGCAAAGCCTTGCACGACGGCGTTTTCGCGGAAAAGCGCCTTCCGCCGGCGTCCGAGGTGGCTGTGGCGGCTTTGGCTTCGGGCGGGGCCGAGACAAGACGACAAGCACAAGAACAAGAATCGGAGCCGCAGCAGTCGGCGGCGGAGCATCGGGTGGAAGTCGTTTTTGCACCCGGCGATGGCGTTTACGACGGGCGGTTTGCCAACAACGCCTGGTTGCAGGAGTTCCCGCAGCCGATCACGCGATTGACCTGGGGCAATGCCGCCGTGATGAGTCCGGCCTCGGCCGAGACGATCGGGGTTCGCGATGGCGACGTTGTTCGTCTTTCGGCTCGCGGTAATGAAGTGGAGTTGCCCGTGTGCCTTGTGCCCGGCGTGGCCGACGGGGTGGTCGTCGCCGCGTTGGGCTATGGCCGGACGGAGGCCGGGCGGGTGGGCGGCAGCGAGTCGGGCGGGATTGCCTCGGTCGGCGCGAACATGTATCGGCTGAGGACAGCAGGGGAACCTTGGAGCCTCAAGGGCGTCGGGGTGTATAAGATGTCGCGGCGCGAGCCGCTGGCAACGGTTCAGGATCATTTTCCCATTGACGCTACCGGGTTCAAGGCGCGGACGGGCCGGGCACCGGTGCTCGTGCGCCAGGCCGATCTGGAAGAATACCGCAAGCATCCCGACTTTGCCCGACACCAAGTGCATGTACCGCATCAGGAGTCGCTTTGGAAAGAGCCGGCGTATCGCGGCTATCGATGGGCGATGACCGTGGATCTTTCCAAATGCGTCGGCTGCGGCGCATGCGTCGTGGCGTGCCAAGCGGAGAACAACATACCGGTGGTGGGAAAAGAGCAGGTCATTCGCGGGCGGGAAATGCATTGGATGCGAATCGACCGCTACTACGCCGGGCCGGCCGATCAACCGGCAGTGGCCTTCCAACCGATGCTCTGTCAGCAGTGCGAACTGGCTCCCTGCGAGGGCGTTTGTCCGGTGAACGCAACGGTTCACAGCAGCGAGGGGCTCAACGACATGGTGTACAACCGCTGTGTCGGGACCCGCTACTGCGGAAACAACTGCCCGTACAAGGTGCGCCGCTTCAACTACTTCAACTACCACAAACATCTGGCCGATGCTCGCAACGAAGTGTTGAAGATGGGCGCGAATCCGGAAGTCACCGTGCGAAGCCGCGGCGTGATGGAAAAATGCACTTACTGCGTCCAAAGAATACAGGCCGCCAAGATCAAGGCGAAGAACGCGGGCGAAGCGGTTCGTGACGGTGCGATTGCAACGGCCTGCCAGCAGGCGTGCCCGGCCGGGGCGATCGTCTTCGGCGATTTGGGACCGGCCGAGGGGCCGCCGCGCACGGCGGTCGCCCGCCAATTCGCCGATCCGCGCACCTACGAGTTGTTAGCCGAATTGAACCACAAAGCGCGAACGCGCTATATGGCGCGGATTCGCAATCCCAATCCGTCGTGGGGAACAGGATGAGCGTCGTCTCGGCCGCTTACGATCACGAACACCTTTCCGACGATCCTCGGCATCGGGCGCCGTTGACGACGCCGGGGCTGACGGCGTCGCAGATGGACGACATCGTGTCCCGCATTCCGGAATTGCCGCGGGCGCCTGCCGCGTGGTATGTCGCGTTTGCCGTGTCGGCGGCCGTGGCGGCGATGTTCTTTACGCTGATCGGGTACTTGATCGCTACCGGTATCGGGGTGTGGGGCAACAACCACCCGGTGTATTGGGCGTTCGACATCACCAACTTCGTCTTTTGGATCGGTATTGGGCATGCCGGCACGCTGATTTCGGCCATCTTGTTCTTGTTCCGCCAGAAATGGCGCACAAGTATCAACCGTTTCGCCGAAGCGATGACGATTTTCGCGGTGATCTGCGCGTTGATCTTTCCCGGGATTCACATGGGCCGCATCTGGCTGGCCTACTGGATGGCGCCCTATCCCAACCAGATGGCGATGTGGCCGCAGTTTCGCAGCCCGCTGATGTGGGACGTGTTCGCCGTCAGCACGTACTTCACGGTGTCGC
>Ga0308414_1000430_pt1 | contig 26559 bp, 19 predicted proteins | sample HotsprSampleOS50_FD_205667 | JGI IMG/M metagenome (GOLD analysis project Ga0308414, IMG submission 205667) | Hot spring phototrophic mat microbial communities from Octopus Spring, Yellowstone National Park, Wyoming, United States - 20090730_OS50 ...
GCCGGTGCTGGTGTCTGGCTGCCATGCCCGCATTATACATCACATGCCTGACACCGCATGCGTTTGGGGCTGTAACGCGCCTGTCGGGCGCGTTTTCTTGTCTTACTTAATTTGCAAGTAGCTACAAGCAAATTATGCCACACTTGCGCTCACTGCGCGCGCTCATCCTCCAGCGTCACGCGATACACAATCGTTTCGCCGCTGCTGAACGCTTCCTCAAGGAAGGGCACAGCGGCGGGGTCGTGGCTGCCGCCCGGGTGCAGGGCGCGCTCGCTGCTGCCGAAGATGACGAAGTCCACGCCGAATTCGCGCAGGATGTTCTCGCGTTCGGCGTCAGTGGCTGTGGGGTCGAAGAACGTCTCGACGTTGGCCTGCTTGGTGAAGAAATCGAGCGTCTGCGCCCAGTGGCCCAGGTAGCTGCGCGCCCCGGTGAGCGCAGGAACGTACTGGCCGGTCATTAAGCTGGAGAGCACGACGTTGTCCGGCCGGGCCTGCGCGCTGAGGTACTCGAAAGCGGCGATGAGGTCGGTTTCGGCGTAGAACGGGTAGTTGTAGCGGCGCAGGTCAACGAAGCGCCAGGTGAAGATGTAGATGTTGGCCGGCAGCACGACCAGCACCAGCGCCGCCGACGCCCAGCGGACCAAGCGCTGCTGCGGCGCGTTCTTGAACACACGGCGCAGCAGCGGGATCACGCGGGTGTGCAGGCCGATCACGGCCAGCACAGCCGTCACCACCTGCCAGCCGCTCAGCAGGTGAATCTGGAAATCGAGCGGGATGTAGACCAGCGGGAAATGGGCCAGAAACCACGCCAGGATAAACAGGTGCGTATCGTCACGGTCGCGCCAGGCAGTGCGGATGTCGAGCGCCCAGATCGCCAGCAGCCAGGCTAGGCCCATCAGCAGGATGAGGTTGAGCGGCGGCGGCGTGTATGCTCCGGCGTTGCCAAACTGCGCCAGCACGCCCTTCCACACGGGGTCCACGCTGGTGATGATGAACGCCTGCAGCGCTGGCCACATCGAGACCAGCACAACGATCACGCCCAGCTTGAACAAGTACAGCGGGAAGCGCCGGTCGCGCACCCAGATGAACAGCGCGTAGAGGCCGATTACCGGGTAGATGATGAACATGTCGTAGGCGTGCTGCAGGCTGAGCAGCAGCGCCAGCGCCGCCGCGAGCCAAGCGTAGCGCAGATTCTGCGCGCGCTGGCCCAGCAGCACCACGCCGAAGATCAGCGCGATCAGCCCGGCGGCGATGGCGAAGTGCGGGAACGCCAGCACGTTAAAGAACGTGTTCGGCTCGGACGTGAACACGTCGAACGGGTAGCGCAGGTCAGGCAGGTCGTTGAGGTACTTGTCAATCACCCAGATCCAGCCCAGCCCAGCCCCCAGCGCAGAAACGAGGAAGGCCGTCCAGCGCTTGCGCTGGTTCTGAAAGACGACGCCGATGAAGAAGTAGGTAGCCGCCAGCACGAACGCGCCCGCCAGCCAGCGTGTGATCTGGTACAGCGTGTCGTACGACAGGCCCGTAACCGCTTCCAGGCGGCCCAGCACCCACCACAGCAGGTTGAACAACAGCGGCGTGCTGTCTTCCGGCGTGAGCTGGTTGGGCACGAGCACCTGCGTCTGCGACTCGCGCATCCACGAGAAGTACTGGAAATGGTCGGGGATGTTGACCATCACGCCCATGAACTGGCGATCAGGCGGCGCGCTGCGGTAGGCGAACAGGTAGGGCAGATAAGTGAGCACCAGCACGGCCAGAATCACCGCGCCCACCGCCAGCCACTCGCGGGCAGTGAACAGTGCGGCGGGCTGAGCGCTGCTGCGGGGAGTGACCTGTGCCGCGCCGGGCGCGGGCTGCGCGTCGCTGACCATATGTGAGTCTCCAGTCAACAGTTATCAGTCGTCAGTTATCTGACCTCACACCGAATCTCCCTGTTGGGGTTCGATGCATCAAACCCCAACGAGGGCCGGGGGGTGAGGTTTAGCGGTGCACGGCGGCCATGTCTTCAACCAGCGCCAGCAGCCGGCGTCCGATCACCGACCAATCGTAAGTTTCCTCGACCAAGCGGCGGGCGTTGCCGGCCAGACCGGCCCGCAGCGCGGGATCGCGGAACAGCGTGGCGACCGCCTCTGCCAGTTCGTCGGGCGTGTCGGCCAACAGAATGTTTGCGCCGTGCCGCACGTCCAACCCTTCCGCGCCCTTGCGCGTCGAGACGACCGGCGTGCCCAGGGCCATCGCTTCCAGCACTTTGAGGCGCGTGCCGCTGCCTTCGCGCAGCGGCACAACCACCGCCCATGCCTCACGCACGGCAGCCGCCACGTCCGGCAGGTAGCCGGTGAAAGTCACGCCAGGCTGGGCGGCCAGCGCGCTCACATCAACGTTGCCTGTGCCGCCGGTAACAAGCAAGCGCGTCTCTGGGAACTGGCGGCGCACCAGCGGCAGCACATCCTGAACAAAGTAGGTGACAGCGTCCAGGTTGGCGCTGTAGGTGACTGCGCCGGTGTAAATCAGCGTGAACGGCTGGGGCTGGGCAGTGGACAGCGGCCGCAGCCGGATGGTGTCCACGCCGTTGGGGATCACCTCGACGCGCGCGCCGGGCGGCGCGGCCCGCAGCACCAGCTCGCGTTCCTGCTCAGAGACGACAGTGACGGCGCAGCCGCGCGCCATCAGGCTGTGCAGCGCGCTCTCCAGCTTGTTCACGGTGAGCTGCGCCCGCGCCCGCGCCGCGCCGCTGGCTGCGCGCACACGGTCGTGATAGCCGGTGACTTCAATTTCCTCGATGATTGTAGGCAGGCCGCGTGCCAGCTCTAAGTAGCGCATGGTCTGGAGTTCATAACCGATCACCACATCTGCGCTTCCGGCGCCGACCAGATCGCTCACACGGCGGGCCATTGCCTGGCTGTAGGTGTCAACCAGCGAGCGCGGCCAGCGCGAGAGATAGCCGGCGGTGGCGCGCAGGCTGTTGGGGCGATAGTCAGGTCTGGGGACAGCTTCGACATGGCGGCAGAAGGCGCGCAGGTGTTCAACGTGGTTGGGGTCGGCCTCGCCTGGCGCTGCAAAGCTCAGCAGGGTAATGTCGTGGACGCTGGCAAGCTGCCGCAGCAGGTTGTAGGCGCGGATTTTAGAGCCATTGTTGGCCGGGTAAGGCCACCACCACGAGATGAACAGGATGCGCATAGGGATTACGCCACCAGCGGGCCGAAGCGCCCAGACGAGTAATCGCGGATAGCGCGCAGCATGACGCCGCGCAGGTGACGCCGGTCAGCCCACTTGGGGCGCAGCGTCCAACTGGCAAAGGTGCGCCCATACTCGCCCCAGGTGTACAGCCAGGTGCGCAGGCTGGCGCGGCTGCGGCGCAGGAAAAGCAAGCGGTTGCGCGTCATGTAGTAGTACGTGCGCGGCGAGGCGGCCCGCGCCTCGATGGAGATTTTGTGCCACATCATGGCCGCCGGCACGTGTACGATCCTGTAGCCGGCGCGGCTGGCGCGCACACACCATTCAGTCTCTTCGTAGTACATGAAGAAGCGGTCGTCCAGCAGGCCCACGCGCTCCCACACGTCGCGCCGGGCCAGCAGCGCGCAGCCGGTGACGAAGTCTACCGGCCGCGTCGCGTCGCCAAACTGGCCGCGGTCTTCCTCGTTTAGGCCGATCATGCTGGTGGTTCCGCGCGGCCAGTCTATCCTGCCGCCAGCCGACCAGACGATGTCCGGCGCGTCGTAGTAGTAGATGGTCGGCCCACTGACGCCGATTGTCGGATCGGCTTCCATCGCCTCAATCAGCAGATCCAGCATGTCGGGCGCGACAATGGTGTCGTTGTTGAGCAGCATCACGTAATCCGCGCCCTGGTTGAGCGCCATCTGAATCCCGATGTTGTTACCGCCGGTGAAGCCCAGGTTGGCCCCGGTCTCGATCAGCGTAATGTGGGGATATTCCGCGCGCACGGCGGCGGCCGTGCCGTCGCTGGAGGCGTTATCCACCACGATTACGTTTACATTCGGGTAGGTCAGGTGCTGCAGTGAGCGCAGACACTTCAGCGTGTCCTCGCGGCTGTTGTAGTTGAGAACGATAATGCTTGTTGCTGGCTTCCTCATGGCGTTCCGTTCACCCATGCGGCATACTGGGCGCGTCTCCATCTGCGCCTGTCTGTTATGCTAGGGTTACAGCCTTGCGCGCGGCTAAACAAAAAACGCCCCCAGCCTTACGGAGTCCGGGGGCGCGGGCGCGTCTTATCAGTCACAGGCGGGGAGCGCGTCCAGGTCAATCAACCACAGGCCGCCAAACACGCCGTTGGCCGCCAGCGCGATCTGGTTGGCCTGCGGCGAGAACCACATCCAGGCGCGGTCGTCAGTTTCCAGGCGCAGCGGCAGCGGCGTGAGATCGTGAAGCTGGCGCGACGCGCGGTTGAAACATTGGAGCGTCGGCGCGCCGTCCACCAGACGGGCGACGTAGACGCGCGGGTCGCCGGCGTCAGGCACGTCGTAAATGGGCGCGGGCCAGTTGTTACCGGGCGCTTCGCCCTCAAACAGCAGCTCACTGAAGTTGGTGTTGGTGGCGCGCAGGTAGTAGCCGGTCACACCGTCCACCTCGGCGGCGATAATCACGCGCTGGCCGTTGGGCGCTGCGCCGGGCACGATCAGCGACGGCAGGCTGAGGCTGGGGTGCTGGCTGAGAGGCTGCCCGTCCACAGTGGCCGTTGCGTACAGCACGCTGTCGCCATAGCCGCCGTGATAATACGCCACAAAGACACCGCCGGACGGCCGCAGGAAGTTAATGCCCTGAAGCGAGATGTTGTAGAGCTGGTCGAACAGGACGCGGCGGAACGACCCATTCGGCTCGGCAGTGGCCAGCGTGTTGAGTGTCTCCTGGTAAACAGCTCGGCGCTCGTTGGGAGCAAAGCTGAAAAACGACCGGTTGAAAATGGTTGGGTCGTCCAGCCGCAGCGCCCGCAGCGTCTCGGCGGTGATCTCGCTGGCGCGCGGGTGCAGCCCGGCGGTAACGGCCCGCGTGTTCAAATCGTAGGTGAACCACGGGCGATTAACGAAAACGTCGCGCCAGCAGCCGCCGCTGTAGCGCAGCGTCTGCGCGTCAATCCACTCGACGGCCACTACCTCGCGCGCGGTTACCTCAGTGATGCCGGCGGGCGCGGCCGGCCGCTGTAGGGTTGGGTCGGGCGCAAGCTCTACCGCCTGCGGGACGATGTCAACGCGATCAATCTCACCGTCGGCGAACAGCTCCAGCGGCACGGCGAACGGCTCGCTCATGCCAGGTTGAAGCGCAAAAGTGGGCAGCAGCGCCTCGCCGCAGGCTTTGACGAGGTAGCCGAAGCCCTCGCCGATGAGCGCGCCGCCGGCATCGTAAATTTCGGCGTAAAGCACAATACTGGTGAAAGCCGCGCGGCTGCGGTTGGTCAGGTAGCCGACCGCTGTCTGCGTAGGCAGGCCATAGACGTCAGTAGAGGCGACGATTTGCAGCTCATTTACCTCCAGGCCGTCAACCTGGGACGCGGCGGGCAGGGTTGCCAGCAGCAGCACAAACAGGCACGCCGCGACCGCGCTCAATCTGATGTGGTTCACTGCGCCGCTCCGTCCTGCGCGCTCATTCGCCTGTCAGCGCCACCAGCGCCGCCTCCGCTTCAGCGTAGTAACGATTGCGCCACAGCGCGACACGGTAGTTGGCTGCCGCGCGCTCAGCGCTGCCCAGCCCTTCATAGGCGCGGCCCGCGTAGTAATACATCTCTTCGACGCCCGGCGTTGTCCGCAGCACGCGCTCAACCAGGGCCAATGTATCGTTGTAGCGGCCAGTGTGCAGATACGCCTCGAACGGCCCGTACTGATACCACAACATGCGCCAGGGCAGGCCTATTTCCAGGGCGCGGTCGAACAGCGGCGCGGCCTCAGCGTAGCGCCCCAACGCTACCAGCGCCGTCCCAGCGTTGAACAGGGCGAAGGCGTCGTCGGGATCGGTCGCGATCTCCGCCTGGGCCTGGGCCAGCGTCCGTTCGGCGTTGGCCGCTGCATCCCACTGATCGCCCAAGGCGGCCTGAACGCGGGCAGTATCGGCCGGGTCGAACAGCAGCAGGTAGTTGCGGTTAAACGGCTTCCAGCCTGCTTCGAATTCGGCATAGGGCATGGGGCGGCCCAGCCCATTGGGGCCGGCGCCCAGGCGCGGGTCGTAGGCCAGCACCACGCCCGCCGCGTTGTCGTAGCCCATCAGCACCCAGTTGTGGCTCATCCAGTCGTTGGGGCCTTCGTAGTGCACGTTTTCAACCAACAGCGGGAAGCCAGCGTTGATCAGCGCGCGCACAGTGTCAAGCGTGCCGCCAGTGCGCACCAGCGCGCTCAGGCCCTGCGCCTCGGCGTAGGCGGCCATTTCGTCCATGCGCACGCTTACGTCGTCCTCGTGCGGGTTGAGCGCAGCGATCACCTGGTCATAGCTGCCCCGCCAGGTCTCGAAATAGGACAGATGAATGGCCAGCGCCGCGGCCGCGCAGCGGTTGTACTGCTGCCACACCAGCCGCAGGCCGGTGAGCGAGGCGGCCTCGGGCGCTGACTCCTCGGCGCGCAGGCCGCCAGCCAGCGCCAGCACTGCAGCGAGGCACAGAGCCGCCAGCAGGCGGCGGGCGTTGCATGTGGTCACAGAGCGCTGTCTCCTGCCGATCTAATACGACGTTTGACGGCAACCTTACCATCGCGGGCCGCGCCCTGCCAGTGAGGAATGTCACAACCTGGGGGCGGCTAGCGCCGATCCTCTGGCGGAAGCCAGCCGAAAGGCGTGTCCTCGTCCAGCAGATCGAACGGGCGCACCGGCTGCTGGCGGATGCGCGCCTCGTCAGCCAGGCGCAGGGCGGCGCGGCGGGCCTCCTGGGGGGTGCTGCGCCGGCGCAGGTCGCTGGCGTAGTAGACCGTTTTGCGCGGTTGGCGGTCCAGCGCAATGCGGGCCACGCCGCGCGCCAGCATGTCCAGCGGCAGCGGCGCGACGCGGCCAAAGCCCAGCCACGACGTGGGCGGGACGCTGCCCAGCGCTGTAATAAGCCAGAAGAACGGATGGCGCGGCTGGCCGCGCAGGTAGGCCAGCGGCGCGCGGATGATCGTGGCGCGCAGGCCTACGCGCTGGATGTAGCTTTCGGCCTCGCGCTTGGCCCGCACGTACTGGCGGCTGATCCAGGGGGCGCGGGCGGCGCTGAGCAGGATCATGTGCGGGCAGCCGTCGCTGACGCACATGTTGGCGACGTTGCGCGCCGAGACAAAGTTAAGCCAGTGGTGATTGAGGCCCTGGGCCGGGTCTGCGTTCAGGCTGCCGACCGTGTGGATGGCGGCGGCGTGGCCGCGCGCCCGCCCGCGCAGGCTGGCTGGATTCCACACGTCGGCGTGAAACCAGCGCGTCCGCTGCGCCAGCGGCCCCAGGCGTTCCTCTGCGCCGGGGCGCACCAGCAGCGTAACTTGCGCGCCCTCAGCCAGCAGGGCCGCCGCGATGCTGTCGCCCAGGAAAGTGCCGCCCCCTGTCACCAAGATGCGCTGCCGTTCGGTCGTCACAGAACTCCTACAGCTGGATACGATTGATTCGATTTCGAAATACCTTGTCGAAACGAATCATCATATCAATCATCACTTCTTGAAGTTCATCCCACTTATCTTTTTCGTGCAGGTTTCCTCTGTTTCTGTAGGACATAACAACTCGACTTGCTCGTTTATGGTCAAGTCGTCTCCAGTCAAGTTTCTCACCAAATTCACGCTCTATAGCTTCTCTCTCCGCATGCAACTGGTCGAATATAGCTTTATTCTTGTCTTGATTACCAACGTCAATATAGAGATCAACGCCTGCACCATCTTTCAAAATGAGGTAATTGTAGTTAATCCCCGAACGACCTGTGGCAACACTTAACCAGTGACTGCGGCTCGGAGAGCGATTCGCCGCCAGACTGGTGCGGGTTTTACTTCGTTCCAGGAGTCCCGTCCAAAATTCTTCGCGTAGAATGTGTCGTTCAGCTAACTCCTTTTTTTGCTCTCCAATATCACGTGTCTGTTTATCCGGTCCAGATAGTACAGTGAATAAGGGTGCAAATGGGGAGTCGCCAATTCGAATAGCCTCAACTTTCACAGCGTAGAACGACGTATCTGCACCTGTAGTCTCATTCAACCAACTCACTACTTTAAGGTGTTCCGGACGCACGTCTGTTGTGACCCAGATAGCTGTCTTTGCCTCTAGATTTACTATGTAAGTCAGCAGTTTGCCCAGATGATCGTGATCACTGGTCTCTAGTTGATTTTCAACAATTACAGTGTTTCCGGTTTCGTCTTCGCAGAACAGGTCTACGTTAAATGAACCAACAGATTTTTCACGTTCGAGGACGGTGAGCTGAAGTCCAAGCCGCTCACTTAAGGCATCAATGTTCTGCTCCAGCCAATAGGTGAAGTTGAGAGCTTCGTGCCTGAACGCATCTCGAATAGGGACTATTTCGATTTTTCTAATATTCATTGAGGTTACCTCCAGTTGCAGGGCGATTATGTTTTCTAAAGATAATTTCGCTGGTTGTGAATTGTGTTAAAACCGGTATATAATATCACGTTAGTTACGGCTTCCGGCAGTGGCGAAGTCGTCGTACAGAAGGCGAAGGTTCAACGTTACCCGGCCGACGGCGCGGTAAACGGGAGTCAGCGCAGCCAGCCGGTATCATGGTTGTGATGTTGTGAAGGGTTAAGACGACACATCTGCCCCCAGCACTGGGCAAGATGTCTGGTTGTGCCAGCGTGCATACTGTTTCTGGATTGGACCGGTTGGTAGCAACAGAACGGCTTATCTGCCTGGAGGCAGAGGGACCCCTCCTGAAAAATAGCCTGTAAATCCTGGCCCGGCGCGCCTGCGCGGCACAACCTGCTGTCAGCAGTTAGTACGGCTTAACCAAGCAGCGACGACACAACCGTGGTGTGTCAAATCACGGTTGTTTTCTTTCCCAGGGAACGGGTGCGGATGCCAGCGGGCACCATCACAGCGCTGGAGGCACAGCAGCGCAGCAAAGAGCGAGTAAACGTTTACCTTAACGGTGAATACGCCTTCAGCCTGGAGGCAGTGGCGGCGGCAGGGCTGCGCGTGGGCCAGCACCTCAGCGACGACGAGGCGCGCGCGCTGCAGGAAGCCGACAGCGTCGCCCAGGCGGTCAACAGCGCTGCCCGTTTCCTGGCCTACCGGCCGCGCAGCGCTGCCGAGGTGCGGCGCAACCTGGCGGAGAAAGGCTTCCCCGCGCCGGTGATTGAAGCCGCGGCGGCGCGCCTCAGCGCGCTGGGCTATTTGGATGACCGCGCGTTCGCCGCTTTCTGGATCGAGAACCGGGCGCAGTTTAAGCCGCTGGGGCCGCGCGCCCTGCGCTTTGAGCTGCGCCAGCGCGGCGTGCCCGACGCCGTGATTGACGACGCCCTGCAGGACATGGACGCTGTCGCCAGCGCTTGCCGCGCGGCAGACAGCCAGCGCCGCAAGCTGCGCGCTGCCAGCCGCGCCGAGCGGCGCGCCAGGCTGGCCGCCTTTCTGCAGCGGCGCGGTTTTGACCACGACACTATCTCAGAGGTTCTCAGCCGCATAGAAGATGAAACTGACGCTGAGGGCCTGGATGACTTTACCAATACGGACTGACGAGGAGCACATGGAGTTATGGAACCCGGTAGTCTAGGCCTTTTGCTAGTTGTTGACCTGATTGTCGGAGTCGCCCTAGGCGCGGGCGTGCTGATCTTGTACCAGCGCTCGCGGGGCAACAAGTGGCGGGTGAAGGCCGAGGAGGAAGCCCGCGCTATCACTGAGAAGGCGGCGGAACAGGCCGCTAACACGATCCGCGAGGCCGATGAGCGCGTGCGCCAGCTCAACGAAGAAAGCGAGCAGAACATGCTGCGCCGCCGGCGCGAGTTGGACAAGGAGGACGAGCGCCTGCGCCGCCGCCGCGAGGACCTCGACCAGCGCCTGGAAAGGCTGGAGCTGCGCGAGCAAAACTTGAACAAGCGCCAGAGCCGCCTGGACAAGCAGCAGAACGACCTGGCGCGCCTGGAGGCAGAGCGCCTGCAGGAACTACAGCGCATCGCCCAGATGACGGTCGAGGAGGCGCGCAGCGAACTGCTGGCGGCGGTGGAACAGGAGGCGCGCAAGGATATGGCCCGCATCATCCGCCAGGTGGAGGCCGACGCCCGCGAGCAGGCCGACGCCCGCGCCCGCGACGTGATCGCGCTTGCAGTGCAGCGTCTGGCCTCGGAACACGTCAGCGAGATCGCGGTGAGCGTGGTGCCGCTGCCCAGCGACGAGATGAAAGGCCGCATCATCGGGCGCAACGGCCGTAACATCCGCGCCTTCGAGCTGGCGACAGGCGTGGATGTGGTGGTAGACGACACGCCAGAGGCCGTCACGATCAGCAGCTTTGACCCCGTGCGGCGCGAGGTGGCCAAGCGGGCGATGGCCAAGCTGGTGGTGGACGGGCGCATTCACCCGGCGCGAATCGAAAAGCTGGTGGAGGACGCTAAAGCAGAGGTCGAGCTGACGATCCGCGAAGAGGGCGAGCGGGCGGCCTACGAGGCCAATGTGCCCGGCCTGCACCCGGAGATTCTCAAGCTGCTGGGGCGGCTGAAGTTCCGCACCAGCTACGGCCAGAACCAGCACGCTCACGCCATCGAAACAGCGCACATCGCCGGCATGATCGCTGCCGAGCTGGGCGCGGATGTAGAAGTGGCCAAGGCCGGCGGCCTGCTGCACGATCTGGGCAAAGCGATTGACCACGAAGTGGAGGGGACACACGCCATTTTGGGAGCAGATTTCGCCAAACGCTACGGCGTGAGCGCCAAAGTGGTCAACTGCATCGCCAGCCACCACCACGAAGTGGAGCAGGAGTGTGTGGAGGCCTATATTGTGGAGGCGGCCGACGCTATCTCTGGCGCTCGGCCCGGCGCCCGGCGCGAAAGCCTGGAAGGGTATATCAAGCGCGTTAAGACGCTGGAGGAGATTGCCAACCAATTCGAGGGCGTGGAGCAGAGCTACGCGCTGCAGGCCGGGCGCGAGGTGCGCATCATCGTGCGCCCCGACCACGTGGACGATCTAGAAGCCCTGCGCCTGGCGCGCAACATCGCCAAGAAGATTGAAGAGTCAATGCAGTACCCGGGCCAGATCAAAGTGCAGGTTATCCGCGAGACACGCGCAGTGGACTACGCGCGCTGATCGCTGCAGCCGGCGGCCTCGCAGCCGCCGGCTGTTGTTTGCTGGCACACCACCGCCCCAAGCCTGGCCAGCGTCACACCTTCTTGTCGGCGCGCGGGTCGAAAGCGTCGCGCAGGCCGTCGCCCACGAAGTTGATGCTCATCACCGTGAACACGATGAACAGGCCGGGGAAGAACCACAGCCAGGGCGCGTTCTCGATGTACTGGCGCGAGCCTTCCAGCATGTTGCCCCAGGTGGCGGTAGGCGGCTGCACGCCCACGCCCAGGAAGCTGATATAGGCCTCGGACAGGATAGCAGCGGCCACGCCCAGCGTGGCGGCCACGATCACCGGGGCCAGTGTGTTGGGCAGCACGTGCGCGAAGATGATGCGCCGGCTGGTCGCGCCCAGGGCGCGTGCGGCCAGCACGTACTCGGTCTCACGGATGGACAGCACGTTCGAGCGCACGATGCGAGCCAGGTACATCCAGCTGGTAATGCCGATGATGATGACGATCACAATCACGCTGCCGCTGAACGTGCGCCCCAGAATGACCTGGGTGGGAATGCGCCCGCTGAAGTACTTGGCCATCACCAGCAGCAGCAGCAGCGAGGGGATGCTGAGCATGGCCTCAGTGAAGCGCATCAGCACTGCGTCCAGCAGGCCGCCGAAGTAACCGGAGAGCACGCCGACGGTCGTGCCCAGCACGACCGAGACGCTGACAGCCGTCAGGCCAATGATGAGCGAAATCTGCCCGCCGTAGATGACGCGCGCCAGGATGTCGCGGCCGATGGTGTCCGTGCCGAACGGGTGCTCGGCCGATGGCGGCTGCAGGCGGCGCCGCGTGTCGTTGTAGTTGGCGTCGGCCTCGCTGTAGAACAGCGCGCCCACAGTGACAAACAGAGCAATGAGCAGCAGCACGCTGCCGCCGAAAACCGCCGCGCGGTGGCGCAGGAAGCGCCGCAGCGCCCGCTGCGAGAAGCGCACGCGCTGCGCGCCGCTGCCGCCAAGGGCGGCCGTCTGAGAGCTGGCGGGTGATGCTTTGGTCGCCATAAGATTGGTGTCCTGCTCGCTCTAGGTGAAGCGGATGCGCGGGTCCAGCCAGGTGTAGACGATGTCGGTGAGGAGCTGAAACAGCACCACCGCCACCGAGATCATCATCAGCAGGCCCATCAGCACCGGATAGTCCGAACGGTTGAGGTGGTCAATGAACATGCGGCCCATGCCGGGCCAGGCGAAGATCGTCTCCGTGACCACCGCGCCGGCCAGCAGGAAGGGCAGGTCCAGCCCGATAAGCGTGACGATGGGCAGCGAGGCGTTCTTGAAGGCGTGGATAGTCAGCGTGCGCCGTTCGCTCAGCCCTTTGGCGCGGGCCGTGCGGATGTAATCGGAGTTGATGACCTCCAGCATGGTCGAGCGGATGTAGCGGCTGTAGCTGGCGATGCTGATGAGCGAGATTGTCAGCACGGGCAGGATCATGTGGCTGATGACCTGCTGCGGCGTGGGGCCGACAACCGGGTCGAACATACCGCTGATGGGCAGGTAGGGCAGGCCCCAGCGGCGGAAGCTGACGGCAAAGATGTACATGAGCATAAGCGCCATCAGGAACACGGGAATCGAGTAGGTGATGAACGCGCCGGTGGTGAGCACGGTGTCGAGCAGGCTGTACTGGCGCACCGCCGAGATGATCCCCACTGTCAGCGACGCTGCCACGATGAGGATTTCGGCGCTCACCATCAGGATGAGGGTGTTGGGCAGCCGCTGCGTGATGACCTCGATGGCCGGCTGGCGCGTCACCAGGGAATTGCCGAAATCGCCGCGCAGCGCGCCGCGGCGCGTGCCCCTGGCGCCGGTTTCAGGGTCAACCACGGCCCAGTCGTTACCGATGAGCCAGTAGACGTACTGGGTGAGCACGGGCTGATCCAGGCCGAGCTGGCGCTGCAGGCGTTCGCGGTCCTCTGGACGCGGGGGCTGCCGCCCGCCCAACGTCGCCAGCGGGTCGCCTGAGTTAAGCATCAGCGCGAACAGGATCGCGCTGATGAGGAACAGCAGCGGAACAGCTTGGAGCAGCCGCCGGAGAATGTAGCGATACATGGCGCGTTACCTGCTGATAAACGGGTCTAAACAACCTCACCCTGTCTCGCTCCGCTCAACACCCCTCTCCATATGTTTACTGCGAAGAAGGGGTTGGGGAGGATGCGGGTAAACGACAGGGCAGAGCCAGACGGCCCTGCCCTGTGTAGCTTCTGTCACCGCGTGTCTACTCAGCCTTGTCCCAGTTCACAATGTCCCAGAAGGGCGTTGTGCCGTTGGGGTTGGCCCCAATCACATTTTTGCCGATCACCCACACGTCAGCGTCGTACCACACACCCAGCCAGATATAGGCGTCGTAGATGAGCTTGTCCAGCTCGTGGAAGATCGCCACGCGCGCGTCGTAGTCTGTGGTCTGTGATTGGAGCGTGGTCAGCTCGTCAATGCGCGGGTCGCAGTAGTAGTTCCAGTTGCCGCCAGTTGGGTTGTCGTCAGACGGAATCTGACGGCAGGTCCAGCGGTCAGTGTCAGGATCCGGGAAAGCCGCCGGTGAAGAGGACCAGGTGGCGATGTCGTACTGGCCGGTGGCTGCGGGGCCGCCGTCGGCGTAGCCGTTGAAAAACACACTGGACGGGTAGTTCTCAATTAGTATGCCAATGCCGATTTCGCCAAGCTGCTGCTGGGCCACCGCCTGAATGTCCTGGCGGATCTGGCGGGTAGTGGCGATGAAGCGCAGCTCCAGCTCGACGCCGTCCTTGTCGCGGATGCCGTTGCCGTTGGTGTCTACCCAGCCGGCCTCATCTAGCAGGCGGCTGGCTTCTGTCGGGTCATACGGGATCGGCCGCAGATCGGGGTTGGCGTAGGGCGTGTTCTCCCACCAACTTGTGGTGACGGGGAACACGTCATCCAGCAGGTCAGCCACGACAGTGAAGCGGTCGAAGCCCAGGCCGATAGCCTTGCGCACCCGCACATCCGACATGGCCGGGTGGGCGCGTTCGGGGTCAGTGTTGAGGAACCAGCCCTCGTTGTAGCCGGAGGCGATCAAGCGCACGTCGAGGCCGGCGGCTTCCAGGTTGCGCACCTCGCTGGGCGACACAAATGTGCCGAACTCGGTATCGCCAGCGATCAGGCTGGCGACATAAGCCTGGTCGTCGGGGATGAACGTAATCACGACGGTTTCGATATTGGCTACGCCGCCGACGTAGTTTGGGTTGGCCTTGAAGCGCATGAAGTTGCCGACGTTCCACTCCTCGAACACATACGGGCCGCTGGCGACAGTCGGGTTGCGGTTGAAGGCAGCGTTGTCCAGCGTGCCCTCAGCTTCGAACACCGGGCCGAGCACGTGCTGCGGCAGCACGTAGGTGAACAGGCCCAGCCACGGCGCGTAAGGCGCGTCGAACCTCACAACAACCGTCAGCGGGTCGGGCGCTTCAACGCTGGCGACGCGGTCATACGGCGCGCGCGTCAGCGGTGTGTTGGCGTCCGACATTTTCATCTCATAGGTAAAGACGAAATCCGCCGAGTCCAGCGGGTCGCCGTCGGACCACAGCAGGCCCTCCTTCAGCTTGAGCGTGAAGACCGTGCCATCTGCGCTGATCCCGCCGTTCTCGGTAGAGGGCAGCGCCTCGACCAGAACGGGTATCGGGTTGTAGGCCTCGTCGTAAGCCCAGGCCCCTGCCAGGTACAACTGGTAGGTGTAGCCAGAAAAGGTCATGGTGGTGTACATCGGGTTAAGGCTGTCTGGCTCCTGGGTCCAGGAAATAATCAGCGACTTGCCCTGCGCGCCGGCCTGCCCGGCAAACACTGCCAGCAGCGCGACCAGCAGAACGATAAACAGACTCTTTCGGGTCACGGGTGTCCTCCTTTAAGTAAAAAACTATGTAAAGGCTTATGCGCCAAATCGTAATAATACCCACAAGCGGCCGGCCGCGCAAAATCCGCCGCGCCGCGGGCTGCGCGCCGCCGGTAGGAATAAATTCTTAACGCAATCTCTACGCTCAAGCCGGTGCTGGGGCGTTTTTGCAGTATAATTGAGGTTGATTACCATTTTTAAACGTTAGCAAGGCCCGATGGGGTGTTTTATGGCTGCTTGGGCGCGTATCTTAACGGTCGATCCCGCCGGTGAAGTGGGGCGCATGGTGCGGGGGGCGCTGGACCTCCTCGAGTCACCCGCAACGCTCGTTGAAGTCCCTATCGGCAGCGAAGCGCTGGACGAGATCAAACACCGTCCCTGCAGCTTGCTGCTGGCGGCGCACGAGCTGGATGACAGCCTTAACGGCGCACAGCTCAGCGTTCAGGCGCGCAAGCTGATCCCGACGGCCGGGGTGGTGCTGCTGATTGAGTCTGACACGCCAGGCGTGGACGAGGACGCCCTGGCCCAGGCCGGGGTGATCTGCCTGCGCCGCCCGATAGACGCGCACCAGTTCATGCGCGTGCTGGCTGCCGGCCTAGACGGCGGCGACCTGTTCGCCGCGCTCAAGCCGCCCGCCAGCGGGGGCGAGGGGCCGATGCTGCTCGACCTAGGGCCGGTGCCGGCCATTGACAGCGCAGCCGCCCGCACGATCGTTGACGCGCTGCTGACAGATGTGGGCGCGATGGCCGTTGTGCTGGCCAGCCGCGCCGGCGAGGTGCTGCTGGAGCGCGGCGCAGTGGGCTATCTCGATCGCGAGCGGCTGGCGCGCGCGCTGCTGCCTATGGTCGCCACTGCATTCGACATGAGCGGGCTGGTGGGCGGGCGCGCTTCCTCGGTGCAGTTCTACGACGGCGAGAACTACGACGTGTTCGTGCTTTCGGCGGGTCTGCACCACTTCCTGTGCCTGGTTTTTGACGGCCAGGCCGGCAACCGTCAGTTCGGCGCGGTGAACCGTTTTGGACGGCGCGCCGCCGAGGACTTAGTGGCCCTGCTGGGCGCGGCGGCCTACGCCGTGCAAAAGCCGGCGGCCGAGCGCGACGACGCGCGCCCGCGCCGCGCCAAGCGCATCACGCAAACTGAGCCGCTGGCGCCGCTGTCCGACGACTCTCTGGAGCCAATTGCGCGCGCCGCCGAGGTAGCTGTTCCCGAGCCTGCGCCGTTCAAGCTGGAGCCGGTGGAGCAGTTCGATCCCAGCATCTTCGACCAGCTTGACGCGGTCAACGTGGAGGCGGCTGACGCGCTGTTCGACCCGGAAGCGTTGGGCGAGCTGTTGAGCAAGAGCCGGGACAAAGGCGGCCCCATCGGTTTCGCCGAGGCCATCGAGCTGGGCATTATGCCTGACCTTGACGCTAAAGCCTGACTCCGCACACACCGGCCCTGGCCTGCCGGGAGACTCACGCCGTGACTGTGGCAAGAGACGACAGGAACGATCAGACCAGAGATCCGCTGATCGGCCAGCAGTTGGGCGATTACCGCCTGACCAGCCTGCTGGCTTCGGGGGGCATGGCCCGCGTCTACAAAGGCATTGACCACAAACTGCAGCGCCAGGCCGCCGTCAAGGTGCTGGAGCAGGAGAAGATCGCCGCCGACAGCACGCTCACGCACCGTTTCCGGCGCGAGGCGCGCGCGGTGGCTGCCCTCGAACACGAGAACATCATCACTATTTACCAGTACGGTGAGGAGGCCGGCGTCTACTTCCTGGCGATGAAGCTCGTTCGCGGGCGCGACCTGGCCGCCGAAATCAAGCGGCTGCAGCGCGCCGGCAAACGCATGCCAGTTGAACGGGCGCTGCGCATCTGCGAGCAGGTGGCGGCGGCGCTGGACTACGCGCACGCCGCCGGTGTGATCCACCGCGACGTTAAGCCCTCCAACATCCTGCTTGACAAAAGCGACAAGGCGGTGCTCACCGATTTCGGGCTGGTGCTGCGCACCGCTGCCGAGACGACGCTGGGCACGGCCTTCGGCACGCCGCGCTATATTGCGCCAGAGCAGGCCGTGTCGTCGAACAAGGCTGTGCCGCAGAGCGATATCTACTCGCTGGGCGTCATCCTGTACGAGCTGCTCACTGGGCAGACGCCGTTCAACGGCGACACGCCGATGCAGATCGCCCTCAGCCACATCAGCGATCCGCCGCCGCCCCCGCGCAGCCTCAACCCGGACATCCCGCCGGCTGCCGAGGCAGAGCTGCTGCGGGCGCTGGACAAGGAGCCGGCGCGCCGTCACCGCACGGCCGCTGAGATGGTGCGCGAGCTGAAGGCTGCCTACGGCTTGGCCGATCCCACGCCGGCTGCCAGCGCCGCTGCGCCGTCTGTGCCACAAGCCGCCGACGAAGCAACCTCCACCGAACACAAACCCTCGCGGGATATCTCTGTTCGGCTGCCGGACGCGGCGCTCCTCGCCGAGACTTACCGCAGCCTGCGGGCAGTTCCGGCGCGCCTGTTCCGCGGTGTGCCGCCGGCGCTGGCCCTGTTGATCGGCGCGGCGCTGCTTATCACTGCGCTGTTTGTGCTCAACGGGCTGGGCGGCGCGGCGGGCGCTTTCGGCCTGCAGTCCGGCGCGCCGGTGGCGATGTTTTACGGCGAAAATTGGTTTGTGGTGACCAACCAGGGGGATTACACGCTGGACACCCAGCCGCTCCTTTTTGTGCGCGGCGCGCCGGATGCTGGCCGCGACGATTTCTCTGGCGACCGCATCCCCAGCGACATCCTGCCGCCGGGCAGGTGTTTTCTCATTCTGCTGCAGAACACGCAGCCGGACCTGCCTGAGATATGTCAGCCCCGAGCGGAGAAGCGCCACGTGCGCGACACGCTGCTCATCGAGCCGCGCCTGTTCTTCTGGCGGCGCGAGGCGATGGACGGCACGCAGCACCCCGCGTTCAACGTGCACTACGACGGCCGTGAGATCGTCACCTGTCCTACGGTGCGCAGCGGCGGTGGCAGCGCTGAATGCCGCTTTAACTGGCCCGTCCCGCGCGACAGCGGCGCGCCTTAACGCGGGCGGGCAGTCAACCTTCAGCGCATCCACCTGCCCGCGCAGTCTCAAGTTTGATCAGCGCTTGACGACAATGTGCAGCGCGCCAGGGCCGTGCATGCCCAGCACCAGGTTCTTCTCGATGTCAGCGGTGCGGCTGGGGCCGCTGATGAAGCACAGGTTGGCGCTGGCGCGGATGCCCGCCAGTCCAGCGGCGCGCTGGCTGGCCACCCAGTCCTCGAGGCGCGCGACGATCTGCCGCGCTTCGATCACGACGATGTGCAGCGGCGGCAGCACAGTCGGGATGCGGCCTCGGCCCGGCGCAGTGCTTACCACCAGCGTGCCAGTGGTAGCCAGCGCAGCGTCAGCGCCGGTGAGGCCGGCCTGCGCCGGCTCGATGTGGGCCAGCGTCTCGGCGCGGAACTCGTCACGCACGTCGGGAAAGATGGTCGTCACGCCCGCGTCACGCAGCGCATCGCCCAGGCCGCTGACGGGGATATGGGCGAAATCCCAGGCCAGCAGGTGCGTCACGTGCGCGGCGCGCAGGATGTCGAGCAGGCGAACGCGGGCTGAGTCGTCTCCGTCCACTACCGACACCTGGCACGAGAGGCGCTCGGCCTCAGCAACGAAGCGCGCCAGCAGGCCAGCCGGAGAGGAGTCGTCCAGGCGAGTGACGGGCAGGTAGGCGGCTGGGCGCGGCGGAGCATCTGGGAAAGGGTCTCCGGCGGCGCGCAGGCGGCCGAGGATGCGTTCACGGGATGAGGACACAGGCAGCATCCTTTCGTCGGCAGCGGATAGACAGGCAGCCGGGCCAGCCGGCTTGGCTGCTGGCCCGTTGCCAGACAGAGCAATTATACACGCAGCGCAGGCGGCCCGCCGCGAGCGTCTTTTAGCGCAGCACCATCTCCAGCGGCGTGGCGGGTAGGGCGAAGGTGTCGGCCACTGCCGGGTGCGTCACGTGCTGATGGTAAACGTTGAGGCCTTTGGCTAGGCCGGGATCGCTGCGCAGCGCGTCGTGCAGGCCCATATCGGCCACGCGCATGATGTAGGGCAGCGTGGCGTTGGCCAGGCCGAAGCTGGACGTGCGCGGCACCGCGCCAGGCATGTTGGCCACGCCGTAGTGCAGCACACCGTCTACAAAATAGATCGGGTCGCTGTGCGTGGTGGGGCGCGTCGTCTCTACGCAGCCGCCCTGGTCCACCGACACGTCCACAATCACGCTGCCGTCCTGCATGCCAGGCAGCATGTCGCGCGTGATCAGGCGCGGCGCGCGCGCGCCGGTGATCAGCACCGAGCCAATCACCGCGTCGGCGGTGGGCAGCACCTCGGCGATGTTGGTGGCGTTAGAGCTGAGCGTCGTCAGGCGGCCTGGCAGCACCTCGGAGAGATAACGCAGACGGTCCATGTTTATGTCCAGCAGCGTGACGTTCGCGCCCATGCCCAGCGCCACCTGGGCTGCGTTGGTGCCCACTGTGCCCGCGCCCAAGATGACGATGTGGGCCGGGCGCACACCGGGTATGCCGCCCATGAGGATGCCCCGCCCGCCGTGGGTGCGCTCCAGGTAGTGAGCGACGATCTGCGTCGCCATGCGGCCGGCTACCTCGCTCATCGGCTGGAGCAGGGGCAGGTGGCCGTGGCGGTCCTCTACTGTTTCATACGCCAGCCCGATCACGCCGCTGTCAATCAATCGGCGCGTCAGCTCTTCAGAGGCTGCTAGGTGAAGGTAGGTGAACAAGATCAGGTCAGGGCGCAGGAACGGGTACTCGGCGGGCAGCGGTTCCTTGACCTTGACGACCATCTGCGCCTGGCCCCACAGCTCAGCGGCGCTGAACACGACCTTGGCCCCGGCGCGCACGTACTCCTCGTCGCTGAAGGCGCTGCCGGCCCCGGCCCTGGTCTCGACCAGCACCTGGTGGCCGTGGCGCACCAGCTCGCGGACGGCGTGCGGCGGCAAAGCCACCCGGTTTTCGCTGTCTTTGATTTCTCTTGGGATGCCAATAAGCATATTTTCTCCCCTCTAAAGCTGGGCAAAACAGACACTGTCGAGTGACTGTATTGTACACCATGTCGCAATCAGAGGAGAGAAAATCGTACACTGTGTCGGATCAGGTTTCCGGCGCGCTGACCCGCACCGAACGCCGGTGGAGGCCGGTAGCGCCGCTGGGGCGCGGCGGCGCGCTGGTCTCGATCTGCGGCGCGCCGCTGGTCTCGACACAGCGCACATTGAAGGTGTGCGTGCCTTCGACAAAGGGCCAATCATAGCGCCAGATCACCCAGGTGGTATCGGACAGCGGCCGGCGCAGCCGCGCCTCTGCCCACTCGCCGTTGTCTACGCGCACCTCAACTTTAGCGATGCCGCGCGCGCCGGCGTGAGCGATGCCGCCGATTGGCACGCGCAGCCCGCTGCCGTCGTCGTAGGCGGCGTTCACCGCCACAGTGTCAATCACCGATGTAGCCTGCATGCGCGCGACCTCGTCCCAGCCGCGCCGCACCCAGTAGCCGTCCTCGTAATCGGCCACGACGTCAATGCGCGTGATCCACTTGGGCTGCTTCATGCCGTAGACGTTGGGGATGTAGATGCGCAGGGGGAAACCGTGTTCCTGCGTCAGCGGCTGGCCGTCCCAGGCGTAGGTGAGCATGATGCGCGGGTCGGCCGTGATTGAGGCGATGTCCACTGTCTCATCGAAGCCGTCAGCGCCGTAGATGCGCAGGTAGCGCGCGCCCTCCTGCGGGCCGGCGTCGGCCAGGATGCGCCGCATGGGCACGCCAGTCCAGCGCGTCGTGCCGATCAGGTCACCGCCGATGGGATTGGAAATGCACGACAGCGTGACGAACTGATCCACCGGCTCGTAGGCGGCGATGTCGTCCAGCGTCAGCTCCAGCGGCCTGTCCACCAGGCCAGTGATCGGCAGGGCGTAGACTGCGCCGTCAATGCGCGGCGGCAGCGCGCTGATGTCAATGCGGTAGTGATCGGCCAGCGGCGTGTACTCCGGGCGCGTGCCGGGCGCGGGCTGCAGCGGGTCGTCAGCGTTGGGCAGGCCGGGCGGCAGCGCAGCATCGCTGCCGGGGAGAGCATCGAGCGGGCCGCCGTCGTCGCGCGTGTTGAGCAGGATGCCCAGGCCTGCGCCCACCACGGTGATCGCGGCCGTCGCGCCGCCCAGCCGCACCAGGAAAGCGCGCCGGTCAAGCACTGTCACGTCGCTGGCGGCGGCCTGCTGCGGCGCCTGCGCTACCGCCAGCCGCGCCCATGCCCAGTGAACTGTCACGCCCCAGCCGATGAACAGGCCGATAATCCAGACGGCGCGGGTCAGCGGGTCGGCTGGGCTGATAAAGTTGACGCTGCCGCTGATGAGCGCTGCCGGCAGGCCGATCAACAGGCCCAGCAGCGCGCCGGGCAGCGGGCTGTAGCCGGGCTGACTCTCACGCTGGACGGCGAACAGCGCCGCGCTGCCCAGGGCCGCTGTCAGCGCCAGACCGGCAACCGCCATAATGTGTTCGATGGTCTTGGCCACGCTGGATGTCTCGCCAAGCTGCAGAGCGCCGATCAGCGCTACCATTGCGTTGATGCCGACGGTGATCACGTCGCCAGGCAGCGTGCGCGCTGCCCAGTCCAGCATGTCGAACGGCACGAACGGCAGATCGAGCAGCGCGAAGCCCAGGTAAAAGAGCGCCAGCAGGGGCGCGGCCAGCAGCAGTCCGACCAGCGCGCCCGTGAGGATATCTGACCTGGCGCTGCGGCCAGACGCCTGTCCTGGTGTGCTGTCTGTTTTCACTGCGTTCGTTCCTCTCTGCTCTGCGTTCACTGGGGGAATACGTCCACCGGGAGTTTATTGGATTTTTTACCGCGCCCTGCTTACAATCCTAACGTTCTTTCCTGACTCCCGGATGAGAAACTACGTGATCATTGTTGACGCCCACCAGGATATCGCTTACAACGCGCTGACATTCGACCGCGATTACACGCGCAGCGCGCGCCTGACGCGGCGTCTGGAGCGCGACACCGAAACAGTGAGCCGGGCAGGACGCGCCATCCTAGGCCTGCCGGATGCGCTGCTGGGGCGCGTGGGGCTGGTGTGCGCCACGCTGTTTGTGGCGCCAGAGGCGGCCAAAATGGGCGCGTGGGACACGCTCACCTACCGCGACGAGCGCGAGGCTTACACGCAGGCGCTGCGTCAGCTGGACTATTATCAGCGCCTGGCCGACAGCACGCCGCGCGTGCGGCTGGTGCGCACACAGGCTGAGCTGGACGCGGTGCTGGCGACCTGGGCCGATGGAACCCCATTCCAGGAACATGCTCAGGGGTTGGTGCTGCTGATGGAGGGGGCGGACCCGATTATCGAGCCGCAGCAGTTCGAGGAGTGGTATGAGCGCGGCGTGCGCGTGGTCGGGCTGGCGTGGACGGCGACGCGCTACGGCGGCGGGACGCGCGCGCCTGGCCCGCTCACCAAGCTGGGCCGCGAGCTTCTGGAGGTGCTGGCGAGCTTCAATGCGTTGCTTGACCTGTCGCACGCCAGCGAGGAAGCTTTTTTCGAGGCGCTGGATCGCTATGAAGGCACGGCGATCATCGCCAGCCACAGCAACCCGCGCAAGTTCTGCGCCACCGACAGGCATCTATCTGACGACATGATCCGGCGGCTGGCCGAGCGCGACGGCGTAATGGGCGTTGTGCCGTTTAACGGGTTTTTGGCCAGCGACTGGCGGCGCGGCGACCCGCGCCCGCCGCTCACGATCATTCTAGATGTGATAGACCACATATGCCAGGTCACTGGCAGCGCCGCGCATGTGGGCCTGGGCACGGATTTCGACGGCGGCTTCGGCGCGGACGACATCCCGGAAGGACTGGACACAATAGGCGACCTGTGGAACTTGGGGCCGGCGCTGCGGGCGCGCGGCTTCAGCGCCGCCGACGTCGAGGCGGTACTGGGCGGCAATATGCTGCGCAAGCTGCGCCAGGCGCTACCCGCCGGATAAGTGCGCAGCCATGGAGGGGCGTGTCGCACAGGTGGGGATTGCGCTGGGCGCGCTGGGAACAGTGCTGGCCTTCATGGGCCTGTTTCCCGGCGTTACCGGCATACCGCCCACGCCCGGTATCGGCATTGTCCAGCTTCTGCTGATTCTGGCTGGTTTCACGCTGCTGATCGCCGGTGCGTTCATCTACGTAAAATACACCTTCTACGCGCGCCAGCCGTCCACATTGGCCCAGCAGATCGGCCTGCGTCTGTCCATGACAGGGCTGCTGTTCGCTGGGTTCGCAGCCATGGCCGACATCCTCGGCTTCGGTTCGAACCCGCGCACAGCCACCAGCGATATCTACTTCGGCCCCTGGCAGGCGGCTGGGCTGGTAGGCGGGTTTCTGATCGCCTCGCTGGGGGTGCTGCTGTACGCCATCAGCGGGCCGCCAGATGATGACATGCCGCCTGAAGACTAGACGCAGGCCGGTCTTCATAGAACCTTGAGTTAGGCCTAACTCATAGTTCACACCCTTTTCACTATTTGCTCATTTCTGCTGCGTAAATTTGACGCTGTGAATTTCGAAGGTTATCATAAACGATAACCGGGGGGCTGGTAGCTACGTTGTTCACGACTTTCTAAACAGCTCACATCTTCACACCTGCCTGACTTTTTACTTGCCACGGTTTTTTTAAGGAGGACTGCATGCGTAGGGCAACACTTCTAGTGATTTTCCTGGCGCTGCTCACGCTGCTGCTTGTGCCGGCAATGGCGCAGGACAGCGGCAGCGTGAGGATTCGCGTCGCCCACTTTTCGCCGGACACGCCAGCTGTGGACGTTTTCGTCAACGGCGACGCGGCTATCACAGGGCTGGCGTTCCCCACTGTAACCGACTGGGTTGAGCTGCCAGCGGGGACCTATGAGGTCGCGGTTGCGCCGGCTGGCGCGGGCATCGGCGCGGCCGCTATCGGCCCGGCCAATTTCGACCTGCCGGCTGGTGGGTGGATCACGGTGGCAGCGGTTGGCTCGCTGGGCCGCGGCACGCTGAAGCCGGCGGTGTTGGTCGAGGATTACGCCCGTCTGGACGCCGGCCAGAGCCGGGTCACGGTGTTTCACGGCATCGAAGGCGTGCCGCCGGTTGACGTGCTGGCCAACGGCGCTACGGCTGTTCAGGTGTTGGGCTTCCCAGGCTCACTGGGCAGCAACGACGGCAAGTTCACGGTGACTGTTCCGGCAGGTGTGTACGACTTCCGCGTAATCGTTACGCGCCAGCTTGCCACCAGCCCTGATACGCCAACGCAGGTGCTGTTCGACCTGCCGGACACCCGCATTGACCCCGATGTTAATTACTTTGTAGCGGCGGTAGGCACGCCGGCTGAGCCTCAGCTCGTCATTGTCCCGACGATGATGCCCGGCGCCAGCACGCAGTCGCTGGTTGACCTGGCCCTGGGCAACAGCCGCCTGAGCACGCTGGTGGCTGCGGTGCAGGCAGCGGGCTTGGTTGACGAACTGGCAAACGGCGGTCCGTACACCGTTTTTGCGCCCAACAACAGCGCTTTTGAAGCGGCCTTCGCCGCGCTGGGCGTGACGGCAGAAGATGTGCTGTCCAATTCCGAGCTGCTTACGCAGATCCTGCTGTACCATGTTGTGCCTGGCGGCCTGTCGGCTGAAGCGCTGGCGGCACAGGGCAGCGTGACCACGCTGGAAGGCTCGGCGATCACGGCGGAAGCCGCTAGTTTTGGCGCGCTGCTCAACGGCAGTGTCCAGATCGTCCGGCCAGATGCCCGCGCGACCAACGGCGTGCTGCACACTGTTGACTCTGTGCTGCTCCCGCCGGCGATTGCTCAAATCGCTGCTGCGCGCGCCGAAGCTGGCCCAGCGATTCTGGATGTGGCTGGTGCGAATGGCTTCAACACGCTGGTGGCTGCTGTGCGCGCTGCTGGTTTATCCAGCGTGCTGAACGATCCGTTCGCCGGGCCGTTCACTGTGTTTGCGCCCACCGATGAGGCCTTCGCTGCCGCGCTGGCCGCGCTGGGTCTGTCGGCTGAGGAGCTGCTGGCCAACACCGATCTGCTGACGCAGGTGCTGCAGTACCACGTGGTCAGCGGCCGCCTGCCCCTGGGCGAGCTGGTGAACGCCGAGTCAGTGACGACGCTGCAGGGCGAGGACATCGCGCTTTCTGTGGAGGGCACGCTTGAGCTGAACGGCACAACTAAAGTGCTGACCGCCAATGTGCCCGCCTCCAACGGCATCATCCACGCCATTGACGCCGTGCTGCTGCCGCCGTCAGTCATTGAAAACGCCGCTAAGCCAACAATCGTGGACGTGGCTGGTGCGAATGGCTTCAACACGTTGGTGGCTGCTGTGCGCGCTGCTGGTTTGTCCGATGTGCTGGGCAACCCGTTCGCCGGGCCGTTCACTGTGTTTGCGCCCACCGATGAGGCCTTCGCTGCCGCGCTGGCCGCGCTCAATGTGTCTCCTGCGGAACTGCTGGCCAACACCGATCTGCTGACGCAGGTGCTGCAGTACCACGTGGTCAGCGGCCGCCTGCCCCTGGGCGAGCTGGTGAACGCCGAGTCGGTGACGACGCTGCAGGGCGAGGACATCGCGCTTTCTGTGGAGGGCACGCTTGAGCTGAACGGCACAACTAAAGTGCTGACCGCCAATGTGCCCGCCTCCAACGGCATCATCCACGCCATTGACGCCGTGCTGCTGCCGCCGTCGGTGGCGGGTATGATGATGGCCCCGGCTGAGGCTGAAGCCCCAGCCGAGCCGGAGCAGACGACTGTCGGCGCAGTGCCGCAGGCTGATACTGTGCTCGACATTATCGCTGGCGACAGCCGCCTGAGCACGCTGCTGGCCGCTGCTGTGGCGATTGACGCGCCGTCGGCGCTGGCTGGGGCCGGCCAGGTCACCATTTTGGCCCCCAACGACTCCGCTTTCGCCGCCGCGCTCGAATCGCTGGGCCTGACGGTGCAGGACGTGGTGGGCCAGCCGGATTTGCTGCGCCAGATTCTGTTCTATCACATCGTGCCGGGCGGCTACAGCGTTGACGAGCTGATCGCAGCCGGCCGCCTGCCCACCCTGGAGGGCAATGCATTGGACTTCCGCGCGTCGTCCAAGACGGACTTCGGCGCGATCATCAACCGCTTTGCCCGCGTTCTGCGGCCGGATCGCATGGCTGCTGACGGCAGCTACGTCCACACCATCAACGCGGTGCTGCTCCCGCCGTCGGTGGCGCAGGCCCTGGGCGTGACGCAGGACCCTGGCCCGACAATCGCCGAAGTGGCGGCTGAGAACGGCAGCTTCAACACGCTGGTGGCTGCGCTGGGCGCTGCCGGCCTGGCTGGCACGTTCAACGATCCGTTCGCTGGGCCGTTCACCGTGTTCGCGCCCACCGACGACGCCTTCGCCGCTGCGCTGGCCGCGCTGGGTCTCTCGGCTGAGGAGCTGCTGGGCAACACTGAGCTGCTCACCAGCGTCCTCAAGTACCATGTGGTGTCCGGCGTGGTGCCCGCCGAAGAGGTGGTCACGC
>Ga0308414_1000432_pt1 | contig 26511 bp, 19 predicted proteins | sample HotsprSampleOS50_FD_205667 | JGI IMG/M metagenome (GOLD analysis project Ga0308414, IMG submission 205667) | Hot spring phototrophic mat microbial communities from Octopus Spring, Yellowstone National Park, Wyoming, United States - 20090730_OS50 ...
TGATGAGAGACCGCGCAGGCGCTGGGAATGCAGAACCGGATGATGAGCCAGCCGCTCGCTCCCGATTGTGACCGATAGCCGGGGCCGGTCCGGAGCAGGATGCACCCTGCAAGAGACTGCAACCGGGCGGCCCAGCGCGGTTCGACGAAGCGAGCGGCACGTCCTCCGGCAGGCCTTGGAACCGGCGCAGGGCCTCATCGATAGAATGGTTGCGCGGAGAGCCAGCGCGGACCGAAACGCGGCGGGGGCGAGCCGCACTCGATGGCGCCGAGATCAGGCGCTTTTCCTGTGAACGTGTCGTTCACGGTCGGGATGCGGGTCCCGGCGTCAACGGCCGCAGCGCCGGGTTTGAGGCGGAAGTCGAGGTCGACGGCGTGATAGACGGTGTGGCGGCCGGAGGGATCCGGCGGCGCGAGGTTGAGGAAGATGTCGTAATCCACCTCAATGCCGTGCTGTTCCTGGGCGGTGGCGGCGCGCAAGTCGGCAAGGCTTGAGAAACTGCGCCATTGCTCTTTGGCCGGTTCATAAGCCGTATCTCCCGATGGAGGGGCCAACCAAAGGTACTGCTCCTTGACGCCGCGATTCGGGCGGAAGCCGTTGTAGTCTGAACTGAACCGGGACGTGGCGTTGGCCCAGGCCATGATGCCACGGCCGGGGGTGTCACGCCCCAGAAAGAGATTGTTGCGGAAGTGGGCATTGGAATACGGCTCCCGGACGATCTGTTCCGCGATGATTGTGTTGTGCCAAACAAAAAGGCCGGCGGGCTTGGCGGAGAACTTGAACGCGACGCCCGTGGGGACGTGATACAGGAGGTTGCGGAAGAAGTAGACCGGACCTCCGAAGACGGGCTGGGCGCTGTAGCCGCCTTGAGCGGCGTTGACGCCGCGGTTGGCGTAAACGCGGATGTTGTGCACGCCCCCGTCGGTCTCGATGAAATCGTCGTTCATCATGTGGATGTCGTTGCCGTAGATGTCGATGGAGGAAGCCTGCAGTTCGGGATCCTGCTCCGGCGTTCCGTAAGTGGAAATGCCGATACCGTCATGGAACCAGGCGATGGAGTTATGGGCGATGACGTGGCCGGGGCCGTAGACCTTGACGGCGTAATAACTGACGAGCGGATGCGAGCCGTAGGCGCCGGCGCTGGCCCATTGCGGACCTGTCCAGCCGATCAGCCGGTAGCGGTCGTCGCGGCCCAGGAACAGGTTGTCGGCGATGTAGAAATCCCGGGATTGGGCGGACTCCGTCCATATGCCGAAGCCGATGTTCTCAAACCGGCAGTTGCGCACCGTCAGGGCCACGGCGCCGAGGTGATGCTTCATGCCCGCGAACAATGCGACGCCGGTGTTGCGGAATGTCAGGCCTTCAAAAATGTGCCACGCAGTGGCGGAAACGTCCAGGAGACGGTCATTGCCACCCCCGTCAAGGATGACCTCGCCGTCGCCTGCGGCGCGAATGGTTATGGGTTTGGCAGGCGTGCCTTTCAAGGTCAGCCATTGCGTGCCGTCAAAAGGCGCCATCATCGGATCGACATAGTTCAACCGTTCCGGGCGATAGAGGCCCGCATGCAGAACGATCGTGTCGCCCGGCTGAGCGGGGCGCTCCCACACGGCGTTCCAATCGCCCAGCCCGGCTCCGTAGTATGCCTCCAGCAGGCTGGAGAACGCGGGCTGCTGGCGCGGCCCCTCGTAGCCCGGAGGGTAGACGTGGAGGACGCGGCCTCCCGGCGGCGTTTGCGGCTCGGTGCGCGTGCGGACACGAACGGAGTGAACGGCCTGGCCGCGGACGCCGTCGGGATCGCGCATCTCGAAGCGGCACTCGTATTCCGTGCCTGGCTGAAGGTTGAGGATGCTTCCGGCGAAGGCATGGGGGACGGTGTACTCGAGATGCTCCCGGCGCCGGAAGACGCGCTCGCCTCCGATGCGAAGCAAGGGGAGCGCTTCCCGCCACGCCGATTCCCCGGCGCGCCGGAAGCGGACTTCGACCGTGGCATTCCGGTTGTCATCCCCCGCAATCGCCCAGTGAAATCCGAGGTTGTGCAGAGTGGGGTGCTGAACGGTGTACTTGCCCGGGACGGCGGCATCCTGGCCGGCGGCAGGCAGCCACAGCAAGGACAAGAGAAAGCAGAATCTGCGCATCGGTTTCTCCCGTAAGCGTCTCGCGCGCCATCGCGATGCGTTTCACTCTATTGCCGGCGGCGCGGCGAGTCAAATGGCGGCTGGCGGCAATCCTTGGCGACTCTTGCTCGAAAGGTTTTCTCTGAGCATCCCGGTTCCGGCAAAGGCTGAGGGCTACGGTTCCAGCATGCAGGGATGGCGGATGAGAGTTGCGGCAACGCATCAGGGGATTATTTGTGGAGAGGCTCATTCCGTGAGCCAGCGGCTGGAAAACAATGGGGCATCGCCGGAAAGGAGCGGGAATGGCCGAGGTTCGATTGAAGGCTCGCGAGGCGGCATATCTGAGGGCGTTCGCAAGCGTCGCCCTGCAGGTGCGGCTCTTTCGGGAAACGATCGACGACGAGGCGGACCAGGTGATTGGCGATGCGCTGGGGCGCATAGGGCAGCAACTGGCCCGGATGCAATACGAGGACGGCCCCACCGTGGAGGCGCTGCTGCCGCTGATCTTCCAGCCGCAGGCGTATCCCGATCTGGGGCTGGACATGGAGTTGGGACTCCGGGAGACGTTCCAGGAGATCCACTGAGTTCCGGCGTCAGGCCGCCTGCTGTCTTGCGGCGGCCGGATCCGCTGGTTGCGGGCCGGACCGTGAAGTCGAAGCGGTCCGGCCCCGCACAAGCCGCTCCGTCAAGGCGCGGAATCGCACAGGAGGTACGCATGTTGCCAGTGAAAGAGTTCGTGCAAGGTCTGCAGTTTGCGGGTGAGGTCGTTTACGAAAACCTGACCATGGCGCCTGTCTTGGCCGGCGCCGTGCGGCCAGAACCGGGCTACCTGCTTCTGGGGGAAGCGCTGGAGGCGAAACTGGCCAAAGTGACCGAACTGGGGGGAGGGGTCGTGCCGGAGTTGCTGTTTGAGAACCTGGCGGACTGCCCGATCCTGATTCTGGGCGGGGAGGAGTTGGTGGGCGCGAAGCAGAACCGGATGGTCAACCTGACGATTCTGGCGGCCCCCAAGAGCAAAATGGTCATCCCGGTTTCTTGCGTGGAAGCCGGGCGGTGGCAAATGGCGACCACCGAATTTGAGCCTTCCGGATTCATGGCGTTTTCCGCTTTGCGCGCCGGCAGCACCTCGCAGGTGACGGAATCCATGTTCGTGGGGAGGAGCCGGCGGGCAGACCAGGAGCGGGTGTGGAGCGCCATCGACGACATGGCAGACAAGTTGGACGCCCACTCCGGCACGGCCGCCATGCGTGCCATCTTCGAGCGCAGGCTGAGCGATGTGGAGGAGTTCGTCCGCGCGATGCGCTGTGTGGAAGGCCAGGTCGGCGCGGCGTTCCTGATCGATGGGAAACCCGCCGGCCTGGATGTTTTCGACCATCCACAGACGATGGAGAAAATGAGAGAGAGGCTTGTCCGCGGTTACGCTCTGGACGCCCTCGCCGGACAGAGAGCGCGGAAGAGCCGGGGAGGCAAGGAGAAACGCACCGCGCCGGCAGGGGATGAACGGGTCTCCGCGGCGGAGGTAGTGAAGCAGTGGCTGACGGCGATCGAAGGCGGGGAGACGCTCATTACCCCGGGGGTGGGCATGGGGCAGGATGTCCGGATCAAAAACACGAGGTTCACGGCAGCCGCGCTATGGGCGGAAGGCCGCTTTGTCCACCTGTGCGCCTTCCCCGGAAAGGAGCCGGACCACTGGCACGGGCGGGTGTATTGATGAAGGATCAGAACTTCACAATGCCCGGCGACGGGGCCTGCCAGGTTGCACGCCGATTCTGAATCCGGCTCCAGCGGGCCCGCTCCGGATTTAGCGCCTCGGAGGAAAAGGGCTGGGGGCTGAAGCAACAGCCTCCAGCCTTTCGCTTGCTGCGCGATGGAACTGTTGCGGGCGCGCGGCGCTGCGCTCCGGTGCTGCAGGGGCCTCCCGCGTGTCCGTTGTGCAGATGCCGGCTCAGTTGGGGGCCAGCACGAAACTGAACGTGATGTCATTGGACCAGACGGCGGTCAGCGTGCCGGAGCCGTCCGCGAGCCGGACCACGGAGGCTCCTTGCAACGTGGCTATTGCCCCGATCGGGGTCAGCACTGGAGCCGGGCTGGAGCCTGCGGGTAGTGTGTTCGCCGGGAAGCTGATGACATATTGGCCCGTGCCGTTGCGGGTGGCAGTCCACCCTGCAGGCAGGCTTTGGGCGGTGCCGTTCGATTGGATCACACCCCCCAAGGTCTTGTTGCCGGCAGAGGCTTCCACGTAATATCCGTTGAGATCGATGATCAGATCCGTGACGTTGCCGGAGCGTACGTCGATCCCTCCGTTGACTCCGACGGCTACGATGACCGCGTTGTTGTACAGTCCCGCTGATGCACCGTTCAGAAAGGAAGTTTTCGGGTAGGGATAACCGTCGGGCCATGCGGAGAACCAAGCCAATGGGCCCGGGCTGATGGCAAGAAGGTTGAGCGAAAGCGCCTTCGCTTCCGGCGGGATGATGCAAGTGGGGTGAGACTTCAGGGGGAAAGTCCGGATCACATCCGGTTGAATGGCTGGCGGACCGAACGGGGCCGGGAAGTTCTGGAACGTGCGGGTATCGACGAGCCGGCAAGGAGTGATGCCGATTAACACCAGGGGCGCGGTGAGCGGAGTCACGCTGGAAGAGCGGGGAGAACTGCCGGAAGACAGAGTCCACTCCGCGGCCGGATTTCCGGAGCTGGCAGTCATGCCAGTGGCCAGCGACGGCATCCAATATTGAGGGGCGGGCCAGTTGCGGACGGGGATTTCCGGCTCCTGCTGGAGTGCCAACGACGGGGGAGTCAAGCACGCGGCAACCGCGGCCAGCAGGAGGAAGGCTGCCGTTGCCGGGTTCAGGTTCTGTGACCACATCCTGCTCTTCCTTCGGACGCCGCTCGGAAATCATGCATATCCTCTTGGTGAGAGAGGGGTAGAATTCGTATCGCCGCAGCCGCAGACCGTAGAATGGAAGAATGAGGCGGCTGATGTGTTTGATGGCGGCATCTGTGGCGTGCCAATGGCTGGGGCTGTTGCTCGCCCAACCGCAACCGTCTCCGGTTGACAAGTCGCAGATCGAGGGCTTCATACGGCATCTGATGCTGTGGGGGCCACAGATCCAGGTTTCTTTTTCCGATCCCCGCCCGTCGGGCGTGCCCGGCCTTTACGAGTTGCAGGTTACTGCCAGATACCAGCAGTCGAGCGTGGAAGAGCTGTTTTTCGTCAGCGCCGACGGCAAGCACATCGTGCGGGGAGCGCTGTTCCGGACGGATCAGCCGCCTTACGCCTCCGACGCCGCCCGGATCCGCACGGAAGGCCATCCCGTGTTCGGCGCGCCCGATCCCAAGTCTGCCCGGTTGCAGCTTGTCGTGTTCAGCGATTTTCAATGCAACTTCTGCCGCGAAGAGGCCCGCTCCCTGCGCGAGAACCTGCCCAAGGCCTACCCGGGGCAATTCCGCCTGGTGTTCCGCGACTACCCCCTCGAGCAGATCCATCCATGGGCCCGGCAGGCGGCGGTCGCCGGCCGCTGCGCCCTGCGCCAGGGAAACGAGCTTTTCTGGAAATACCATGATTGGGTTTTCGAAAAGCAGCAGGAAATCAGGCTGGAGAATTTCCGCCCGAAAGTTATGGAATGGCTGAAGACAGCCGGCGGCGACGAGACGGGTTTCACGGCCTGCCTCGACAGTCCGGAGCCGGCGGCGGAAATCGCAGCCAGCATCGCCGAGGCCCGCCAGCTCCGCATCCAGTCCACGCCCACGCTGTTTGTGAACGGCCGCGCCCTGGCGGGCAGCATTCCCTGGCCCCAGTTGAAGGCGATCCTCGATCTGGAGTTGGAATTCGCAAAGAAAGCGGAATCATCCGCAGATTGCTGCACGCTGACACTGCCGGTTTTACCGAAGAAATAAGCAGGACAACACACGAATATGAGCAGGAGATTCGCCTCGATTCTCACGGCCGCCGTTTTGGCGGGCGCTCTGGCCGCCGCCGCGCTGCGGCCCGGCGCCATCACCGAACAGAGCTACCGGGAAAGCGTGAAGTTTCTGGCTTCCGACCCGCTCAAGGGAAGACTCACCGGCACGCCTGAAAACGAGCGGGCCGCCCGCTGGATCGCTGCCCGCTTCCGCCAACTTGGACTGAAGCCCGTCCCCGGCCAGCGCGATTATTTCCAGCGCTTCGAGGTCACAGTCAGCGCCACACTGGGCAAGGGCAACCGGCTGGCCGAGTCCGAAGGAGCCAAGCCGCGCAGCCTGGCCTTCGCGCAGGATTTCCAGCCGCTGAATCTGTCCGGCAACGGGCGCGCCGCCGGCGAGGTGGTCTTCGCCGGCTACGGCATCACCGCGCCGGAGTATGGCTACGACGATTACGCCGGCATCGAGGCCAAGGGCAAGATCGTGCTGGTGCTCCGCCACGAGCCGCAGGAGTTCGACGACAAGAGCCCGTTTGCCGGCCGCGCCTACACGTCTCATGCGCAGGTGCAGAACAAGGCGGTGAACGCCAAGTTCCACGGCGCGGCGGCCGTGCTGATCGTGAACGACCTGCCCAACCACGCGGGCGACGAGGACCGGCTCGACCGCTTCTCCGGGCGCGTCGGCCCGACCTCAGCCGACATTCCCGTCATGCAGGTCCGCACGGCGGTGGCGGAGGCCTGGCTGGCCCGCGCCGGCGTGAACCTGAAGCAGTGGATGGAGGAGACCGACCGGACGCTGAAGCCGAAACCGGCGGCGATCGCCGGCCTGCGGCTGGAGGTGGCCGCCGATGTCGTCCGCCGCCGGAGCGCCTCGCCCAACGTGGCCGCCTATCTGCCGGGCGAAACGGACGAGTACGTGGTGATCGGCGCCCATTTCGACCACTTGGGCATGGGCGAGCAGAGCTCCCTCGCCCCGGACCAGGCCGGCAAGGCCATCCACCACGGCGCGGACGACAACGCCTCCGGCACGGCGGGGCTCCTCGAGCTGGCCGCGTATTTCGCCGGACGGCCCAAACAAAAGCGGGGCATCCTGTTTCTGGCGTTCTCCGGCGAAGAACTGGGCCTGATCGGGTCGAACTTCTATGTGAACCACCCGCTGCTGCCTCTGGAAAAGGCCGCAGCCATGATCAACATGGACATGATCGGGCGCATCCAGAACAACCGCGTGTACGTGGGCGGCACGGGCACGGGCGATTCGCTGAAAAGGATGCTGGAAGAGGCCATGGCGGGGTCGCCGCTGCAGTTCGATTTTTCCGACCAGGGCGGCTACGGGTCGAGCGACCACTTCTCGTTTGTGAACCGGCAGGTTCCCGTGCTGTTCTTCTTCTCCGGATTGCATGCGGACTACCACAAGCCCTCCGACACCTGGGACAAGATCAACGCCGGCGCCGCCGCGCAAATGCTCGAAGTGGTGGCGCGGCTGACGGAGAAGCTGGCCTCGGCTGAGTCGCGGCCGCAATTTGTGAAAGTGCAGATGCCGCAGCAGCCCGCCATGGCGGGCAGCTCGGGTTCCGGAGCGTGGTTCGGCTCCGTCCCCGACATGGGCGAGTCGAAGGAGGGGTTCCGGATCTCCGATGTCATGAAGGGATCGCCCGCCGAACAGGCCGGGCTGAAGGGCGGCGACGTGATCGTGGAGTTCGACGGCAAGCCGATCTCGAATCTTTATGACTTTACTTACGCCCTGCGGATGAAGAAGCCGGGCGAAACGGTCCTGGTGAAGTTCCGCCGGGACGGGCAGGTGCATGAGACGCAGGCGACGCTCCGCAGCCGGGGCCAAATGCGGTGAAGCGCCTGCCTCCGGCTAACGTCCCGGCAAGGCTCTGCCGATGAGATGAGTGAGGCATGGCACAAGCAACGCTGCCTGAAGGATTGGTGTGGGACCTCCCGCCGGTGATTCTGCACCCGTTCTCCGATCCCGCCGGACCCGATCAGCTCGTGGAAAGCAGCCGCGCCCACCTGATGCTGGAGGGCATCCTGCCCATGGGCGGCCTTACGGAGGACGAACTCCTGCGGCGGCTGTTGTCGGGCAGGCTTACGGAAGTCAAGATGCTCTTTTACGTGGGCAGGGACCTGGAACGCTGGCTTTCACAATGCGCGGAAATGGCGGCGCGCGACCCGCACCTGAGCGGCGCGGGCGTCCATTCGGCGAGCTTCGCGGACCTGCTGGTAGAACATCCGCCGGAGAGGGTTCTCGCCAAGCTCACCAAGTGGGGCGTCTCCGATTACAAGTCGATCTTTTCCCGTGCGCTCGGCCTCCAGGCGGCGTTTTCCCAGCCGCCGGACTTCGACTTTGTCACGCCGGCGTTCATCCGGCATTACTTCCGGTTCGCCGATCAGCTCTGGCAGGCGCGGCAGTCCCTCCAAAGCTATCCCACGCTGCCCCCCGCGCAGTTCCGCTTTGAGCTTTACGCCTCGGCCGAGTATGCGCGCATGCTCGAGCGGCAGTGGGAAGAATCCTGACCTTCGCGCCGCCCGCATCGGCTGCCTCCACGGGGTATCGCCGCTCACAATCAAGGCGCCGCCGTGTTGCCCTGCTCCGGGATATGATGTTCCGTTAGCAGAGGCACAAAGCATGCAACCGACACGCCGAACCTTTTTCATGAGCACCGCGGCGGCTGCCGCGCTGGCCCAGCCCTCGCCGAACGACCGGATCCGCCTCGGCCTCATCGGCTGCGGCGGGCGCGGGCGTGACCTGCTCAAAATGGTCGCCTCTTCGGGCGAGAACGCTGCTATCACGGCCGTCTGCGACGTCTGGCGCGTCAACCGCGAGGCCATGGCGGCGGATGTCGAAAAGAGATTTGGACAGGCGCCGTTCCAGACGACGCGCTACCAGGAGATCCTGTCGCGCAAGGACGTGGATGCGGTGCTGATCGCCACGCCGGACTTCACGCACCCGAAGATCCTCGCCGACGCCGTGGAAGCCGGCAAGGATGCCTATGTGGAAAAACCCTTCGCGACCACGTTCGAGGAGGCGCGGATGGCTTACGACGCCGTCAAGCGATCGGGCCGCGTGGTGCAGGTCGGCACGCAGCGCCGCAGCGAGGCCAAGTTCATGGCCGCGGCGGAAGCCATCCAAAAGGGCGTGATAGGCAAGGTCACGCGCGTGTCAATGGAGTATCACTTTTTCGAGCCCCGCTGGCGCCGCGATTATCACATGGTCCAGGCGGAGGACGTAGACTGGGAGGCCTTCCGGTTCGGCGGGCGCATCGAGGGCGGCTTCGACCCGCGCAAACTGCGCGAATGGCAGTTGTTCCGGGACACCACCAACGGCATCCCGGGCCTGTGGATGACGCACCTGATCGACCTTGCCGCGTGGTATCTCAACGACCCGTTCCCCAAAGGCGCCATGGCCATGGGCGGCGTCTACCACTGGAAAGACGGACGCCAGACGAGCGACGTCTTCCAGGCGATGCTCGAGTACACGGATTGCCTGGTCACTTTCGCCATGAGCTTGACCAACTCGGCCGGCGGCCGCAACCTCTGGTTCGGCATCAAGGGAATGCTGGACGCGGAAGCCAACCGCGTCTCCGGCGACGGCAGCCGCGACCCGGACCGCGTGATGCAGGCATACACGCTGCCGCTGCCGCCGGAAGTCGAGTCCCACATGGCGAACTTCCTCCGCTGCATGCGCACGCGCGCGACGCCGCGGGCAAGCGTTGAAGCAGGCTACTCGCACGCCGTAGCCACCTGCATGGCGGCCGTGTCGCTGGCCGCCGGACGCCGCGTCGGCTATGACCCGGTGAAACGGGAGCTGACATGACCCGGCGTGATTTCCTCGCCGCCTCCGCCATGCTCCTCCGCAAAGACGCGCCGGCGGTGCGCGCCATCGAAGCTCTGCCCGTGCGCTATCCGGTGACGGGCTACTTCCGCTTCTTCACCAAGCCGGAGCGGCCGGCGGTGTTCGTCAAGATCACCTGCGAAGATGGCGCCACAGGCTGGGGGCAAAGCGTTCCCATCCCCACATGGAGCTATGAGACGCCCGAGTCCGTCACGGGAACGATAAGGCAGTATCTGGCGCCGCCGCTGATCGGCCTGAACCCGACCGACTTGGCCGAAGCCCACCGGAGGATGAACCGCGCCATCGCGCCATCGTTTTCCACGGGCATGCCGATCGCCAAGTCCGGCATCGATATGGCGCTGCACGACATCGCCGGGAAACTGGCCGGAAAGAATGTCGCCGAGCTCTGGCAGCGCAAGCCGGTTGAAAAGATCACGCTGAGCTGGACTGTCAACGTCCGCTCTCTGCAAGAGGCGGAAGAACTGCTGGAAGCGGGCCGCAAGCAGGGCTACCGGCATTTCAACATCAAGGTGGCGCCGGACCCGAAGTTCGACGTGGAGCTGGCGCGCCGCGTGCGGCGGTTCGCGCCGGAGTGCTTCCTTTGGGCGGATGCCAATGGCGGCTATGATCTGGCGACGGCCCTGGAAGTTTTGCCGAAGCTGCGCGACGCGGGCGTGAATGTGATGGAGCAGCCGCTGCCGCCGAACCGCCTCTCGGGGTTGCGCGAGCTGAAGAAGCAGGGCGCGCTCCCGCTCCTTCTCGACGAGGGGGTCGTCAGCGTCGCGGATCTCGAGGAGTTCCACAAGCTGGGCATCCTCGACGGCGTGGCGATGAAGCCCGCGCGCACCGCCGGGCTGTGGGACGGCAGGCAGCAGGTGGAGTACCTGGAAAAGCACAAGCTGATGTTCCTGGGCAGCGGGCTCACGGACCCGGATGTCTCGCTGGCCGCTTCGCTGGTGCTGTACGGCGCGTACGGCCTGAAATACCCGGCGGCGCTGAACGGGCTGCAGTTTCTCGCCGGTTCGTGGCTCCGGCAGCCGTTCCGACTGGAGGACGGCGCGCTGCGCGTGCCGCGCGGCCCCGGGTTGGGCGTGGAAGTGGATGAGGAGAGACTCCGCCGTGATTCGCAAGGGTAGAACAAATATGCTGATTCTTGTAGTCGCCGCGCTTCCCGCCGCAGCGCAGATGGAGTGGCGCGAGGTTCCGGGGCAGCGGATCGAGATCCTCGACGCGGGCCGGCCGGCGCTGGTCTACAACTACGGTCCGCAACTGCCCGCCGGCGCGCCGGAGGACCGCCGCCGGTGCTGCTACATCTTCCCGCTGTATACGCCCGGCGGCGTGTCCATGCTCGACGACTTCCCCAAAGACCACTACCATCACCACGGCCTCTTCTGGGCGTGGCCCGTGGTGGAGACGTCCGCGGGGCGCTTCGACCTGTGGATGTACCGAGGCATCGAGCACCGCTTCGAGGGGTGGATCCGGCGCGACCCGCGCGAAGGCGCCGCGCAGCTTGTCGCCGAAAACGGCTGGTACGCGAGGGGTTCGCGCATCGTGCGCGAAGTGGTGGAGATCCTCGCGCATCCCGCGAAGGGCGGCGAGCGCCGGGTGGATGTCATGCTCGAGTGGGAGGCGTTGAAGGAACCGGTCACGCTGCGCGGCTCGCAGGAGCAGGGCAAGAGCTATGGCGGCTTCAGCGCCCGCTTCGCGCCGCGCGAGGGCACGGTGATCCGTTCAAGCGAGGGGCCGGTGGCAAAGGACGAAGATCTTGTGCCGCACCGCTGGGCGGAGCTGGAGGCCTCCTACGGGGGCCGCAGGGCGGTGCTGCGGATCACGCCGCACGAGTCCAACCCCGGCGTCCCGTATCAATGGTGCCTGAGAAACTACGGCTTCGTGGGCGCATCGTTCCCCGGCAGGGCCGCCGAATCCAACGGCTACACGCTCCGGCCCGGCGCGCCGCTGCGGCTCCGCTTCACCGTGACGGCCGCCGATGTGCAGTGACGGCTGCCCGGGCCGCCCGCCTACAATGGAGAGAAACGCGCCGATTTTGATGCGCATCCCCATGGGGGAGATCCTGCCGGAAACAGGCGGGCAGGAATCTGTTCTGATCCCCGGAGCATGCTGATGCAAACAATCCGCACTCTATTTGTTCTTTTCTCCGCCTTGGGCGCCTTGCGCGCCGACATGGTTTTTCTCTCCAATGGCGACCGCGTCAGCGGGCAGGTCATCTCGGCGGATGCCAAGACGGTGGTCATCAAGACGCCTTATGCGGGCGAGCTGAAGATCGACCGCTCCGCCGTTGCCGACATCCGCGTCGAAGCGCCGATGTACGTCACCCTGGCCGAGGGCGCGGTGATCGTGTCGAAAGTGGAGCCCGGCGAGAAGGCTGTCCGGCTGATCCAGCGCGACGGGCTGGTGAAGACCGTTTCTCCGGCTGAAATCACCGCCTTGCGCAATGAAGCCGCGCAGAAGGCCTACGAACGGGAAGAAGAGCGATGGAAGCATCCCCGCTTCAACGATTTCTGGCGCGGCTCGATGACCTTCGCCGTCGCCAACACCAGCGGCAACGCGAGGACCACCACGCTCAGCACCGCGGCCAACGCCGTGCGCGAGGCGGGCAAGAACGTGCTTGCGCTGAATTTCTCGCAGATTTACGCCACCCAAAGCACGACGGAGCCTTTCGGGGCTACAGCCAACCGCATCAGCGGCTCGATCCGCGCCGACCGCCGCGCCAACGGGCGGCTGTTCCTGTATGGCATCAACGCGTACGACTACGACCGCTTCCTCGCGCTCGATTTGCGCAGCGTGTTCGGCGGCGGTCTTGGCTACAAGCCATGGGTCAGCCGCCGGGGCGCGCTCGAGCTGAGCGGAGGCGGCAACTGGAACCGGGAGAAATTCAGCCGGGAGGAAGGGCCGCTGGTTCGCAACTCCGGCGAGGCCGCGGCAGGACAGGAGCTGACGCTGCAGCTTCTGTCCCGCCTCAAGCTGTTCGAGCGCGCCGGCTTCTTCCCCAACCTGACCAATCGCGGCGAATACCGCTTCAATGTCGACGCCAACGCCGCCGTGCCGGTGACGAAGTGGCTGGAGTGGACCGTAGGTTTGAACAACCGGTATCTGTCGAACCCGCTTCCCGGCAAAAGGAAGAACGACATCGCCATCACCATGGGCGTGCGTGTGAGCTTCGACCAGACGCGGCGGTGAACGGAACAGCGGCCGCTCTCGCACGGCCAGGCTGTCCTGCCGCGCGGCGCCACGACAGGCGGCAGCCTGCGCGCGCATGTTGCTGCAGGCTGAGGGCTACAGCCTGGGCCCGTGCTCGGCCAGACCGTTTGCCAGATGCTCCTCGTTCGCCAGGTACCGAAAATTCTCGATGAACCGCGCTGCCAACGAGCGGTACCGCGCCATGTATTCTTCGCGGTTCGGCCAGGTGGACGCCGGGTCGAGCAGCGAGTCCGGCACGCCCTCCAGATGCTTCGGCACTTCGAAGCCGAAAACAGGGTCCGTGTGGAACTCCGCATCTTCGAAATGCCCGGCCAGCGCGGCATGCAGCAGAGCGCGGGTGTGCTGGATCGAGATACGCTTGCCGATGCCGAACGGCCCGCCGGTCCAGCCGGTGTTCACCAGCCAAACGGTGGCGCCGTGCTTCATCACGTTGGCCTTGAGCATCTTCGCGTACTCATACGGGTGGTGGACCATGAACGGCCCGCCGAAGCAGGCGGAAAACGTCATCTGGGGCTCGGTGCCGAGGCCGATTTCAGTGCCGGCGATCTTGCTGGTGTAGCCGCTCATGAAGTGATAGACGGCCTGGTCGGGCGTGAGCCGCGCGATGGGCGGCAGCACGCCGTTGGCGTCGCACGTGAGAAAGATCACGTTCTTCGGGTGGCCGCAGCGCTTCTCGGGAATCGCGTTCTCGATGAAGGACAGCGGGTAGGCGGCGCGCGTGTTCTCCGTCAGACGGTCGTCGTTGAGGTCGAGCAGCCGCGTTCGCGGATCGAAGACGACGTTTTCGAGAATCGTGCCGAAACGGCGCGTGCAGGCGAAAATTTGCGGCTCGGCGGTCGGCGACAGGCGGATCACCTTGGCGTAGCAGCCGTCTTCGAAATTGAAGATGCCGTCGGGCGACCAGCCGTGCTCGTCATCGCCGATCAGCCCGCGTTCCGGGTCGGCGGAGAGCGTCGTCTTGCCTGTGCCGGAAAGGCCGAAGAAAATGGCCGCGTCGCCATTGGGCCCGACGTTGGCCGAGCAATGCATCGGCAGCACGCCCTCGAACGGCAGCAGCGCGTTGAGCACGGTGAAGATGGTCTTCTTGATTTCGCCGCCGTAGCAGGTGCCGGCGATGATGGCGGTGCGTTGCGCCAGGTTCAGCACGATCGCCGTCTCCGTGCGCGAGTTGTCGATCAGCGGGCTGGCGAGGAATCCGGGCGCGGTGATCACCGTGAACTCCGGCACGTGGCTGCGGCAAGCGTCCAGCGTGGCCGGCTTGAGGAACATCGTGCGCGCAAACAGCGATTGCCAGGCGTGCTCCGTGACAATGCGCACGGGCAGGCGGTAGTTGGGGTCGGCGCCGCCGAAACAATCCTGCACGAAGATGTCGCGGCCCTGGAAGTAGGCCAGCACGCGGTTCAGCAGCGTGTTGAACGCTTCCGGCGTGAACGGGCGGTTGTACTGCCCCCACCAGATGTAGTCTTCCGAGGAGGGTTCGCGGACGATGAACTTGTCGGCCGCCGCGCGCGCCGTATGCTTGCCCGTGTGAACGATCAGCGGCCCGTTGGCGGCGATCCACCCTTCGCCGCGGAACACGGCTTCCTCATACAGCGCGGGCTCGGGAAGGTTCCAGTAGATGCGCCGGACATTGTGGAAGCCGTGGTTCTCGAGCCCGTAGGCCGGCTTGGCCAGCGCCGCCTGCGACAAGGCAGGCGAGGGAATGTCGGTGTAGACGTTCATCAGATGCTCCAGACCTGGGAATCACATCCAGTCGCGCACAAGCCGGCGCGTTCCGATGTAAATTTCGTTTGGCGAAGCGGGATCGAGCGCCCAGCGGATCCGCTCGATGCCTTCGGTGATTTCCTTGATCGCGCCGCAGAAGCTGATGCGGAGGTGCCCCTCCATGCCGAACTCCACCCCGGGCACGGTGACGACGCGCACCTTCTCGAGCAGGAATTCGGCCAGCTTCTTCGAATCCTTCATATAGTTGGAAAAATCCGGGAACGTGTAAAACGCGCCGCCGGGCTGTGTGACGCGAATGCCGGGGAAGGCGCGCAGCCGTTCCATCAGCACGTTGCGGTTGTTTTCGAGCGTCACCCGCAACGCGTCGATCGAACTCTGGATGCCGTTGAGCGCGCCCGCCGCCGCCCACTGCGACGGCGTCGCGGGGCCGGAGGTCTGCTGGCCCTGGATTGTAGCCATCGCCGTGGCCAGCTCCCGCGCCGCCACCGCCCAGCCGATGCGAAAGCCGGTCATCGCGTACATCTTCGAGACGCAGTTGACGACGATAACGCGCGAGGAATCGATGTCTTCCTGCGAGAAGTCGTAGACGTTGATGGGCGCGCGACCGTCGAAAACCAGCCGGTTGTAAGTGTCGTCCATGATGAGGAACAGCGACTTGCGCCGGCACAGGTCGACGACGCCTTCGACGAAATCGCGAGAATACATCACGCCGGAGGGGTTGTTCGGGCTGTTAATAATGATGGCTTTCGTGTAGGAGCCCACAGCCGCGGCGATCTCGTCCACCGTGGGACAGAACGAACCGTCCTCGGCGCGCACGGCTACCGGCGCGCCGCCTGCCAGCTTGATCATTTCCGGATAGCTCACCCAGTAAGGAACCGGGTAGATCACTTCATCCTTGGGGTCGAGGATGGCGATCAGCGCCGCCATGATGGCCTGCTTCGCGCCGGACGAGGCGATAACGTTCTCCGGGCGCACGGAGCGCCCGTAGTGCTCCTCTGTGTAGCGGATGATGGCGCGTTTCAGGGCGGGGATGCCGTCAGGCGGCGTGTATTTGATGTCGCCCGAGTTCAGCACCGAGGTGCAGGCGATGACGGCGTCGATGGGCGTCTTCGACTTCGGCTCGCCTCCGCCCAGATGGATGACCGGCTCGCCCTTCTCGCGAAGCTGCGCGGCGGTCTGATTGAGTTTGAGAGTGACTGATTCCCGGATTGTCCGGGCCATCTGGCTCAAGTTCATAAGAGATCGGCTCCCAAGCGGAGTTCCCCTTGAGACAAGCCGCTCCGACAGCATTGCGCCGGTTAGCGCGTAATAGCCATATGATGCACTTTCGCGGCCTGCTCCCGCAACCCCGCCCGGGTGTAACCCCCGGCGCCCTGTTCTGCGCCAGAATCACATTAGCGTGACCACGCGACACAAAAGGGGATTGTCTGTCCATGCATAGAAACCGTTTGCTGACGATCGCAACGCGCTGCGCACTGGCGGCGGCGCTGCTTCTTCCCGCCATGGCCCGCGAGGCGAAGCTCGTGCGCTACCCGGACTACCACGCCGGGCGCGTCGCCTTCACCTATCTGGCCGACATCTGGATTGCCGACGAATCCGGGAAGAACATCACCCGGCTCACCGCCCATCCGGCGCGCGACGCCTGGCCGCGCTTCTCGCCGGATGGAAAGTGGGTCGCCTTCTCTTCTGACCGGAAAGGCAATCTCGACGTGTATGTCATCCCCGCCGCCGGCGGGACTCCGCGGCAGCTCACCTTCCACTCCGCCGATGACAATGTCCTCGGCTGGACCCCCGACGGCAAGGCCGTGCTGTTCTCTTCCATGCGCGGCGACGATTTTCTGGCCAGACTCTGGCTGGTGGACGCCGAAACCGGCGCCGAACGCCCCGCGGGAACCGACTACGGCCTCGCCGCGAGTTTCTCGCCGGACGGAAAGCGCATCGCCTACAACCAGCGCGGGCAGGTTTACTGGCGCAAGTATTACCGCGGGTCCTACCAGACCGACGTCTTCGTGCTCGACCTCGCCACGAAGAAATGGGCCAACCTGACGCAGTTTGATGGCATGGACTCCTGGCCCATGTGGGGCCGCGACGGCTTCATTTACTTTGTCAGCGACCGCGACGGCGGCGGCCTGACCAACATCTGGCGCGTTCCCGAAAAGGGCGGCAAAGCCGAAAAAGTCACTCAATTCACCAGCGGCGACGTCCGCTGGCCGGCGATCTCCGCCGACGGCAAGACCATCGTCTTCGAGCACGATTTCGGCATCTGGAAGCTCGACGTGGCCGGCCGAAAGGCGGCGCCCATCCGGCTCGACATAGAAGCAGAGACGCAGCTCAACCCGGAAGAGATCCGCACGTTCCAGTCCCGCGCCGACGAGTTCCATATCCAGCCCAATGGCCGCCGCGTCGTCTTCAGCGTGTACGGCGAAATTTTCACCGCGCCGGTGGAAGAGGGCGAACTCGTTCAGTTGACCGAAGGCGCGGCGCGCGACCGGGAGCCGCAATGGTCGCCTGACGGCAAGCACATCGCCTATGTTAGCGACCACAGCGGCCGCGAGGAGGTCTGGGTTGTGCCGGCCGACGGCGGCGCGGCGCAGAAGGTGACGGATCTCGACACGCTGAAGATGGAGATCCGCTGGTCGCCGGATTCGAAAGACATCCTGTTCACCACCTCCGACAACCGCCTGTTCCGCCACACCCTCGGCGGGCAGACGGTCCAGCTTGCCGCGTCGAAATATGGCAACATCAGCTCGCCGGCAATGTCGCCTGACGGCAAATGGGTGGCGTTCGCCATGGCGGACGAGGCGCGCCAGACCGACATCTGGCTTGTGCCATCAGCGGGCGGGGCCGAGCCACGCAAAGCCACCTTCGACTCCTATCCCGACCGCTTGCCGCGCTTCTCAAGCGACGGCCGCAAACTCTATTTCATCCGCACGGAGAGCACGGGCATGGGCGGCTTCGGCGGCCTGGCGGACCTGGCTGGTTCGCAGCTCTGGGTGGTGCATCTCGAAAAACTCGACAAGGACCCCAATGCGCCGGAAGAGCCGGCTGACGAGGCCGAAGGCCCTGCCGCCGCCATGCGCCGCGCGCAGCAGCAGAACCAGCCTCCAAAAGAAATCCAGATCGACTGGGACGGGCTGGAGCGGCGCACCTCGCAGATCACCCGCGTCGCCGGCGGCGTGCGGACCTATGAGGTCGTTCCCGGCGGCCGCACGCTGGTGTTCGTCACCACGGAGGGCACAGGCATGCGGGGCACGCCGGTCGTTTACACGATCCAGGACAACGGCCGCCGCCAGACTCGCGTGTTGGCGGGCAGCGCGCCCGCGGGCGAGGGGCAAGACGGCCCGCCTGCGCCGGGCATGGGCATGTTCGGCGGCGGCATCTCGCAGCTTGCCGTCACACGCAACGGGCGGACGCTGTTCTTCAAGGAAGGCGAGGGCATCTATTCGGTGAACCTGCCGGCGCCGGCCGCCGGCGCTGGCGGTGGGGCTGGCGCCGGCGGGTTCGCGGGAATGGCCGCCGCCATGCAGCAGGCTGCTTCCGGCGCGCAGGCGGGCGGCGGGTCAGGCGCCGCGCGGCGGCGGGTGAACTTCACCGCGCGTGTCCGCATCGACCATCAGCGGCAGTGGCAGCAGATGTTCGACGACGCCTGGCGCACGATGAAGTACCGCTTCTACGACCCGAAGATGCACGGCTACGACTGGGACGCCATGCGCGCCAAGTATCAGCCGCTGGTCGAATTCGTCGGCGACCGCCAGGAGTTGCTCAACATCATCAACGAAATGATCGGCGAGCTGAACGCCTCCCACACGGGCGCCGCTCCGCCGCCCGGCGGGCGCGAGGGCGCCGTGCAGACGCAACACCCGGGCATCGAGTTCGTCCCGGACGAGGCGGCAGGGCGATACCGGGTCGCGCACGTTTACAAGAACGGCCCCGCCGACAAAGACTGGGTGAAGGTGAAGGCGGGCGACTATCTTCTTGCCGTCGACGGCAAGCCGGTCACCGTGAAGGACAACCTCTGGAAGTTCATGCACAACCAGCGCCTGAACCGGAAAATGACATTGAAGCTGAACGACAAGCCTTCCGAGGACGGCGCCTGGGAGGCGCAGGTCGAGCCCGTCTCCGCCATGCAGTACGCCACGCTCCGGTACGAAAAGTGGGTCCAGGACCGGCGCGACATGGTGGACAAGCTCTCCGGCGGCAAGGTGGGCTATCTTCACATCCGCGCCATGGACCAGACTTCCCTGCGGAAATTCGAAAAGGAATTGCGCGAATTCCGCAGCAAGCCGGCACTGGTTATTGACCAGCGCTTCAACGGGGGCGGCAACATTGAACAGCAGTTGCTGGCGATCCTTGTGCAGCGGGAATACCAGGTCTGGCAGCCGCGCGGCACAGAGCCCACGGAACGGCCCTTTGCCGGGTATTTCGGCAAGAAGATCGTGCTGCAGAACTGGCGCTCGGCTTCCAACGCCGAAATGTTCCCCGCCGGCTTCCGCGCCCTGGGGCTGGGCAAGACGCTCGGCACGCAGACCATGGGGGCGGTGATCGGGACAGGCAGTTATTCCCTGATCGACGGCTCCACGGTGCGCACGCCCGGCGTAGGGGTCTTCCTTGCCGACGCCAAGCGGACCAACATGGAGAACCTCGGCGTGAAGCCCGACATCGAGGTGGAAAACACCCCGGAGGACAACCTGAACGGAAAGGACCGGCAGCTGGAAGCCGCCGTCGCCGAGCTTCTGAAGGAGCTGGGCGCGAGGTAGGCGGCTACCACATGTGGTAAAAGCCGCCGGCTTCCTCCAGCCGGACGTCGGTTTCAAAGAGCGCGCCGAGCCGTTCGGGGTTCAGCGCGCTTTTCTTCGGTCCGTCGTGGAAAATACGCCCGTTTTTCAAAAGAATGGCCCGCTCGATTTCCTGAATAATGTCCGGTAAATGATGGGTGACCAGGATCACCGTGACGCCGGACCGGGCCAGGCGGCTCATGGCGTCCCGGACCTCGCGTTGCGCCCGCACGTCGAGCGAGTTGGACGGCTCGTCCAGCACGAGCGCCCGCGGGTCGTGCACCAGCGCACGCGCAAAGACGGCCCGCCGCACCTCGCCCGACGACATCTCCGTCAACGGGCGCGAGGCCAGATGGTCCAGCTCGAAGAATCGCAGCGCCTCCATGGCGCGCTGCTCCATCTCCGGCGTCACCCGGTGGTTGGGCCAGATGCCGATGCTGGAGAAGAACCCGCTTAACACGGTTTCCATGGCGGAATAGGGCCGCGTGCACTCCTGAACCAGATCATTGGTCACGATTCCAAGCAGCGACCGCAGTTCGAACAGATGCCACGTTTCGCGCCCCCAAAGCCGGATGCGGGAACGGTCCGGGTAGCGGGGATACAGCTCGCGTGTGAGGGCTTTGATCAGGGTGGACTTTCCGCTGCCGTTGGGGCCGAGAATGACGGTGTGCTCGCCCTTGCGGATCCGGAAAGACACATCCACAAGGGCGGGCGTGCCGTCGCGGTGGATGGTGACGTTTTCGAATTCGATCACCGGTTGCGGACGGCCGCTCGGGCGGGAAATCTCTGGCATGGCGGCAGGCGCCATCGTTTCGAGGTTCATTCGGCAGGGCGGGGATACTCAAAAACCCACACCGATGTCCAGGCCAGCCAGCGCACGCCCGGCAAGGCCATGAGCACGCCGTCGGCGGCAGCCAGCAACGCGTTCGCAGCCCGAAATGCAGGCCCGTCGGGGAGGAAACCGGCAGCAAGCGAAAGCAGGACGGCGGGCTGCACTTCGACCATTTTGAAAGAGGCGCGGGCCAATTCCAGGTCGGAGCGCAGCAGGGGGTGCTCATCGGCCGTGCGGAGTTCGGGAGTTCGTCGGCGGTACCAGTTGATGACAGGGTTATGGCCCAATGGCTCCAGGAAGAGCGATTTCCCCGCCGGCGAGAGCACACGCGCCAGCGCCGGGAGCGCCAGGCGGAGGTCGAGGTGGTGGAGGATGGCCCGGCCGCAAACAAAGTCGAAAGAACCGGCGGGGAAGTCGAGCTGCTCCGCATTCATCACGCGGAACTCGGCGTTGGTGATGCCGGCGCGGGCCGCGCGCTCGCGGGCCTGGCGGATTGCGGTATCGGACAGGTCAATGGCCGTCACGTGGCCGGCAACCCGCGCCAGCTTCAGCGTGACAGAGCCGGGGCCACAGCCGACCTCGAGGACCCGCTTGCCGCGCGCGTTCTCGATGCAAGACTGCAAAAAGCGGTCGAAATGGGCAGCCGCCACACGATACCAAGGCTCCAGCCGGCGCCGATCGTAGCGTTCGAACTCCTGGTCGTGGAAGTGCTTTTCGCGTTGAATGCGGTCCATTGAAGGCGATTTCGTCCCGGCCGGAGATGTCTTAAATTGTACCGCATGCCGGGCTCGACGTGCGGCTTTCCCTCGCGAGAGAGCGCGGCGACGCCAGAATTCCGCATGACTGGCCGGCGACCGCGCGTTCCGCCGCAGGATGCGCAACCCCGCCCTTTCCGTCTGGCGGCGAGCACGGGCCGGGCTGCGGGAAGGATCAATGCCAAGCAGGGATTTCGAAGGTCAATGTGGCCCAGAAGCTCTCCCAGTCAGCGCGTGCGGCATCCTGGCAACGCTCCATGACGATCGCGTGCAGGCGGTGCGGGCCGCCGGCGCGGATCGGAATGCGAATGCGGCCGCTGTCATCGGTGCGGCCGATGGTCTCCATCCTCGCCGACCCGTTTTCGAGCCACGCCGATTCGACTGCGATGCCCGCGGCCGGCTTTCCACGGAACTTGAGAACCACCGGCAGCACTCCGCCAGCCCGCAGCGCATACGGGTCGGCCTCGGCGACGAATTCCAGTGGCAGGCCTGCCTCATGTGAGTGGAACCCGTCAGGCTTGCCGCAACGGACCAGCGCCTTCACGTATTTGCTGTAGATTTCCCGGCCAGGCTTGCCCGCTTCGCCATGAGATTTGCGCCATTCGATGGCGAAATCCAGATTTTCGTGTTGCAGATAATTGTGGAATGTTTCCGGATCGAGTTCGATGAAATTCGGAATGGTGTGCGAAATGAGAACCAGCGCGCCCTCGCCCGGCGCGCGGACTCGGGCAATAGTCCGCTTCTCCCCGGCGGTGATTGTCTCGAAAGGCACGGCGCCGCCCTTCCAGTGGAGCTCCGTCCGGCGCAGGCGCTCCGGCTTGACGTTGGCGACGCCCTCGGGAAACTCGTCCCCGTTCTGGTAGACAACCAGGATTTCCTGGCCGGGCTGGGCGGCGAACGGGGCCGGCATCAGATAGAGGTCGTGGCCCCGGGCGAAGACGCAGAGCAGCAAGAGCGGCAGGACTGTGAAATTCATCCGGATTCTCCTGGTTTCAACAATGGATTGTGAGAAAAAGCTGGACGCACCTCGGGCCGCCGGTTTGGCAAACGGAGCTGGAGTTGCAACCGCTCGGAGCGGCAAAGACCTGAAAGGGCCGGCCCGAATTGCGTCTGGCCCATACGCCGCCAAGGTTTGCAGAATCCAACGCGCCGCCGGTGCCGCGAGTGCATGGCCGGAGGCAAATGCCGGCCGTGCCGCCTTCCCGGGGCGACGTGGCCCGCGCTGCCCTGCGATTGCTTCGCCCAGCCGGCGCGGAATTTCGCCCGAGCAGCCACAATAAAGATGGAAACACACGGGCGGAGAGCCCTGCGGGAACCCGCACCGAGAAGCGCCTGCATCACTCAAAGCGGCGCGGCCAGCCTGTGGCCAGTTCGACAAACGTGCGCACCGGAAACCCGGTAGGGCCTTTCGCCATCCAGGGTTTGGCTTCATCGAGCCAAGCGACGCCGGCGATGTCGAGATGCACCCAAGGCTTGCCTTCGACGAACTCCTCCAGGAATTTGGCGGCCGAAATGGAGCCGCCCCAGCGCCCGCCAATGTTGGCCAGGTCGGCAAAGGGGGACTTGAGCAACTCGCGGTATTCGGCGTCCATGGGGAACGGCCATACGCGCTCCCCGGCCGATTTCGCCGCGTCGAGCACCCGCTGCTGCCACGCCTCGTCGTTCGAAAACGCGCCGGCGTAGAGGTGGCCCAGCGCGACGGCGATGGCGCCGGTGAGGGTGGCTGCATCGACGATGTGGGTGGCGCCCTGGCGCGCCATCCAGGTGAGCGCGTCGGCCAGGATCAGGCGGCCCTCGGCGTCGGTGTTCAGCACCTCCACAGTTTTGCCCTGGAATGTTTTGACGATATCGCCGGGCCGCTGCGCCTTCGAGCCGGGCATGTTCTCGACGCACGGGGCGCAGGCGGTCACCGCGACGGGCGGCTTGAGGCGCGAGAGGGCGCGCATGGCGCCGAGCACGGCGGCGGCTCCCGCCATGTCGTACTTCATCTTTTCCATGCCGTCGCTGGGCTTGATCGAGATGCCGCCCGTGTCGAAGGTCACGCCCTTGCCGACCAGCGCCAGATGGTCCTCCGAGGCGGGGTTCTCCGGCCGGTAGCGCAACACGATCATCACCGGCGGCTCGGCCGAGCCCTGCGCCACGCCAAGAAGAGTGTTGAAGCCGAGCTGCCGCATCCGCGGCTCGTCCAGGATTTCGCACTCCAGCCCGCATTCGGTCGCCATCGCCTGCGCGCGGTCGGCCAGCGCGCGCGGCGTCAGCACGTTGCCCGGCTCGTTGACCAGCGCGCGCGTCCAGTTCTGGGCCTCGCCGACGATGCGCGCCTTCTCCAGCGCCGGTTCCATCCCGGCCGTGATCTCGCTGCAGGAGATTTCGACCCGCTCCAGCAGCTTGCCGCCGTTCTTCTTTTCGGTCTTGTGCTGGTCGGGTTCGAAGCTCCCCGTGATCAGCCCCTCGACCAGCGCGCGCAGCATGGCGGGTTCACTGCAGGGGTGGTCAAGGCGGACCGCCGCCTGCGCGATGGAGCGGGATTGCAGGGACCGGGCCATCACTCCGCCGGCGAGCCGCATCTGGGCGGGCGTGAACTTCGCCTTCTCCCCGCAGCCGACCAGCAGCAGGCGCCGCGCCTTTATGTCGGCGGGGCGGTGCACTACGGCGGTTTCGTTCGCCTTGCCGGTGAACTCGCCGCTCTCGAACATTTCCTTCAGCACGCCACCGGCGGTTTCTTCCGGCGGCGGCTCGTCGCTGAAGCAGAGCATCGCCAGCGCCGGAGTTTCGATCTCGCCGGTCGAAGTGGTGGTCAACGTGAGTTCCATGGTCAGTCCCTGATTTTCCTTGCGTTTTTCAGGCTCATCGCCTTGCGCGCTTCCATATCGCGCTCGCGCGCCTGTTCGGCTTCGCGCTTGTCGTGGAGCTTTTTGCCTTTGCAGACGCCCAGTTCGCACTTCAGACGGCCGTTTTTCAGGTACATCTTCAGCGGAACCACCGTCAGCCCTTTCTCGCGCACCTTCGAGGAGAGCTTTTCGATCTCGGCGCGGTGCAGCAGCAGCTTGCGTTTCTTGGTGGGTTTGTGGTTCCAGATGTTGCCGTGGGAGTAAGGACTGAAGTGCGAGTTCAGCAGCCACGCCTCGCCGCCGATGATGTCGGCGTAGCTGTCTCGCAACTGGACCTTGCCCTGCCGCGCGGATTTGATCTCCGTTCCGGTCAACACGAGGCCCGCTTCCAGGCGCTCCAGGACGTGGTAGTCGTGGAACGCCTTGCGGTTCTCGGCCACGATCCGGACTGGATTTTTGCTCTCCGCCAAAGGAAATGTCTCCACGCAGGCGCCGCGCCGAGCGTCATTCGGTTGGAGAATGTGTGCCGGCGCAAACAGCCTGTGCTGAACAACAGTGTAGCATGCCGGCCTTGCGGCAAATGGTCCTAACATGCGGAAGATGAATCAGTTAGCAGTGGTTTTCGCGGTTGGTCTCGTGTTGTCCGGCCTGCCTGCCGAGGCGGGCAACCGCAAGGGCGACCGGTTCCTCGCCGAGGGCAAGAAGGCCGAGATCAAGGGCGATTACGACACCGCTTTGGATTACTACGAACGCGCCCTGGCTGCGGACCCTTCCGACGCCGCCTACGTGCTCCACGTCCGCCGCGCCCGCTTTGCCGCCGCCCAGAATCATGTCGATCTCGGCCAGCAGCTCCGCCGCGAGGGCAAGCTCGAAGAGGCGCTTGCCGAATTTCGCAAAGCCTTCACCATGGACCCAAGCTCGACGATCGCGGAGCAGGAGCTGCGCCGCACCAACCAAATGATCGAGCGGGAGAAGAAGCAGAAGGCCAGACCCGGCGAAGCGCCCGCGGAAGAGGAACGCGGGCTCACCGAGGCCGAAATCGCGCGCCGCGAATCGCTGCGCCGCGCCTCCCGCATGTTGGATATGCCCGAACTGAAGCCCGCCGCGCGCCGTATCGCCGGGCTCAAAATCGTCAACCAGACGTCCCGCGTGATGTTTGAGACCATCGGCAAGCTGGCGGGCATCAATGTGCTCTTCGATCCCGATTTTCAGCAAGAGAGCCGCCGCTTCACGCTGGACCTGAACAACCTGACGCTCGACGAGGCGCTCAACTACGTCAGCCTGGTCACCAAGACCTATTACAAGCCTCTGTCGCGCAACACGATCTTTGTCACCCAGGACAACGCCACCAAGCGCCGCGACTACGAAGAGCACATCACGCGCGTTTTCTATCTCCAGAACGTCTACAACAACCAGGAGCTGACCGAAGTGATGACCGCCATGCGCACGGTCGCCGATCTGCGCAAGATCTTTCCGGTCAACCACCAGTACGCCATCGCCGTTCGCGGCACGGCTGACCAGCTCGCGCTGGCGGAAAAAGTCATGCTCGACCTTGACCGCCCCAAGCCTGAAGTCGTCGTCGACGTGCTGGTCATGGAAGCCAACCGCACGCGCACGCGGGACCTGGCCCTGACGCCGCTGTCAGGCGGCAAGCCCGGGCTGGGGTCTCCGGTGAGCTTTGCCGGCGGAGGCACCTCGGGCGCGGTCCGGCTGAATCAGGTCAAAGACCTCGGCGCAGGCGACTGGAGCGTCGTCGTGCCCAGCTTCCTGGTGCAGGCGCTGCTCAGCGACCGCCAGACGCGCGTGCTCACTTCGCCGCAGGTCCGCGCCGTCGACGGCCAGAAAGCCACGCTCCGGCTTGGCGACAGGTATCCCTACGCCACCGGCTCGTTCACGCCCGGCCTCGGCGTGGGCGGCGGAGGCTTCTCTCCCCTGGTCCAGACGCAATTCCAGTTCGCCGACGTCGGGGTGAACATCGACGTGACGCCGCGCATCCACGGCGACGACATCTCGCTGCAGGTGGAACTGGAGATCTCCAACATCCGCGAACGGATCGACGTGGGCGGCCTGGCGCAGCCCGTCATCGGACAGCGCCGCGTGGCCCACCTGATCCGCGCCCGTGAAGGGGAAGTGACGCTGATCGGCGGCCTGATGCAGGCCAACGTCTCGCGCTCGCGCTCCGGCGTGCCCGGGCTGATGAACCTTCCCGTCATCGGGCGTCTGTTTTCCAGTGAAAATCTCGAAAACGCCAACTCGGATCTGCTGGTCGCGCTGGTCCCGCGCGTGGTGCGCTCGCCCGAGATCTTCGCCGAGAGCCTCCGCGGCGTGGCCAGCGGGGCGGACCAGATCTATCGCGTCGCCTTCGCGCCCGAGGAAGAGGAAGAGGAGAAGGAAGAACCCGCGCGCCAGCCTGGCGAGCCGGTGCGCACGCCGCTGGTGCCCGGCACTGCAGCGCCCTTGCGGCCGCAGACCGCTCCCGCCGCGCCGGCGCCCCAGCCTCTGCAACCCGCCCAGGAAGCGCCT
>Ga0308414_1000436_pt1 | contig 26417 bp, 23 predicted proteins | sample HotsprSampleOS50_FD_205667 | JGI IMG/M metagenome (GOLD analysis project Ga0308414, IMG submission 205667) | Hot spring phototrophic mat microbial communities from Octopus Spring, Yellowstone National Park, Wyoming, United States - 20090730_OS50 ...
CTTTAGCGATGCCAGCAATACGATTTTTCAAGCCAACGGTGTTCAAGGCGTGATTCCTGAATACACAGTCTTTGATTTCAGTGCCTCTTGGCGCCCGTTTAGCTTTGCTATTGTGGAGGCTAATGTCCATAACCTTTTTGACCGACGATACTTTACACGTCGTGCTGGAGGTTACCCCGGTCCTGGGGTTATTCCCGGCGAGGGGCGTGTAAGCACAATAGGCGTGCGTTTCATACTTTAATTTTGCCAAACTCTTCATCTGGGAGGACTTTCTCATGCAAAAGTCGCCGCTTGCCAAGACCACGATTCACAAGACCAGTCATGGCTGCATCCTCAGCGATGCCGGTTGCAATGTTATCCAACTTGAATTTGGCAATCTTTTTTTGCGCTTCGATGCAAAGGGACTTGAAAACTTCAAGGCTTGTATTGATCACCTTAATCTTGAGCGTTATGAAATTGCCAATCAATCAAAGCCCTATCATCGCAAGGTCTTTGTAGCGCTGCAACCCACAGGTGTAACCATGGCTTTCACACGCGAGGAAGTCTTAGAGCTACGCCAGTTGCTTGAAGCCGCCGCGGCAATTTTGACGCTAAAGAAACTTTCGCACGATGCGTTAAACTATCCACAAAACTAACGGGCTTTTTTGCTCTGCAAAGCAACCTTTCTCATTTTTGCCAAGGAAGGTTGCTTTGCTTGTGCTTGCCTTTATTTTATTACTTGTTGCAACTCATGGCAGACAGTTTGGCAGCACACTTTTCTACGCTGGCAAAAATTTTTCACTTTGGTTTAGCCTGCCGATTCAGTAACTTTAAGTAGCAACCATGCCGCTTGTTTGGGGCTTATCATGGGAAAGGAGAATAACGATGTCACTTCTACGCGAGCTTATTCAGAGCCTTCTTCAGCGCTACTCCGAAGAGCATAACGAAATGGTGAAGATAATAGAGGAGGAGAAAAAGCATGGCTATCTCAAGGACTTGATTGAAACTGGCGACCGTCTCATCGAGGAAAATCCCAATTATGTAGATGAGGTCAAGAAGAGCGAGACAGGCTGTTGGATGGAGCAGATGTATAACCGCCGCTACTGCCGCATTTGTGATTTCATTGATGATTGTCCCATTCATCTTGAAGAAGAGTGGCAGGCATTTTTAGCGCAGCAGTCGCCAGAAAAGCGTGCAGAACTTGAAGCTCTGATTGCTCAGCAGCAGGAGCAATACTTCAAACGCTATGCGAAGTAGCTTTCTTCAGACCGTATTCCAACATGCGTGCAAGGCTTACTTTGTCTTCAACCTTCATAGGTTGTGGCGCGTGCAGACTTTTGTGCCGTAAGATGTTTCCGATTCCTGTCAGCCCACACTCCTTGTCTGCCTCTGGCTTGTGCCACTTCCACACAGCGCAATAGAAAATTGCTTAACTTGTCTGCAAAAGCATGGCTAACATGATTTTGCGTTTTGTTCTGGCAGTGCTCTTTTGCATGACCTTCTCTCCTTGTCTTTACTCACAGGTGAATACCAGTTCGTCTTCTCCTTCTTCCTCATCCCTGCCTTCTCGTCGTCTTGATGCCTATTCACTTTTTTTCAGCCGTGAATATGGCAACTTTTTCGGCAGCAGTTTGGGCATTAGCATTTTTGGCAATCAAACTTTTTATGTGATTGGTGTCTCGCCAGAGCTGGCTTTTGGACCGTGGGGCATGGGATTAGATGTTAATCTGCGTATCACTCAGCAGGGACAATTGCGTCAAGAGGATTGGCGAGATGGCATTTCAAGCTATTTGCGTCTCATTCGCTATGTGCGTTACCAGTTCAAGCGCGATAGCTTATACTTCCGATTAGGTCAGCTCGATGCGGTCCGGCTGGGGCATGGGTCTATCTTGTTTCTTTATCGCAACAACGCCAGCTACGACGCTCGCCGCATGGGTATTGAGTTTGACACCGATTTTGGTGACTTTGGCTTCGAGTCGCTCATCAGTGATGTGAGCACTTTTCATATACTGGGTTTGCGCCCATTTTGGCGACCGCTTCGCTCGTCAGGTTTAGCTTTGCTTTCAGGGTTAGAACTTGGCGCCACATTTGTTGGCGATTTCAATCCAGAGGCTACGGCTCGTATCCATTCAGGTGCGGCACCTTCTGGCACATCCTTTGACTCGCTGTCGATAGTGCGTAGCGGTCCGATGCTTGCATTTGGTTTGGATGCCAGTTTCCCTCTCATGCGTCTTCCTCTACTTGATGTAGATTGTTTTTTTGATGTGGCTGGTCTTGCCGGCTATGGGGTAGGGGTTTCTGTAGGTGTCTCAAGCGCATTCAAAAATTTGTTCAATGCACTTGTACTTTCTGCCAAACTTGAGCAGCGTTTGCTCACCAAGCAGTTTCAATTTGCTTACTTTGATGCTCTCTACGAGCAAGAGCGCTACCAAGAGCGCACCACGGGCATCATGACGCGTGTCGATGAGTTGAGCCGCATCGCTTCAGGAGGTGCGGGCATATACATTGAGCTCGGTGCTTCTATTTTGGATAAGCTTAAGCTGTTTGGAGCTTATCAGCGACTCTATCGCACACCGCGTGGCGGAATTTTGCAACTATCCATGCGCCTCGAGGAGCTTATCCCATCTGTGGTTTTCCGTGCCGACTACTTTAAGCGTGATGTTTGGGCAGAGACTGACCTTTTCACACTGGATAATCGGAGTTTTTTGCAAGTAGAGTTCAGCTACTTGCCTTATTCGTATCTCTTGCTTTCTGTGGTCTACCAATGGACATTCATGCCGGTGCGTGGGGAAAACAACCGGGTTCTGCGCTATGAACCTCTCGAACGTATTGAGCCACGCGTGGCTTTACATCTGCAATTCTGACCTAAGAATTTTCTAATGTTAAATTTTCGTTAAACTCTTGACCGGTTTTCCTTTTCTTTTTACCTTTGGCTGCGCCCTTCGGAAGCAAAACAAAAAACACGGTAGGAGAGGAGACACACATCACCCATGCAACGCGAAGACATTGCAGCCGAGCTGGCTGCCATACGAACCGAGCGCGGCATAATGTTGTCTGAGATTAGCCGTCAAACCAAAATCCAAATAGAGCATCTGCAAAAACTTGAAAGTGGCTGTTATGATTTCCTTCCGCACTTTTATGTCCGCCAAATTGTCCGCCGCTATGCTCAAGCCCTTGACCTGCCTGCCGATACGATAGAATCTTATCTTCAGGCGCTTGACGCCCAAGTCCTCGCTCATTCATCCAGCGCACAGCCACCCGACACATCAAGAAAAGAGACTTCACTGCTTTCTGACACGCAGTTAGAGCGGCTGGCAATGATCTTCTCGCCTGTCCGTTTAGCCCTTGCTGGGGCGCTGCTTTTGGCGGCGGCAGCTGGTGTCGCCATCTTTCACTTCGGGTTTGCATCCAACGAGGCTGAAGTTATTCGCCGAACCAGTTCACCTGTTAGCTATTCCAGCACGCCTCTGCCGCCTGCTCAGCCTGCGTCGCCCAAACCCAATACCAAGCCTAAGCCCACTGCACCAGCGCCAACCATCGATGCGGTCTCAGCCGTGCTACCTTCTACGGACACTAAGCATGGGGCTGCACCATCCATGCCCGCACCTGACGACAAGCGGAAACTCACCCTTGTCGTGCGTGCAAAGTCCGACTGCTGGGTAGGCGTTGTAGCCGATGACCACAAAATTCAAGAAGCCTATTTGCGAGCCAACGAAAGCTCCCGTTTCGAAGCCGATAGCTTGGTCAAGCTGACCATCGGCAAAGCTGAAGTGGCGGAAGTCTGGCTCAACGGCAAGTCCATTGAATTGCCTAAGCGTGCTGGGGTTGTCTCTAATTTGCGTTTCTCTCTCAAAGACCTTTCAGACCTGACACAGTAACTCCTATCGTGTTCAGGTTGCCTCGCTTGACTTTCAGCGCAAGACTTTGAGCATCAGCCAAGTCAGTAGCACGCTGCGCAGACTCCACAAAACCGTGCGAATCCAATTTGTTGCCACCAGCGCTTGATGCACCTTTTCATCAAACCCGGCGCTCAACAAGGTGTGCTTCGGCACTTGAATGAACATGGTTGATAGCCATATCACCCCGAGCATTGCGGCACCCGCAAACGCTTCCAATGCCGAGACGCCATTCGGTCGCTCATAACAGAGATAGAGCGCCGTTACCAGTTCAATCAACATCGGCAGCAGTACAACGGCGGTGGTCAGATTTGCATGCAGTGCTTCATACTCGCGAAACGATGCAGGACCGACACGGCTGAAGAGCGGGTAATGCACAATCTGCACATACCAAATGATTCCTGTCATGAACAGTGTCGCTATGAAGTTCAGCAGCAATATGCTTGTTGGCAGTGATAAGAGCGAAACCATGGTTAGAATTCGTCTTTATTGAGCTTGGAACTCTATGCCGAATGCGTTGCGTTCCTTATCTTTACAAGTGAAGACGTTTGGGGCGTGTAGGTGTAAAGTATCTTCAACCCTTACTTATCAGCAAGGCAAAAATATGGCAAAAGATTTCACGACTTCGGCGCGCGAGAACCGCATCAGCCTATGGATTAGCGTCAGCTTCCTCTGGGGCACTGTATTCTACATTTCCTCTATTCTCATGTTAGGCTTTGTCAGCGAGTATAGTGGCGGGCACTTTCATCCTGACCTCTTGGACAGCATCAAGTCCTACATGTTCTATGCGCTATTGATTCTTGCCGTCGCCATTGGCGGATACCTTGGCAATAAGCTTTATGACCCTACGGGTGCAAAACGCCAACAGCGGATTAACGCCGTAACGGCTGGCATGAAAGAGCAGGTGTTTGTGTCATTTGTGGGTAGCATTGCCACAAGTTTTGTCTTTGGCTTGATGACGGCATTCGCATTTTGGCTTTCTCATCTGACGTTCGGTGTTGCGTTTGATGTGCCATTGCGTACGGTCCTCATTGGCTCATTGGCTAATATCCCAGCTGGGATTGTCGGTTCGCTGCTGACTGGATTGGTGTTTTTGGTTCTAAAGTTCGCAGGTAAATTTCCGACCGGCGAAGTTGCATCATAATTCGCCGCAAATGTTATTTTTGCGCTGCTCAAAACCTTAAACACATCTGTAAATGACTTCATTAGTTGTTCTTGGCATTATCTTACTCATTGTGGGTTTTGTCGCAGCCGGCACAAATCCAAACTTTCAGCGCTTTTCTACCCTATTTCGCCTTGGCGGGCTGGGGGTGATTATCCTTGGCATTTTGTCAAAATCTATTGTTCAGATTGAGGGTGGGACAGTTGGCGTCAAGCGCTTGTTTGGTGAAATTCAAAGTGATGTTTTGACCGAAGGACTGCGCTTTATCAATCCGTTGATGGAAGTCGTTCGTTTTGATGTGAAAACGCAGAACTACACGATGTCGGGTGCTAATGATGAGGCAGGGCGCACAACCGATGATGCTATGCGCGTGCTCAGCGCCGATGGTCTGGAAGTTGTTCTCGACGTTACGGTTTTGTATAGAGTTATCCCGAGTGAAGCGCCCCGCCTCTTGCGAGAAGTTGGGGTCGATTACCGCGAAAAAATTGTTCGTCCGATTATCCGCACGGCTATTCGCGACAATGCCGTCTACTACAATGCTGTCGACCTTTATTCCTCAAAGCGTGATGAGTTCCAAATTCGCATCGTGGAAAAAATTCGCAAGGACTTTGAATCGCGAGGGCTCTTTTTGGAGCAAGTTCTTGTGCGCAACATTGCGCTGCCACCTTCGGTGAAAGCGGCGATTGAGGCTAAAATCAATGCCGAGCAAGAAGCACAGAAAATGCAGTTTATCTTGCTCAAAGAGCAGCAGGAAGCCGAACGCAAGCGAGTTGAAGCACAAGGTATCTCGGACTACCAGAAAATCATCAACAGCACCTTGACCGATAAGCAACTGCAATATGAACAAATCAAAGCCATGCAGGAACTGGTCAAGTCGCCGAACTCCAAAGTCATTTTCATGGGTAAAGGTGCTGGTGCGTCTGTGCTTATTGGCGATAAGTAGCAAAGCCCCTTCATTGCTCATTAGCGTATTTCGGGGAATGCACTGCATGTTCAAACCCGTGCAGTGAGAATTCGTTGGCATAAATAGGCTATATGCTCTCGGTTTGCATTATCAACTTAGGCGTCTTCTTGATGGCGTGAAAATTCTCGACCGCTACATCCTCTGGCAGTATGCCTCTGCATTTCTTTTTGGCACCCTTGCCTTCCTTGCGCTCTTTATCCTAATTGATGTGATTGAAAAAATTGATTACTACATTGACCGCAAAGCCACATTTGTTGCAGTGGTCGGATACTACCTTTATCTTTTACCTGAAAACATCAAGCTCACTGCGCCTATCAGTGCGTTGCTTGCCGCTCTTTTTGTTACGGGCAATCTTTCCAAGCAAACCGAGCTGACTGCCATGAAGGCAGGCGGTATCAGTTTGTATCGCATTCTCGTGCCCTTTTTTGCCGTGGCAGCTCTCATTACACTTGTTGACTTTTTATTTTCAGGCTGGATTGTTCCCCACACCACGCGGCTCAAACAAAAGTTTGAGTCGGTCCAGCTTGGTAAAACATTTTGGACAGGCGGCAGCCGCAGCAACTTCAACATTCTTGACAAAGCCAATCGTTTGGTCAGCATCGGCTACTTCGACGATGTGCAGAATATCTGCTACAATGTCAGCGTGCAGGAATTTTCACAATCTTTCATGCTCTGGCGCATGGATGCCAAGCAAATGATATATGATAGCACCAACAACCACTGGGTTTTGCAAGATGTCATTTGCCGCCAGTTTATTGCTGAGCCGGAGTCTTACTCCTTTGAGAAAAGCGTTGATACGCTCACTTTTTCATTTACGCTGCGCGACCTACGAGAGAACACCGCTGCGCTGGACTTGCTCACGCTGCCTGACCATCGTGCATTTATTGAAAAACGTCAGCGTGGAGGCTTTGAAGCGGTCGATGAAGCACTGGTAAAATACCATAGCAAAATCGCTTTTCCTGCCGCCTGTTTGATTGTGGTGCTCATCGGTGTGCCACTGTCTGCAACCAAAAAGCGCAGCGGATTGGCGCTGGAAGCTGGTATTAGTATTCTGGTTGGGTTTATCTACCTTGGCTTACAGCAAACTTTTGCGACCTTAGGCTACAAAGGCGAAATTCCCCCTTGGCTTGCGGCATGGTTTCCAAACTTACTGTTTTTGGTCATCGGATTAGGAATGCTATGGAAAGCTCAAAAGTGAATCGTCATAATCAGGTTGTGGGTCGCTCCGGCGAACACCATGCGGTTGAATTTCTCAAAGCGCAAGGTTTTGAGATTCTTGCGCGCAACTATCGCTACGGCAAAAATGAAATTGATATTATTGCGCAGCGCGAGAAAGTCATTTCTTTTATTGAAGTAAAAGCCCGACGCACCAGCGAGTTTGGTCATCCAGCCGAAGCGGTTACACGCTCTAAGCAGCGTGAGATGGCAAAGGTTGCCGAGCACTATATTCGCACTTGCACCTTAGCGGATGTCTCTTACCGCTTTGATGTGGTCGCCATTTCCTTTGCTGGTCCAGAACCTGTCGTTGAGCTTATTGAAGATGCGTTCAGAATTTTTTGATGTTATCACCTAACTAACTCTTTTCGAGCCTAATCCATGAAAGCACTCATTACATCAGGCGGACATGGCACGCGTCTGCGCCCCATCACCTACACGCAAAACAAGCATCTCATTCCAATTGCCAACAAGCCCATGCTACACTACGCCATTGAGGCGGTTGCCGCCGCAGGTATCAAGGAAGTGGGCATTGTAACCAATGCACAAAACAAAGATGTTGAAGTAGCCATTGGCACGGGCGATGCCTTCGGCGTGAAAATTACTTACATTCCGCAAGAAGCGCCGTTGGGGTTAGCCCATGCTGTCAAAATTTCTGAGGACTTTATCAAGCGCGAGCCTTTCATTTTTTACTTAGGCGATAACATGCTGGTCGGTGGCGTCAAACGATTCATTGACGAGTTTCAATCCCAGCGGTCTAATTGTCATCTTACGCTTGCCAAAGTGAAAGACCCGCGGCGCTTTGGCGTGCCTGAGCTCAAGGGTCAGCGTATCGTCTCCATTGAGGAAAAACCCCAAGTTCCAAAATCCAACTATGCTGTTGCGGGCATCTACATCTACGATGAGTGTATCTTTGAAGCGGTTCATGCTATTGCGCCCAGCGCGCGTGGCGAACTTGAAATTTCCGATGCCCATCAATACCTAATTGAAAAGCACTATCGCATCACCTACTCGGAAATTACTGGTTGGTGGAAAGATACAGGTCAGCCATATGACTTGCTTGAAGCCAATCGGCTGGTGCTGGAAAATCAAGAGGCTTGCATTGAAGGCGAAGTGGATATGGATTCAACCGTAACGGGCAAAGTGGTCATTGGTCAGGGCACGAAGATTCAAAATAGCGTGCTGCGCGGACCATGTATTATTGGGAAAAATTGCCTGATCAAGGATAGCTACATCGGACCTTTCACATCCATTTATGATGATTGCTTTATCAAAAAGTCAGAAATTGAGTTTAGCATTGTGCTAAAAAATTGTCGCATTGAAGATGTGGGTATTCGTATTGAGGAAAGCCTTTTGGGCAACAATGTGCAAATTGTGAGCGCTACAAAAAAGCCTAAAACCAATCGCTTCATGCTGGGTGACCAATCTCGCGTGGAAGTGGTTTAATCGCTTACACGCATCCGTATCTGCATCAATAGGAACTTTCACAAGTTTGTTTTATCTTTGACTTTTCTAACGCAAAGACTCGCTTTTCGGTGAGCCTATCGCCCGTTCGCTGCAAGCGTTTGCAGGTTCGGCGCACGAAGCAGGTCGCACTCATTGCTTGCAGTCCTCTGTTTCACATCACTCTGTCAGCGTGTCTTTCACTAACACTTGTCCGACAATGTCATTTTCACAACTTGGTCTTGCCGATGCGCTGGTGCAAGGCATTCTTGCTACAGGCTATACGACGCCTACCGATATTCAAGCCAAAGCGATTCCACTTGCCGTGCGCGGTCATGATGTGATTGGGTTAGCAAACACGGGCACAGGTAAAACTGCCGCATTTGTTCTGCCCATGCTCAACTTGCTGGCTTCCGTTCCGCCGCCGTCGCGCCGCATCATTCGTGCGCTGATTTTGACACCCACACGCGAGCTGGCTGTGCAAGTTGAGACCTCGGTTAAAAATTATGGGCGGTTCATGAAATTTCACTCCGCTGCGCTCTACGGCGGTGCCGACATGCATAAGCAAGTGCAACATTTGCGACGCGGCATAGATATTCTCATTGCTACACCCGGACGCTTGCTCGACCATCTTCAGCGCGGCACCCTTGACCTTTCGCATGTTCAAATGCTCATACTCGATGAAGCAGACCGCATGTTGGACATGGGATTTGTTCGTGATGTGAAGAAAATTATTGCCGCCGTCCCATCAGAGCGCCAAACCTTGCTTTTTTCTGCCACGATGTCCCACAGCATTCGTGCGCTTGCCACAACCGTGCAGCGTCAGCCGAAAATTGTGGAAGCCAGCCCTGCTCGCTCTGCCACCGATTCGGTTACGCAACACTTTTACACCATCGCTTCAGAGAAGAAGTTGGCATTGCTGTTTCACATTCTTGATACGGTGGACATGGATAGCGTGCTTGTTTTTCTTAGAACAAAGCATCGGGCAGATACGCTTGCTCACCATTTAGAGCGTCGTGGGGTTACAGCTGTAGCGATTCATTCTAATCGCACCCAAGCTCAACGGCAACGCGCTTTAGCCGGCTTCCGCAAGAAGCATTACAAGGTCTTGGTGGCTACCGATATTGCCGCACGTGGGCTGGATATTGACGGCATTTCACATGTCATTAACTTCGATATGCCCACCTTTGCTGAAGACTACGTGCATCGCATCGGACGAACAGGACGCGCCTTTGCAACGGGTGATGCAATTACCTTTGTTTCTCCAGATGAGCTACGCTATTTCCGCCGCATTTGTCAATACATCGGACAGCGATTTGAACTGCGGCAATATCCAGAGTTTGAGCTTAGGAATGTTGAGATAGGAAAGTTTGCGAAGGTATAATGACTTTGGGCAAGTCAAAAAAAATAATAATTACGGGAAGCAACTCGCGTGATGATGCCACTATACCGTCGCTAACTATGCGCTGGTAGGTGAGGTGCGGATACTTTTTTTAAGAGTTAAATAAGCAATTATTAAGCCTATTCCAAGAAGCAAGATTATTGACCTGATTTGTGGATAAAGAATTTCAGACACTTCTTTAGACCTAAATAAAACATCATAGCATCCACCTACGCCCCAGAAAAATGGATAGATTACCAAAGCACTATTTCCGATTCTAAACGCTGTAGCGTATAGTATTCCAACACAGAATAGTTTGCCAAACTCTGGCTGAAAACCAGCATGATGGAAAGAGTAGAACAGTGAGGCTACTAAAATTGCAGGAATAAGTCCGAAAGAACGCTCTATTACAGTTCTTATGAATGAGTAAAATATAATTGTTTCAAAAACACCAGCGAGCATTATATACACAACTCTCGCTACTATGTCACTACTCAAAGCAAAATCTGAAGGGAGCGGTGATTCTCTTAAAAACATCATCAGCAGAAGAATGCCCAATGCTAAATTAATCGGCAAAAAGACATACCATTTATCCAAATGAAGTCCAAACTCCTTAAAGCCATTTTCTTTGTCAATTATAAAGAGAGGGATTCCAATTCCAAATATCAATATCATAAGAACATCTCTGACAAACACCGAAACAAAAATATTACCCCGAACATAAATCATAGCAATAGAGAGCAACACTGTTAACATTCCTATTGCTAAACCAATAAAAGTATTTTTCTCTGGATTCCACTTAAACGAACTCTCCAACAATTTTCTTTCGTTCATTCATTTCATCAATTCCGCTTTCACTTTTTCTCTAAATTCTTTATTTGCTAATATTTTGAGTTCAAATTCGTTCATTGACATTTGAAGCCTTATGTTTTCCAAAAGACTTAAGTCGTTTAGAAAATATGCCATTTCTGTTCTATTTCCCTTTTTGTCGGTCGCATACAGAGCTTTTGTTAAAACAAATGCTGTTGAACCTCCTTTCATTCCACAGTGCTCTAACCATTCTTTATTAGCAGGGTTTTCCAAAACATACTCCATGACTTCGTCTAAGTATCTTTGTACATTTTCAGAAAAATAGCTTCTGCTATTAATTTTCTTCATAATTGAAACGTAATCTTCAACAGTTGAAGAAGGAAGTCTGTCTGACCATATTTTTTGTATGTCCATTCCAAAATCTCCAATGTTCTTTTTATACAAAGTATCGCCAAGCAGTTTCTGATGAATTTTCTTGGTTGCCGCAATGTATTCATTCTGACTTAAATCTGTTAGTTTTTTCTGGAGTTCTTTCCCTTTTAGGTCTGGAAATAGTTCTTTGCCCACAAAAAGTGAAGAAACTATATAGTAAATTTCGGTATGGTTTTTCAAACCTAAACTATCCAAACGATTATTTACATTTTCTATTCCGAGTCTATCCAATAGCCATTCAGTGTTCGCATTGGAACTATATTTTATCATTCCCTTTACTGCTTCACGAATGGGAATTTTTCCATCAGCAACTTTACCTTTGATTGATTCAAGCCAGCTTTTATGAGCGCCTCCATCTGTATTTGGAACATAAAACTTTTCTAATTCTGACAATAAAACTAACTCTTCTGCATTTAATTGTCCTTTAGCACATTGCTCAGCGTATTCAATTGCAAGAATTATTTTTACTGTACTTGCTAGTGGCATTACTTTGTCAATATTCAGACTCGCAACAACAGTGTCATTTCTAACGAGCAACATTGACGATTTATCTGGGTTGTTTTTAATGAAGTTTAAAACCTTGTTTTCATCTGGCAAGACGTAATAAACCCCCAATGCACCCATTAGCACCAAAAGCCCTACAATTATTCCAAGTCCAATCAATACTTTTCTTAACATAGTTTTGGTTCTTTACTAAAATGAGCTATAACGTTTTGCCGCTTGCCGCAGTGGGGGATTTTGAAAGACTAAACTGTCAACTAAGCACGAATGTTGATAGATGTACTGCACTTCAATGAACCACGTCAGCCCCCATTGTGGCAAACGGCTGTTGGCTGCTGGTGTTTTATATTTTGCTTTCATCAAGGTCTTTTTTTAGGCTTGCTACTTTCAATCTTTTGTTGCGTAGTAAATATTTTATGTCTGCTAAATTGTCAATCATTAGTTGTCTGTGATAGTAGTTTATATGTTCAAGAACTCCGATTACATTTGCTAAAATCCCCCATAAAAATAAGTTGTTTTCTGTAATGAGTTTGTTAGTTGTTAGCCATTGCAAGGTAAATACAAAAGGAATTATTGCTATTAACACCAAATTAATTTGTTTTGCTTTTTTGAATAGTTTGAGATTTTTGGCTTCGTCAAATTTCTTATTTGTAAGTCGGTATAGTTTTAATTTCCAATAATGCTGCCCTTGAAATAGAATGAACGTCATTATTATCAAGCCATAAACTAAAAAGAAAGCATCTGCGATTTTGTAAGTATAGATTACAAAAAGTGTAATTCCCGTGAATAGCCAAGCATTAAAAAGTTCGGTTGGGTGATACCACTCAAGTCGTTTTATAATTTTATCTTTTCGCATTTATGTATCTTGTATATTCCCGTTTTATAAACGGATTGGAAAGTAATACTCCTAATATGCCCGGCAATAAATAGCCGATAATCCAAATTTTATATTCTATTCTTAGGTATTTATAAGTAGGTTCGTCAGTCAGAACTAAATAATTGTGAATGATTACCCATATTCCCCATAGTATAAATACTCTTGGCACAATGTATCCTAGTGTATGAATAATAATTTTGCCTGATGATGATTTTAGAGTAGGGTTTACGGCATTAAAGTAAAATTTCTTAAACTCCGAATAGGTAGTATTCTTGTCGGGGAAATTGTCAAACGGTTTATAAATGTTGTAGTATGAGAGAATTACTGTTGGGATAATAATTGCAAGAGCCACAACTATCAGTCCTGCCCAACCAAAGCCAAAGATAGAAACCAAGGGATTAAGTTCTCTGGAAAGGTCCGGGGTTATTTTGTAGGTCAAAATACCGTCTGCCACTCTCGTTAAAATCAAAAGCGTCAAAAGACTAAAAAACTCGGTATGTCGTCTATCTTTGATTAGCATTAGAGGTTTGTCTGTTTTTTCTTACACTTGCAGCCAACGTTTTGATTGTCGCAATCGCCTGAAAGCCAACAAATTTTTATCGTATAACCAACAGGTTTTACTATCTTTGACGAATAAAAATTTAACCAATTCCGACAAACTTTGATATATGTCGGTTATTGAAGATTTCAAGCAATTGCTAACCATCAAGCGATACAGTCCACGCACCATTGAGACCTACACCAACGCCCTTCGACAATTCTTGACTTTCTTTCACACTAAATCGCCAGAGTCTATTGATGTTAAAGGAAAACGGAACGGATATTCGCTTCAATTGCAGAAAGTCATTCTTCAGTGGAGATTTAGTTCTCGTTTGTCGGCGCTTGCTTTTGAGGGTTCTTGGGCATTGCCAAGTTTTTCAGATGTGTGCTAAGGTAGTTTTTCCAGACAAATGTCACGCATAGGTAGGTTAGCGTACCTGCACCTACTCCAATGCCCCATCCTGCCAGCACATCCAGCGGATAATGCACCCCTACATAGACACGCGAGTAGCCAGATAGGAATGAAAATACGACCAAACCCCACGCCACACTCCTATCGGACAGACTGGATTTTGAGAGAAATATCCACATCACCGTTGCCACTGCCGCAGTATTTGCGGCATGCGACGACGCAAACGAAAATGAGCGTGTTTGGTCTAATAGCAACCGCACGTGTCCAAGTTCAAAGCAGGGGCGAGTTCGCTGCACCAGCGGTTTGAGCACGCCTGATGCTGTTTGGTCTGCTACGGCAATCGCCAGCAGGCACAGCGCAAGTGGCAGCACGCTTTCTCTGCGGCGCGTGAAAATGATGTAGAGCGATGCAAACGCCGCCACCACCCACGAGCGCTTGAAGTCTGTTACAAAGAGCATGAGGGTATCGAGATAAGGCTGTCCTAAGCCTTCATTGATGAGCCGAAATAGCCAAACATCAAACTGATAGAGTGCATTGAGCATGATTTTTGAACTTGGCGCGCCATAGCATCGCGGAATTTCATTTAGCTGACTTTAGCTTTTTTCTTTGGATTTTTCTTGGCGGCATCTTGCGCAACCTTTGGTGCTGGTGCCAGCTTCGAGCCCACTGGTGCTGGGTTACGCTTTGCCTGCCAATTGACATACAGCTGCTGCACAATGCTAAACACGTTGAACATAAGGTAATATAGTCCCAATCCTGACGGCATGTTGTTGAAGAAAAGCAAGAGCATGAGCGGCAGCATGATGTTAAAAATTTTAGTTTGTTCAGGCGGTGCGGTGGTTGGCGTCAGTTTTTGCTGGAAGTAGGTGGTGATAGCCATCAGAATTGGGAAGACAGCGATGTGCGAGCCATAGAGCGGAATACTGAAGGGAAAGGTGATAATAGCATCGACGGTCGACAAATCGGTTGCCCAAAGGAAACTTTCCTGACGTAGCTGAATGGAGGAGCGAATCACATAGAACATGGCGAAAAGCAATGGCATTTGCAGCAATACGGGAAGACAACCGCTCAATGGATTTACACCGGCTTCCTTGTAAATTTTTCCTAACTCATTTTGCAACTTGACGGGGTCATCGGCATACTTCTTTTGCACTTCTTGAATTTGCGGTTGCAGTTGCGCCATCTTTTTCATGGAGTTTGTCGAAGCCACCGTTAGTGGGTAGGTAACCAGCTTGATAAGCAGCGCAAAGATGATGATAATCAAGCCGTAATTGGAAATAAAGCGCTCGAGCAGATTGAACACAGGCAAAATAATCCATTCTGCAAATGGGCGCGTAATCCATTCCCAGCCGAAATCCATTGTTTTTTCCAAACTTGAGCCGGTTTCACGCACCAAGACATAATCCAGCGGACCGATGTAGAGCGTAAAGCCGTTTTGCACCACGTCTTGATTGAGTGGCAATCTTTGCTTGAGCGCCGCCGTGTAATCCTCGAAGACGTGTTTATCATCTTTGACCATGCGTCGCCCTTGCAAGTAGGCACCTTCGGCATCTTCATCGGCAATAATGGCGGCAAGGAAATACTTGCTTTGCACCGACACCCACTTCGTTGAACCATCGGGTTGCAATTTGAACTCCTTGTCTTTGCTATCGGCATCCAATTTTTCCAATGAACCATTGAAATACGCATGTGCATATGAGCTATTGGCTTCTTCCACTTCATCTTTTTCAGAATGTGCCAACCCGCCATTCCAAGAAATTTGGTAATTGGCGCCGCGCACCAATTGACTGATGCCCACCAGTTCGGTTTGGTAGCGAATTTGATACTTATTGCCTGTGAAGGTGTAGGTAATTTTGATGCGCTTGCCATTTTCGAGCTCCACTTCAAAAGGAATGGTTGCCGATTGGGCGCCACCGAGTTTGAAGGTTCGCTCTTGTACTTTTGGCGTAAAATACAGTTCATTGGTATTGACCACGGACTGGCGTGCATCAGTTGTCTCAAACAGTAAGGAGAGTGCGCCATCTTTGGCGGTGATGAGGTCGTAGGGCTCGCGTTCCCAATTCAGATATTTTTTCTGCACAAACGAAATCAGCGTTGCGCCTTTGCTGGAGAGCTTGGCAGTGAAAAGGTCTGTTTCTACGGTCAGGGTGTCGGCAGTGCCTTCCATTGCTCGGGCAAACTCTCCAACTTTCTGCATTGCCAGACTTTTCTGCGACAAGGCTTTTTCCACGGAATCGGCGTATGCCAATGCCGCCGAATCGAGCGTCTTTGGTTTTTGCGTTTTTGGCGGCGGTGTTGGTGTTAAGAGTTGAAACCAGACGATGAAGATGAGTCCAATCAGTAAAAAACCGATGAGTGTGTTTCTATCCATTGTTTATGATGCAATCAATGCTTGTGTGAATGTGGCTTTGGCACTGGGTCAAAGCCGCCTTTGACAAATGGGTTGCAGCGCAATATACGCCACACGGTTAGCCATAACGCTGCAAAGAAGTTATGCGTTTGAAATGCTTCCAGCGCATAGCTGGAGCAGCTTGGCTCAAACCGGCAACTTCCGCCCAAAAACGGCGAGAGCACCAGTTTGTAGATGCGAATGAGCAAAATTGGCAAGAAATTGGTGATTTTCCAGCCCCACCAAAGTTCTGACATCGGTTCAGGGTCGGCTATCGGCTGCTCTCGGTCGTGCAGATGACTCATGGTTTGATGCGTCTGAATCTAAAATGACATCGCTTAGGTCTTGGCTCACTTGACGCTGTTTGCGTAAGGCTTGAATCGCTTTGAGCTCGTTATGAATCCTATCAAACACATAGTAGATTTTGCCGCTCGAGGCGTCAGCTTCCAGTTTGCCACGCAACTCAATGAGTAATTTATCCATCATTTTTTGGATAGTCCTTCTCGATAGGCTTTCCGTATCGGAGTCGGCATTAACCAGCTGTTCAATTTGTTCCAGTGTTTTTGGAGCGGCTTGTTTTTCAAAGACTGCCTTCATGACCCGGCGGCGGACATAAGCTCGATGTTGCTCATAGTGTTTTTTGAGTATCCATATCCCACGCCCCAGCGGAATTGCAAAGAACAGCACAGAGTAGATAAATGGCACCCATCCTAATAGAATGCGGACTGTAGGTGTCAGGTCAAAGAGCGTTCCATCTAACTTCAGCACAAGAAACGACATCAGCAGGTTAAACGCATTCATCGATACGATACCAAGGTTGCGTAAGACCTTATTGCCTGTCCAAAGGTATTCGGGCTCGTCTTCATCCCAGTAATAGACAATTGGGGTTTCGTTAGTTTTTACTTTGCCGCGCAACAGTTCATCAAATTCAGCATACAGCACGCCATCTTCGCTGACCTTCAGCCGTCCATGGAATTTTGCGACATACATTGCCAGAAATTCTTCCATTTGGTCGGTGCTCCAGCCAGCAAGGGCTTGCAACTCAGCGCCAACCGTGATGCCTTTCTTCTTACGCAGAAATGCCGCCAGCTCCTTTTCATTGTTCAGCTTATCGGGTTGCTTGCGTGGCGGACCGAACACAAAATCATAGACCGACGCCAAGAAGCCTTTCTTTCCTTCTTCAGTTTCGGTCGCTAAATCAAAAAGGTAATCCCATACCCTTCCAATCTCACCCAGACTCGGGAAAACTTCTTTTCTGCCACGCTTGCTTGACGATGAGAGTGCAATCAGCATAAGGCAAAGAATGGTTACATACACGCCGAAATAAATCATCATCATCAAAGCAATGCACACCTTGTAGAGAACTTGAAAGCCTTTCCACAAGATGTCCAGAATCTCGAGCAAGATTTCGGTTGCGGTTTTGGCATGGCGGCGCCTCAGCATATTGCCAAAGTGGTAGATGACATCGCCCTGCGCCGTGGCTTGCACACGGCAGTGATACTTTTCTATCAGCTCATCGAATGCATGCACCAAGTCTTGCACGGCTATCCCCGTGCCAGCCGCCGCATCGTTGAGCGTAAAAGGTCGCCTCTGTTCCTCTACCCAAGCCTTTAGTCTGGCAAAGATTTCCTTTTCCTGAAGAGCTACTTTCATCCCTGTTTGCATGAACTCTATTTATACGAAAACAAGCACTTTGTGTACATCATTTCCTGCTACGCCGTGCGTCTATTTCCTTCTTTTGAAGTCGGCTTTACCGTCTTACCGTCTGCTCTTTGGCAAGCTGGTCTAAGCGTTTTTCACGGCAGCCATGCTCTTTTTTTCTATGGGAAATAGAGGTTCTATCGGTGTTGCCGCAGGCAGTTCGACAAAAAAGGCACTTCCTTTGTCTTTACCTTCGGATTCTGCCCATACTTTGCCGCCATGCAATTCAACAATTTTCTTGACGATGGAAAGTCCCAAGCCCGTTGAGCTTTCTCCGCCAGTTGGACGTGCCGATAGACGCTGGAACCTGCCGAAGAGTTTTTGCATATCATCTTCTGTTAGCCCTTGTCCTTCATCTCTAATGGTCACGCGCAGCCTATTGGCAGGGGCTTGTTGCTCACTTGTTGCATACCCTCCTACTTTGATGCTACTCACCCAAATAGTTTTTCCCTCTGGCGAGTATTTGATGGCATTGCTCAAAAGATTTTCAAACACTTCATACATGCGTTTGCTATCAACTTCTGCAAACAGCTGTGGTTCAAGGCTTACCTCAAGGCGCTGTGATTTGCGTTGTGCCAGTTGCTGGTTGTTCTCGGCTACGGTGTGCAGCAACGCGCTAAGGTCTATGAGAGATTTTTCCAGCACGATGGAACCGCTATCTATTGCCGTAGTTTTTAGCAGGTCTGTGATGATACCCAGCATGCGCTTTGCCGAGCGTGTAATGGTTTCTGCCATGATTTTGGTTTCGGGCTGATTTTCCACTTTTTCGGCGATGAGCATGGCAAAGCCCATGATGCTTTGCAGTGGATTTTGCAAGTCATGCGCGGCAATTCCCAGCAACTCTGTTTTGAACATATTGGCTTGTTCGGCAGCTTGCCGCTCGATTTCAGCTTTTTGCCGTGCTTCGTTAAGCTCAGCATTTAGTTTGGAAAGCTCTTCATTCTTGCGCGCTTTCTGGCGGTATCCTAATGCAATGAGCACGATAATCATCAGCGAAAGTATGGCTAAGGCGACCAATAGGCGCTGTGTCATCAGTTTTGCTTCACGGTCTTTTTGCAGGGCTTCGATTTCACGGTCTTTGCGCTCATTTTCGAGATGGAGTTCTAATTCTGCGATGCGTTTTTGCGCCTCTAATGAGAGCAAGGAATCTTTCAGCGCCGCAAATTTTTCAAAGTAATTCAGTGCGGCTCGATAGTCGCCTTTTTCACGAGAGATTTCATAGAGCAGTTGATAGGCATTTTTTTCTTCGTTACGCGCTTGCACAGCCGTGGCAGTTTCAAGAGAGCGCAAAGCATATTGGAGTGCGGCATCATGTTTTTTTTGCAAAAACAGGGTTCTACTGATTCGCTCTAAGGATTCTGCCACGTAGTTCTGTATCTGCATGTCTTGACGGATTTTCAGCCCTCTCATAAAGTATTCAAGTGCTTTTTCGTAGTTATGTTCATGCAATTCGCTTTCGCCCAGTGCCGTGAGAGCAAGGTCAGTGTAGCGTTTATCGCCAAGTTTTTCTGATAGTGCCAATGCTTTTTGCGCATATTGTTTGGCTTCTGCGTAGCGCAAGAGCCGCAGATAACTTGTTGCCACACCCGTCATGGCTGAACAGATAGCATCTTCTGCGCCGATTTCTTCCGCTTGCGCAAGTGCTTTAGAGCGATACTGCAATGCCAGTTCACGCTTGCTTTGATTGGCAAAACAATCTCCAATACGATTGAGCGACCACAGCACCCCTTTTTGGTCTTGAATCTCTTCGCGCAGTTTGAGTGCTTTAAGATGGTAGTCAATGGCTAAGTCGTATTTGCCTTGATAGTCGTTGATATTACCCAGACTGTGATAGCACCATGCGATGCCATTTTTGTCCTTGAGTGCTTCGTAGAGCTCGAGTGCGCGCAAGCGGCTTTCCATGGCTTTGGGGAAATCGGCGCGGCGCTCATAGACGTAACTGATTGCATTGTAGGCATGCGCCATGCCCGGCGTGTAGCGCAGAGACTGGGAGAGCGAGAGCATTTCTTGAGCGTAGTGTATCACGCTATCGGGCTCATTGCGCCAGTAGTGGCGCACCAACCGATGAAGAATTTCTACACGTGCCGTATCTTTTGCCTGAGTGAGGGCATGTAGCAGACTATCGGTCTTCGATTTTACTTGCTCCTGTGTCCATCCTTCGCACACACTCGCACTTAGCAATATGAGCACTGCGATACCGAATTTCATTCTTGAACGCTTTGTGTGACCAAGGGTTCACTTTAATTTAGCAAAAGTGCTTTCAACGCAGATGCTTTATTTTGGTTATCTTCTTGCGGATTTTTTACGCTCAAGGCGATGCGACAATTTCAACTCACTTTTTAAGCGATATGGCACTAACTTACTCTACCATGCTGCCGCTGGGCACGCCTGCTCCGCATTTCACACTGCCAGATGCGATATCGGGCAAGATGCTTTCACTGTCGGAGCTCAAATCCGATAAAGCCACACTTATCATGTTCATCTGCAATCACTGTCCATATGTTCAGCATATTCAAGGTGTGCTGGCGCAGGTAGCGAAAACCTACACGGCAAAGGGGGTTTCTTTCATTGCCATCAACTCTAATGACGTTACGGCATATCCTGAAGATGCTCCCGAGAAGATGAGGGAAGTTGCGTTTCGCTTGGGATATGTGTTTCCTTACCTCTATGATGAAAGCCAAGAGGTCGCTCGCGCTTACGATGCGGCCTGCACACCTGATTTCTTTCTTTTTGATTCCGCGTTGAAATTGGTCTATCGTGGTCAGTTTGATGATTCACGTCCTGGTAACCGCATACCAGTTACAGGCAAAGACCTGTGTGCAGCGATGGACGACCTTTTAGCCAGTCGTCCCGTATCGCTCGAGCAAAAGCCTTCCATGGGCTGTAACATCAAGTGGAAGAAATCGCTTGCTTGACACACATTTCTCTTCGCACTCATTCATCACATATTTTGAGGATACCCCTTGCCCCCATGCACTTTATGACACTTGCGAGGCGACAGCTATCACTTTCTCGAAAACTTTAGCTTCAACAAAGATGTCGAAAAGGTTTCCATCGATTTTCCCGCTTTTCACTTCGTAGTGAAGAATGTCTAAGGCTTTTTCCACGGGCACTGCAGGTTTGTAGGGACGGTCTTGTGCGGTCAGTGCATCATAGATGTCTGAAATGGTCATCATTCGGGCTTGCAGCGGGATGGCTTCGGCTTTGATTTTGCGCGGGTAGCCTGTTCCATCGAGTTTTTCGTGGTGTGCGAAGGCAATTTCAGGCACACGCCGCAGGTCATTTGTCCAAGGGATATTTTTCAGAAAATTGAAGGTATGCGTTACATGCGATTCAATTTCGCGCCGCTCATGTTCATCGAGACTGCCTTTTGAAATCGCCAGTCGGTTGGCTTCACTTTCCAAGAGGTATGGATAGACTTCATCCTCGTTGTAGATAAAGACTTTGGATTGAATTTCTTTCAATTTCCCAAACCCTTCGGAGCGCAGGATAGTTGGCTCATTGACTTTGATGATGAATTCTAAAAAGCTGTCGAGTTCAGCTAATTTTTCTGCCATTTCTCGGTCTAAGCGTTGGAGCTGGGGTTCAACTTCGGCGCGGGTGCGTTCCAGAAGGTAGAACAGCTTTTGCTTGGTGTATTTGAGTTCAATCGCCTTTTTGATGAGTGCATATCGTTCTTTGATGGAGCGCATTTCATAGTCATATAGTTTTTTGGCTTTCACCAACACGCGCTCTCGCACACCAATTTTGCCGAAGTCGTGTAGCAACGACGCATACCGAATCTCTTCAAGGTCGCGCTTGGAGAATTTGACATTTCTGAAAACCCCCGTCTCTATTCGGTCAACGGCTTCCGCAATACCAACGGTTAAGATAGCGACACGCTCTGAATGTCCAGATGTGGTAGGGTCTCTTGCTTCAATTGCGGTAACAGATGCTCGGATGAAGCCTTCAAACAGATTCCTAATACTTTCGTAGAGCAATCGGTTTTCATATGCCACGGCGGCTTGCGAGGCTAAGGCGTAGATAAATGATTCATCTTTCCGTGTGAAGGGAATGATGTAGTTCACAGCGTCTTGCGGGTCAGGCAACACAATGCAGAAGTCAGGTTTCTTGTTGATAAGCTGAATGACGCCGATGGTTTCTTTCTCATGGTTCAGCATTGGGACGGTCAGCATGGACTTTGTGCGGTAGTTGATGGAAAGGTCAAAGGCTCGACCGCCAAAACTGTATGGCACGCGTTCGGGGAGAAAATAGACATCTGGAATGTTCAGAGGCTCACGTGAGATTGCCGCATACCCCACGATGCTGTTGGGCGTAATTGGCATGGTCCATTCCTTAAATGGCACTTCACGGCTGATGTTTTGCGCCAACTTGAACCGCAATTGCTTATTGGCAAGGTAATTCTCTCGGTTGAATTCTACACCCGGTATTTCTTCTATGATGTATAAGCTCCCGGCGTCTGCGCCTGTAATTTCCATGCTAATTGAGAGAATCATCTCCAAGAGGCGCGTAATATCCTGCTCGCTCGATAAGGCGATGCCAATGTCTTTGAGTTTTTCTAATTCTTCGCGCTGCTCAGAGAGCTCTCGGCGTAAGAGCTGTTGGCGTTCCCGCTCTTGGAAGTGAACTTGGGCGCGCTGCAACAGCAAGTTAAACCGCAATGGACTGATTGGAATTTCGAGCACATCAATTAGATGGTGCTTATAGACCATTGTTCCAAGATCGCCAAAGGCTTCAAATTCTTCGGGCAATCCGACTGCGGCGAGCGCAAACATTTTAGCCAGACTTGATGGAATGATTTCTCTGATGCGGTGCAGCGTGGTTACATCTACCAGTATCAGAACAGGGGTCAGATGAAATGATGCGCCCAGTGTCTTAAGATGCTGTTCAGATTGCCGGGGAGAAAAATACTCAAACGCATATTGCATTTTCTTCAGGCCATCTTGTATGGTTTCTGCAGATAGCCCCACGCGGTCGAAGATTAAAATTTTTCGTGCATCCATAGCCTTCTCGGTCAACTGTGATGTAAAGTTTGCTTTCGTTGTAGCTGGGAAGATACGACTTTTTTGATAACCTTTGGGCGCGTGCAGTGTTACGTGCAGAAAATTTTTTGCTTTCTGCAAATGTTTTACTGCACTAACTCGCATGGATTCCAGAACACCAACATGAAGCATGAAGTGCCAGCCGCCCGCTTTTCAAAGAAAGAGTTGCGCTTGTTTTCCTACTTGCTTTTAGGTTCAGCGCTGTTCAACTTTGCTTCTGCGCTGGTGCTGCTTTACAGCGCGACCGATGGGTTCAGTGCTGGCATCCCACACACGCGTGAAGGCTCATCGGTTATTGCGGCCACTTTTGCCTCTGCGCTGCTGGTTGTTGCAAACCTCGTCTATCAGCTTGTCCTGCGCATGAATATCCCTTTCTCTTCAGTCATGCTTATTGGTTTTGTGGCAAGCGAAGTGCTCTTTTCGCTTTTTCTGTGGAGTTTGCGCTAAGCTCCGCTCTGGTTGCTTACCCTTCGAAAAACGCTTTCATTTTTTGATACGCCGTGCGTTTTCCTAACAGTGCATGCATCAGTTGCAGCATGGCGCTTGCCCCTTGCGCAAAGTAAATTGGGCGTGAAGAGACGATGTTGGTGTAATACACGGCGGGTATGCCCAATTCTTTGACATAGCTATCGAGCGATGTGGTGCCGATGACCAAATCAGGTTTGTATTGCAGGACGGCGCGGCGGTCTTCTTCAAGGTATTTGCGGTAGCGTAGGTCTGTGCCCAGCATGGTGAGCAGTTTGTGGTCATCGTCACCTAATGCTGTGTGCGCAATCGATGTAGAGGCGTAGGGCACATTTGCGCCGGCTTCCAGCAATAGGCGCACCAATGGAAATTCATTGCCTTCATACCCTGCAACGATGATGGTGGCATTCAAGCGATTTGCTTCAATTGCGGCTTTGACTTTGGCTTTTTCTTCTTGAGCGACGTTCTCGACCACCGCTTCACTCAAGTGCAGTGCTTCGCCCACGCTTTTTATCCATCTGTAAGTAGATTGCGCCCCAACAGGATTGCCTGAAATGATAGGTATTCCACGGGTGCGGAAAAATTCTTCTGTTCGTTCATAAAACGGATGCAGCACCGCTACGGCACTGGCACCGCCTGACTCAATGAAGTCATCAATGTGCTGAGAAGGCAGTGTAATGACGGACTCTACACCAATGCGCTCTAAGACCGCACCGATTGCCATAGCATCGAGCGGGAAAATTTCACCGACAATGACGATAGATTTTTCACGCTTTTGCGAAAAGTTTGCCAAGCGTTTGAGCAGGGCTTCTAATGCAATATCTTTCGCTTCAGGGTGCGATTTGATGAGGTAAGCGGGCAAGCGCACCAGTACCACTTCGGCGTTGCCCACTTTCTTCGGCAAGAGCTCTTCGGCCAAGCCCGCTGTCTCTGCTACGCACAAACTGACCACAGGAATCAGACGGATTGTGGGGTCTTTGGCAATTTCTTCAATGGTTGCGCGCACATCGTTAATGATACTGCCACTGGCTAATTGTGTCGACATCAGTTCAGGAGAAACAATAGACTTGCGCGCTGCATAGAAATGTGTTACAAATGTCAGCCCATACATGCAGCCCTTGTCGGTCGCCATACAGACTTGTGCCCCATCGATGCGCGTTACGACCCGCAAGCCGCCAAAGGCTGGGCACATGGTCTGTGGATGCAAGTTATTTTCATCAACCTTTTCATCTCGTTGGCTTTCACTTTCTCGCAGCAGCGTAAAAAGATGGGAGAATTGTCCGTCATTCGACTGTGTCATTGCTACATCTCCTTTCCATCTACTTTCGGCGCAAGTAGATAGGTGTTAAGGTTACTGAATTTTGTCAAGAAATGCCCCTTTTGGCAATTGTGCCGAATACTGTTTGATAGCTTTCAGGGCATCGTTTTGCTGTGAAAACTGTCCTATCCGCACTCGATAACGCAGCTCGCCATTGACCGTGCGCGGCTTGACACTGACACTAAACCCTTTTTGTGCAAAGGCATTTGCAACTTCTAAGGCTTCGGCTTCATTTGGGCGAGAGGCAACCACGATGCACCAGCCTCCTTTGGCTTCCACGACTGGTGTTGACAGCTCTGGTGGTAAGTTGCTGACTGTGCCACTGGGTTTAGGTGTTGCCACACTTGGTGTTGCATCTTTTGGATTTGTCGGTGTTGGCGCCGGTGGTTTGGTGCCGTTAGATTTTTCTATGGGTTTGCTGGCTACCAGATTTTCAGTGGGCTGGCTCGGTTTTGCCGCTTGTTCTTTCTTTGTGCTTGCTGCCTCAGAAGCGGGTTCAGCAGGTTGTTCAGCGGTAGTTTTTTTAGCCTCGGGTGCGGTGGCAGGGGCTGGACTTTTCAGTGCCACGCTTGAGGCGGGAAATGTTCGCAAACTTCGTGAGACGAGGAAAAATGTTACGATAATTGCCACGACACTTATCGCTACAATGATGAGCGTGATGATAGTTCCTTTTCCTATGCCTTCTTTTGGCACTTTTAGCGGCGGAGCGGGTGCGGGCGATTCTGTAGCCAGCGATTCTACGAAGAGCGGTTCGCTACTTGTCGCAGGTTCTGGCGTGTTACTTGGCAAAAAGCTACTGATTTCTTGTTCAGACAATGGAATGGGTGGTTGAAATTTCTTTTTCTCGGGTTTAGGTCGTTTGATGTCTAAGTCTGCCAGTAGCCCTGATTGCTCAATAAAAATTTTGTTTTCCTGTTTCTGCGGGAGTGCTTCACTGTCTAAGCCAAAGTCAGCTGGATTAAACTCGGCGCGCTGCACTTGCGGTGTTGGTGCGGGCGGTTGTGCCGACGTCGTAGGCGTTTGCGTTTCTGGCTTTTCAGTCAGCGGCTTTGCCGTAGGCAACTCGGTCGTGTGGGGTTCTTGCTTGGTTGATGCCGACGGGTCAGATGGCGCTTGAGTCGGCCATTTTTCCGAGAGCGATATGGCGACAAGGTCTTGATACGGCTTATTGAGCAAATCCAGTAGCCATTCTGACGGCTGAATCGTGAGGTCTTTGCCCACAAGTGTCAGCACTCCTAATGGCTCGAGCTCCAGTTGTCCTTTGAACTCTAAAGTTTTTTGGGCGGCGGTTGCAAATCCCATGGCAAACTTTTCAGCCATTTCATCGTCCAGCCCCAGTGTGTCGAGGGCTTCATCGTAGAGCAATCCGCCGCTGCTATCGTCTAACTCGGCAAGAAGCTCGACCGTGTAGCGTGGTGGCAGTAGCCGTATCTCTCCATGTTGCTCTGCTGGGCGCGAGGCGACATGCGCTTTTCGGAGCGTTCCGATGCCCGGCAAATACACTGAGCCTGACAGCAGCAATTCTTCACAGGCTCGATACACTATCACCTGTAGCCACTCGTGGATTTTGGTCTCGGGCACGGCTAAAGCCGGTGCCAGCGATTTGGAAATCACACTTAATGTTGAAGACATGTTGTCCAATTTTTCTTGAATGATGCAGCAATATGCTAACTTAACCAAACCGTTTTATCCATACAACCCTGATGAGCATGTCAGATGTTCACACCTTTTCAGTGAGCGAGCTTACAGCGGCCATCAAGATAATGCTGGAAACTGGCATTGGCTATGTGCGACTGCGTGGCGAGGTATCGAATTTCAAGCGCCACAGTTCTGGACACTTTTACTTCACGCTCAAAGATGCTGCGGCGCAAATTAGTGCGGTGATGTGGC
>Ga0308414_1000437_pt1 | contig 26390 bp, 21 predicted proteins | sample HotsprSampleOS50_FD_205667 | JGI IMG/M metagenome (GOLD analysis project Ga0308414, IMG submission 205667) | Hot spring phototrophic mat microbial communities from Octopus Spring, Yellowstone National Park, Wyoming, United States - 20090730_OS50 ...
GAGCGCCTCCAGCGCAGGGGCCAAGACGTCGGCCGACTCCTCGAAGGCCTGGACCGCTGCGCGGCCATGCTCCACGCTTGCGAATTCACCGATGAGAGCAGCGGCTGCGAAGGAATCCGAGGCGGCAAGCGCTGCGGCCACGACCTCGTGCCGGGCATCGAGGTCATCCGGCAGGGTCTCGGCGCGCACGCCCTTCGCCTCCAGTTCCCCCATCCATCGCGGCAGCAGCGGCCGGCTGGCATGGACGAGCGCGACCAGGAATTCCATCGAGGCCCGGCCCCGCTGGCGCAGCACGAAGTCCATCAGTCCCGGGCCTCCGTGGCCAGACTCCGCTCGTCGAGCCGGTAGAAGAGAAGCGGCACGCAGCTCAGCGCATAGAGGAGGGCTGGCAGCACGGCGGCGCCGAGGTAGACGCCGGTCACCGCCGCCCCGGCCTGGGCGACCCCCGCCTTGGCCGCCTGGGGGTCGAAGCCGAAGCCGGAGAGGAGCAGGCCGACAAGAAGCGGGCCCAGAGCCATCGAGGCCTTCTCGACGAGGCTGTAGGCCCCCGCGTAGAGGCCCTCGCGGCGGATTCCGGAACGGCGGCAGTCCCAGTCGATGGCATCAGGCAGGATGGACTGGCCCATCAGCAGGACCCCGCCGGTGCACAGCCCCCCGGCGATCCCGCGCAAATGGATGAGAAGCGCAGGCTCGCCGGGCATGGCGACCAGGAATGAGAGCTTGGCCAGCGCATAGCCGAGGCAGGCGGCGATGAAGAGGCTGCGCTTGGAGTGGTGGCGACCCAGGCGCACCCAGAGCGGCATCGAGACAAGCATCGCAAGCGTGGTGGCCACCACATAGACCCCGACGACCGATTCGGAGGCCCCGAGCACCTGCACGATGAAGAAGAGGACCGAGGCCTGCATCGCCGCCAGGCCGACGAGCTGGAGCGTCTTGGCAAGGAGCAGCATCATGAACGGCCGGTTGCGGAGGACGATGAGCAGGCTTTCCCGATCCGCGCCGGGCATGGCCGCTGTCGCCCGCGCGCGGGCGGAGGCGCCGAACGCCACCAGCATGGCGGCGAGAACCAGCGCGCCGAGCAGCAGGCCGGTTGCCGCCCAGGCCGCCCGGTCGCCGCCGAGGGCAGCTGCGACCTGGGGCGCAAAGCCGACCAGCGCGCCGCCGACTGCGACGAAACCGACGCGGAAGGAGAGAAGGGCGGTCCGTTCCTGGGGCGAGCCGGTCATCTCCGCCGGCATGGCGAGATAGGGGACGTTGAACAGCGTGTAGCCGAGCGCGAGGACGAGGAGCCCGCCGGTCATCCAGGCGGAGAGGGCAAGGCCGCCGACCGCAGGCGGCATGAAGAGGATGAGGAAGGCGAGCGCGGAGACGATGGCGCCGAGGAAGAGGAACGGACGGCGCCGGCCCCAGCGCGTGGCCGCCCGGTCCGACAGGCGGCCGACAAGCGGCGCAATTCCTGCGTCGAACAGCTTGGCGCCGAACAGAAGCGCCCCGGCCAGGGCTGGCGCCATGCCGAGAATGCTTGTCATGAAGTAGAGGAGCAGGATCGAGGTGGTCGAAAGGATGACAACCGTCCCGACCGAGCCGGTCGCCCAGCCGATCCGAAGCCCCAGGGGGATGCGGTCTGCCGCACCGGGAGCCTCAGGTGCCAGGCCCGAGGCGGCGATCGCAGAAGAGGTGGCGGCCATGGAAGGATCATGAGAGGCGACTGGGGGAACCGGACGGGAAAGCTCCTCTTTATCCGACAAGCGGAGAGAAGGGGCGCGCCCGGCATCCGGGGGCGCGCACGGGGACAGGTCGTGCCCGGGGGCGATGAGGGCACCGAGGCGGGACGGATGGATGAAGCGGCCGGGGATCGGCGGCGGGTGGGGCGGCCTTGCCGAGGCGGCACCGCCCGGAACGCATGAGCACGGGCAGGAACGCCGCGCCCTGCCGCGCATTGGTCCGCACGGCCATGGCTTTCCGTCCGGCTGCGGCCGGGCGACAGCGGCAGCCCCGCGCCTGACCTCTGCATCGCCGGGCGGCGCGTTCCGTCGGCATCGCTGAACCGGATGTCCTGCAACGGATGTCCGGCCGGGCGGGCGCGGCCTTGCCGCCTTTCCCCCGGCGCGGACGGTCGCCCCTTGGGGGCGGGGACGCCTTCGGGCGCACGGGTCTGGCGGATGCGCGCTGCGGACGACGGCGCCGCTGCGCTCGGTTTTCCGGCCTGTCATCCGGCCCGCGCCGGCCGGCGGCCCCGGCCCTCGCCCCGCGCACGCGCGGGGGCGGGAATCTCTCTTTTCTTTGTGATGTGGGGGGCTCCCCCCTCGCCCCGCGCACGCGCGGGGGCGGGTGGGACCGGGGGCGGCCGATCGGGCCGTCCAGCGCAGATGCGAGAGGCCGGGTGTCGGACGCGGGCGTCAGGCTCGTCGAGGAAGCCGGAAGTCAACCGGCGCCTGCCGCAAACCGGGACGGGGCGCGCCTTCGCACGGACGCATGCCTGGCCTCTCGAGCGGCATCCGGCCGGGCCGTCCGGGAAGGCCCGGCCACGGGCCGGGCAACATCGGCCCGCCGCTGCGCCAGACCCGGCAGGCGCCATCCGCGGGGCGCGCGCGCCGACCGGAGGGACCCCTTTTCGAGACGATGGATGGCGACGAGCGGCCGCGCCCAAGTGCCGGGCTCCGTTGCCGCGGCCGTGTGCCGGCTGCGGCTTGGCAGGCGGCAGGACACCGGGTCCCTGGCCGGCCCGCGCGGCATCCGGCAGCGCATGACCGACCGGGGTCCGGTCAATGGACCGGGGGGTGAGGCCGGCTCCGCGCCTTTGCGTGCAGCGGGCCGGCTGGGCGACCGGGGACCGCGGGCCGTCCCGTCTCCCCTGACCGGCCGCAAGCGGCGCCCGGTCTGCGCCCTCAGGCGATCGCGGCGGCCTCGGCGAGGCTTGCGAACATGGCCTGGCGGTGCATGTAGGCACGGCGCCGATCCCGGTCCTTCAGCACCTCGCCCATCTCCGCAAACACCGACCGGCGCGCCTCCTCGCTTGCCTCCATCATCGCCTTGTTCTTCTGTGTCTGTTCCTGGATGAAACGCTGGGTGACCGCGCGGCGCTGGCGCCCAAACCGGGGGAGCAGGTCCTCGGGATCGGCGCCCTCCCGCAGCACCAGCACCAGCTTCTCGGACAGGTTCATGGCATCGTGGATGCCCGAGTTCATACCGAGGCCGCCGAGCGGGTTGTTGAGGTGGGCGGCGTCCCCGATCAGCATCACGCGGCCGTGATCGAAGCGCCGGGCGACGCGCTGGTGCACCCGGTAGACGGTGCGGTGCCGGGTCTCGACTGTGGGGTCTCCGATCAGCCGCTCGAAGATCCGCTCCTTAGTGGAATCCGAGAGAAGCTCGGCGTCCGGCGTATGGTCGGGGGCCGTCACCAGCACCCGCCACACGGCGGGCACCTTGAGAAGCACGTGCCACCACTGCGGGTCCGACACATAGTTCACGAAGGCAAGATCGGGAAAATAGTCCTGGAGCGGCCGGTCGATCGAAAGCGTCAGGAACTTCTCCGGATAGGTGAAGCCGTCGAAGGGCACGTTCAGCCACTTCCGGATCAGGCTGTTCGCGCCGTCGGCGGCCACGAGATAGCGCGCGCGCACCTCCTCGATCTCGGTCGGCGTCTCGAGGTGGACGGTGACCCCGTCCCGGTCCTGGACGAAATGCACCACGCGGCGGGAAAAGCGCACCCGGTCGCCCAGCCGGGCCGTGGCGAGCCGGGCGAGCTTCCACTGCTCGCACTGGAGCCGGAAGGGCCAGGGGGTAAGGTCGGACAGCTCCGACAGGTCGAAGGCGAGCACCTCGCCGGTCGAGCGGATCCGATACTGGTAGACGGGCGCCCTGAGCCCCTGCGCGAGCAGCGGCTCGAGAAGGTCAAGCCGGTCGAGCATCTCGAGGGTCGGCGGATGGAAGGTGCTCGCGCGCAGGTCCTCGTGGCAGGCAGCGCCCGCCTCGACGAGGAGGACAGAGACCCCGGCCTGGGCAAGCGCGGTGGCAGCCACCGCCCCGACCGGGCCGGCCCCGGCGACCACCACCTCGACATCGCAAGCGGGTGCCCGGCGGCGCGGCCGGCAGCGCCCGTCCGCTGCCTTCCGACCGGCCTCTTCCGCGGACGCGCCGTCCGCTTCGCCCCTGCTGACCCCTGCGGCCATCGTGCCCGCGCCGTCTCTGTGATCCAAGGAACCGCCGGCCGCATCGCGCGGGGCGCGCGCGCTCCGCGCCCTGCCACGCGGAAGTCTCCGCAGGGCGGAGAAGGGTCCGCACCCAAACGGTGCCGCCGGCCCCGGCGGCCTAGGACTACGGTATGGACATTGAGGCCGAGGCAAAGCCGAGCCGGGATTCGCTCGGATGGCGCAAGCTGTTCGCGGTGGTGGCACCGTCCACCAACACCAGCGTCCAGCCGGAATATGACTCGATGCGGCCGGTCGGCGTGACCAACCATTTCGCCCGCATTTCGATCCCCGACACGCGGGTGACGGACGATGCGAGCTTCCTCGTAATGCTCGAGAACATCCGGCGCGCGACCCTGGAGGCCGTCGATGTCGCGATGTCGATGCAGCCGGACGACCTCATCATGGGCATGTCGGCCGAGACCTTCTGGGACGGCGCGGAGGGAGCCGAACGCATGCACCGGAACCTGCGCGAGCGGACCGGCTGCAAGGTGGCGATGGGCAGCCAGGCGGTCACCGAGGCGCTGCGGGCCTATGGCGGCGTGCGGCGGATCGCGGTCATCACCCCCTATATGCCGGTCGGCGACCGGCAGGTCCGGCGCTATTTCGAGGACTGCGGCTTCGAGGTGGTGGCCATTGAGGGCCTGAAGTGCCGGTCGCCGCGCCTCATTGCCCATGTCTCGGAAGCCGAGCTCAAGCGCGCGGTCGAGCGGGTGAACGGCCCGGACGTCGATGCCATCGTCCAGTGCGGCACCAACCTCGCCTTCGCGCGCGTGGCCGCCATCGCCGAGTTCTGGCTGGAGAAGCCGGTGATCGCCATCAACACGGCCACCTACTGGTGGGCGCTGCGCTCGAACGGCATCACCGACCGCATCCACGGGTTCGGCAGGCTGCTTCAGGACTACTGATGCGCTATTCCCATGTTCCGATCAGCGCCCGGCCGCCGCTGCGCTGGCCGGGCAACAAACGCGTTGCGCTCATCCTCACGCTCAACCTCGAGACCTGGGACCTGGTGAAGGATACCGACCGGGCCTATTACGCCGGCGGCCCTGCCATCCTGCCGGATCCGCTGCCCGGCCGGGTGCCCGACTTCCCGAACTACAGCTGGCGGGAATACGGCCAGCGGGTGGGCCTCTGGCGGCTCATCGAGCTGTTCGACGCGCTCGGGGTCCGGGCGAGCTGCACGGCCAATGCGGTCACCTTCGAACGCCGCCCGGCCATGACGGGGGCGGTCCTCGCCCGCGGCTGGGAGCTCCTTGCCCATAACTGGGAACAGGGCGAGCTTCTGACCGATCTCGCCGGGCGGCCCGCGGAGGAGCGCCTCATCATTACCCGGACGCTCGATGCCTATGCCCGGCATGTCGGCCGCCGGGCGGCGGGCTGGCTGTCGTCCTCGCTCCGGGGCACCACCGAGACCCCGGCCATCCTCGCCGAGGCGGGCTGCCTGTTCTGGTGCGATCTCATGAACGACGACCAGCCCTATCCGATCGCGACCCGCGCCGGGACCATCTGCTCGGTTCCCTATTCCAATGAGATCAACGATTTCACGATCCTCACCCGGCGCGGGCACACGACCCGGGAATTCGCCGACATCCTGATCTCGGAGCTCCGCGTGCTCTACGAGGAAGGCCGAACCCAGGCGCGGATCATGAACGTGGGGCTGCATCCGCACGTCTCCGGCCGGGCCTATCGGATCGAGGCCTTGCGCAGCTTCCTCGAATACGCACAATCCCTGCCGGAGGTCTGGTGGCCGACGCGCGAGGAGCTTGCGCGCTGGTATATGGAGAGCGAGGAGGCGGCCGCCCATCGCGCGGCGATGGCGCCGGTCGGGCTCGAGGAGGCGGCGGCATGAGCGTCGGAATGGTCAACATCTTCCAGCAGGCCGATCATCCGGTCCTGCCCAAGCCCACGCACGACGAGCGCGCGCGGCAGGAATTTGCCAAGGCGCTCAAGACGTTCGTGCAGCAGGGCCTGCTTCCGGGCCTCGGCCCCGTGTTCGAGCACCGGGCTGCCCGGGCGTTCGCACGCACGCACGGCCGCCCCCCGGCCGACCGGCACGACATCCGGCTGGCGATGACCCGCGACCCCTATTTCCAGCACTATGCGGCGACCAACCGGATCGCGCAGGAGCTTCTCTGGGAAAGCGTGCTCGACTCGATCGAGCGCGACCTGCCGGCACTCAACGCCCGGGCGGCCGCCCTCTCGGCCTCGGCGCGGGCGCCGCTCGAAATCGACCCCAGCTTCGAGACGCCCCGCTATGTCACGGCGATCGACATCCACTGCATGCCGGGGGGCTATGCCGGCGAGGTGGCACCGGGCGACGTCTCAACCGGTGCCCTCTACGACCGCGGCGTCTATCTCTATGCCATGGGCTATATGGGGCCGTTCAACGACGACATGGGCCGCTCGGTCGTCAACTGGCTGAAGCGCCACATGCCGGACCTCCGGCCCGCCCGGATCCTCGACATGGGCTGCACCGTCGGCCACTCCACCCTGCCCTACAAGGAGGGATTCCCCGAGGCGGAGGTGATCGGGATCGACGTCGCCGCCCCGCAGCTGCGTTACGCCCACGCCCGGGCGGCGGGCCTTGGCCTTGAGGTCGGATTCCTGCAGCGCAACGCCGAGGCGACCGGCTTTCCGGACAATCACTTCGACCTCGTCGTCAGCCACATCCTGCTGCACGAGACGAGCGGCAAGGCCATGCCACGGATTTTCCGCGAATGTTTCCGCATCCTGAAGCCCGGCGGGCTGATGATCCATGCCGACCTGCCGCCGTTCGACCGCATGGATCCCTTCGCCCAGTTCATCCTCGACAACGAGACCTGGTATAATAACGAGCCCTTCTGGGGAGCGATGCGCGAGCTCGACCAGATCGCGCTTGCCCGGGATGCCGGCTTTCCGGACGCCCGGTTCGATACGGCGCCGATGGCGGTCATGGAGTTCGCAGCCGGGGCGGCCGACTATGCCGATGCCGCAGCCGTCGCCGAGCGCGAGTTCACCGCCGGCGAATATGCGCCGGGCGGCGGCTGGGAAATCCTGATCGCACGGAAGCCGGCATGACCGCCTCCGGAGGACCAGCAGCGGATGCAATGCCACAACCGATCCGCGACGCGCGCGGCAAGCGGCCGGCCTTCTACGAGGCCCAGGGGCTCGACCAGGCGATGAGCATGATCCTCGTCCTCGCCTCGGAATTCGCGACTCTGCGCGAACGGGTGGACACGCTCGAGCGGGTGCTCGAACAGCACGGCATCGAGGCCGAGGCGGCGATCGAGGCCTATCAGCCGGCACCCGAGGTCTTAAAGCAGCGGGAGCTGTGGCGGCAGGCCTTCCTCAGGCGGCTCTACTATCTGGCGCGCAAGGACGCCGCCGATGCCGTGCGCGGCGACACGGAGGCCCGATTCCGGGAAACCATCGAGACGATCGCCAGGGGCTGAGGAGACGGGAGATGGCAACGGCTGCCCGGGTGGAGACAGGACCGGCGCTGGTCGAACGCATGGCCGCCATCGTGGGCGCCGGACATGTGCTGACCGCCGAGGAGGACCGGTGGTTCTACGCAACCGACGTCCTGCGCGCCGTCGAGATACCGGCGGCGGTCGTCCGGCCCGGCTCGGTCGAGGAGCTCCGGGCGGTCGTCGCGGCCGCCCGGGCGCTGCGGGCGCCGGTGGTGGTGCGCGGCGGCGGTGCCTCCTACACTGACGGCTACACCCACCTGCGGCCGGGCGGAATCACCATCGACCCTTCCAGGATGAAGGCGATCGAGGTCGACACAGCACGGGCGGTCGTGACGGTCGAGGCCGGGGTGACCTGGGCCGAGCTTCGCGACGCGCTGCTCCCGCATGGGCTCCGCACGCCCTTCTTCGGGCCCTTCTCCGGCCTTGCGGCAACCGTCGCCGGTTCGATGAGCCAGCACGCCATCTCCCACGGCACCGGGATCTGGGGCGTCTCGGCCGAGTCGCTGGTCGGCTTCGACATCGTGACCGGCACGGGCGAGCTTCTTTCGACCGGCACCCCGTTCTTCCGCTTCTATGGCCCGGATCTCGCCGGCCTCTTCTGCGGGGACTGCGGCGCGCTCGGCGTCAAGGCGCGCGTGCGCCTGAAACTCATCCGCCGGCGGGCGCATTTCGAGGCACTGTCCTTCGCCTTCCAGGATTTCGCGGCCATGCATGCGGCCATGGCCGCAGTCGCCATCGAGGCGCTCGATGACGAGAATTTCGGCCTCGACTCCACCCTCCAGCAGGGCCAGATCGGACGCCAGAAGGGGGTCGCCGCCAAGGCCGAGATCGCCGGCGAGGTGCTGAGGGGCCAGGGCTCGCTGGGAGCTGGCGTGAAGGCGCTTGCCCGCATGGCGATCGCGGGGGACCGGGCGCTCCGGCGCGCGACCTTCGCCGTTCATTATCTCGCCGAAGGGGTCTCGGCGGCCGAGGCGCGGGATCGGGCGGCCCGGATCCGCGCCATCGCCGGAGCCGAGGGGGCGGAGGAAATCGCCAACACGGTGCCAACGGTCGTCCGCTCCATGCCGTTCGCGCCGCTCACCAACACGCTGGGACCCAACGGCGAGCGCTGGGTGCCCTTCCACGCGCTCCTGCCGCACGACCGCGCACCCGCCTTCCACGAGGCGCTGGAGGCCTATTTCGCGGAGAACCGGGCAGTCATGGAGGAGCACCGGATCGTCCCGGGCCGGATGTTCATGGCCGTCGGCCCCAACGCCTTCGTCTATGAGCCCACCTTCTACTGGCCCGATGCGCGCTCGATCTACCACGAGCGGGTGGTGCCGGCCGAGCATCTGGCAGCCGTTTCCCGCTTCGAGCCGAACCCGGCCGCCCGCGCCGAGGTGATGCGGATGAAGGGCGAGATCATCGACCTCATGGCCGCCCACGGCGCGGCCCATTTCCAGGTCGGCCGCGTCTATCCTTGGCTTGCCTCGCGCGACCAGCCGAGCGCCGGGCTGGTGCGGGCGATCAAGGCGGCCCTCGACCCGGACGGGATCCTGAACCCCGGCGCGCTCGGCCTCTAGGGTTGCTCCCTCCGAGGTTCGAGCGCCGGCCCCGACATGCCGGCCGGTGGCGGCTGCCGGCGATCGCCGGCGGGCGAAGCCCCTGCGGCAGCCCATTCGGCCGGATGCGCGGCAGCGGACGGCGCGGGAGGCGTCTTGGCCGAAGGGCCAAGGGGGGGCGTGCGGCCGGCCGAGGGTCGAGTGGTCTCCGGCACCATCCGGGTCTGGCAAGCGGAAGCGCCGGCAAGGCGGTCCGGGACTAGGGATCCCGCCACGGCCGCAGGCGCCCGGCGCCGGCCGTGCCGGCCGCCGCGCACAGGCCCGGGCCCGGGCGCACGGGCTCGACGGGGGTTCGACCGCCTCAGCGCACCCTTCCCCGCACGGGCAGGTTCGACACGACAATCCCGACCCGCCCCCGAAAGCGCCCGTCGCCCGCTCCCCCCGATCGGACGCGCAGACTGATAGGACCCGGTCGGCCGGGGCGCCCGAGGCAGCCTCGGAGGGACACGCCGCTGCGGGACGGCCGACGGATCGCCCCCCGGCGATCAGCGCCCTGCCGCCTGCGCCTTCCCGCGCCGGGTGTGAGGCCAGCGAGACCGGGTCCCCCCCCCGGACGGGCACCGGCTCCCCAGCGGCAGGCGGCAGACGGCAGCGCCTTGGGGACGGCACCCGCACCGCGCCGGCTCAGGCGCGCCCTCAGGCGCAGAAGGCCCGGATCGGGGCCGCGAACTCGGCCACGCGCGCTGGGTCGTGCACCGGGTGGCGACCGGGCCAGAGGTGGACCGCGGCATCCGGGCGAATCCGCCGCGACGTCCCGAGACTTGCCGCCTGGCTGTCCTCCGCGGCGCCGAGGAGCAGGAGGGGCGCCGCAACCGCAGACAGCGCCGGCGCGGGATCGTAGCTGAGAGAGACGGGGGCGGAGGAGACGAAGCCCGTCTCCAGATAGTCGATCATGGCCCGGAAGGGGTCGCCGCCGCCGAACTCGCACAGCATGGCCTCGACCCGGGCCGTCGCCTCGGCAAGCGTCTGCGGGCGAGGCGCGGCCCCGATGGCGGCAAAGGCGGCGCGGAGCGCAGGCGTCGGGAAGGGAAGCCCGTCGAGCATCAGGCGGAGGACACGGCGCGGATGCCGGACCGCCAGTTCGAGGGCGACGGCCGCCCCCACATGCGCGCCGTAGACGGCAACGCCGGCAAGGCCCAGCGAGTCGAGGAGATCCGCGACGCTGTCCGCCCAGTCCGCCATCTGCCAGGGGTCGCCGCGCGGGTCGGACCGGCCGTAGCCCGGAAGATCGGGCAGGAGCAGCCGGAAGCCCCCGAATGCCGCTGCGGCGGGCAGGAACATGGCGCCCGAAAGCGGGGTCATGTGCAGGAGCATGAGGCAGGGACCGCCCCCGCCCGAATCGCGGCAGTGCAGCTGGCCGTGGCGCGTGTCGTGATAGGCCCTGCGCACTCTCAGACCGTGGGGGAAAGGCCGCGGCCCGCCGAGGCGCTGGCCCCGGGTTTCCGCCCCGCGGACAGCGGCGGACTCCCTCCGGCTCGGCGGGTGGCGCGACGGGGCGGGCCGGCGGAAACCAACGGGCGCGGGCCGAATTTCCGCGCGGCGGACAATTGCGAAGGCCGGCGATGTGCCGACCGGCCAGGTCGGCATGCAGCCGGCATGACCGCCGCGTTTGCCCCCCTCAACCTGGCCTTCCTCGCCTTTGCCGCCGCCGTCCTCCTCTGGGCGCGGCAGCGCACGCGGCCCGGCCCGCCCTTCCCCGGCCCCCGGCCCGTCGGCCCGGCCTTCAAGGCCTGGCTCGTCGTGATCTGGCTCGTTGGGCTCATCCTTCCGCTCGCGGCGCTTGTGGTCGACGGCGTCTTGGGCGGGTCGGCCGCCGTCCGCGCCGCGCTCGGCTGGTATCTCGCCCTGTTCGCGGCCCAGGTCGGCGCGGAGATCTTCGTCTGGAAGCGCTGGCGCTCGCCCGTCTGGGTGATCGTGCCGTGCCTCTTCCTTCCCTGGCGGCTCTTCCAGGTCGTCATGGGCCTTGTCTCGGTCGAGACGCCGCCCCTGTCGGAGGCGGCCCTGTGGGCGCTCCTCGGCCTCTGGCTCGTCAACATCGGCGTCCACTATTCCAACATTCCCAACAGCCTGCGGTGGGACTATCACCCCCGTGACGCGACCTTTCCGGCCCTTCCCGGCCCGAACCCCTTCCGGAGGGGCGGCTGATGCCGGTTCAGCCCCGCCACATCGCCCAGTATCGCTCGGAAGGCTGCACGCGGGTGGAGGGCGCCTTCTCCGCGGCCTGGGTCGAGCGTCTGCAGGCGGCCGTCGCACGCCTCCGCGCGGTGTTCGAGGCCGGCGGCGTCCCGGCACCGGTCGGCTCCATCGGGCCACGCAACCCGCCGTCGTGCCACCGCACGGGGACCGGCGGTCTCCAGCTGCGCAACTGCATGGCCGCCGACCAGGCCTTTCTCGACTGGCTTTGCGAGAGCCCGGCGGCCGAACTGGTCGGGGAGTTGACCGGGGCGGAGCATGTGCGCTTCTGGATGGATGCGACATTCATCAAGGAAGGCGCGGATGCCGAGACGGCCACGCCCTGGCACAACGATGTCTGCACCTTCCCCTTCACGGGCGAGCAGCAACCGAGCCTCTGGGTCGCGCTGACCGACGTCGATGAGGACAATGCCCCACTGCTGACCCTGGCCGGATCGAACCGCGACGCCTGGCGCTACCACTCGCCGCTGTCGCGCCAGGACGTGACCCTCCCCGGCTACCGCCCGTGGAGCGAGCTGCTGGCGCGCGTCGCCGCGCCCGATGCGGACATCCGGGTCTGGCCGGCGCGCGCCGGGGACGCGCTTCTCATCCATCCGCGGACGATCCATGCAAGCCGGCCCCAGGCGCCGGGCCGGCGCGGGGCGCGCATCGCCTTCACGACGCGCTGGCTCGGATCCGACGTCCGCTGGGCGCCCGATGCCCTCTCGGTCACGGTTCGCGGGCTGTCGGACCACCCGGCCATGGTCCAAGGCGCCCCGCCGCCGGACTCGCTCTTCCCCATCCTCTGGCGACGGCCCGGCCCGGGGCCGGCGGGCGCCGCCCGCCCGGGGGCGCCCTGACCCGGCGCGCGGCCGGGCGGGGCAGCAGGCGGCCGACCGGCGCGCGGCCCGACGCGCGGGGCTCAGGCGGCGGGCTCGCCCGCGGCGCCGGCGGCCCCGCGGAACCAGGCGGGCAGCTCGGGATCCGGTGCGCGGGGGACCGGCTGTCCCGGCGGGACGGGGGCCGGCCGCTGCTGGCGCGCATACCATTCGAGGCTCGACAGGCTCGGCTCCTCCCATCGGTCGGGGGCCTCGAGGAATTTCGGCTGGTGCTTCGCCACCCAGTCGACCGTCCGGCGGTCGATCTGGTCGAGCGAGTCGGTTGCCCCCATGAAGGTGTGATACTGGCAATGGCCGGGGGTGGGGCCCATCAGCATCCAGGGAAGCCAGGGCGTCGTGCGCGACCAGGTGCCGTGGTAGGTCACGCTCGTCCGCCGCCGGTCCTGCATCTCGGGCCATTCGATCTGGTAGAGGAAGACTTCGGTCACCTGCGCGAAGGGGTGCGCGCTTTCCCGCGGCCATTTCGAGGGCTGAAGGGCCGAGGGGTAGAAGAGGTTGATGTGGCTGAAGAGGTGCAGCCGGTTTCCGTGCCGCGTCCAGTCGAGAAGGAGCGGCTGCGGCGGCGGCACATTGCGATTGAGGCCGCCATAAGACGGCGGCGGGGGCCGGAAGTCGGTGATGGTGTGGTTGAACGGGTCGTTCATGATGTGGACGACCCGCACCGTCTCGTCGAGATAGGGATTATGCCATTCCTCAAGGACTTCGCCGGTCTTCAGGTCGGTATAGAGGCCGATCTCGCGCAGGACTTTCCGATATCCGGGGCCGTTCTCGTAGGGAAGAAGCCGCGCGGCGGAGAGCATGGTGAAGCCGACGAGGTCGCGCACCGCCTCGCCGGGGCGGACGCCTTGGACGATGCCGCGCGCCCAGCCGTACTTGGTGCTCTTCATGTCGGTGTTGCCGAGCAGCCGCGCCCAGGCCTCGCGGTTTCCCGCCGGCGTCGTCAGATCCAGAAAGGGCCCGCGCAGCGCCTCGGCGGAGCGGTCCGGACGGCCGATCGCGTGCGCGGGGCGCGCCTGCATGAGCCCGGCGCCTGCGGCCAGCACCGCTGAGGCCATCAGCAGTTCCCTGCGCTCGATCACGGACCGTCTCCTCCTGCGCTCTGCCACGCCCCCCGGCGGTGCCGGGCCCGGCCACCATGGCCCGCGGCCCGGTTGCAACGGACGGCGTCGGTTCTAATCTCTCCGCATGTCGGAGACTGCGCCGGACCGGGCGGCGGGGCCCGGCAACCGCGAGGCGGCGGAGCGGGACGGGACGGTTCGCGCCCTGTCGCGGGGGCTTGCCGTGCTGCAGGTGATCAACCGCGGCGGCTCGGTCACCATGATGCAGATCAGCCGCGGCGCAGGCATCCCCTACCCCACGGCCGTTCGGATCGTGGACACGCTGATCGCCGAGGGCATGGTCGAGCGCGAGCCGGCCCGCAAGCGCTACCGACCGACGGCGCTCGTGCGCTCGCTGGCCTCGGGCTATCGCGAGGCCGACGACCTCGTGGCTGCGGCGCGGCCGGTGATCGTGGCCCTCACCCGCCAGCTGCTGTGGCCGGTCTCGGTTGCAACCCGCGTCGGCGGGATGATGATGGTCCAGGACTCGACCCATCAGCTCACCTCGTTGACGCTGCACAACTACGCGCCCGGCTTCACCCTGCCGCTTGCCGAATGCGCAAGCGGCAAGGTCTGGCTCGCCCATGTCGGGCCCGAGGAGCTGGCGACCATCCGGGCCGGGCTCGGCCAATTGCCGGGGCCGGCCGAGCGCATGGCCCGGCTCCTCCTCGCCAACGACCAGCTGCTCAAGAGCATCCGCGCCGCCGGCTATGCGGTGCACGCGCGCAACGCCTATACGGCCACGCCGGGCAAGACGTCCTCGATTGCGGTCCCCGTCTTCCGCGGCGAGCGGATCGCCGGCGCACTCAGCCTGATCTTCTTCGCAGCGGCCATGCCGATGCGCGAGGCCGAGGCCCGCTATGCCGGGCCGCTCAAGGACGCGGCCGCCCGGATCTCCGACCGGCTGCGGGCCCGGACACAGGCGCCGCCCCCTGCCCCCGTCTATCCGTCCGGCGGATAATCCGGCCTCCGATCATGGGCACCTCCCCTGCTGCGCCGCAGCGTCCGCGCAACAGAACAAGAGTGCGGGCACCAACCGTCAAGCAGAGGGGACACGCATGCGGATTTCCGGCACGCCCCGGGCGGCGCACCGCCCCCGGACGCCCGGCCTTCTCCTGGGCGCCACCATCCTCGGAACAGCCCTGGCCTCGGGCCTGACCTCGGCGGCGGAGGCGCAGGCGCCGGTGCAAGTGCCGGCCGCCGATGCCGACGGGGCGAGCTCCGACATCATCGTGACGGCGCGCCGGACCGAGGAACGGCTGCAGGACGTGCCGCTGTCAGTCAGCGTGCTCGATGGCGCCACTGTCCGGGCGCAGGGCGCCACCTCGTTTCGCGACATCGCCGCACTGGCGCCGGGGTTCAACTACGAGACGCTGCAGCCGCTCGTGCCCCAGGCCTCGATTCGCGGCCAGACCAACCTGCGGACCGACTCCCCGGTCCAGAACGTCTCGTTCTTCCTCGACGGGGTCTATCTCCAGCGCGCCTATCTCGTCGACCAGAAGCTCATCGAGCTCGAACGGCTCGAGGTCATCCGGGGGCCGCAGTCGGCGCTCTATGGGCGGAACGCCTTTGCCGGGGCGGTCAACATGGTCTCGCGCGCGCCGCTGCTCGACCGCTGGGCTGCCCGGCTGACGGGCACCATCGGCACGGACGAGCGCTACGAGGGCCGCGGCTGGCTCTCGATCCCCGTGGTGCCGGACCGCATCGGCCTGTTCGTGGCTGGCGCCTATGCAACCTTCGACGGCACCTGGGAGAACAGCCACCCCCTGGCCAATGCCCCCGGCGCCCACACCCGGGGCAAGATCGGCGGATACGAGAACTGGATGGTCCAGGCGCGGCTGATTGCCCGGATCACCGCGACGCTCACCCTCGACGGCCTCTACGTCCGCACCGAGCGGGACGAGGAAACGGTGCCCTCCTACACCGTCTCCTCGGCCTCGCTCATCTATCCGTTCAACACGCTGAACGCCAGCCCGCGCCCGGACCTCGCCCCGCCCTTCGCGGTCTCCAACCGGCTCTGGGTCGGCCCATTTCCGACGACGCCGGTGACCGCGCCCCAGGACACGCTGCGCCCGCCCGGCATCGTCATCGATCCGCGCGCCTATGGCGTGCGCGGGCCGACGGACGTCGTGGCGGCCCGGCTCAGCTGGGAGCCCGGCGGCCCGGTGACGGCGAGCTACCAGTTCGCCCTTCTCGAGGCCGCGGTGCGCGGCCGCGGTTCCCCCAGCCCCAATCCGCTGCGGCCGGTCATCCTGCCCTTCCCGCCGTTCACCAATTTCGGAACCGTGTTCGACGAAAGCGGAACCGACAGCAGCTACCGCGGCTTCAACAACGAGATCCGGTTCGACTTCACGGGCACCGACCGCTGGAAGGGGTTCGTCGGCTTCTCCTGGTCGAAGACGAAAGACATCGCCTCCAACGCCACATCCTCTGCCCCGGCCAATTCGCTCACCGAGCCCAACGAGGCCGCCTACCTCTTCCCGATCGGGCCGGGCCTGCCCTTCCCGACCGGGTTCTTCCAGCGGACCGGCTATCTCGAGCGGCGGGAGGACATCTGGTCCGCCTACGGCTTCCTTGAGATCCGGCTGGTCCCGACGGTCCTCCTGACGCTCGAGGGGCGCTTTACCATCGAGGACCAGCTGGCGACCGACTTTTTGACCCGCGAGCCGACCAACCCCGCCCTCCAGGCCTTCCGCCCCCCGAAGTTCCAGCAGAGCTCCAACTATTTCACCCCGCGGGTGACCGCGAGCTGGCAGCTGGCGCCCGACCATCTGCTCTACGCCTCGGCCGCGCGCGGCGTGAAGTCGGGCAACCTCAACGGCAACGTGCCCTTCGTGCCGCAGCGCTCCTACGCCAGCGAGACGAACTGGACCTACGAGATCGGAAGCAAGAACCGCTGGGGAGGGCTCACCCTCAATCTCGCTGCCTTCCATACCGACTGGAAGAACCTGCAGGTGACAGTGGTACGCCTGAACGCCGACGGCAGCGTGCCGCCGCTCTTCCAGATCGTGCCCTCGACCGTCGGCAACGTCGGCGGCGTGCATGTCTGGGGCGCGGAAGGCGAGCTCAGCTGGCAGGTCACGCCGGAATTCCAGCTGTTCGCGGGCGGGGCCTGGAACCGCTCGCGCTACCGGGACGGCTCGGTCAGCCAGCGGTTCGGCGCCTCGGGCAACTGCGACGGCATCGTCTGCGCGCCGGTGCCGGGCGTTCCGACCGCGGTCCTGCCGCTCGGCGGCAACCGGCTGGAGCGGGTGCCGGAGTTCGACGGCGTCGCCGGGGCGAGCTTTGCGACCTCGTTTTCGAACGGCTGGAGCTTGCGCGCCCGCGCCGAGGTGACCCACAAGGGCAAGCAGTATATGGACGAGGCCAACCTGTCCTTCGTGCGCAGCCGCACGCTCGTCAACGGCGCGCTCGGCGTGACCGCGGGGCCGCTCGACCTCTCGCTCTGGACGCGCAACCTGTTCGACGAGCGCTATGTCTCGACCTCGCTCGTCCTCATCGGCACGAACGGCGCCCGCTCGGCCTCCTATGTCCCGACCTTCGGCGAGCGGCGGACGGTCGGGCTGACGGCAAGCGTGGGATTCTGAAGGATGGCGGACCGTGCGACCCTCAAGGCCGAGCTCGAGGCCCTCGGTGCTGCCACCGAGGCCGGGTTTGCCGAAGGCGGCAAGCGGGTCGAGCGCCTGGCCGAGCTTGCCGCTGCACTCGAGGCGCTGAACCCCACGCCCGCGCCCGCGCGGGAAGCCGACCTGCTGCGCGGGCGCTGGCGGCTCGTCTGGTCATCCTTCGGTCTCAAGCGCGAGGCGACCCTTGCGCGGCTGAGCTTCAACCTCCTGCCCGAGGAGCCGGTCCGGGTCGAGGCGCTGTTCCAGGAGGTCGACCCTGAAAGCGGTCTCTACGACAACGTGGTGGACTACCGGCGGCCGGACGGCACCGCGGGCCGGGCGGTCACCCTGGGCCGGTTCGCGCCCGCCTCCGACCGGCGCATGGACGTGGTGTTCACGCACGCCCAGGCAAGCGGCCATCCGCGCGCGGCCATCGCCAACGACCGCATCCCGCCGCTCTGGTCGGATGTCGTCTATCTCGACGAGGACTTCCGCCTCAACCGCGGAAGCTACGGCAGCCTCTACGTGCTGGCGCTTGCCGAGCGCGCGCCCGCCGTCTGGTCGCGCAACGCGTGAAGCTCGACCGCCGCGCGGCCCTGCTCGGCGCGCTGGCGCTCGCCGCCCCGGCCAGGGCGCGCGGCCGCGCCCCTTGGGCGCTGGCCGCGCCGCCCCCGGGCCCGCGGGCGGAGGATCTTTCGGTCGAGGGCGTCGCGATCCGCCTCTGGCACCCGGGCGCGCTCGCCCCGGAGGCGCGCGCCATCCTCTTCTCGCACGGGGCGAACGCCGAGGCGCGGAGATACGACGCGCTGCTGTCGGGCTGGGCGGCCGGCGGCCATCTGGTCGCTGCTGTTTCCCACCGCGAGCCGCCGCAGGTGGGCGCCGCCGCCGACCTGGCCGCGGCGCAGGCCGGCTGGCGGCAGCGCGTGTCCGACATGCGCGCGGCCGCGCGCCTCCTGGCCGCGCGGGTGCCGGAGGCCCGGCTGATCGCGGCCGGCCACAGCTACGGCGCCCTCGTCGCCCAGGTCCTCGGCGGGGCGCGGGTGGCGTGGCCGGGCGATGGCGGGCCGCTTCCCCTGCCCGGGGTCGCGCGGATCCTCGCCTTCTCCCCGCCGGGCCCGCTTCCCGGGTTCATCGAACCTGCCGGCTGGGCGGAAATCGCGGTGCCGATGTTCGTCCAGACCGGGACGGCGGACGTCGTCCCGCCGGTTGCCCCGCGGTGGGAAGCGCATCTTGCCAGCTTCGAGGCCGCACGCGTCTCCCCGCGCTGGCTCTGGGTGGGCGCGGGCGTGGACCATTATTTCGGCAACCGCATCGGGCGGCCGGAGCGGCCGCCCGATGCAGACCAGGCCCGGCTGTTCGACGCGGCGCTGACGGCAAGCCTCGCCTTCCTCGAGGAGAAAAACCCGCCCGCCCAGCCACCGGGCGCGACCCTCACCGTGCGCTAGGGGCCACCCGCACGGGGCGGTCGGCCGCGCCGCCAGGCGCGGCGGGGCGGCAGACGGCGGGCCGGGAAGAGAGGTCAGACCGGCACCGTCACCGGGTCATAGTCGAACAGGCCGAGCTCCTCCTCGTTGCGAAGCGGCCCGTGGCCAAGCGAGGCCGGATCCCGGCCCTGGAAGCGCAGCCCGAGGAGGCGGGACTGCAGCTGGACCATCGCCGTGCGCGCGCGCCGGGCGGCCTCGTAGCGGGCTAGCGCCTCGTGCGGGGCATGGCGGGCAAGCGCCCGGGCGAGCACCATGCCGTCCTCGATTGCGGTTGCGGCCCCCTGGCCAAGGAAGGGCAGCATCGCATGCGCCGCATCACCGAGCAGCGTGACCCGCCCGGCCCGCCACGAGGACAGGGGCTCCCGCGCGAACAGCGCCCATTTGAAGAGCGACCCCTCGGGCGTGGCCTCGACCAGCTGGACGACGCCCGGGCAAGCGGCCGGCAGATGGGCAAGAAGCTCCGACGGTCTGGACCGGATGGACCAGCTTTCCTCCTCCCAGCCTGCGCGCTCGACGAAGACGGCATAGTTGACGAGCCGCCCGCCGCGCAGCGGATAGCGCAGCACCAGCCGGCCAGGGCCGACATGGATCCCCGGCGGCTCGGACCGCGCCGGCTCCGGCAGCGCCTCAGCCGGAACCAGGCCGCGCCAGGCGACCTGGCCGGTGAAGACCGGCGGCGCCGTCTGGAACAGGCAGTCCCTGACCACCGAACGGACCCCGTCGGCGCCGACCACCACGTCGGCCGCCTCCACGGCGCCGTTTTCAAAGCGCATCTCGCCCCCCGGCGAGACGGCGACGAGCCGGTGCCCGAGGCGGAGGCTCCCCGGCGCCTCTTGGGCGAGCGCCCCGGCGAGGAGGGCATGGAGGTCCGCGCGGTGGAGATGGCGATAGGGCGCGCCGTGACGGTCCTCCAGCGCCTCGTCCCGGGCCAGGGTGCGGAGGGTGCGGCCCGTCTTGAGGTCGCGGACGTGCTGGGTGCCCGGCAGCACGCCAAGCGCGCGCACGGCTTCCCCGAGGCCCAGATGGTCGAGCACGCGGCCGGCGTTTGGGCTGATGGTGATGCCGGCGCCAACCTCCGCGAGGGCCGGGGCCTGTTCGAAGACGAGAACCGGGATCCCGGCCCGGGCAAGCGCCAGCGCTGCCGTCAGCCCGCCAAGCCCCGCCCCGATCACGGCAACCCGCATGGCACTCAGGCGCGGGCGGAGGCCGGGGCTTGGCTCGGGTAGCGTCCGAGCGCCAGCAGCAGCAGCGGGGCAAGCGCGAAGATGGCCGCCGAGGACAGGAGCATGGGGGCATAGCTTCCCGCCGCGTCGTACGCCCTGCCGAACACCGGCGGGCCGAGGCCGCCGCCGACCAGCATCGCCATCATCAGCTGGGAATAGATGAGGCCGTAGTGCGCCATGCCGAAATAGCGGCTGACCATGTAGGCCACGATGTCGAACTCGGCCCCGGCGGCAAGGCCGACGAGGACGACTGAGACGGCAATCAGGGCAGGATCCGTCGCCTCGCCGGTGCCGAGCGCAAGGCAGGAGAGAGCAGGCAGCACGAGGAAGGCGGCCGCCACCGCCGGGGCCCAGAAGCGGTCGAGGAGGATGCCGGCGATCACCCGGCCGAGGATGACGGCCGCACCCGCAAGGCTTGCGAACAGGGCTGCCTCTGCGGCTGCAAAGCCCCGGTCCATGAGGAGTGGCACGATGGTCGGAATGATGCCCGAGACGGCGAAGGTCACGAGGAAGAAGACGAGCACCATCAGCCAGAAGCGGCGCGAGGCGAAGGCCTCGCGCCGGCCGAGCCCCGCCGGCGCCAGCGCGACCGGGGACGGGGCCCGGGCAGGCTCGCGGAAGAGGAGCGCCACAACGGGGAGGGCGACGAGGAGGACGCCCGCGGCAAGCGCCAGATAGCCCGCCCGCCAGCCGTAGCCGGCCACGACGGAGGTGACGAGCGGCGGGGCGAGGACGGCGGTCAGGCCCGTGCCCGCCAGCGTCAGGCCGAGCGCCGTGCCCCGGGCGGCGTCGAACCAGCCAGCGACGCCCCGCGTCCAGCTGATCGGCGAGGTGCCCGCACCGAGGAGCGCCACCAGAAACCAGGCCGCATACCATTGCGGCAGAGACTGGACGAGGGAGACGGCCAGAAGCCCGAGCCCGAGCCCGACCTGGGACAGAAGGGCAACGCGCCGGGCGCCCCAGCGGTCGGTGAGAAGGCCATAGGCCCAGGCGACCGCCAGCATGCCGACCATCTGGACCGTGAAGCCGAGCTGGATGGCCGCGCGCGACCAGCCGAACCCCTCGGACAGCGGGCGGATGAAGACCCCGAGCGTGTAGAAGGGAAGCGCCGAGATCCCGAACATGGCGCCGATGAGCCCGGCCAAGATGATCCGCCAGCCGACTTTCAGTTCGCGCCTGCCCGCCAGATCGAGCATGGCACGACATGGCGGGCCTCGCGCACGCAGGCGCGGGACGCCCGCCGAATCCTCCGCACGGCGGAGAAACGCCGCGGGCGCTTGCGTCCCGGCCGGTCGGCGCCCGAAGCTGCTCGCGTGCGGGATGCCGAGAATTTCGTCGAGGTGGTGGTGGCAGGCGGCGGCGCGTCGGGCCTGACCGCCGCCCTCGCCGCAGCGGATGCCGGCGTTCCCGTCCTGCTCCTTGAACGCGAGCCGCAGCTTGCCGGCACCACCGCCATGTCGACCGGGCTCATCCCGGCTGCGGGCACGCCCGAGCAGGAGGCGGCCGGGATCCGGGACAGTCCCGCCCGGCTGTTTGCGGACATCATGGCAAAGCACGGCGGCCGGGCGGATGCGGCCGTGGTGCAGCGTCTGGCAGAGGAGTCCGCGCCGGCGGTCGCCTGGCTCCAGGGGCATGGGGTGCCGCTCTCGCTGGTGACCGGGTTCACCTATCCCGGCCACAGCGCGATGCGCATGATGGGAACGCCCCGGCGCACCGGCGCCGAGCTTGTGGCCGCGCTCGAGGAGGCCGTGCGGCGGGCCGGGGTTCTTGTCCTCACCCGCGCGCGGCTCGCCGATCTTGCTGTCGAGGCGGACGGCCGCGTGGCGGAGGTAACGGTCGAACGGCCGGACGGCGCGAAAAGCCGAATCGGTTGCCGGGCGCTGGTGCTCGCCTGCGGGGGCTTTGCCGGCGCGCCCGGTCTCGTCGCGCGCTTCCTTCCCGAAATGGCGGGCGCCACCTTCCACGGCCACCCCGGATGCCGCGGGGACTGGCTCGACTGGGCGCTCAGGCTCGGCGCGGAGCTCGCCGACATGGACAGCTACCAGGGTCACGGCGGTCTTGCCGTCGGCCATGCGGTGCCCATCCTGTGGCCGAGCATGACCGAGGGCGGCGTGCAGGTGAACCGGCTGGGCGTTCGCTTCCACGACGAATCCCGCGGCTATTCGGAGGCAGCAGCGGCCGTGAACGCCCAGGCGGGCGGATTTGCCTGGAGCATCTGGGACGCCCGCATCCAGGAGGTGCTTGCCCAGTTCGACGATACCCGCGATGCGCTCGCAGCAGGCGCCATCCTCTCAGCCGACAGCGTGTCCGCGCTTGCGTCGGCGACCGGCCTTCCCCTTCGGCCGCCGGTTCCTGCCGCGCCCGCCGCTTGGCCCGCCCTATCATGCCGCACGCGTGACGGGCGCCCTGTTCCACACCCAGGGCGGACTGGCCGTGGACCCCGACGGCCGGGTCCGGCGGCGCGGCGGCGGCACGTTCCCCAATCTGTTCGCGGCCGGCGGGACGGCGCGCGGCCTGTCCGGGCCTGGCGCAGCCGGCTATATCGCGGGCAACGGCCTGCTTTCGGCGACGGGCCTCGGGCGGCTGGCGGGCCGGGCCGCAGCCGCCCTGGCGCGCGAACGGAAAGAGGAGGTGCCGGCGTGAAGCGGATTGCCGAACAGGAGGCCCATGCCGCGCTGGCCATGGGCGACCATGACGACCGGGCGCGGGCCGACTTCGCCTTCACGCTGCGCAACCATGTGACCTCGCACTGGATGCCGGCCACGCGCATCGTCTTCGACCGGCGCGCAGCGGACGCCTTCGCCGCGCGGACCGGGCGGCACCCGCAGTCGCCGCGCGAGATCCGGGAGGCGATGGACGCGGACCCCTGGTACCGCTTCTACCTCTCCGCCCGCCGGGCCTCGCAGGAGACAATCTGGGCGGCGGCCATCCCGCCTGCGGAGCGGCTCGGCCGGCAGCCGATGCCCGAGGCGCCGCGCGGGTCGCTCCGGCTCGATCCGTCGGTCCAGGCGCCGGCCTATGTCGGGGCCGTTGACATCCACTGCATGCCGGGCGGCTATCTCGCCGACCGGGGCGAGGGCGACACGGCAGCGGGCGCCCTCTACGACCGCGGCGTCTATCTCTACATGTCCGGTCTCCTGGGCGGGCGCAACGACGCCGTGGGCGTGCTCGCAGCCCGGTTCCTGAGGAACCGGCTGCCCGACTTCCAGCCGGGGCGGATCCTCGACATGGGTTGCGGGGTGGGCCACGCCACTCTTCCCTGGAAAGAGGCCTATCCGGAGGCCGAGGTGACCGGGATCGACGTCGGCCCGGCGCTCCTCCGCCATGCGCACCTGCGCGCCGAGGCGCTCGGCGTGGCCGTTCATTTCCTGTCCGCCAACGCCGAGGAGACCGGCTTTCCGGACGGGTCCTTCGACCTCGTGACATCCGCAATCCTGCTGCACGAGACCTCGCTCCGCGGCCTGCCGGCGATCCTCGCCGAAAGCCGCCGGCTGCTGCGACGGGGCGGCGTGATGCTGCACGTCGACCAGCCGCGCTTCGAGGCCGACGACCCCTGGGCGACCTTCCTCCAGGAGAACGAGACCCATTACAACAACGAGCCCTTCTGGCGATGTTACCGCAACCTCGACCTTGGGGCGGCGGTCCGCGCGGCCGGGTTCTCGAACGTGGCGCTCGAAACACTTGCCGCCGAGGTGGTGCAGCAGAGCCAGAACAACGCCCCCGATGACCCAAGGGCCAAGGCGCGCGGGTTCCTGGCACTGCTGGCGGTCCGGGATGACTGAGACCGAGCTCCCGCCCCTGCCGCGGCGGGCCCGGGGCGGCCGGCCGCGGTTTCACGACGAGCCGGCCATCGACCGGCTGATTGCGATTGCGGTCGCCCTCGCCTCGGAGGTCTCCGTCCTTGCCGATCGCCTGGCCACCCTTGAACAGCTGAGCGGGATCGGCCACGCCGCCGTCGACGCGCATGTGCCGGACCTTGCCGAACGGACCTGGCGCGAGGCGCGGCGCGAGGCGCTGATCGCCCGGGTGTTCGCAGCCCTCGACGACGAGATCGAGGGCTTGCGGTCCGGTGCCGATGCGGCCGGATATCGGGAGACGGTGGCAGCGATCGAACGCGGCGACCTCTAGGGCCCGGCCGGTGCGATCGGCCGCGGGGACCGCGACGAGGCCGGGCCGATCGGCCGCGGGGACAGCGACAAGGCCGGGCCGGCCGGCGCGGGGCCGGATGCCGGCAGCCGTGCGGGCCCCGGTCAGCGGCGCGCGCCGGGCGGGCCTGCGGATCGTGCGTCGCCCGGGTCCCGCCCCGGCCGCCGGGTTGGGCCCGCTGCGCTCCCTCCGCCGGCATGGCCTTGGCCCTTTGCTCGCGGCGCTGGCTGCGCCCCCATAACCCGCCGGCGGAAGCCCGCGGCCCGCGCCCTTTCCGCCCGCGTGTCAGGCCGGGCCGCCTGAGGCTCCGGAGGCGGGCCGGGCGCCGCGCTGCGTGCCCCGCGGGGCCGTCTCGCGCTTCAGGATGTTGACGACTGCTGCCTGCACGCGCGGGTCCGGGATCGGCCCGGAGGAGATGACCATGCTCGTCCCCGGCAGCCAGCGCTGCGGATCGGCGATATAGGCGGCGAGCGTCTCCTCGGTCCAGACAAGACCCTTCTCCCGCGCCCGGCGCATCGCGTTGCTGTAGGCAAAGCCCGGCACGGTGCCGGCCCGCTGACCGAGGATGTTGTAGAGGTTGGGCCCCACCTTGTGCTGGTCTCCGCCCGGCTGGAGGTTGTGACAGAAGCGGCACCATTTGAACGTCTCGGCCTCGACCGCCCGCTCGAACGCGTCCGGCGGCGCGACGGACAGGGAGACGAGCGCGGGCTTCGCATGCCAGGTAATCCCGTCGACGGCCGGCACATCCGCGCGCGGAGAGAAGGGCGTCACGCGGAACATGGCGTAGGGGCCGGAGGCCCCAAGGAGGAGCAGCATGACCGCCGCCGCGCCGGCAAGCGCCCGCGCTGCGCGCGACGCATCCGCCCGGACGGCGGGGCGCGGCCTGGCGCGGCGGCGCAGCCGGGCAAGCACTGCCCATCCGGCAACGAGGCCGAGAAACAGCGCGACGGCAACCGGACCCGGCTCCGGCGAGCGGAAGGTGGCGAAGGCATAGACGGTCGAGGCGAAGCCAGCGAGCGCGAAGGCGCCGTGGCCGGGCGGAAAGGCCGCAAGAAGCCCATGGCCGAACCGCATTGAGGTGAGCGCTGCGGTCGCCAGGGTGGCGAGGTTCAGCACCACCAGCATGAACCCGAGGCCCGAGTGGAAATAGCCCGTCGCCTGCCAGAGGGCCCGGTCGCGGCCGACAAGCGCGGGCAGGCCGAAGCTTCCAAGACGCACCGTCAGCCCGTCGGACCAGGCGTAAAGGAGCCCGAGAAGGGGCGCTGCCAGCATCAGGACAAGGGCGGCAAGGGCGAGCGCGCGGCCCCAGACGAAGGCCGAGCCGGGAAGGCCGGGCGGCGGCGCGGGCCGCTCGCCAAGCCAGGCGATGAGCCGGAGGAGCGCGGCGAGGAACAGGAGCGTGCCGACGACATAGTGCCAGCCGCGCAGCTCCTCGCGCAGCGGGAGCGCCCGGTCCGTCCGGGCAAGGGCGGTCGTGAGCTGGGCATGGACGAGATAGAGGCCGGCCAGCAGCCAGCCGGTTAAGACCCCGAGCCGGGAATAGCCAGGCGGCGACAGCGCTCCCACGCGGCCGAGCCTAGGCTTGGTCGCCCGATGCGTCGAGCGGACGGGAAGCTTCTCCGCTTGGCGGAGAAACCGTCGGGACCCGGGCCCGGGCCGCCGCGCCCGCCTAGGATGCGCGGATGTTTCGCCGCACCGGGCTCGGGTCGCTCCTGGCGCTCCTCCTCGCCTCGGCGGCGCCTGCGGCCCCCTACCCGCCGATGCCCGAGGCCGAGGCCGAGCGCATCTATCTTGAACGCTTCCGCGCGATGCTGGCCAACCCCTCGGGCGAGGCGGCGCGCTATGACCCCGTGGAGGCGGTCGTGGGCGCCGCGCGCCCGCGGGCGCTCCCCCTTGCCCGGCCCGAGGCGCGCGGACTTTCGTCCGCTGCGATCGCCGAGGCCCGCCGGGTTGCCGAGGCGGCGCGGTCCTCGGCCTTTCTCGTCTGGCGGCGGGGGGCGCTGGTCGAGGAGGCCTATTTCGGCGGCGTCGGGCGGGACACCCCGCTTGTCTCCCGGTCGCTCGCCAAACCGCTGACAGCGATCGCCATCGGCCGCGCGATCGCGCTCGGGGCGATCCGCTCGCTCGACCAGCCGGTTGCGGATTTCATCCCGGAATGGCGGGGCACGCCGAAGGCGGACATGCGCATCCGCCACCTCCTCGACATGCGCTCCGGGCTGCTCGCGCAGGGATTCGCGCCGGAGCCGGGCGACCCGTGGTCGCGCGCCTATCTCCACCCCGTGCACGAGCGGATCATCGTTGAGGAGTATCCGCTGACCGATCCGCCCGGCACGGTCTATGAGTATTCGAACGTCACGTCCGAGCTCGTGGCGCTGGTCATCGAGCGGGCGACGGGGCGCCGCTATGCCGAGTTCATCGGGCAGGACGTGCTCGCCCCGATCGGGGCCGCCGGCGGCGAGGTCTGGGTGAACCGCCCGGGCGGGCTTGCACATTCCGGCTGCTGTATCATGCTCCCGGCGCG
>Ga0308414_1000441_pt1 | contig 26263 bp, 24 predicted proteins | sample HotsprSampleOS50_FD_205667 | JGI IMG/M metagenome (GOLD analysis project Ga0308414, IMG submission 205667) | Hot spring phototrophic mat microbial communities from Octopus Spring, Yellowstone National Park, Wyoming, United States - 20090730_OS50 ...
CGCCGGGAGCGCCTGCAGTCAATTTGCAAATCAATGGCAGTCGCCCCAGAGTGGCGCCCGGCTCTACAGCTCCAGATACAATTCGCTACTTGGATAATCGCCCGTATTACAATGTTCCAGCTGGTCCTGTTGTGGTGAGCCTGACCAGTGCTCGCACGTTTGCGATTCCAAATCCACCGACGCTTTCACTTAGCACCACCATTCAAGCGGAAGGCAATCAAGCTCGCTATACGGTTGCGCTGACCGATACTTTTCCCAGCACTTCTCTTACCGTCTACCGTGACACATCTGTTGCCCCGACTTTTGAGACCATTCCGCCCGGTCGCTCATTGGTGCGTGTGGTTCATCTTTCGCGCAATGCGCCAGCGGTCAGACCGGTTTTGCGGGTCAGCGGCGGGAGCGACAGCGTGCGCACATTCAGTGATATTTCTTTCCGTCAAGCCAGTGGCTATTTGCTTGTTAATTCTGGCACAGGCACGCTCCAGCTCTTGAATCCGGCGACGCAAGCGCCTATCACATCATTTACTGTCGCTGTTCCCGGTCCCGGTTTGGGGTCAGCGGCGCCCACGCCCGGCTTCATTTACACCATCTATGTTCGTGGGCTGGTTGGGGCAACTGGCGCAACGGCACTTGGCACCACCGTTGTGCGCGATAACTAAGGGCTTTGCCGTCCGTCTTCGGTCCGATAGGGTGCGCGAGCTTGATTACTTTGGCTTAGAGGTCACGCTGCCGGAAGATGAGGTAAATTGCGGCGCAAATGGCAATCATGTATCCGAACGCCAGAGCGTAGGCAAGCGCACCATCGTGGGCGGGCAGACTTTGTTCCATCTGCCGCACAAATTGCTGTGCCTGTTCAGCGCGTGAGGGCATATCACGCACGATGAGCTCGAGTTCATCGCGCATTTTCTGGATTCTTTCTGTGGCTTCTGCCAATTTTTCTGAATCGTATCGCAAAGGATTAAGCAGGTCGTCGAAGACTTTTGTAGGCAAATACTTGGTGAATTTGCTTAGCGAATCAGAAAATCCCATTGCCAACCCCACAATGTTTTCAATGACAATGGTGTAGAGCAGCGTCGATGCCATGGCGGCACCGGAACTGCGCGTGAGGAGCGAAAAGAAAAACGCAATTGCGCCATACCCCAACAGCACCACAAAGTATGCCGCTATCAATTCTACATCTTGCCATCGCATGAGTGGCGCGGTGCTTTGAGCTTTCGCTGAACCCACAGCCCCAAAGACGAACACAGTTACCCAGAAAATGAGCAGATAGACCAAGGCGGTCAGAAATACCAGAAATAACTTGGAGAGAAAAAACTCTTCTTTGGATAAGCCATCAATGACATTTTGCCTTGCGGTGCGATAGGTAAATTCGCTGGCGACCAGGAGCGTAATCGTTACGGGCACATAAATGGTGCTAAACCACTTAAATAGCCCAATCAGGCTTGCCCATCCATCTGGCAGGCGCAACATCACTTCTTGATTATTGACATTTACGGCTTGAGCCACGAAGACCAAAAAACTTAGCACCAGAATGGCAAACAGGGTGTAGATGCCAGCCGTAATCCAAAAGGCGGCACGGCGAGTGGTTTTGATAAACTCAATTTCAAACAGTGTGAGTGGATTCACGGGCGGTAGAAGTTTGTGTTGAAGTTAAACTAAACGGTCATGTCATTTTATGGCACGATAGAGCCACAGCGTGTATGCCTCACCTTTCTGGAAGAGGGTTTGCGCTTCGGGCAGTTCCAAAAAGCCATCGCAGTCGGCGAGATTGGCAAAGTCGCCCGAGCCATGACCTTTGAGCGGCTGTGCATGCAGCACACCTTGATGGATGTGCAGTTTTACCGGCAGAAAGTAGGTCAGCGCCGGTTTGAATTCTACGGGTTCATCCAAGACCGCTGAAAGATGTTGGTCTTCGGTGCATCCCGCCATGCGTTTCAGAAATGGCAATACATATCTTAGCATGCAAACTACGGTAGAGACGGGATTGCCCGGCAGGGCGAAGACAATTTTGCCATCACTGGTGCGCTTGCCGAACCACATTGGCTTGCCCGGTCGCTGTTTAATTTTGTGAAAAATTTTCTCGATGCAGTGTTTTTCCAGCACGGATGGCACAAAATCTGCTTTGCCTGCCGACACGCCGCCGGTCAAAATCAGGATGTCTGAATCGGTGAGGCATTCCGAGAAAAGGTTTGAGAATGCCCATTCGTCGTCGGGCGAGCGGTAGAGCTTTGCCGAGTAGCTGTGTTCGTTTAGCAGGGCTTGAATGGCATATGCATTTGAGATGCGGATTTGGTGTGACAGTGGCACAGCATCCACGGCAACCAACTCGTCGCCGGTTGAAATGACGGAAATTCTCGGGAGCAGATTGACGCGCAAGTGGGTTTTCCCCACTGACGCTGCCACGGCGATTTCTGCGGCGCTAAGTATGCGCCCTTTGGGCACAATCAAATCGCCCTGTTTGCGGTCGCTTCCTTTGTGATGAACGTGTTGAGTCGGCTGCGGCGGCACGAGCACTTTGGCATAGCGTGCCCCATCTATGGTTTGAAAGACCACGTCTTCAAGCCGCACAATGGTGTCGCACCCTTCTGGAAGAACGGCGCCGGTCATGATTTCAATAGCGGCATCAGGGTTGTTCAAGGTCAGCTGCGGCGCGCCGGCGTAGGCAGTGTTTTCAATGGGGATAAGGTGCTCTGGCGCACCAAGGTTGGCGTAGCGTAGTGCAATCCCATCCATTGCGGCACGGTGGAAGGGCGGGAAATCGCGGTCGGCAACGATGTCCTCGCGCAACACCTTGCCTGCGGCGTAGTCAATCGGGAAGAGCACATCAGTTGTAGGCAAACTGTGTTGTGCCAGCAGGTTATCGGCTTCATCGACGGAAATCATAGTAGTTTTCGGGCTAATCATCCGAGAAACGTTCTTCTTTCCATGGGTCGGCGCTCATGGAGTAGCCATTTTGCTCCCAGAAGCCCGGTCTATCTTCTGGCAGAAATTCCAGTCGTGCAATCCATTTTGCGCTTTTCCATGCGTAGCGTTTCGGCACCAGAAGTCGGCAAGGTCCGCCGTGTTCTGGCGTGAGCGGTGCGCCTTCCCAAGCGTGGCAAAGCAGCACATCATCGTCATTGAGGATGTCGAGCGTCATGTTGGTGGTGTAGCCGCCGTAGCAGTGCACCATGACCGCCTTGGCAGTGGGTTTGGGCACAACACGTTTCAAGACTTCTTTTATGGGCACGCCTGTCCAAGTTTTATCGAGCATTGACCAGCGCGTTACGCAGTGAAAATCGGCGGTGAGGGTGACTTGTGGCAATGCCATGAACTGTTCCCAATTTAGGGTAAGTGGCTTTTCGACCAATCCATCAAATGTCAGTCGCCAGTCTTTGGTGCTGATGTATTGGGTGGCGCCGTAGGTCAGCACGGGGAATTTGAGCGTAACATGCTGTCCTGCGGGTAATTTTTCCTTCCCAAATGAATTGAGCTTGCCCTTCAAAGCAGAATCTCGCTCAAACAGCGACATATTATCACGGACTCCTTTCTTTTCGGATAGGCTTTTGATGTGAAGCTAAACAAAAATAATTTCAGCATTAGAACGAAATAAGCCGAAAAAAAATTCGAATACCTATACCAAAAATGAACATCTGTTGCTTCTCAGCGCGGTCGGTAGTGTGGTGGGGTCAGTCCATTACCCTTTACGCCCAACTAAGCCACGCACCTATTGACCGAGAAGAGAGGTTTGACAATTGACCATAACTATGACAATCAACAAAACAATGAGGAGGGAAAAGTATGTCTTTTCTTTCATTTTTAGACCGCGAAAAATCTATCGCTGAACCAGGTTATAGCCGCTGGCTGTTTCCGCCTTCTGCATTAGCGGTTCATCTCTGTATCGGGCAGGTGTATGGCATTTCCGTGTTTAATATCCCCATGACCAAGCTCATTGGTATCAATGAGCCTATTAAGGGTGTGGATTGGACGATTCCCGAAATTGGGTGGATTTTCAGTATCGCATTAGCGGTGCTTGGTATTTCGGCAGCGGTGTTTGGCAAGTGGGCAGAACGCTCTGGTCCGAGAAAAACGATGTTCGTCTCGGCAGTCTGCTGGTCGACTGGCTTTTTGATTGGTGCGTTTGGGATTGCCGTTCATAACATTTGGATTGTGTATTTCGGCTATGGCATCATTGGTGGCATCGGCTTAGGGCTGGGCTATATTTCTCCTGTCTCGACGCTGATGAAATGGTTCCCTGACCGTCCAGGCATGGCAACTGGCATTGCCATCATGGGCTTTGGCGGCGGCGCCATGATTGGTTCGCCGCTTGCCGTTGAACTAATGAACTTTTTCAAGACCCCGTCTTCTATGGGCGTCTGGGAAACCTTCGTTGCCATGGGACTTATCTATTTTGTCTTCATGCTCTTTGGCGCCCTTACGGCTCGTGTGCCGGCGCCAGATTGGAAACCCGAAGGTTGGACACCCACGCCACAACCTCGTAAGATGATGACCACAGCAAATGTTACGGCGGACATGGCTATCAGAACCCCACAATTCTGGCTGCTCTGGATTGTCCTGTGCATGAATGTTACGGCAGGTATTGGCGTGCTGGGACAGGCTTCGCCGATGATTCAAGAAATGTTTCTGTTCAAGAAATTCCGTGACATGGGCTTAGATGAAAAGGAAGTGGTAAAAATGGCGGCGGCAGCGGGCGGTGGCTTTGCAGCTCTGCTCTCTCTGTTCAATCTGGTCGGGCGATTCTTCTGGTCATCGCTCTCCGACATTTTGGGCAGAAAAACCAACTACATGATTTACCTTGGTCTTGGCACCGTGCTTTATGCCTTAATTCCTATGACTGGACAAATCGGCAGCATCGTGCTCTTTGTGGTTCTCTTTGCCATCATCATGAGCATGTATGGCGGCGGTTTTGCGACCATTCCTGCCTACCTGCGTGATATGTTTGGCACCATGCAAGTCGGCGCTATTCACGGTCGACTGCTGACGGCTTGGTCTACGGCTGCGGTCTTGGGACCTGTGCTGGTCAATTACATTCGTGAATATCAAATCAATAACGGAGTGCCCAAGGCGGAAGCCTACAATGTAACCATGTATATCATGGCGAGCTTGTTGGTGGTAGGCTTTATCGCCAATTACTTGGTCAAAGAAGTGGCGCCAAAGTATCACCATGTTGAAGAGCCCGCGCCACAGAAAGAATTGAGCAATTCTCTACAAATGCAACGCGTTTAAACCAAAAGGAGACTAAGCTATGGCACAGACCCTTCAAGGCTCTGAACATAAGAGCCGCAATCTTATTAAGCTCATCATCAGCTGGACTATCGTCGGCGTTCCCTCGCTTTGGGCGGTTTGGCAAGTGGTGGTCAAGACGGTTGTGCTGTTTCAGTAACTGCACGCCGCAATACACTCTTAGAGAAGGCAACCTGCACGGTTGCCTTTTTTGCTTGCAGCCGATAGGGTTACTAAAATTCATAGCCTATTTTTAACTTCTGCGCAAATTCTGGTGTGGCAAATGAAGCAGGAGCGGCTACCAAGGCAGCGACAGCATGCCCGACGCAACACGCTGTTCGCAAAACTCGATGCGTTGCTCGATAAGGCGATGAATGAGTTACGCCATTCACCCCGAGAAACCTTGCCCACCATTCACTATGCCCGAAACCTTGCTCATCAACATGGCTACACAGCGGGACTGGCTCGCGCATTTCTGGCTGAAGCCACCGCTGAACTGTTGCTCTCTAATTACGACGATGCCACGACCTGCTTGCAGTCGGCTATTTCCTTATTTACAGAGCTGCGCGACCACGCCAACTTAGCCGAAGCCTACCGCAATTTAGGGGCGACATACATCCGAACAGGCAATTACAAAGAGGCACAGCACACCCTATTGCAGGCGCAACGCCTTTACGAACAGTTGCAAGACGAGCGCCACATCGCTTTCGTCATCCATAATTTGGCAGCCATTCATCAGCGGTTAGGGCATTTTAAGGAGGCACTTCATGGCTTTTTGGAAAGCGCCGATAGATTTGAGCGCTTCGGCGATGAAGAAAATCAAGGGGCCGCACTATCCAATGCGGCGGTGCTCTTAGAAGCCCTTGGCGACTATAAGTCTGCTCTCGAGTATGCGTTGAAAGCATACATCTGCATAGACAAACATGGTAACCTTGTGCATAAAGCCGCTGTGTTCAATACGCTGGCTTCGCTCTCGCTCAAAATCGGAAATCAAGCCGATGCTTTGGAATATGCCTTAAAATCCAAATTCTTTTTTGAAGCCTCTGGTGAAAAATTTGGCATTGCCACTTCGCTCACCATGCTCGGCGAACTGCATCAACTTCAAGACGACTTTGCGCGTGCGCACGCCTTTTACCAAGACGCCTTAGCCCTGCGCCAAGTTCTCAAAGACCGCTGGGGCACGGCGGATGTGCTGTTTCGAATTGGCAACCTTTATGCACAAGAAAAAAAATGGCACGAGGCAGAAGCCGCTTATCAAGAAAGTCTAACGCTCTTTGAGGCGGGCGGCGAAAAATTGCGTCAGGCACAGGTTCAGTTAGCACTTGCCAAACTTCTTATCCAACGCAAGCACTTCAGCGATGCTGAACCCCTGCTCTGCACGGCCTTGCAATTGGCTACCGACACTCAGGCAACGGAAGATATGGCGTCTCTTCATCACGAACTGGCTACGCTTTATGCCAAAACCCATCGCTATGCGCTGGCTTATGAACACCATATATGCTTCCATGAAATAGAAACGCGCCGCAAAGACGCTGAGCAGCTCAAACAAATGCAACAATTGCAAATTCGCTATGAGGTGCGTCGCTTGCAAGATGAACGCAAATTCTTTGAGCAAAAAGCGGCAAAACTCGAAGTCGACATCCAGCATAAGCAGAAAGAACTCATGCAACTGACCATGAGTCTCGTCAAAAAAAATCAATTCTTGCAAACCTTAAATGCCACCCTAAGTGAGGCGCTCTCTGGTTCGCCCCGAAAACGCCAACATAAATTAAAACACGCTATGCAAGCGATTGAATTAAGTCTGCGTTCTCAAGAAAGCTGGAAACTCTTCGAAGCACAGTTCTCGCACTTGCATCACACTTTTCTGCAAACCCTTACCGACCGCTATCCTGAACTCACGCCTGCGGAAGTCAAAGTTGCCACCATGCTTCGGCTTGACCTTTCCACCAAAGAAATCGCTGCATTGCTCTATCTCTCCGAGCGCACCGTCGAGAGCCATCGCCAAAGTTTGCGCAAAAAATTGCAACTCGGTCCCGATATTCGCCTGCAAACATTTCTTTCTTCGCTCTAAACTTCTCCACGCGCACTTTGTGCAAACACCTGCATGACTCATTGTGGTTTGAAAAATCACTACAAAGCCAGCAAAGCGCCAGTTAACCCATTCTTGCTTATTTGCTTTTTCAAATAACGTTTTTTAGGTTTTTCGCTTATCGCGAATGTTCTTTCGCGAGAGGATTCCGCTACAAGCACGACGAAATCCCTCCTGCTGTCACTGAATACCGTATTGATAAGAGTAACCTTTGAACCCAACGATGCTGGATACACTTTTGCAAATCGGAAAAACGTTTCGGGAAGCCAAGCGGCTGAAACACCATCGGTATATCAAGCCGGCTCCTGCTCCAGAAAAGAATACAAAGTTTATTGAGATACCCGTCCTGAACAATTTTGAAATTCAAATAAACAATCTGAATGAAATTCCGAGAACTGATGAAACAAAAATTCAAAGCTTCTATTATTTGACTTATAAAACGTCAGACAACGACAACAGCTCCTTTAGGTATTTGTTTGGCGATTTATGTTATGGTCTTGATAAAAACGGAAAAGAGAATCAGTTTTACAGATTAAACAAAAGTTTGCTTTACACAAAAAAGAAAGATAATGATTTCATTCTTAAAAGTATTGAAAATACGATAATTAAAAAGTTTCTTGACTCTTTTAAGAAAAACATAGATGATATTGAAAATATATTAAAAACTTGCGATGCAAATCAGTGCATATACATACACTTTAACTTTGAAGGTAAAAATTGGTATGAATTAGATGATGTTCTAGATATTATAGACAACTTGCTTGTTTATAGTTTTGCTGAAAACAACCGCAATTTATTCAGTCTGAAGAAAATGTTATACAGAACAATAAGCAGTGGGGACAAGAAGAATGATGTGCAGTTTCCAGAGTTTGACAAAAGTAAAAAATATCGCTCTGCAGCTTTCTCTATTGAAGATATAAAAAATCTATTTTATGCGATAAATTATTCCGAAAAACCACTAATTTCTGAAAAGGAAACAAAGAGTGATATAAAAATAATAGTGCTACCAAAAGGAGAGAATCTCACAGCAGACATTCTTGAAGACTTTTCAAAAAAAATTATAAATGAAGAAACTCTAAATGAGTACGGAGTACAAATAGAAGATTTTGAGGAGCTTTTAACACCTTTTCTTTTTAACATAAACGAAGCAATCGTTGAATTTGATGTGATCTTTTGCAAAGTGGATAGTCAGGTTGATATTGATATATTGGAAATTTCATCAATTAAAAAAAGCTTCTTACAACAAAGACTCGATGAAATAAATAAAGTCAAACGCGAAATTTACAAAGCCAGAGAAAAAGAAATCAAAACAGACTTGAAAAACATTTCCATACAGAAATCTCTTTTTAACATTTTAGGAAGCACAAAACATGGAGATCATAAATATACAGGTGAAAAGAAGTATCAAAATCATCTTCTCAAAACTTTACCTAAAATATACACAGGAACATACTATCAAGATACCATATTATTACCAGCTTTTATTGAAAAAGTTGAATTTGATGTCAGAAATAACCCAGAGCCGCAATACAATTTTCTCAAATACGACTACTATTTCTTAACTAAAATTCAAAACTCAAACACAGATAGGATTATGGAGATGGAAAACTCTTTAAGCTACAAGGCAGGAATTTTACTTGGAAAAATGGCAAAGCCGCTTCATCAAAAAATCAATTCGTTTCAAAAAAACTATGTTGGATTGCTCTCTCGGCGAATAGCCGACAAGCGTAGTTTAATTGAGTTTGCAAACTTTATTAACGAAAAATTAGCAATCCACGGTGTTGCTTATCCTGAATTGCAACGCGCATCTGTAGAATTTGCTGAAATCGTGAGCAAAATGACAGAAAAAGACTATCTGAAAAATGAATGTGCGTTTGGCTTCTTCGAGAGTTATTTCAAATATGAGCCTAAAAATGAGCCTAAAAAGAGTGATGAACAACCAGAAGGCTCTGAACCAGACTTATTTAACAATCAAACCACTAACTAACTATGTCCGAGACAAAAACTCTACCCGTTGAAAAATCCGAAATTCTCTTTTTCTACGAAACAACTTACTCCATGCCGAACGGAGACCCATTCACCGGCGAGCAACGCTACGACGAAGAAACCAAGAAAATCTTGGTGAGCGATGTGCGCATCAAGCGATTCATACGTGATTATTTTCTTGAATCAGGTGGATATGATATTTATGTTTTCAACGATAGAAGCAGTGTTAGTGAGGGAGAAAAAATGTCTGGTGCGGCAGCAAGAATGAAATCACTTAAAGAAAAATATAAAGACGATACATCTGTCATGGTGGAGACTAAAAAGGGGAAAAAAGATGTAGATGCCCTCAAAGTTATGCAAAAATGTATTGATGTGCGTTTATTTGGTGGAATTTCAACAGAGGAAGGTGATGCAGTGAATCTTACAGGACCAGTTCAGTTTGCGCTTCTAAATCCATCTCTGAATGCAGTGGATTTAAGAATACATCAAAATACTTCGGTTTTTTCTTCAAGCGTAGAAAAGTCGCGTGGAGCAATCGGCACAACAACCGTTGTGCCTTACGCACTAAATCAGATTCACGGATGGATAAATCCATACAGTGCGGTTCATACGGGGCTTAAAGAAGAAGACATACAACTAATGTTTCAAGCCCTGTGGAATAGCATCAACAATGCAAATACACGCACCAAACAAAATCAAAATTCGTTGCTGTTGCTCCAAATTGTCTATTCAGAGCCAAATAAAAAAATTTATGGGTTAGATAGGTTGATAAAGTTAAACTGCAAAAAGGCAACCGAAGAACAGATTCGTAGCTTTGAAGACTATACGCTTGATTTTAGTGAATTCAAGCAGGCAGTTAGCGATGATAAGGTGGTAAAAGAGGTTCGTTATTATACAGAATTAGAAATGATTAAAGAGCAATTTAAATCGGATAATAAGTTTAAGCCATTTAATAGCGATTTCATTGTGGAAAACGTTAAAAAAGAAAATGGAAATTAAATAATGAAGGGAGCACTAATTCGGATTTCAGGAAATTGGGCGCATTTCAAGAAGCCAGAGACCAATAACAATCCACTAACACACGATTTTATTACCAAAACAGCCTTTATTGGCATGATTGGTGCGGTGCTTGGTATTGAAAGAAGTGATATGAAACGCCTGTTTCCCGAATTATCCGAAAATTTGCTCTATGGGGTGCAAGTGCAAACTGCTGTAAAAAAGGAATCGTGGGCGTTTACACTCAGAAAAGCAGTAAATATATTAGAGAAAGCACCGAAACAAATGGAGTTCTTAAAAAATCCTGATTTCCTTGTAGCAGTCGCATTAGCCAACACTCAATCTGAAAAAATTTATGACGCGTTCATAGCATCAGTTGAAAACAGTGAGGCAAAATTTACGCCTGTTTTAGGCTTGCATAACTGTCCTGCGAACTTAGAACTCATTGCAAAAGGAGAGTTTGAGAAAAAGAACGGAGAGTTTGTAACCAAAGCATTTATTACGAAAAAATATATCGTAGATATGAAGAAAATGATGGAACAAAATAAGCAGATACGATTAGGGTTTGAGAAAATTCCAACTTATCAGAATGACGATTTCTGGAATTTGCCTGAAAAATATGTAGAAGTTCTATATCCTTCTGAACAAAACGAAGTGCCTGTAAAAGAATCTCTACACTATGAATTCACGGATGGTTCAAAATGGATATTGATTTGACTAAAAAATATCGCTCTCACCCGAACAAGCTTCTTATTGATCATCTCAAAGGAGTGGCACAAAAGGCAAAAAGAAATACATTATCTAAAGCTGTTGAACTGGCTTGCCTTTTTCATGATTTAGGGAAGATTAACCCTAACTTTCAAAATAAGTTAGATGGAAAAAAAACAGGCTACGACAATCATGCATATCTTTCAGCACTTGCTTGGTTGTTATTTTGTTTTGAAAATAAAGAATTCTATAAGAATAACTTCGAAAATGATGTGTCTCATATATTTAGTATCGCTGCAATGATTGCAAAGCATCACAGCGATTTGCCTGATATGGAAAACGGATTTTTCAGTAATGACTCAAGCAAAGATTTGTTAGAGTTTATTGCCACTGAACCTGAACTTCCAATTTCTGATTTTCTCCAACACATCATTTCTCATAAAAGATTTTCAATGGCTTTATCACGCCAAGAGTCAGAATCTATTATCGTGTATCAATGCAAATTCAGGGTACTCTACGAGAAGCATAAAAATGCACTTCACTTTTTTCTCGATACCCAGTTCGGATTTGCTTGTTTGATTGAAGCCGATAAACGCGACGCGAGCGACAACAGTGAATATCAAAGAGATTTGAAAGGGAAAATACTACATGAAGTATTTGATAAATCACTACAAAGCAAATTTGAAGAATATCAACAAAAAACACAAGAAGGAAATAAGCGACTAAACGAATTAAGAACCGAAATAAGAAAAGAAGCCGTGAGGTCGCTTAATGAAAAATTAGATAAAAGTGAGCGGATATTCACGCTTACTTCACCGACGGGTTCAGGGAAAACAATGATACTTTTCGCACTTGCAAATGAAATAAAAAAAAGAAATCCATCGCATGATGTTATTTATGCACTTCCATTTCTTTCCATCACAGAACAAGTAGAAAAGATTGCAAAAGAAGTTTTATCAGAGGAGTTAGTGTTAAGAATTGATTCCAAGTCGGAAAATAGAAAAATACAAAAACTAATCGAGGAAAGCGATAACAATCCTGAAAAACTGCAAGAGCTTCTGCGTCGCGTGTTTTCCGAAGAAACATTTGACCATCCGTTTATCATTACTACATTTGTTCGCTTTTTTGAAACACTTGTCAGCAACAAAAACTCTGAGCTTTTGAAATTGCCGAATTTTTCAAAGCGGATATTCTTGATTGATGAATTCCAAGCCTTGCCACCGAGGTTGTATATTTTCTTCGCTGCGCTCCTTGATGAATTTTGCAGGCGTTACGATAGTTTTGCTATCTTATCAACTGCCACAATGCCATATCTTGAGATTGAGAATGAAACAGATTCGGGAAAAGCTGCCAGAAGTTTATTTAGAAACTATCCTGCATTCGGCGAAGCAAGAAACAGAGAGTTACTCGATGCCGATAAATACTTTTCAGACGAGATATTTAATCGCTATTCCATCAAAAAGATAGAGAATGATAACTTTACGATTGATGATTTAGAATCACAGATTCGTAACCAATCAGAATCGTGCCTTGTTATTCTCAATACAATTCAAGACACGAAAGACCTCTTTGAAAAATTCAGCGACTGCTACGATGAATACATTCTGCTTAATACACACTTTCATTTGGAAGATAGAAAAGCAAAAATTGAGACGTGTAAAAAAAGACTTCAAAATGGAGAGCGCGTGGTGCTGATTTCTACTCAACTTATTGAAGCAGGTGTTGATATTGATTTTCCTGTTTTATACCGTGATTTATGTCCTTTACCGAATTTTATTCAATCTGCTGGGAGATGTAACCGAAACGGGAACAAGAAGAAAGGGCAAGTATTTTTCTTTGAACTCCGAAAAGATGGAAAACTTCGGGCATCACTTATTTACAGAGATTCTACTTCAAAAGATTTTTTAGATTTCTGTGAAAGAGAAATGGTTGATGAAATTTCTGAAAAAGATTTATTTCAGATTCAAAAGCGTTTTTTTGAGGAAAGAGTTGGCAGACTAATCATCGGACTTCATTTCCAAAGTAATGTGAAAGATGGTAAAATTGAAATGGTTAAATGTATGGAGAAAGCGCGCTTTGAAACACTTGGACAATTCAAACTAATTGATGAACAAGAGTTCGGGGAAGAGCATCAATTTTATATTCCAAAAGACGAAAACGATGATGCTTTTGAAAAGCTGATTGAAATAAAAAATGATATTGAAACGCAATCCAAAAAGCGCAAAGAGTTTGGGAAAGTAAAAGAAATTCAAATACGGCTTGAAGCACATCTTCGGTCAATGTCGGAGAGAATTGTAAGTGTGCGATTAAAGAGAAATGAATCTGCTCCCTTGTCAGATAAGGAAATTTTTGGAATTAAAAAATTAACACAGAATCAAGGCGGATACAGTTCTATTTTTGGTATTAACTTAAAAGGTGTTGAAAATAGTTGGATATGAATTATGATATTACACTTTCACCATGCCAAAGCCCATGGCATTTTTTTCGCCGAAACCGCAGTCGTAGCCAATTTTAATGAGTTCTATCGGAGCGGTAATGGTGAAAGGACAAAGGATTGCCTTGATATTAGTTTCTTCTACGCGTCCTTCGCGGATTTTAATCAATTTTTCAACTTTGCCTTGCCGTTTTGCAAGATATTTCTCACTAAAACGAATAGAAAAAGAATCGATATTGCCTTCAAATGCTTTGCGATGAACCGCCTCATATTTTCCGAGCAGATTTTGCAAGATAACTGCCGAAATGCGTTCATCATGATATTTCAGAAACTCTTTGGAGCGGTCAGGGCGCATCACCGAGACAACCATCGGCGAGAGCATAGAAAAATCCATTGTTTCAGAAAATTCCGGGTCGGGCAAGGTTTGAATATCGCCTTTTTGGAAGCGCGCATGTTCAATGAAAAAGTAACCGTCGGAAAAAAGTCCTGTAACAAGGTGTTGGAGAAAGTCGTCCATTGGTGAAGAGAGCATAAAAGAAATTTTTTTAGAGAATGAGAGAAGCCGTGCGCCATCAATTTTGCGTTCAGGCACATCGAGGTTAGAAAACGTAAAGAGCTTAAACTTGCGTCGGTCTTCGGGATTGGAGTAGCCGTAATTGTGCATCAGGGCTGAAAATTCGGGCGATGAGTGTTCTAAGGTGCGGTAGATTGCCGCGCTAATGTAGTAATTGGTGTTCAGAGGCAGTGATTCCGTCCTGCGCTCCTGAATGAGTGTAAGTTTCAGTCGCATAGATTGATAAAATTATATTGATTTGCTTTGAAAATAATTAAAATTGCTCTATCATTCATGCCGTTTCAACTTTAACTCTATAATGTTATGAAAGCGTTTGAGATTAAATCCACTGACAAAGAAATTCTAATACGCTTGGATAAAACCGAACTGTCAACTAGCGATCTCATAAACATCGTTAATCGCCTGCGATTGGAAGTATTGGCACAGAAGTCGTCCTTGACACCCGACCAAGCCCAACGCCTTGCCGATGAAGTAGACAATGCGTGGTGGGAACAACATGGAGAATCGTTCTTAAAAGATGTCAAGCCGTGAATATTGTTATATACCAATGTTGTGTTTTCAGCATTGCTCAAAGAAGAATCTTGTTTGCGAGATGCCTTCTTCAAAGATGGACGTTCTTTTTTTGCGCCAAATTATCTTTTTATTGAACTCTTTCGTTACAAAGAAAAAATTCTTTCTTTCTCAAAACTGAACGAACACGATTTCTACGATGCTTTAAGTAGTATTAATTGAGAAAATACGGTTTATTCAAATTGACCTTATCTCGGTGCAAAACCGCCAAAAAGCCTTTGACCTGTGTCGTTCAGTAGATGTGAAAGATACCGTATTTGTTGCTCTAACGCTTGAACTTGATGCAGTGCTATGGACAGGCGATAAAAAACTCAAACAATCGCTTTTAGAAAAAGGCTTCACGCGCCTTTTTACGCCTGACCTTTAACGTCCTTAGATTTTTAGTGTGAAGGCAAGCATAACCTTCACAGCGCAGTTGAACATACGCCCTGTGATTGAAACATCAAAATCAATTTGGAAGTCTGAAGCTAAACACTTAACTTTTTCTTGAAAACCTGAACGACAATTATACCTTATTCCCTGTGTATGAGTCAAGAAGTCCTCAACACTTCTGTATCTGAGTTGCTAATTGTAAGCTACTTCAAGCTGGCATTGTGCTTTCACTTGCTACAAAATGTTCTTGATTTTAGGAGGAATTAACATTTTTCAAATTGTTCAACGAAGACAATCTTTAGCATTTCATACTATCAAACCTTTCAGGTATGACCGATAGAGATAAAGTATATCTTGGCGCGCTACTTCATGACATTGGCAAGTTCTATCAGCGTGGAGATAAAAACTTCAAATTTACAAAGCACCCGGTCCTTTCAGCCACTTTTTTGAATAGCCTGCTGAATGATGATACGATTGCGGCAATCGTTGCTAATCATCAAATTGCTGACCTACGGCAAAGCCAACTTCCAGAGGCAACAAAACGCTTAGCCACGATGGTCTGCGAAGCCGATTCCCTTGCCAGCGGAGAACGAACAACATCAAGCTCCAAAGAGCAACAGCCTCTCACTTCAATCCTCTCACAAGTTAAAATTGATAGCCAGAGTGGAAAGGAGCATAAACAACCAATTTCCTCTCTAACTCCAAAAGGATTTTGTTTTCCGAAAGAAAATTGGACAGTAAAAGAATTAGAAAGTGAGTATGAAATAAGATGGAAGGAATTTATTGATGAGGTTGAAAAATTTGGTAAAACCATCTCACTGCAGCAAATCAAAGAGATTAAGGAAACTCTACATGCACTATCGCTCAAATATCTTTGGTGCATTCCATCAGCATCGTATCAAACAAAGCCAGATATTTCACTGCATGAACATCACCGACTTGCTGCTGCAATTGCGCTTTGCATGTATGATTACCTTTCAGAAAATCCGAGTGAAAGTGTAGAAAATAGAAGCACAGCGCGTTATCAATTATTTTGCGCCGATTTGACAGGCATCCAGCAGTATTTATACAATATCAAACCGAAAGGAGCGGCAAAAGCCCTAAAAGGTCGTTCCTTCTTCCTTCAACAGTTATTAGATTCTATTGCAAACCACATACTTTCCAAATTGAACTTAGAACGGGCAAATTTACTTTATTCAAGCGGTGGAAAATTTTTCCTGTTGTTGCCAAATCTGAACCATGTTAATAAAACCATAAATGAGATTGAAAAAAATGTTTCAGAAAAATTGTTGTCTGAATATAGTGTTAGTATCTCCGTTGTGTTCTCATCAGTTCCTCTGAAAGGAGAAGATTTTTTATCAAATAAAATTCCAGATAAGTGGGACAAGGTTCAGAAAGAACTTCAAAAAAAGAAAAAAAGAAAATTTTCAAAACTTATAAACAGAGACTTTTTCTTGCCGAATACACCAGCAGGAGAACTTATTGTTTGTTCAGCAACCGACCTTGAACTTTGCACCACCAATGAGATAGAGAACGCAAAACAGGAAAATCTCAAAAATATATCTTACATACAGTATGAGCTTAAAGATAAGAAAATTTATGAATTATGTGAAAACGATATAGGTCAGCGAGAGTTTATTTCTGCCGAACAATTCAATGCTCAATTAATTGGAAAAAGTTTAAGAAATAGCGATTGTCTCGCAATAGGAGATAAATTGAAGTTTGATGTGCTTGGGTTGGAAACATTTGATTTACTCAATTCTTCTGAAAAAGTAGAGGCTTCATTGGTTTATTTATTCAATGATGATGATTTTATTAATAAACTTTCTAATTCAAGTGGACGTGGGTTTCGCTTCTACGGCGGTAATTGGACTTTGGAAGGCGATTACGATGATTTAGTAGAAAAATCTATCGGATTAAAAAGACTTGGCGTGCTTCGTTTAGATGTAGATAATCTTGGAAAAATCTTCAAAGATGGCTTGGGCAAAGAAGCAACTTTCTCACGGGTCATCCAACTCTCTACAATGCTCGATTTTTTCTTTAGCTCATATCTCAACCGCCTTGCCGACCTAAAATGGAGTATTGAAAAAGGTATCAATGAAAACGATGGCGAAGATGTGAGCACGCTCATGCAAATTGTCTATTCAGGTGGCGATGATGTGTTTATTATTGGTGTGTGGAATGTTTTGCCCGACGTTGGAATTTGGATTTATGATAACTTCAAAGCGTTTACTTGCCAAAATCCATGCTTTACGCTTTCAGCAGGTATATCAATTTTTGACTCACGCTCGCCGCTCTACAAAGCCGCTCTTGCAGCAGGTGCCGCCGAAGATAAAGCTAAAGGCAAACGTTTCACAAAAAATGGGGAAAAGCAAAAAGATGCAATTCGCTTTTTAGAGACACCAATGAGTTGGTCCGATTTCAAAACCATTCGTGCAGAAGTCATCGAACTTTACAAAGCCCTTGAATCAAAGAAAATTTCTCGCAGTTTCATACAGAGATTGCTAAGCATCTACAACGAATATGAAGAACACTATGAAACGCTTAAAGCAACCAAAGGCATTAAAGAAGCCCGAAAAGGAATGCTTTATGGTCGCTGGCGATGGCTCGCCGCCTATTCTTTGGCTCGCTTCGCAAAACAATATAAGAACTATGAAAAAGAAATAAATACCCTTGCCAGCAAACTTTTTTTAGGTGCATCAACTGAACAAGATTTTATTTCATTAACTAACGTGCTTGCCCAGTGGGCAGATTTCTTAACCAGAAAGGAGAAAGTATAATGACAATCGATGAATTAAATACAATCAGAAATGAGCTCAACCGTCTTGATATTGAAATCGAGAAAGAAAGAAATGATAGAACAAAAAGCGACCTGAAAAGAAAATTGAAAAATAAGACGACTGAATATCTAAATAAGTTCAAAAAGGAAAGTATTTCTACTTGGATTGCAAATCAGTTGGACGAAGAGGCAATTACTTATACAGATATTTTTGGAAGATACGCTGTTTATGAAGGCTTGACAACTTCTCAAATTCGCAACATTTATGGTGAAGTAAAAACATTACAGATGAAATATCAAGATAATATAAACCCTCTTCCATTGCGTATGCTTCAACCAAAACTGGCTTACGCTGCAAAAAGAGCGGACAAGAATGGAACATACGAATTACAAGAAGTTCTAACAATTGCAATCAGAACTGTGTTGGAAAAAGAGTCAGATAAATCAGAATTTGAGAGAAGGTTTGAAAACTTCGCCAACTTTTTTGAAGCAATTTTAGCATACCACAAAGCCCACGGAGGAAAATAAACATGGCAGACCAACAAACTATCGCTGGCAAGCTAACTAAAAAAATCCGAATTAAGGGACAAATTCTTGCAGTCACAGGACTACACATCGGCGCAACAAATTCGGGAGTATCTATTGGCGGCATTGATGCAACCGTCGTGCGTAATCCGCTCACGCGCCAACCCTATATCCCGGGAAGTTCGCTCAAAGGCAAAATGCGTTCGCTTCTTGAAAAAGTAGAAGGCAAGGTTACAAAAGGAAGCAATAATTTAGCAGGTGAATTGTTCATTACTGACATAACAAATCCTATTGCTCAGATTTTTGGAGTAACTCCCGAAGATGTAAGAAAGCAAGAACAACCCGAACAACCTGTCTCCCGATTGATAGTGCGTGATTGTCCTCTAAACAAAGAATCCGCAGAAAAACTCTTTGCCTCCAAAGATACCGATATGCCCTACACCGAAGTAAAAACCGAAGTTGTCATTGACCGAATTACTTCGGCAGCAACGCCACGCCAATTGGAACGTGTGCCAGCAGGCGCAATTTTTGAAATGGAAATGATTCTTAATGTCTATGACGGCGATGATGAAACGGCATTTCTAAATAAAATTTTTGAAGGGCTTGCGCTCGTTCAAAATGATTACCTTGGCGGAAAAGGCTCTCGTGGCAGCGGTCAAGTAAAGATTTCAGTTACGGAACTGAAAAAGAAAGAGAAAGAAGATTACGAGAAAAATAACGATTGGCAATCATATAATTTTGAAATTCCATCTGAACTCAAGTCTGAACCAGTAGCGTCTCAACCAGCATGACCACTCTATTCAAACTTCGCTTTCCAAGCGGCGTGAGTCTTTATGAAAATCGCCATATCTTGCACTCCGATATGCTTTGGGGAGCAATCTGTAACGCCGCCAACTTACTTTTTGGCAGTGCTTCTGTTGAGGCTCTAAGAAAGCCACAGGCAATTCTAATGTCATCGGCATTCCCGTTCGTTGAAGAAGAACTTTTCTTTCCAAGACCGCTTTCATTCTACAAAGAACCTGAAAATTATGCAGACCAAAAAAAGTTCAAAAAAATTCGTTTTATTTCAGAGAAAATTTGGAAAGAAATTATTTCAGGAAAATCTATTAACCTACAACAGGGCGTTATTCAATCTTTGCTCTGGTTTGAAAAAACGCCTACACTTGAAGCCTTTGCGGTTACATTAGAACGTCCTCGTGTTACGCTCGACCGTGTGCTAAATTCACCAACACTATTTTCATCAGAAGAAACAATTTATGACAATCGCACAGGCTTTTTCTTTCTTGCCGAATTTGAGAATGACAACGTAAAAAGCATCTTTTCTTCTGCGCTACGACTATTGGGCGATGAAGGAATCGGCGCAGAGCGAAGCGTCGGAAAAGGGTGGTTTACAGTAGAAGGAGCCGGTTATCAACTCCCAAAAGTCCAGAATCCGAATGCGTTTCTCTTGCTTTCGCTTTATACGCCTACCGAAGATGAACTCTCTTCTCTTGACATAGAAAACTCGTTTTATGAAATTCTTGAGCGTGGCGGTTGGGTAACTTCATTTGGCGGTATGACTCTAAGAAGAAAAAAAGTTCGCGCCTTTGCTGAAGGTTCAGTGCTTCGTTTCAAAAAAGGTATGCCAAAAGGTCAAATTGTAGAGGTGCTCTCGGCACAACAGTCCCTAAGTCATAATGTCTATCGCAATTTACAGGCTTTTGCAATTCCAATACAATTAGGAGAGTGAAAAATGGCGACGCTTATAGAAAAAGTTAAATCCTCAAAACAAACGCTCGGCGAAAAAATCCCGTGCTCGATTGAAATCCTTTCGCCTGTGCATATCGGAAGCGGCGTTAAACTTGTCGATGGTTGGGATTTTATTTACAGCCAAAAAAGTAGAACTTTAAAAATTGTCAGCCAAGAAGTGATTTTGCCATCCCTCTCCGAAAAACAATTAAATGAATTTAATAACGACCAACGCCGCCGTGAAATTTTATCAAAAGCCAATAGCAAGCGAACTTACGAATTAGATTATCAGCGCGGCGAAGTTTTGGAATTTGAGCGAAACGGCAATGGAACGCCCTACATTCCCGGTAGTTCCTTCAAAGGTGCAATCAGAACCGTGTTATTTGTAGCCGAATACAATAAAAACAAAACAAATTTCGAATTAAGCCTACAAAAAATAATAGAAAGAATAGAAGAAGATGCGAAAAGAAACAAACGACCAAATGCAGAGCGGGCATCAAATCCGATTTTAGAACAAGCTTTTGGGAAGAGTTCTAACGAAAATAAAATGCGTTCACTCATTCCAAGCGACATTCATTTTTCCCAAGATGTGGTAGAAGTCAGCGAAGTAAAAATTCTTTCCCTTTCAAGCCGTGAAGCCACTTCATTTAACTATAAAGATTTTTCACTTTATCCTGAACATCTTAAATTTGGCGCAAAGGGGAATTTCACAATAAGAATTGATGAATTCCTTTTCAAGAATAGTGCGGCAAAAGAAAAATTAAAATTTGAACCGCTCTCCATATCAGATATTGCTAAAGCTGTAAATCAGCAAAGCAAAACTCACTTGGAAAAGGAAATTGCTTTTTTTGAAAAATGTGGAAAAGATTCCTTGAAAGACGTGATTGACTTTAACAAAGCCCTTCTTGCCGCAGTCAATTCAGTCTCAAACGATGAGTTTATTCTTCGCCTCTCGTGGGGTAGCGGGTGGAAAGGAATGACGGGCGATTACTTGGATGAAAATTGGCTTAAAACATTCAGAGCAAGGTTTAATCTTGGAAAAAATGGTTTTCCGATTTTTCCAAAAACAAGGCGAATCGTTTTTAAGGACGATAAGCCACGTTTTACGCTCGGTTGGATTTTTGTAAGACTCAACCACACTTTTTCTGAAAGCGAACTTAAAAACCTTACGCTATCTCTTCAGAATTTGAAAGAAATTGTACAGCCCAAAATTATTAAACCTAAGCCGCAAGGTGCAGTAGAAGCTATCGTGGTTAGCATGGAGCCGCCGAAAGCAAAAGTGAAAATTTTAGAAGGCAAATACAAAGACATAATTTCGGACTTAAATATCCCAATCAGTAACTTGCAGAACTTAGGCATCACGCAAGGTGCAGAAATCTATGTCATAATTAACGAACAAAAAAATAAAGTGCAAAGTGTTCAATTTAAGGGATTGAAATAATAAAATTTATAATTGATTCTTTCAAAAATGCTTGCACTCTCATTTCTCGGAACAGGAAACTACCAAGAAACCACTTACCAACTTGGCGATAAGCGTTGCACAACCAACCTAATGCCCTTTGCAGTCCACCAGTTCTTTGAACCCGAACGGTTGTTTGTGGCTCAAACCAAAGAAGCAAATGATGCTCACGGCGCGTCTTTGCAAGCAAAATGCGCATACACGCCGATTGAAATTCCATCGGGTAGAACGGCTGACGAACTTTGGCAAATGTTCGCCATGATTGTCAATGCAATTCCTGAAAATGCCAAATTGGTCATTGATATTACGCACGGTTTTCGTTCTCAACCTATTATTGCACTTGCAATTGCCTTGTATTTACAAACCGCAAAAAGTATCAAGGTTGAAAAAATCATATATGGTGCTTTTGAGGGAAGAAGCAATGATAATATCGCACCCGTCCTTGACCTGACGCCATTTTTAGAAATTGTAAATTGGGCTTCGGCGACAGAACAATTTCTTAAATATGGTGATGCCGCAGGATTAAAAAATCAACTGCGCGCCACACAAGGAAAAACTTACGCGCCTGATAGCCCTTTTCGCGCATTGCATTTGAACGCTGTTGGCGATAAACTTGAAAAATTAACCGATGCACCCTCCCTTGTTCGTCCAAAGGAAGTTTTATTAAATGCAAAAGAACTCAATGAAGAACTCAAAAAAGCCCAGCCTGATTTTCAAAACATCATTGCCGCTAAACCCTTTTCATTTCTTTTGGATAAAGTCGTCAATCGGTTCAGTTCTTTCTCTCAAACAGCAAATTTATTTAGCGAAAGCGGCTTTCAAGCACAGGCGCAAATGATTGAATTTTATTTGCAAACGGAACAGTATCAACAGGCGATTTTACTTGGGCGTGAAGCAATCGTCAGTAAAGTCTGTATTCAACATAATTTTTCTGCTATTGATAAAGATGAGCGTATGAAAGCCGAAGACTTACTTTGTCAGTGGAGTGAGCCGCTGAGTAGAGGACAGCCGGTTGCCAAAGAACATTCTAAATATCGGGAATTAGCTATGCTTTGGAATAAAACGATTCACATACGAAATGATATTGCTCACGCAGGAATGAATGAAGAAGCGGCAGAGGCTAAGAGCTTAATTCATCGGATAAAAACGACCTGCGGAGAGATTCAAAAATTTATTATACAGAGCTTTTGACTGATTATCACGTCAATTCAAATCATTAGAATAAGTATGGGGCTCATTGAAACTACTGTCACGCTGTCTAACCCAAGCAATCCGAACCTTGCGCCAATGCAAGTTTCCGCCCTTGTTGATACGGGCGCGTTGCATCTTTGCATTCCCGAACATATTGCCTTACAACTGCAACTGAACGAGTTAGAAAAGCGCGAAGTGATTTTAGCCGATGGTAAGCGACAACTATGCGCCTATTGTGGTCCCGTTAAAGTAACCTTTCAGAATCGGAGTTGTTTTGTCGGCACGCTGGTCTTAGGCGATTCTGTTCTATTGGGCGCAATTCTAATGGAAGATATGGATTTGGTCGTTCAGCCGGCGCAGAGAAAAGTAACCGTTAATCCATTAAGTCCAAACATTCCACTTTCAACTGCTAAATAATTTCGATTTTTGTTCCAAAGTCAATTTAGAGATTTTACGCCGAACGCTGAAATGATGACCAAAGCTGAGATTCTCACCTACTTAAACGCGCTTGATGCCGAACTTGGTGCTGCCGGCATTAAAGGCGAGATGTGTCTTTACGGCGGCACGGTCATGTGTTTGGCGTTTAATGCACGACCAGCAACGAAAGACATCGACGCAATTTTTCAGCCGACAACCGAGTTTCGTGATGCCGCAAGGCGTGTTGCTGACCGATTTGGATTGCCGCATGATTGGATAAACGATGCGGTTAAGGGTTTTGTCGTGCCGCACAAACAAGAAACATTTTTGGAATTGCCGTCGCTTTCGGTCTATATCCCAAGCGCAGAATATCTTTTGGCAATGAAAGCTATTGCCGCCCGTTTGGACACCAGCGATAAAGACGACGTCATTTTTCTAATTCGCAAATTAAATTTGTCATCACCGCAAGCCGTTTTTGATATTCTGGAAAAATACTATCCGAAAAATCAAATTAAACCTGCAACACAATTTTTTATTGAGGAAATTTTTGAATGACACTCGCCCAAACCAAATTACAAATGCTTGCCGACTCAAAAAACCAGATGGTTTATTTGATGGATTTCGTGCAGGAGTTTCGGCGCGCGCCAAGTTTAGAAATGCTCCGTGAGCCGTTTGAACTTACACACCCGAAATTAGACGCGCTCCTTGCAAGCACGGCGGAAACGCTCTGCGCCGAAGCCGCCCTCACGCCGCCACAGTGGATTTACGACGTGCCATCAACCAAATATCCTTACTTCGTCGCTGGACTCGAGAACCTAAAAGCGATTGCACTCGTCGAAAGTCCAATGCGATTTCGCAAACGAAACGTATTTGTCTTAAAAAATTTTTTAAACAGAGTTTAACCATTATGAACCATCACCACATCATCACTGTTGGTATTAGTTTGCTCACTAATTTTGAGCGCGAACACAAAACCACGAGAGATGACACGCTAAAAAAGTTCTCGCAAGTCTTGGAATTTATTGCGAAAAACACGACCCAAGCCTGCGCTGAACTCAATAGCCTGAACGCAAAAACCAAATTCTTGGAAAATAATAAGCCCTTAGGCATCACGCTCGTTTATACCGACACGCAATTCGGCAAATTTGCCGCAACCATGATTAAAACCTTCTTGGAACGAAAAGGATATAGACCCACTGAAATTAAACTCAATAATCTTTCTATTCCGAAAACCGAATTAGACGCAAAAAAAGCCCAACAACTTGCCAACAAAGGACTCAAAGAATTACAAACGAAACTCAAAAAGCATATCGAGAAACTCACGAAAAAAGACCCTGACACAAAAATTTATATCAACGCCACAGGTGGATTTAAGGCGCAAGTCGCCATTCTCTACGGCATCGGAAAAGAATTAGACATTCCCGTCTATTATATGCACGAAGAATATCAAATGGCGATTGAATTGCCGTGATTAGATTCTTCCCTACGCTCGCCATGACAAAACAAGACTGGATTCCTCCCTACGCTTGCGCAAAGCAGACAGGGTGAGCCTTCCCTCTCCTTTTGAAAGGAATGGGACAAGAGGGTGAGGGTTGCCATCTGTGCCCTTGCTTTTGAGCTGGTGTTGTGTTACTTTCAAACGGCACGCTGTGAGCACTCCGCGCCGCGCACCGTGCTTCCTACACATTACGACCAATTAGACACACAAAACAGGCAAACAACATAAAACCAAGAAAGGAGCCCAAGATGAGCGGCGGCATAACAAAATGGGTGGTCATACCGCAAGTGATGGTGATAGTGCTTGGCGCAAACGCGCAGGAAAAGCCCGAAGTCTATGTCCAACTGGGGCATCGCGATGTTGTCAATTCCGTCGCATTTTCTGCGGATGGAAAATTGCTGGCGTCGGGCAGCCGGGATAACAACATCAAGCTTTGGGATGCTGCGACAGGCAGGGAGATAAGGACATTACAGGGGCATAGCAGTTATGTCCTTTCCGTCGCGTTTTCTGCGGATGGAAAATTGCTGGCGTCGGGCAGCGGGGATAACACCATCACGCTCTGGGAGGTGGCCACAGGCAGGGAGATAAGGACATTAAAGGGGCATAGCTCTGTTGTCAATTCCGTCGCGTTTTCTGCGGACGGAAAATTGCTGGCGTCGGGAAGTTATGATAAGACCATCACGCTCTGGGAAGTGGCCACGGGCAAAGCCATCAGGACATTACAGGGGCATCGCGGTAATGTCTATTCCGTCGCGTTTTCTGCGGATGGAAAGTTGCTGGCGTCGGGTAGCTGGGATGGTTCAACCCGTCTTTGGAACGTTCAAACTGGAAAAGAAATCGCCCTGTGCGTCAGCTTTACAGACAGGGAATGGGTAGTCACCACGCCCGAAGGCTACTATGACACCTCTGCAAATGGCGATAAAAACCTCAATGTCCGCATCGGCAATAGTGTCTATGGCATTGAAAACTACCGCGCCACGTTCATGCGTCCCGACCTTGTCCAAGCGGCACTGTCGGGCAAGTGAAGTTTCCACACAGGATTCCTCCCTACGCTCGCCATGACAAAACAAGACTGGATTCCTTGCGCCGCTCGCAATGACGAATGAAATGAGTAATGCCTGACAGCCGTCATTGCGAGGGAGCGTAGCGACCGAAGTAATCCACACAGGCAAGAATATGGATTGCGTCGCTTTGCTGGCAAGGACAGGACGAAGATAGCATAAAGTTAATTAGGACTTACGCAAGAGCGAAAGTGAGTTTGGGATTTTTGAGTTGTTGTTTGAGATACTCATCGAGCAGTCCTCGTTTGAGGTGATAGACAGTGGTTTTGGCTTGGTGGGCTAAGGCGGCAAGCCGAACCCAGACCAAGATGGCACACCCGATATGGTTGCGTTGCATACGTTCATTGCGACATTGGCATCGTTCAATGCCCGTCGTTTGTTTGAGTTCTCGGTGAGCTTGCTCAATGTTCCAACGCACGGCGCACGCTTGTTGTGCGTCGGTCGTGGTCAGTTGAGTCGTCGCATTCGTGACGACAAACTCCGTGCGCTCGGTAGAAAGCGGCAGGCGGAACAAGCTCAAATAAAACCCTTAGGACTTACGCAAGAGCGAAAGTGAGTTTGGGATTTTTGAGTTGTTGTTTGAGATACTCATCGAGCAGTCCTCGTTTGAGGTGATAGACAGTGGTTTTGGCTTGGTGGGCTAAGGCGGCAAG
>Ga0308414_1000442_pt1 | contig 26245 bp, 28 predicted proteins | sample HotsprSampleOS50_FD_205667 | JGI IMG/M metagenome (GOLD analysis project Ga0308414, IMG submission 205667) | Hot spring phototrophic mat microbial communities from Octopus Spring, Yellowstone National Park, Wyoming, United States - 20090730_OS50 ...
GGCGATATGCCTCTCTTTCATTTCTCTCCTCTGGCACTTGAAATTGAATCGGCAAGAGATTAAACGCTGAATGCATCATGTCGCGGATTTTTTTGAAATCAATGTGCCGCTGCTGCTCTTTTCGGCATGATATTATCATGCGCACAATTGCATCTTGGACATCATGCCATGCCAACGCTTGACGAATTTTTTCCATCACTTCACTATGCTCTTTTATTTCTCGGACATCTATTTCTATGGTGAGCATTCGGCGTGCTGGAGTGTGTATATGACGATAGGTTGCGCGTTTTTGCGCATCAATTTCTACGATAACAAATCCTTTCGGGTCTTTTTCTTCCGAGAACGTGATGCGCTCAATACTGCCCGAATACACCACTGGCGGTTCGCCGCGCTCTGCTGCGCCCGGATTCAGGTCTTGATGCTTGTGAATATGCCCCAAAGCCACATAGCTAAACTCTCGTTTTGCCACAGATACCACATTAAACATCACATCGTTGGTGTTGATTTTTTCTGACCCGGGACACACGGTGGCATTGACGATGTGTATATGTGCCGCCAAAATCGCTGGATAAGTCAATCGCTCTTGTGCAATTTTTTCTGCTTCATTTTCAATAAAGCCGATGTAGGTTTCGTGTATTTGCGCTTGCAGTTCTTCTGCCGTCTTGCCTTGATTTTCTTTTAAGCCTGCCAGTATGTTTCTCGCAGGCCAAGGCAGTCCCACAATTCGCACTTTGCCAGATTTGGTCACAAAGTCATGACTGTGCGGGCGTGAAAAAAGATAGACCCTTTCATGCAGTTCAGGGAAAATTTGCAAGGCATTTGCTCTTCCAAATGCCGCTGGATAATCATGATTGCCAACTACAAATACCACAGGAATACCCTTGTCAAGCAACGGTCTTAATGCGCGTGCCAAAATGCGCTGTTCAGTCGGCGATGGCAACGCATCTTTGTATGCATCGCCACAGAAGAGAAACAGGTCAATATCTTCTTGCAACGCCACCCCAACCATAAACTCGAGGCTTTTTTGCACATCGAGCCAGCGCGAGTTTAAGCCTGTCGCCGCATCGTGGCGCCCGTGCGTGTCGTATCCGACATGAATATCTGCTGTATGTAGAATTTTCATTGTGTTTTCTTTGTGATTACGAGGTCATCATGCTTTTATGGCTCACGACTTGCATGCTCGGAAATGTAACACGTTTCGCTGCACCCAAAAAGTTTGTAGCGGTTTTCGGCTACAGCATTGTAGAGTGCATCCCCAAATCCAGCTTTCCAGAACGGACTTGCCAATTTCAGTAAGGGAAATTTTTCAGACAGCTTTTCAATTGCTGCCATGCGCTGATAGACCTGCCCTTGCTCATCGATAAAGTGCAACGTGGCTTTCAGCTCTTCTTCTTTCAATGCAAACTGCGCTATCAAGCTATCCGCTTTCTGAAATGGAACCAATTCCACCCGATACTCTTGCCCTTCTTGATTGAGCGGTTCAAGCCAGCGAATGAGGCGAATACACAGGTTGCAATGCCCGTCGTAAATCAGAATTGGCTTTGGCATGATGTTGCACAACTTTTTTTGCAGTAAAACTTGCAAACTCTGCTGAAAATTCATGCGCCCAAAAGACATTATTTCGTGAAAAACAGCAGGTCTTCAATGCGGCGCTGCACCGCATCAAGCGGCATTGTAAATGACAGTGCTACCTCTTTGCCGTTGATGGTTCTTTCGAAGTAGGCAAGCCTTACGCGGCGCTCCACAGGTCGCTGGCTCAAGTCTGCCGGTTGGGCATATTCAAACACGCTGATAACCGCTTGCTTTGGCAGGCAGATTGTATCGCTACCGTTGATTAAAGTTTCTGGCTGCTCAAAGCTCACTTGAATTTGCGTGCGTTTGGCAGTATCCAATTGTGCCATGGCTTGCACTTGCGCCGTCACTGAATCAATCTCGACGATTTGAAAGCCTTTTGCAGTTCGCAGCGTGTAGGTGATTGTTTTGCCCCTTTGGCTCATGCTTTCCAGCGAATCGATTGGCACGGTCAATTCAGGTGCGCACAGAAAAATGTCCATAGCATCTTTGAAATTTGCCTCAATGCCTGTGGCGCGGCGCAAGTTCTCGGGATTATTCTGCCCTACCAACACCGTGTTTTGAAATGGGATATAAACGAATATGCTATCGGTGCGCAGCAGTGTTTCAGCAGCCACAATGCCCAAAAATACGGTTGCTACAATCTGCATACCTTCATGGCGCTTGACTTTTAGCACACAATTGAGCGATTGGTGCACTTCAGGCGCATGAATTTGCACGCTACCGAATCCTTCCACGCTCTGCACCCGGCGCCCCAGAGAGGCAGCACGTTCATAGAGCCTGATAAATGCTGAATCCCAAGTTGGTTGAGCGCTCTGTCTCACGAGAAGGGTTCTTTCAGGCTGCTGTGTGGCACAGCTTGCCACCAGCATCCCTACTACGGCAAGTAGCACAGACTGGGAAATTTTCATGATTGTCTCATTTTCTCATCGCCTTATTTTTCGAAGATGACACTCAAATCGTGCTGCGGGGCAATTTGACAGGCGAGTCGTTCGTTTGGTTTGAGCAATTTTTGTGCAAGGAAATTTTTTTCAGCGCGTGTCAGCGGGGGCAAATGCTCACTACCTTGACTGATGACCACACGGCATGTGGTGCACAGTCCCATTCCGCCGCAGGCTCCACCGATTTGCAATCCTTCGTCAAGCGCAAGGTCTTGCAGCGACCGCTCGGTTGAGTTGTTAGTTTCAATCGTATAGCGCTCTTCCTTGCCATTGCCATATCTTACCGTAATCTCCAGCTTCGCCATGATTATTTGCCATTGTGCAGTTGTTGGTAGAGCACATTCACGCTCTTGTGCACGAACGCATCTGCAATGCTTTGCATACGATTTTGCATTTGCGCGCACATGAATGCTTTTCCCATCAATGCGCCCAAGGGATGAAAGTCTGTTCCAGAAGAACGCTGGAGCCGAATGTGCAATTGCATTTTTACCAGTGTATGCGGCTCGCTTGGTGTGCTGTTTGGCGCCACCTCGAATGCCAGTTGACACTTCATCCAATCTCGGGCTTGTTCGTCAGGCGTGTGATGCGTAAAGACCGCGCCGTTTTTACAAAATTCGGTGGGAATGCTTACATGTAGCGTTGGGGCAAGCGGCATGTCCACATCATATTGCCATTCGTATAGCGGCAAGCCATTTTTGCTTGTGCCAATTAACTTGACGGCTCTGACAGACGGCATGTAGTCTTCAAATGTTTTCGGCTGCGATAAAAACTGCATGAGCGATTCTTTTTCGATGGGCACATCATAGATGGTATTGACTTCCGCATGGATACAGAAGTTTTCTGCGCTCATTGGTCAGAATGTTTGATTTGGTGCAAATATAGCAAAGCTGACTGACTCACGGTTAAGGCTTTAGTAGCACTTTTCCGACGGTTTTGCGCCCTTCCAGCCATGCATGCGCTTCTTTGGCTTGACTTAGTGGCAATTGCTGAGAGATGAGCACGGTTAAACTCCCGTTTTGAATCCATGTAAAAAGGTCTGTGGCGCGCCAGAGCAATTCTTCGCGTGTGGCTGTGTAGTGCACAAGTGAGGGTCGTGTCAGAAACAGCGAGCCTTTTTGGCTAAGTAGCAACAGGCTCACAGGCGGCACCACACCGCTTGCATTACCAAACGAGACAAACATGCCGCGCGGTCTCAGCACACTTAAACTTCCCTCGAAGGTATCTCTACCGACGGAGTCATAGACCACATCCACACCTTTGCCATCGGTCAGCCGTTTTGTTTCCACGATAAAATCTTCTTTGGTATAAACAATGACTGCATCGGCACCCATGCGTTTTGCCAGTTCGGCTTTTTCTTCGGTGGACACCGTGCCAATCACACGGGCTTGACGCATCTTGGCAAGTTGCACCAGCAGCAATCCTACGCCACCTGCCGCAGCATGGATGAGGGCAGTCTCTCTGGGTTTGAGCGCATAGGTGGAATGCACAAGATAGTGAGCGGTCATGCCTTGCAGCATGACGGCGGCCGCTTGTTCCATTGAGATGGCGTCTGGCAGTGCAACCAGCAACTCTTCTGGCACGGCATGATATTCAGCGTAGGCGCCCAAGTTTCCTCCTGCGTAATACGCCACGCGGTCGCCTTTCTTAAAGAGCTTGCAGGCTTCTCCGACCTCTTCTACAACTCCTGCACCTTCTACGCCCGGCGTAAACGGCAGCATTTGTGGATAGAGCCCTGTGCGATGATAAATATCAATGTAATTTACCCCAATCGCATGCAATTTTACGAGTACTTCGTGGGGTTTAAGTCGCAGCGTATCTTTTTCTTGTAATTTTAATTCTTCTTCGCTACCGTATTTTTCTACAACAATGGCTTTCATTTCTTTTTGTTGGAAAGAACTTGCAGCAATTCTTCAGCGTGCGTCTCAGGTTTGACTTTTGGAAATACTTTTTCAATTTTTCCGTTTTCGTCAATTAAGTAGGTTACGCGATTTGTTCCCATGTATTTTTTTCCATACAGGCTTTTTTCGCCCCAGACGCCATAGTCTTGAACAATTTTTTTCTCGGTATCTGCTAACAGCCGAAATGGCAGGTTATATTTTTCTGCAAATTTTTTATGCTTTTTTTCATCATCGACGCTTACGCCTAAAACCTCCACATTAATTTCTTTGAACTTCTCAAAATTATCGCGAAATGCGCAGGCTTCTTTGGTGCATCCCGGCGTATCATCTTTGGGGTAAAAGTATAGGATTACTTTTTTTCCCTTAAACTGTTCCAGCGTGACCAGCTCGCCATTTTGGTCAATCGTCTTAAAATTTGGCGCTTGCGTGCCAACTTCTAAAAGTGCCATACAGTAACAGTTTATTTTGAATGGATACTCAAGATTGCTGTTTGAATTGTACGGCTTTCCACGGCTTAAATAAATCTTTTACTTTATTGCGCTGATACTTTCCCGTTGAAGTTACTGGAATTTCATCGCTGAAGAGCACCACTTTTGGGCATTTGTTAAAAGGCAATTTTTCTGCGCATTTTTTGATAATTTCTTCGCCAGTGAGCGTTACCCCTTCTTTGAGTTGCACCAGTGCTCCAACTTCTTCGCCATACCAATCATTTTCAAATCCTACGGCAATAGCGGCTTTGACGCCCGGGATGCCGCAGAGCACTTCATCAATTTCCAAGGGCGAGATGTTAACGCCGCCACGAATAATTAGTTCTTTAATTCTTCCAGTAATAAAAAAGAACTTCCTGCCTTTTTCATCGGTCTTGAAAAATCCTTCATCGCCGCTGTGGAACCAGCCTTTTTCGAAGGCTTTCACATTGGCTTCTTCATTTTGGTAGTAGCCTTTCATCACATTGTGCCCGCGAATGACAATTTCTCCTCGCCAGCCTTCTCGCACCTTTTCACCCCGATTATTAAAGATTGCCATTTCGTTGGGGGGAATTGGCACGCCAATAGAAGGGAATCCAAATTCGCTTAACCATTTCCGATGTTCTTCTTCGCTTAAATCTAATGGTAAGAAGCATGAGTAGCAAGTGGTTTCAGACAGTCCATATCCATGAATAATTTTTAAGCCGTAGCGTTTTTCAAATGCCATGGCAAGTTCTACGGTCAAGGGTCCTGCTCCGCAAATAAAATGGCTAAAATGCGAGAGGTCATACTTTGAAATATCAATATCGGCATGTAAGAGAAATTGCAGCAGTGTAGGCACCACGCTTACAATTTTCACTTTTTCATTTGCCACTCGCTCAAAAAATATCTCAGTCTGAAATTTCTGATTTAATATGACGGAGCCACCGTAGTATAGCGGCGTCAGGAGCGTGACCACTGTGCCATTAACATGGTGAATGGGCAGCACGCACATCATCACATCGCCTTCCTTCAAGCCATGCCATGCCGCAATCGCATCGGTATCTACCAGCAAGTTATACTGCGTCAGCACCACGCCTTTGGGCAATCCCGTTGTGCCACTGGTATAGACAATCAGGGCTTCAGTCTCCAAGTCGGCGTAGGTAGCTCGATTTTCATCGACGGTCTCTTTTGGCTTGACGCGTGTATCGATGATATGCGCTTGCCCAAATTCATCTGGAAAGGCGGCAATGGTCTGTTCAAAATCGCTGGACGCCAGAATGGTCAGATTTAGTCCCAGACTTTCAATCATGGGCAGGTATTCATCGCGCACAAAAGCCAGCTGGACACCTGCGTTTTCTAAAATGTATTTGATTCGCTCCGGCGTCTCTCCGACATTGATGGGCACCACGGTCATCCCTGCACACCACGCCGCAAAATACTGCACGACGGTATCAATGTGGTTATGCGAGACCGTGGCCACACGACTTTCTTCAATCAAGCCCTGTGCACGCAGATAGTTTGCCGTCTGAAAGACTTTTCGCCGAAACTCCTCATATGTGTAACGCATTGCCACACCGCCACTTGCATAAAATGTGATAAAAGTTTCGTTTTTGTGGCGACTGGCTTTCTCGACCAGCAGCTCGAGGATATTGCTATACTTTACCAAGTAGTTCGTTGGTAAGTAAGTCTGACCGTCAATAATCACGGCGTGCGACATGTGGGTATTGAAAATGAGGTCTTTGTTCATGGCTATCCCTGTGTTTTTGCCAAGTTGGTTTTCTAAAATACATGATAGGCTCCACTTTTAGGAGACTGCTTTTTTCTGCCAAAAATGCTGACTGACCGTTATATTTGCACCTTGACGCAGAAACAAACTCAATGTAACGCTGACCTACATTGCAAAACTGCAAAACGTCATGTTTCAAGTTCTACCCTTTCACCCAAACATGACCAGCACGGTTGCGCCGAACCTCATGCCAGCCTGTGCACATTTGGTAGATTGGACGCTAAAGCATACAAACAGCGCCACAACGCTATGAAATTTTTCTTTGAAACCCATTACCGCTCTATGCAGACTTTCTTCAGAATGATGCTGCTTAGCAGCATGTTTTCTCTCTTGGCTCTTGAGCTTGGTGCGCAAGTGCTTGGCGAAGCCAGTTCAGATGACATTCGAGAGCGACCGCGTGAAATTTCTTTCCGCAGTATCGAGATTGGCATCACACCATATGCCGCCCTGCAACCGCTCTCTGACAACACTGCGCGCCTGCCTTTTGTGATTACACGCGCGACACTTTCTGCACTTGCACGCTTAGATAACACCATGCTTTACATTGATTACTCCGTCGGCAATATCCCCGACTTTCCTGATGCTGTAACCATGGTCAGTGGCGGCGCCAAGTTTGATTTTGACTTCTTTCTCATTCCTCCAGCAAATGATGTGCTGCGACCGCTCATTTGCTTTACCAGTGTGGCTGAGATTGTCAGTGCAAGCACTCCGCCCAGTCCGCAAACTACAAATGTCAACAATCTTAACATCGCAACCATTGGCATTGGCGCCGGGCTTGGCATCGCCTATCAGAGCAAACAGTGGATTACGCAGGCGAAAGCAGAAGGCTTTATTGCCATTGCATCTCAAGGATTTAGCCCAGTTGTGGGTTTCGGCAGCGGGCTCATCGGTGATGTTACCGTGCAGTTTCCCTATCTTCTTGATAAAATCGGCTTAGCGTTCACCTACCGATTTCGCACCAGTGCTTCACGCTTTGCAAATAACACCCAGTTTAGCTATTCATTTCTTTCTCATACCATTACGGCGGGAATTACTTTCTAAATCATCCTGTTTGCCTACATGAGAAAACAAGACATTCTTCAAGAACTCGAGGATATTGCCAAGCGGCTCGGCTATCGCCTGCGTTACGAGAAGGGGAACTTTGTCGGGGGCGACTGCCGCGTGCGGCAAGAAAAAATTTTGGTCATCAACAAATTTTTGCCAATTGAAGGGCGCATTGCCACGCTCGCCCGAGCGCTCTCACGCATCGGTGTGGAAGGCTTATTCATCACACCGCAAGTCAGAAAACTGATTGATGAAGAATCGGCTGAAAAAAATCGTTCGTCTCTTGCTTAACGCTCAATGCCTTGACACTTGCACTTATGAAGGTTACACTCTTAGGTTCAGGAACTTCACAGGGTATCCCAGTCCCGCTCTGCCAGTGCCGCGTTTGCACCTCAACCGATGTGCGCGATAAGCGACTGCGCTGCTCGGCACTCGTTGAAACCGCCGGACTCTCCATCTTGATTGACACTTCAATCGACTTTCGCCAGCAAATGCTACGCAGCAAGGTCCAGCGTATTGATGCTGTGCTGCAAACGCATCATCACTACGACCATCTCTTTGGGTTAGATGATATTCGCGCCTTTAGCAATGCCCAACAAGCTCCGATTGATTTTTACACCTCTCCGCAGTGTGAGCCTGAAGTCATGCGCCGCTTTGGCTACGCCTTCAGCGAACAAAACCTCAAGTGGGGCTTACCTTCTTTGAAAATGCACGTGGTTGATGCACCTTTTGTCATTGAGAAAAATGGTCAGCGCGTCGAGGTAACTCCGATTGATGTTGGGCACGGCAACATCGTCATCTATGGCTACCGCATTGGCAATTTTGCATATTTGACGGACTGCAAAACCCTGCCTGCTCACTCATATGAACGCCTGCAAGGATTAGATGTCTTGTTCATCGATTGCCTTAGACTGACGCCGCATCCTACCCATGCGTGTCTTTCGGAAACGCTCTCTTACATTGAACGCATTCAACCGCGCAGAGCTGTGCTTATTCATATGAGCCACGAAGTTGCACACGCCGAGCTGGAAGCCATGCTTCCTGAACATATCCGCGTGGGCTACGATGAAATGGCAGTTGTTTTGGACTGAATGAAAGGTCGGTTTGATACGCTTGACTCTCCCTGCTTTGCACGCTCACGCTGGGCTTACCGATTCATTCATTGACGATAGAATTTTTTGCAATTCACGCTCGACTTTTTCGCCTGCATCCATGGTCTCTAACGGGTCTCGCCGCAAGCGATGACGCAGCGCAGGCACGGCGACGGCTTTTATATCATCGAGCGTTACAGTTGTGCGACCAAAAAAAGCCGCATGTGCCGATGCGGCACGTGATACGGTCAGTTCGCCACGATGCCCATCAATGCCCAGATTCATGCACAGTTCGGCAATGAGCATGAGCAAATCATCAGGTAGCTCCACTTGGCTGACTAACTTTTGTGCCTGCACAATGCGGGCTTGGAGTGCTTGTTGTTCGGGCTTCCATGTTTCCAAAAATTCGTCAGGGTTGGCATCGAAGGCACGGCGGCGCTTGACAATTTCCACTCTTTGCGCAAGGTTGGTAATGGTGGTGATTCGCGCATGCAATCCAAAGCGGTCAAGCAGTTGCGGGCGAAGTTCACCTTCTTCAGGATTTCCTGAGCCCACCAGCACGAACCGCGCCGGATGCTTGATGCTCATGCCTTCTCGCTCGACGACATTGACACCACTTGCCGCCACATCCAACAGCACATCTACCAAATGGTCATCGAGCAAATTCACTTCATCGATGTAGAGAAACCCGCGATTTGCCCGTGCCAGCAGCCCAGCTTCAAATGCTTTTTCGCCTTTGGTGAGCGCTTTTTCAATATCTATGGTGCCGCAGACACGGTCTTCCGTTGCCCCCAACGGTAAATCCACCACAGGCACGGGGATTTTTTCTGCATGCGGCTTACGCGCCGCATGTGATGCCTTTGCATGAGTTTGCCGCTCTCTTTCGTGCATGACTTCTTCCACCGAGCGGTTGAAGACATCACCTTCTGCGCGCTCAATCATGGGCAAAACATCTGCCAGCGCTCGCACCGTTGTCGATTTGCCCGTGCCACGATGCCCCATGACCAATACCCCGCCAATGCGCGGGTCAATGACATTGAGCAGCAGGCACAGTTTCATTTCATCTTGCCCAACAATGGCTGCAAATGGAAATACCTTCGCAGTTTTTCCAGATGCTGCGCCCATTTCATGCGCAGATTCCGACTCACTTTTGTCTTTTTTGCTGTTCGTATGGCTGTTTGTGTGTGCTCTTGTGGCTGGCTTAGACATATTGATTTGCGTTACGAAAATGTTCAAAGGCGATTCAGGTTGTTTTGATTCTTTGCAAAGTTAAGGAATCGCCCACGATGCTGAAAGTTGTTCGTTTTCCCACTCAAATTTTGCGCGGCGATGTCCTTTGGCATCTAACCAGAGCCAATCTAACGCATGCACTTTGGTTTCAATGACTGCAAAATTTTCTTTGCCAGTTTCGCTTTCTTCTTTGGTTGGGCTGCGCTCAATGAGGTAGTCTGGCAAGCCTGATGTGGGTTCGCTGACAAGTGTGCCCGGTGGCAATAGGGTTGCATAGCAGCGTCTGCTCATCAGTTGGGTCTTCTCCCAGCGTTCTTCCGATAGCGGCGTCTGATGCCACACCGTTGCTTTGCCGACAAATCGCAGTTGAATTTTGAGTTCAGGATGATAGAACAGCCATGCGCAGTTTGGATTGGCGCGCAAGTCTTCAATTTTAGCGGAACGAATATCGGTGTGGCAAAAAAGCTGCCTTGAGTCTTTGCAGACGCCGCGTAGCACCACCGTTCGCACTTCTGGCGTGCCATTTCTGACCGTCGCAAATGTTCCTAAGTGCATCGGGTGTCGGCGGTCTTTGACAGCGTGCTGCAAAAGTTGCCATGCTTCCTCTAAGATGATGTCTAATGATTCCAGCGTTAGAGTCTCTGCCATGTTTCTGCTTGATTTAATTTCAGGGGCAATTGGCAATTGCCAATGCTTTAGCTTTCTTGCTCATGCTTAGGCAACTATTTGCTCATTTGTGCATGAATATCTTGCCAGCTTTTGCTTTCGCATGTCTTTTGCTTTGCTTTGATTAAATTTGATCTTAATGTTTAACGCTTCTCATGAAGATTTCCGTTCAACTCTTTGTTGCACTTTGCACACTTGTTTGGCTCTCGTGCCAAAAACCAAAGCCTTCATCACCGCTCGAAGATGCTACGCAATACCGCATGGCGGCGGGCGGCAAGGTTTATGGCGGCACTTACGCCTACGCCGAACTCCAGCCCCTGACGACGCTGGACCCTGCACAACTTATCGAGAATGTTTCGCAACATGCGGCACACCAACTCTATGATTTGCTCATAGACCTTGACCCATATACCCTTTCACCTGTGCCAGAACTGGCTGAACATTGGGAGATTTCAGAAGATGGGCTTCTATACACTTTCACGCTGCGCGATAGTGTCTTTTTCCACAATGACCGCTGCTTTCCGCAAGGCGTCGGGCGCAAGCTCACTGCTGCCGATGTCAAGTATTCTTTCGAGCGCATCTGCGACCCTACCACCAACACGAAAGGATTTTGGGTCTTTCGCGACAAAGTCGTTGGGGCAACGGAATTTTATGAAGACCGCCGCTTAGCACATGCCGAGAACCGTCCGCCAAAAGTCTTTGGCGTGCGCGGCTTTGAAGTTCTTGATGACCGACGCTTCAGAATCCGCCTCATCAAACCCTTTGCCCCTTTCTTGATGACACTGGCTTCAGCCTTCTGCTACATCATTCCGCGTGAGGCCGTTAGCTACTACGGCGCTAATTTTACCCGCCATCCTGTGGGCACTGGACCCTTCATGTTTGATGAATTTGCCCCAGACTTTCTCAAACTGAAACGTAACCCTCGCTACTGGCAGAAAGACAGCCATGGCAACAGTCTGCCGTATCTTCAACATGTCATCCTTTACTTTTCACGTCCAGTGTCAGCGCAACTTGAGCAACTCGAGCGCGGCGAAATTTTAGAACTCAGTCAACTTCCTGCTGACCTTAGGCAGAAGGTTTTACCCAACGGCATGCTTGATGCAAGCTATCAAGACCGCTTCAACTACTTTTCAACCCCTTCGCTGTCCGTGCAGTTTTGTGGCATGAATTGCGCACTTGCACCTTTCAACGATAGCCGTGTTCGCCAAGCCTTTTCATTGGCTCTTGACCGAGAGTATATTTCGTCATCCGTGTTGCAAAGCCGTCAGTATGCCGCCATGCGTGGCTTGGTGCCGCCCGTGCTCTCGCTCTACGAAGCCATCAAGGCGCAAAAGCCTGCTAGACCTGAAAAAGACAAAGCCAAGCCGATAAGTTTTATCGACCTTGAGCCGTTTAACCCCACCAAAGCCCGTGAGCTACTTGCTAGCGCCGGCTATCCCGATGGCAAAGGATTTCCAACGCTTCCACTTTACTACGATTCTACCAACTCTCGCAATCGGCTACTTGCCGAGAGCATTCGCATTTTGCTCAAGCAACATCTCAATGTGGAAATTCAGCCCACGCCACTTTCATGGTCTGAACACTTGCAAGTCTGTGAGTCTGGTCGCGCCGCCTTTTTCTTGTTAGGCTGGGTCGCCGATTATCCCGAGCCAGAAAATTTTCTCAATCTCTTCTATGGCAAGTTTGTGCCCGCTGACACCAGCACTGTCAGCTACCCCAACATGCAACGCTACCGCAACCCAGCCTTCGATGCGCTCTTCGAGCAAGCCCTCATCACTCAGAATGATTCGCTGCGCTATCGCCTTTATGCCGAAGCGGAACAGCTTGCACTCAACGATACCCCTCTCCTGCTGCTGATTTACGACCACGACGAAAAGCTACTGGCGAAAGCCGTTCAAGATTATCCCCTCAATGCCATGGACCGACGCGACCTAAAATACGTCTGGCTCAATTACCCTACTTCACCCACGGCAAAGCGGTAAGAACAGATGTTAAGAAACGGTTAACTTTCTGCGTTCAATCATTGTATCACATTACTTTTGAGAAGCTCGTTGTTAATCCAACTCTGTGGTATGGGCGTGCGTCTGACATTTTTGGTTGCTGCATGGCTTTGCTTTTACGCTTGTCTTGCGCCCCTTCGGGCTCAAGATGCGTCGAACCGCGATATTCTTTTGCTTTTGCAAGAAGGGGTGGCGCGTCTTAACCAAAAGGATTACCCTGCCGCACTTAACTTTTTTAATGAAGTCCTCAAATTGAGCCCTCACAATAGCATTGCGTTAGTCAATCGTGGTATTGTCAAGGCAAAGTTAGGCAATTACGAAGGTGCGGTTCTGGACTACTCGGCCGCGCTGAACATTGATTCCACCGATTTTCGAACTTACTACAATCGTGGGCGTGCATACATGGAACTCAAGCAGTATGCGCTTGCTATTGCAGATTTTACTGCCGCTCTGCGTCTTGATTCCGGATACGCCAATGCTTACACCAATCGCGCCAATGCTCGGCTACAACTCAATGACTCGCTTGGTGCCTATCAGGATTACATCAAAGCCGCACAATTGGGCTCACTCAAAGTGCGTGAGTTTCTCAAAGCCAAAGGCATAGACTGGGAACACGCACCGTAAATCACGCTCAGGCTTCAGGCTCTTTGAGCGGGAAGACATAAAACTTCTGAATCTGCACAAAGCCTTCTTTTTTGAACGGGCGTGAAGTTTGCATGACGAGTTCCGTGCCTTCAATCATCAACCGATACTCACTTATTGCTCCCTTGAAAAATTCCTCTTTTACAAGCGCGCGAAACACATTTTCACCCTGTGGTTTTTCTACGGGCACAATGTGCTCTGGACGAATGACCACTTCAAACGCCTTTGCACTGATTTCTTCTTGATGGTGCTGCAAAACCAAGCCTGTCTCGGACTTTATCAAGAATTTATCCAGTCGCCGCATGCGCAAAGAATTTGCATCCCCAATGAATGTTGCGCCGAAGTGTGTTTTTGGTCGTTCATAGACTTCTCTTGGCGAACCATTTTCCATCATTTGACCTTGATGCAGCAGTATCAAGCGGTCGGCCAGCATGAGTGCTTCTTCTTGGTCGTGCGTGATGTAGATGAAGGTTTTGCCAGTTTTGCGTTGCAGAGATTTGAGCTCTTTTTGCAATTCGCGGCGCAGCACAATATCTAAGTTCGAGAGCGGCTCATCGAGCAAGACAATCTGCGATGGGGCGGCAATGGCGCGTGCAATGGCCACGCGTTGCTGCTCTCCGCCAGAGAGCTCCGCAGTGGAGCGGTAGAGTCGGTCATCAATTTGCAAGGTTTTTGCCGCTTGCACCACGGCTTGATGAATCTCTGTTTCGCGCCAACGTGCTTCGCGCAGCCCAAATGCAATGTTTTCATAGACATTGAGATGCGGAAAAAGCGCATAGTTTTGAAAGACCATCACGGCTTGGCGAGCGTGCGTTGGCACTCGTGTTACATCTTTGCTATCGAAGAGAATTCTGCCTTCATCGCATCTCTCCAACCCTGCAATGATGCGTGCCAAAGTTGATTTGCCACTACCTGACTTTCCCAGCACTGCAAAAAACTCTCCATCATTGCATTGAAAAGAAAGGTTATCCAGAACTAAGTGATTGCCAAAACGTTTGGTTAGCTTTTCAACGGTAAGTTTCACAGGTGTTTTTTCAAATTGAAAATGTGTTTTGATTTCGGTTTAGCTTACGGCAACATGCGCCGTGCTTCTTCAAGAATGGCAACACTCGACGATGTGCCTATCCGTGAAGCCCCTGCTTCCAGCATGGCAACAACTTCCTTGTAGCTCTTTATTCCCCCAGAGGCTTTGACGCCCAGTTCATTGCCTACTGTCTTGCGCATCAATCTCACATCTTCTTCGGTTGCGCCCGCTTTTGCAAAGCCAGTAGAGGTTTTGACAAATGCCGCACCCATGCTTTTTGAGATTTCACATGCCATTACTTTTTCGGCATCATTTAGAAGCGCGGTTTCCAGAATGACTTTTACGCCTACCTGCCGCTCTTTTGCCACATTGACCACACTTTGAATATCACACTCCACAGCACTATACATTTTTGCTTTGAGCAGCCCAATTGGCAAGACCATATCAATTTCCTGCGCCCCCTGCTGAATGACAAACTCTGCTTCCTTCACCTTTAGCTCCGTTGGTGTGGCGCCCAGCGGAAATCCTACCACGGTGCAAACTTTTATCTCTGTTTCTGCCAAGAGTTGTGCACACTGCCGCACAAAAATAGGATTCACGCAGACGGCGTAAAAACCATATATTTTCGCTTCACTGCACAGCCGCTCAATATCTTTTGGTGTTGCTTCGGGTTTGAGATTGGTGTGGTCGATAAGTTTTGCAAGTTCGCTGAACTGACGTACTACCATTGCCGAGAAAAATAAGGGTTAACGGATGTTGTGTTCCTTTTCGGGCTGCAAGGGGTTTGGGTTAAACATAAACTCTTTTCATGTTTAGGCAGACTGGCTTTGTTCATTTTTCAAGACGCAGCAGGGGTTTCTTAAATTTTCGGCGTTTGCTTGATTTAATTTTAACATTTGCACTTCTTTTAAGCAACTTTTTGCGAATCTGAATTTTGCGTATTCTCTCTGCCAATTTTGCACTTTATGAAGGTCTATCTGCTTAAGTCTAAAGGCAAAGGCTCGGTGCCTGACTACATCCAAGTTCGCAATGAAACTCATGCCATTATTGGCTATTTCAAAGCCAGCAATCTTGAAAAAGGTTTAGATGAAATTGGCATCGATGAGCCCAGTCGGCGCCAGCGCGCCCTTGCACTTCTTGAGCAATTGCCGTATGGGAAAATTGTTCAGGCAGATTTATAGCCATCTTGCACCTTGACTTTCTGACCTTTCTCCATTAGAGCTGGCTGACGGACTCTTTGAAGGCTTTTAGCGCCTCATGATTAAGCGAATAGCAAGTCTTTGTGCCGTAATTGACGCCATTGATAAAGCCAGCCTCTTTGAGCACTTTGAGGTGCTGAGAGACCGTCGCTTGCGCCATTTGCAGCATTTCTACGATTTCACTGCACACGCACCCACGCACTTTGAGAATTTGGATAATTTTTAGCCGCACGGGATGCGACAAGGCTTTCATTTTCAGGGCTAAGCTCCTTCGTTCAGCGACCTCATCAGATGGTGTAGCACCCATTCTTGCACAGTGTTTTTATGCATTCACGCATCGCATTTACTTATTTACTCTTTGTATGTGCTTGGTGTATATTTGTAGCTTATTTTGCTTAGGCAGAACCCTACGGGCTTATTGAGCTTTGCATGCAAAGACTTTTACTTGTGAAAATTTAAGGAAGTTCCACCATAACAGTATTACCAATCTTCTTGCTATGTCAGAAGAATCCATGCAATCTTCGCTTGAAGAACTGAACGACCAGATGCGGATGCGTCGTCAGAAACTTCAGAAACTTCGTGAGTTAGGCATTGACGCTTATCCGCACTCCTTTGATGTAACGCACTACGCCCAGCCCATCTTGGATTCGTTCAAAGATGGCGAATCTACGACGGTATCTATGGCCGGTCGCATCATGAGCATTCGCAATATGGGGAAAGCCTCGTTCTTTCACATCCAAGATTCCACTGGGAAAATTCAGGTCTATCTGCGCAAAGATGATGTTGGCGACACCGTTTATGACATCTTCAAACACCTCTATGATATAGGCGATTTTGTAGGCATCAAGGGCTTTACATTTCGCACGAAACTGGGCGAAATTTCCATTCATGCCAAAGAAATTGTGTTGCTTGCCAAAGCCTTGCGTCCGCTTCCGATTGCAAAGGAAAAAGAAGTCAATGGTCAGAAAATTGTCTATGATGCCTTTTCCGATAAAGAGCTTCGCTATCGGCAGCGGTATGTGGATTTGATTGTCAATCCGCAGGTGCGTGAAGTCTTTCGCAAGCGCGCCAAAATTATCAACACCATTCGCGCCTTCCTTGACGAAAAAGGATACTTGGAGGTCGAGACACCCATTTTGCAGCCGATTTACGGCGGCGCCACGGCACGCCCGTTTATCACACATCACAATGCTTTGGGGATAGATTTGTATCTGCGCATTGCTAACGAACTGTATCTTAAACGGCTGATTGTGGGCGGCTTTGAAGGCGTCTATGAGTTTGCTAAGGATTTTCGCAACGAAGGGCTTAGCCGCTTTCATAATCCTGAATTCACGCAAGTTGAGTTCTATGTCGCCTACAAAGATTATATCTGGATGATGGAGCAAGTTGAAATACTCTTTGAACGCATTGCCATGACTGTCAATGGCACCACGAAGGTTCATTTCAACGGTCATGATGTGGATTTGAAACCTCCTTACCGCCGCCTCACCATCACCGATGCGGTCAAAGAATTTACGGGCAAAGACATTGAAGGCAAGAATGAAGATGAACTTCGTCAGATTGCCAAAGAACTTGGCGTGCATCCAGCTTCCACCGATGGCAGCAGTAAAATTATTGATGCCATTTTCGGCGAGTGCGTTGAGCCCCACCTCATTGCCCCTACCTTCATCATCGATTATCCAATTGAGATGTCGCCGCTGACCAAAAAGCATCGCTCTAAACCCGGACTTGTCGAACGCTTCGAGCTCATCATTGCTGGCAAAGAACTCTGCAACGCCTACACCGAACTCAATGACCCGATTGACCAGCGAGAGCGACTGGAAGAACAAGCACGCCTGCGCGAACGCGGCGATGATGAAGCCATGACGATTGACGAAGACTTTCTGCGCGCCCTCGAGTATGGCATGCCGCCTACCGCTGGCATCGGCATCGGCATCGACCGCCTGACCATGCTCATCACTGGTCAAGACTCTATTCGCGACGTGATTCTCTTTCCACAAATGCGACCCGAATAAGGCGCCCGATTGGTCTGCTATGCCGAACGCAGTGACGCATCCACAATTCTTGCCTTGTCATGCTGAGCGTGGCGAAGCATCCATACTCCCCAATTTGTCATGCTGAACGAGGCGTAGCGCGACCTCACCCTGTCTGCTTCGCAGACGGCCTTCTCCTTCTGCAAGGAGAGGGACAAGAGGACAAGGGTTGCCATGCCCAATTTGTCACATAAATGGATTCCTTTGCAAGAACGGGAAAAGTCAATCTGTGCGCAATCCGTCTAATCTGCGTGTTCCGTGTGCTATCGTTGTATGGATTCCTCGCTACCGCTTGGAATGACAAAAAGCGCATGGCATGACAGGGAAAACAGCATGAATTGATTGGTAGGATTGGAGTAAGTGCTGCGTTACTTCATTCGCACGGCGCAGACGCAAGCCATATCGACAATATCACTTGGTTTTGCACCGCGTGAGAGGTCGTTCATGGGTTTTGCCAGTCCTTGAATGACTGGACCGATGGCTGTGGCTCCGCCCAGCCGCTCGGTGAGTTTATAGCCAATGTTGCCCGCATCTAAATTTGGAAAAATGAATACATTGGCTCGTCCTGCCACAGGGCTGTCAGGGGCTTTGCGTTTGCCGACACTCTCGACAAATGCCGCATCAAATTGCAGTTCGCCATCAATTTCAAGGTCAGGGCAGCGGGCTTTGGCAATTTCCGTAGCACGAATCACTTTCTCGACAGACTCGTGCAAAGCACTGCCTTTCGTGGAGAAAGAGAGCATTGCCACCTTTGGCTTTTCACCTGTGAGCATCTGATGCGATTGAGCCGAAGTAATAGCAATATCTGCAAGTTCTTCTGCAGACGGATACGGCACCACCCCACAATCGGCGAATGTAAAAACTCGTCCTGCCGCTGACGGATGCTCGAGCGGAAACGCCATCAAAAAGAAACTGGAGACCAGATTTGTGTGCTCTTTATCCACCCCAATCACTTGAATTGCGGCACGCAACACATCAGCCGTTGTATTGACCGCTCCAGCAATACAGCCATCTACTTCGCCTCGGCGCACCATCATGGCGCCCCAAAATAGTGGGTGGTGCATGGTTTTCTCTGCATCGCTTCTGCTTATGCCTTTGTGCTGACGCAAATGAAAGTATTCATCCGCATAGTCAGATAGTTTTGCTGGCTCAAAGTCCACAATGCGAATTTTTCCATCATGGAAGGGCAAATTCAGCCGTTCAAAGCTTGCTATAATCTCCTCTGGCTTACCTAAGAGTATCGGCTCGACAAGCTCTTGTGCCGCCATTTCTTCAACAGCACGCAGTGTGCGCTCATCCTGCGATTCAGGAAAAACAATTCTCGCCTTCTTTGCTTTGGCTCTTTGGCGAATGGATTGCAAGATGGGGTGCATTGTTGGATTCTTAGTTACCTGTAATGCTTTGCAGTTCTTGACGCACGCCCGGCAGTGTGATGCCAGTAATTGCAATTCTTACAGCACTGCTTTCCTGACGCACTACTCCTGTATTTCGTGCTACCCACACACGCAAGGGCACATTGATAGGTATCGTTACCGGGAAGCCACCTGCCGTGGTTCTTAGTTCAATTCTTGTATCAATTAAGACCCGTGTGGCATTGTAAGTACGGTTGCTTACGGTGATTTGCTCATTGGCTTCAACTCTGCCTTCTACACGCGCTGCGATGGTCACATTGCCCGCCCCTTCAACTGTTGCATTGACTTGTGCATTTAGGATAGTGTATGTGCTGCCTACTCCACCCGATGTGCGAATGAAAGGATACCACCCTGCCTGAAACCCTGTGATGTTGCGAACCCCTTCGATGTTACCAATCAGCGCTTGGATACTGTTCAGATAAATCAGTTGGTCGTTGCGGTTATTTTCGTAAGCATAGAATGAGGTATCTGCGGTTGGTGCGCCAGCCAGTGGCGTGGTGGTTGCCACCACAACTGTTGCTTCTTTGCTGCCTAATTGGCGTGTGCCTACGATGCGCACCACATTAGTTCCCGATGGCCGAAAGACATTATTGCCCACTGTATCCACAGAGGTATTGTATGTCCATGTTACACCTGTTCGTGTTGGGAAAATGCCTTCAGGCTCACTTGGCGCAGAGCCTTGCTGGCAGGAGCTTAGCACTGCACTTGAGAGCACCAGCAGCAGGATAAGCTGTCTTTGCCACTTCATGGTTATTCTTGGTTGAAGTTTTCTCTGGATGTTTGTTCGCTGCACATGTTTGCCTCTTGGTCTCTGACACCTGTAGAGCGTTAGTCAAATTTCAGCTTAGCCATATTGGCACGCACATCTTCAGCAGATTTGTGCAAGGCTTTCAAATCGCTCTCATCCAGATTGATTTCAAGAATTTGTTCAATGCCATTTCTGCCCAATTTTACGGGCACGCCGACATAAACATCTTTTAAGCCGTATTGTCCTGTCAGCCATGCTGCGCATGGTAGGATGCGTTTGCGGTCTTTAACAATCGCTTCAATCATTTCCACCGCAGCGGCCGATGGAGCATAGTAAGCCGAGCCAGTTTTTAAGAAATTGACGATTTCAGCACCGCCGTTGCGCGTTCGGTCAGAGAGTGCTTGCAGACGTTCTTCAGCTTTTTGGGCATCCTTGTAGTGCATAGTCAGATACTCTCGGATTGGAATGCCTGCCACGGTTGTGTATTTGATAATTGGCACCATAGAGTCGCCATGCCCGCCTAACACGAAGGCATTCACATCTTGCACCGATACACCACATTCCATAGCAATGAAAGCGCGAAAGCGCGCTGTATCGAGCACGCCCGCCATTCCTATCACTCGATGCGCATCAAACCCACTGCGCATATACGCCACGTAGGTCATCACATCTAATGGGTTTGATACCATGATGATGATAGCATTCGGCGACTTGGCAACCGCTTTTTCGGTCACATCTTTCACGATAGCGGCGTTTGTGGCTTGCAGGTCATCGCGGCTCATGCCCGGCTTGCGAGCTATCCCTGCTGTGATGAGAATGATGTCCGACCCAGCCGTCTCTTCATAACCGTTTGTGCCCACAATCTTTGCATCGAACAGCTCAATTGGTGCGGATTGATACATATCGAGCCCTTTACCTTGCGGTATGCCTTCCACAAGATCTACCAAGACCACCTCTTGTGCCAATTCTTTTTCAGCGATGCGTTGCGCAGCAGTTGCACCGACATTCCCTGCGCCAATTACTGTAATTTTCATGATGATGGAGTTTTTTGTGTCGTTACAAAAAGCAGTGCGGTTAGCACCGCTTGCAAAGATAACCATAAAAGGCTTGGTGCACAAGCGCAGGCTGGCATCTGCGCAGGCTGGCTGTGAAGTGTGCTAAGCGCCTTACAGCATTGCAAATAAAAAAGGCGATTCTTTCCAGAATCGCCTTTGTGCTCGCAGTAGCGCCGACTTTTATCTCTTCTTGTCTGCTTCAAGATGGTCCTTCTTCGCCAGAAGCTCTTCTTTGGTTTCTGGGAAGTTGGGGTCCGCCACGCAGCAGTCTACAGGGCACACTGCGGCGCACTGTGGCTCTTCGTGGAAGCCGACGCATTCTGTGCACTTGTCGGGCACGATGTAGTAGAGTGAATCATGCAGTGGAGCGTAGGTTTCGCCGAACAGTGTCCAGTTTTTTCCGCCTTCATAGATTGCGGTGTTTGGACATTCGGGTTCGCAAGCCCCGCAGTTGATGCACTCTTCGGTGATCATTAACGCCATTGTTTTTCCTCCTGAGTTTGGTTTAGGTTGTTAAAAGAACGTGTTTGAAACTAAACTTGAGTTGAGCCGCTGAGCGACTTTTCTGTTTTCAGTTTTCACGAATAAAAAACTTTCTTTTAACAAAAGTTTCTTGCCACGCTTGTTTAGACAAGTTCTACAATCATGGCGCAGGCTTCACCGCCGCCAAGGCAAATGGCTGCCAGTCCTCGTTTCAAGCCACGATGTTTGAGGGCGTAGAGCAAGGTCGTTAAAATTCTCGCACCGCTGGCTCCGATTGGATGCCCAAGCGCTACTGCTCCGCCATTGACATTGAGTTTTTCATCAGGAATTCCTAAGGCATTGCGTGCCGCTAACGCCACCACCGCAAATGCTTCATTGACTTCAAACAAGTCAATATCCTTGAGCGACAGATTTGCTTTTTTGAGCACTTTTGGAATGGCATCGATTGGGGCTGTAGTGAAGTATTCCGGCTGCTTTGCCGCCGCAGCGTAGGCAAGGATTTTCGCTATCGGTTTGAGTCCCTTTTGCTTGACCATTTCAGCTGAAGCGACGACCACCGCAGCCGCACCGTCATTGATTTTGGAAGCATTCGCCGCTGTAACGGTGCCATCTTTCTGAAAAACGGGCTTGAGTGTGGGAATTTTATCAGGGCGGAAATTCTTGGGCTCTTCATCTTCCCATAGCCCCATTTTTTTGCCTTTTTCTTCCCACTCTACAGGAACAATCTCATCTTTGAACCAGCCTTCTTTTTGTGCCTTGAGCGCACGCGTGTAGCTGCATACTGTAAATTCATCTTGCGCTTCACGCGGAATCTGACATTCCTTGGCACAGAGTTCGGCGGCATTGCCCATCAAAAATTTGTTATAGACATCAAATAGCCCGTCGTGCTGCATGGCGTCAATCAGTTCTGCATTGCCGTAGCGGTAGCCGCTTCGTGCTTTTGTCAAGAGGTATGGAGCATTGGTCATGGATTCCATTCCGCCCGCAACGCCAATGTGCATATCGCCTATGGCAATGGCTTGCGTGGCTAACATGATGGCTTTCAATCCAGAGCCGCACATTTTGTTAATGGTCAGGGCTTCCACCGATACAGGCAATCCGCCAAAAATTGCCGCTTGTCGCGCCGGGGCTTGACCTAATCCTGCTGATAGGACATTTCCCATGATGCACTCTTGGACATCTTCAGGGGCAATTCCTGCACGCTGCACCGCTTCACGCACCACTACTGCCCCTAACTCGGTTGCGCTCTTTGAGGCGAATGCACCTTGGAAACCCGCAATGGGGGTTCTTGCTGCGCTGACGATAAAGACTTCTTGCATGGATGTTTGAGGCTAAAAGTTTTCGGGCGCAACTTAGCAAAAATCGATTTTATGGCAATGCCGCTTGGCTTATTTGGATGGCGTCTAACTTCTTATGAAGGCTGTTCAGAGAGCCGCATGGTTGTCTCAGCGGACTCGCTTGTTTTAGGCGTCGCTCTTTTTGTGTCTTTTTGTTCGCGTTCTTTTTCGTAAGCCTCAATGATGTCTCGCACCAGACGGTGCCGCACCACATCGGACTTATCTAAGAACACAAATGAAATGCCTTCAATATGCCCCAGCAATCGCGGTGCTTCCACCAGCCCTGAATCTTGCTTATTGGGCAAATCAATTTGTGAAATGTCGCCGGTGATAATTGCTTTGGAGTTTGTGCCAAGTCGCGTTAGGCACATTTTCATTTGCAAGCTGGTTGCGTTTTGCGCTTCATCTAAGATGATGAACGCATTGTTGAGCGTGCGTCCACGCATGTAAGCCAGCGGCACAATCTCAATCACTTTCTTTTCCATGTATTCCTTCAGCTTTTCTGGCGTGAGCATATCGCCTAAGGCGTCATACAGCGGTCGCAAGTAGGGGTCGATTTTCTGCTGCAAATCTCCGGGCAAAAATCCTAAGCTTTCTCCGGCTTCGACGGCTGGTCGCGCTAAGACGATGCGTTGCACTTGCTTTGCCTTCAAGGCGGCGACAGCCACTGCGACAGCCGTGTATGTTTTGCCCGTGCCGGCTGGACCAATAGCAAACACAATATCATTTCGTTTGGATTCTGCGACCAGTCTACGCTGACCCGGGGTGCGCGCCCTTACAGCATCGGTGCGTGTTACGACAATCACATCATCGGCGCCCTCCACTAAGGCAGGCGTTGCCTGCGATTCACCGGCCACAATGAGTTTAATTACGGCATCGACATCTCGAGCATATAGCTCACCATTGCGATTGACCAGAAAGAGCAACTCGGCAAAAATTTTTTCAACCAGCCTGACATCGGCGTCACTTCCGCGCAAAGTTACATCATTACCACGCGCAATAATGAAGACCTCTGGGAACTGTTCTTCAATGCGCTGCAAATACATGTTCTGCGCGCCAAACACGAGTAGTGGCTCAATACCTTTGAGAGAAAATTTCTTTTCGATAGTTCACACTCCTTTCATTGATTGTTATCAAACACTTCGACAGGTGCCGCTTTGTGATGCAATAGCACTTGCTCCATGCCACCCATATCTGTTAAAAACGCCCGCTTTGTGCCCGCACGCAAACTCTCCACTGCATACTTGTTCTCTGGCATGACATGGCGCTTCACTTCATCTTGAATTGCCTCTTTTGGTTCAATCAGAAAAATAAGCAAATCGGCTTGGATTGCTGCCGCCACTTTTGCGGCAAGCTCTTCGCTTTGTATCGTCTTTTCTTGATGCCATGCGTTCTTGATAATCGGAGCAATAATCGGTATGCCGCCTTGATGCAAGATATGTAGTAAGGCTTTTGGTCGAATTATCCAGCCGGTTTCATCTGGCGAACTGCTTGTGGCAAGCCCCAAGTGATGCGCTGCCAAAGCCACGGCTGGCAAAAGTTCTTCAGAAAGTTTCGCTGCCAAGGTTTTATTGAGCGTGGTGAGCGCCGCTATCTGTGGTGAATTGTCTCTTTCTGGTGGCACGCTGGCTTGACTGCCATGCACAATGACCAAGCAATTGTCTTGAACAATTTTTCGGATGTCTGCCTTGAGCCGATTAAAGCAAAGGGCGTCATGGAGTTCCGCTGCACGAACATGCAGCACAATGGTGTTCATCGTTCTCACCGGTTTCAGTCCGTCGTCCGTAGATAGGGAATGCTTTTTTCAAGATGCTGTTTGACGTAATCGCTGACACTTTCCTCAAGTGACTTGAAACGCACTGGGCAGCCTGCAGCGTAGAGTTTTTGCATTTGTGCCTGCGTAAAATACTGGTATTTGCCTTGTAGAGGCTCGGGCATTGGGATATACTCAATGCTAACCGGTTTGCCCATCGCATTGAATGTGGCGGTTACTAAATCCTTGAAGGTGCGAGCTTTGCCTGTGCCAAGGTTCAAAATGCCATTTACGTGCGCATGTTGCAGTAGCCAGAACATCACTTCTACACAGTCTTTGATGTAGACAAAGTCGCGCATTTGTTCCCCATCGGCATAGTTTGGATGATGCGATTTAAAGAGCTTGACATAGCCGTGCTGCAGAATTTGGTGATAGGCTTTGAAGACCACACTTGCCATGTCGTCTTTGTGATACTCGTTTGGTCCAAAGACGTTGAAAAACTTTAGTCCTACGATTTTGCTCAGGAGATTTTTGCGCTGTGCCCACAGGTCAAAGAGGTGTTTTGAGTAGCCATATCCATTGAGCGGTCGAAGCATTGGCAATTTGCTTTCGTCGTCGTCATAGCCTTGCGAGCCATCGCCATATGTGGCCGCGCTTGATGCATAGATAAAACGAATGGAGCGATGCACGGCAAATGCCGCCAGTTCTTTGGTGTATTCATAGTTGTTGCGCATGAGCACGTCAAGATTTCTCTCTGTGGTTGTGCTGATTGCGCCCATATGGATGATGGCATCAAGGCGAGGAAATTTTTCGGTGAGGATTTTTTGCAGGCAATCGTCTTTGTCGAGGTAGTCCGCAAACCGCAATCCTACAAGATTTTTCCATTTTTCAGAGGTATCCAAGCTATCTGCGACGATAATGTCTGTATAGCCCACTTGATTGAGCTTCCAAACCATTGCGCTGCCGATGAAACCTGCGCCGCCTGTAACCAAAATCATGGTTGATGTTAGAGTAGTTAGAGCGCTGATTACTTTTCGGGTTACAAGATAGCTCTCTTGCCTGTCTGTATCAATTTTGCTCTTTCATGGGAGCCATTCAGGCGAATTAAAAAGCCGCTACTTTTTTGTAGCGGCTCTGCTCTGGGTCTGCACTTAATTTACTTTTTCATTGACTTCTTGCCCGATGAGCTTGCGTCCCCAATGGAGCCACACTCGCACGGTTGCCAGTGGCTGTGCAATGATCTGCGCAATTTCCGCATGTGACAATCCGACCACATCAGCCAGTAACACCGTGAGCTTGAAATCCGCTGCCATCGTTACCGTCACACGAGCCACATCTTGGTCGTCAATCATGACACTTCCATCATGCTCAATGGTGGTTTCCTGACCAAATGACCGCAAATACACATTGCGAAATGCCTTGAAAAGTTCAACGGCTGTTTTGCTTTGACCGCCTTCGAGATAAGTTTGGCTGACCAGCATTCCTGCTGTGGCTTCATCACCGCTCATCCAGTAGGCAAGATTGTAGACATCGTCAATCCTTTCTATCATTGTGGAATGATACACGCCGGGTTGATGATTCATATCGCTCTCCTCTTGTGTTGGTTGGAATTATTGTTACTGATTTGCAGTCAATATAGTGCAGCACAGTCTTAATGTCAAGTTATTATTTTCTCTTCGCTTAAGTTTAGATTCCGTCTAAAACGGCTGCATTAGTTTTTCTTCCAACTTAGGTAGTGCTGACAAGCATGACAAGGCAATGTCATTATATAGCGGTGAGCGGAGGTAAATTACGCTGACCTGACCACCAGTCAGGAAGCGGAAGAGCGCAAAAGCGTGCTACCCGTTATCTGTCATTGGCGTCTATCGCCGTTCGGAATGAA
>Ga0308414_1000447_pt1 | contig 26161 bp, 14 predicted proteins | sample HotsprSampleOS50_FD_205667 | JGI IMG/M metagenome (GOLD analysis project Ga0308414, IMG submission 205667) | Hot spring phototrophic mat microbial communities from Octopus Spring, Yellowstone National Park, Wyoming, United States - 20090730_OS50 ...
GCTGGGGAGATGGGCCCTCGCGCGAGCGCGAGGGGAAACCGGAACAAGCGAGGCGTGAGCGGGGCACGGTTGGAGCCCTCGCGCGAGCGCGAGGGGAACACGGCTGGGGAGATGGGCCCTCGCGCGAGCGCGAGGGGAAACCGGGAGTGTTCCGGCGGAGCACGCCCTCCGCTTCTCTCCGCGCCTTCCATCCCCCGGATTTCCCCCCGGCCTTCGGCCGGGGGCTCCCCTCTTGGAACCGCTCTTTTCGCCCTTTTCGTTTGGATTTCCCCCCGGCCTTCGGCCGGGGGCTCCCCTCTTGAGCCGGTTCTTATTTACGCGCTGTCGTCCCGCGCACTTTCTGCGGGCATGGCTGCAAAGGAATCGCGTTTGTCGGTGTCAGCGAGGGGAGCACGGTTGCGGCCCACGCGCGAGCGCGAGGGGAAACCGGAACAAGGGAGGCGTGAGCGGGGCACGGTTGGAGCCCTCGCGCGAGCGCGAGGGGAAACCGTGTTGTGGGCGGCCGCGTTGGGACCGCTCGTTCTCGCGGGCCTGCGGCCCGCTTCACTCGCGGCTCTGAAAGCGTGCGGGCGCGAGTCGATCGCAGCACCGTCAGGATTCGGCTTGGCCGGGCGCATTACCCCGCAAGCGAATATGCGCTCAGCGCAATCGGCCGCAGGAGTCGATGACTTCGGCGTTGAGATAAGGCCGCAGCGCTTCCGGCAGCACAACGGAGCCGTCCTGTTGCTGGAAGTTTTCGACCACCGCCACCCACGTGCGCCCAACGGCAAGGCCGCTGCCGTTGAGCGTGTGCACATACTCCGCCTTGCCCTTGCCGGAGCGGAAACGGATGCCGGCGCGCCGCGCCTGGAAAGACTCGAAGTTCGAGCAGGAGCTGATCTCGCGAAAGGCCTGCTGGCCCGGCATCCAGACCTCCAGATCATAGGTCTTGGCCGAGGCGAAGCCCATGTCGCCGGTGCAGAGCACGACGCGGCGGTACGGCAGCCCGAGCCGTTCGAGGACGTGCTCGGCGCTTTCGGTCAACTGCTCCAGCGCCTCGTAGCTTTGATCGGGGCGGGCGAAGTTGACCAGCTCGACCTTCTGGAACTGGTGCTGGCGGATGATGCCGCGCACGTCGCGGCCGTAGGAGCCCGCCTCGCTGCGGAAGCAGGGCGTAAAGGCGCAGTAGCGGACAGGCAGCGCGTCGCCCTCCAGCGTCTCTTCGCGGTGCAGGTTGGTGACCGGGACTTCCGCGGTGGGGATGAGCCAGAAGTCGAAGTTTTCGCACTTGAACAGGTCGGCGGCGAACTTGGGCAACTGGCCCGTGCCGTAGAGCGAGCCGGAGTTGACGAGGAAGGGGGGCAGGACTTCGGTGTAGCCATGCTCGCGCGTGTGCAGGTCGAGCATGAAATTGATGAGGGCGCGCTCGAGCTTCGCCCCGGCGCCCATGTAGACGGCGAAGCGGGCGCCGGTGATTTTGGCGGCGCGCTCGAAGTCGAGGATGCCGAGCTGCGGGCCGAGATCCCAGTGGGCCTTCGGCTCGAAGGAGAATTCGCGCGGCGCGCCCCAGCGTTTGATTTCGACATTGTCCTCGCTGGACGCGCCCTCGGGAACGCTCTCGTGGGGGACGTTGGGGATCGATGCGAGCCGCTGGCGGAACTCTTCGTCGAGCGCCTTGGCCTGCTCTTCCAGAGCGGCGATGCGGTCGCCGAGAGCGCGGACTTCAGCCTGCAGGGCGGAGGTGTCCTCGCCGGCTTTCTTCAGCTTGCCGATCTGCTGGCTTTCGGCATTGCGGCGCGCGCGGAGCTCTTCGGCTTCCGTGACGGCGGCGCGGCGGCGCGCATCCAGGGAGCGGAACTCCTCGACGTCGAGCGCGAAGCCGCGGCTGGCCAGGCGGGCCGCAATCGCGTCCAGGTTTGCGCGAAAATAGCCAAGATCGTGCATGGAACCTCACATTGTACCGTTTCGGCTGGATGGCCGGCCTCCGGTTAGCAGGTAAACTGGGGAAAAGGGAAGCAAGCCGATGGCGACCGCCAAGACCGCAACCGTGCCCGTGACGACTCCCGCCCCCGATTATTGCGGGCTGGACCGCGAAACGTTCCAGCGCGCGTTCCGCATCATGCAGATGTCGCGGCGGCTGGACGACCGCGAGGTGATGCTGAAGCGGCAGAACCGGATTTTCTTCCAGATCAGCGGCGCCGGGCACGAAGCCATCCAGACTGCGGCGGGACTGGCGCTGAAGCCAAGCCACGACTGGTTCCATCTTTATTACCGCGACCGCGCGCTGGCGCTGGCGCTCGGCGTGACGGCCGAGGGCATGCTGCTGGAAAGCGTGGGCGCGGCGGCGGGGCCCGCCTCGGGCGGGCGGCAGATGCCTTCGCACTGGTCCTCGCCCGCGCTGCACATCTTCACCGGCTCGTCGCCCACGGGAACGCAGTTCCTCCAGGCCGTAGGCTGCGCCGAAGCGTCGCGGTATCTGAGGCCCGGGTCCGATGAGGTCACGCTCGTTTCAGGCGGGGACGGCGCAACGAGCGAGGGGGAGTTCTGGGAAGCGCTGAACGCCGCCTGCCTCAACCGTCTTCCTGTCATCTTCCTGATCGAGGACAACGGCTGGGCGATTTCCGTCCCCGTGGAAAAGCAGACGCCCGGGGGGAGCATTTCCCGGCTGGTGAGCGGCTTTCCCTCTCTGAAAACCATCGAGTGCGACGGAACGGATTTCCTGGCGTCCTACCGCGCGATGACGGAAGCCGCCGCGCACGCGCGCAGCGGGCAAGGGCCGGCGCTGGTGCATGCGCACTGCATCCGGCCGTATTCGCATTCTCTGAGCGACGACGAACGCCTGTACAAGACGGAAGCCGAGCGCGCCGCGGAAGCCGAACGCGACCCCATCATCCAGTTCCCGCGCTGGCTCATTGCGGAGAACCTGCTCGAAGAGGTTTCCTACAAGCGCATCTGCCACGAGGTGGACCTGGAGATCGCGCAGATCACCGAGCGCGTGCTGAAGGCGGAGCCGCCCGCCCCGTCGACGGCCCTGCAGTATCTCTATTCGCCCGATTTTGATCCGTGCTCGGAGGCGCTGGCAGCCGAGCCCGTCTTCGAGGGCGAGCCGCGGACGATGGTCGACGAGATCAACCTGACGCTGGCCGAAGAAATGGAGCGCAACCCCAACATCGTGGTCTTCGGCGAGGACGTGGCCGACTGCAGCCGGGAAGAGAACCTGCGCGAGGTGAAGGGCAAGGGCGGGGTGTTCAAGGCAACGCACGGCTTGCAGATGCGCTTCGGGTCGCGGCGCGTCTTCAATGCGCCGATCGCCGAGGCGGCCATCGTGGGGCGGGCCATCGGCATGGCGAGCCGCGGCATGAAGCCCGTGGTCGAGATCCAGTTTTTCGACTACATCTGGCCGGCGATGATGCAGATCCGCGACGAGCTGGCCAACATCCGCTGGCGCTCGAACAACGCCTGGAAAGCGCCCGCGGTGATCCGGGTGGCCATCGGGGGGTATCTGAACGGCGGCGCCATTTATCACAGCCAGTGCGGCGAAGTGACCTTCGCCCACATTCCGGGGCTGCGCGTGGCGTTCCCTTCCAACGCGCTGGACGCTTGCGGGCTGCTGCGCACGGCGATCCGCTGCGACGACCCGGTTCTGTTCCTCGAACACAAGCGGCTGTACCGCGAGCCCTACAACCGCAGCCCGCATCCGGGGCCGGATTTCACGATCCCGTTCGGCAAGGCGAGGGTCGTCAAGCCGGGCGACCATCTGACGATCATCACCTACGGCATGACGGTGCAGAAGTCGCTGGTGGCGGCCTCCTGGATCGAACAAAAACGGCCGGATTTGTCGATCGAGATTCTCGACCTGCGCACGCTGGCGCCGTACGACTGGGAAGCGGTTGCGCGCAGCGTGCGGAAGACGAGCCGGGCGCTGGTGGTGCACGAGGACATGCTGAGCTTCGGCTACGGGGCGGAGATCGCCGCGCGCATCGCGGGCGAGCTGTTCGAGCACCTGGACGCGCCGGTGGGCCGCGTGGCGGCGCTCGACACGTGGGTCGGCTACCACCCCGATCTGGAGGACGCCATCCTGCCGCAGACGCAGGACATCCAGCGCGAAGCGGAGCGGCTGCTGGCTTACTGATCCCAGACGATGCCGCGGGCGCGCAGTTCGCGCTCGAGAGCCTCCGCGCCTTCAAACACGACGGCGTCGATGCCGGCCTGCCGCGCGGCCTCGACATACTGGGGAATGTCGTCGGTGAAGAAGCACTCCCCGGGGGCGCAGCGGGCCGCTTCGACGGCGGCGGCGTAGATGCGCGGCTCGGGCTTCATCGCGCCCGCCTCATAGGAAAGCACGAAGGCGTCGAAGTGGCGCAGGATGGGGTAGCGCTCGCGGATCATCTCGAAGTGGATCGGGTTCGTGTTCGACAAAAGAACCAGGCGGTAGCGCTGATGGAGCGCTTCAACGAGGCGCTCCGGCACGAGCGTCTCCGGCAGGAAGACGCTGAACCAGATCTCGCAGAATTCGTCGTAGGGAACGCTGGATTCGAGCAGTTGCGCCACGCGCCTGTGGAACTCGTAGCGGTCCATCCGGCCCGACTCGAAAGCATGCACGAGGCCGTCGGACTTGAGGCGCTCGCGGATCTGCTCCGGCGCCAGGGGGCAGCATTCCGCCATGCGCGCGTAGCCGCGGCTGAAATCGAACGGGACGATGACGCGGCCGAGGTCGAAGATGAGGGCGCGGATCACTTCCCCATTGTAGCGGCCGTCTCCGCGGCCGCCGCGCCGCGGGAGGCGAGGCGGAAGAGGACGGGCAAGCCGCCTGCGTAGGCGATGCCGGGCTGGTTGAGCGGTTCGGCCAGCCCGGCGGTAGCCTCGGCGCCAAGGCCGCCCGCCAGCTCCAGGGCAAGCTCGGGAGGCGCTACCGCCGCCGCCAGAAGACAGGATGCCCGCACTGGCCCCGAGCAGGACAGCACAACCGGCTTGCCGTGGGCGAACCCCGCCACGTAGCGGACCGCGGCCAGCAGGTCTTGGGCGCGCTCGGAGAGCAGGCTGCGGTGGAAGGTGGCGCGCTCCAGGCGGAAAGGCGGCTCCGGCGACGCCGCTTTGTAGGTTTCCACGAGCGGGCGCGCGCGGGCGGGCGCCGCTTCCGCGGGCGCGCGCAGGCACTCGGTGCAGGAGAGGCCCTCCGGGGCGGCGACGATCTCGAATCCGGCCGTGTCCGCGCCCGGCGGACTCGCCCACCTGGCTCTTGCAGGGGTTCCCGTGTCGGCGCGGAGAAGCACGAGCTCGGCCGAGGATTCGACGGTGGTCACCTGATCGGGCAGCGAGAGGTGAAACAGCGCGGCGAGCCTCTCGCGAAGCTGCGGCTCGCTCGTCGCCGCGGTGCGCTCGATGGCCATGGCGCGCCATGCAGCCCGGATTCCGGAGCGAGTGGCGGCGGCCTTTTCGCGCATCGCGTCGCCGATCAGAAGCTCCTCGCGCGCAGGCAGCGGCAGAGTGTCGGTCTCCCTGGGCGGGGCAGCATAGAGGAAGCGGCGAGCCAGGGTCCGCTGGAAGAAAGCGTAGACGGCTTCCCGGCTTTCGCGGTTGGAGTTGTGCCCGGCATCGATCATGGCGGCGGAGGCGCGCCGTTCCTGCCGGTAGAGCGCATAGACGGAGCGGATGGCGGGCAGCTCGACTTGCAGGGTGTTGCGGGTCCAGTCGCCGGTGGCGGCGACCAGGAGGAGGGGGCGGGGCGCGATGAGGGAAGCCAGCTCGACGTTGTTCGTGCCGATGCGGAGCCCCGGCGCCATCTCGCAGACGTCGTCGCCCTGGAAACTGGCCGAAACCATGCCGCCGGGTGCGGCGGCGCGGACCCGGTCATCCACCGCCGCCAGCAGGTAGGTCTGGGTGCCGCCGCCGGAGGTGCCGGTCATGCCGATCAGGAAGCGGTTCACTTCCGGCAGGGATTCCAGAAAATCGAGGGCTCGAATGGCGTTCCATAATTGCAGGCTGAATGGGGAAAACAACCATGCCAATTCTTCCGGCGAATCGCCGAAATTGTGCGGCAATTGACGGGTGTCTTCGTAGCCGGCCATATCCCAGGCGAGGACGACAAAGCCCTGCGCGGCCAGATTGGCGCACAAGGCGGGCACGGAGTAGTCCTCGGCGTGGTGGGTGCGGCCGTGCTTCCAGTGGCCGTGCGCCACCAGCACGGCTGGGGCGGAGCGGGAGGGTTTGGCGGGCTGGTAAAGGTTCGCCCCGACGAGGAAGCCGGGCAGGGTCTCCAGCGCCAGCTTCTCCACCGTATACGGCCCTTTGGCGGTCTTTCCGAAGCGGTGCGCCGGCACCGGAGGGCGCGGCTGCAGCGGCCAAAGTCCGGCGGAAACCAGAATCTGCCTTCGCAGGGCCGCCTTTCTCGCCTCCCAGGTCTTCAGATCCGGGTAGTGCCGGGGCGTGAATTGCGTCTTGGAGTCGATGTTCAGAGAGTCTCGCGGGTCAGGCGGGGCAGCGGAGAGGACAGGACAAGCGGTCCAGCCGAGGAGCAGCGCGGGGAAAAGCTGCGCGAAAGCGTGAAGAATGCATGTTACAAAACGATGGGCTGGAGCAGACGATCCCTTGGCGGAAGTCATCGCTTCTGAGATGACGATTTCCGCGGGGCTGATGTTTCCATCGCAGGGAGAATGAGGAGGGAATCAGGGCAGGCGGCTGCAGCAGCCGCGCGTCACAGGAGACGCGGCGCGCCGTTGAGCCGCCTGCGCGGAACAGAGCGCCGAGGTTCAGACTTTGACGGATTTCAGCGAAGGAGAGTATTTCTGGTCCGTGCCCATGATGTGGTCGGTGAGCCAGGTTTTCAGGAAGGCCATCAATTTGATGGAGAAGCCGGTGCGCGAACTGCCGGCTTCGCGGCGGAACTTCTCCACCTGTTCCACCATGGCGCGGTGGACGCGCTGATGGTTGGCGAGGTCCGGGTAGCCCGCCTGCTGCATCAGCTTCTCCTCGTGGGCGAAGTGATAACGGGTGTAGTTGACCAGATCGTTCATGATGCGCATCAGGTCTTCCGGCTTGCCGCCCATTTTCATGGAATCGTGCAAATGATTGATGATATCGACCAGTTTCCTGTGCTGCTGGTCAATTTCCATGTGACCGACGCTGTACTCCGGTTTCCAATCGACAAATGCCATATGCTTGCGACCTCGCGTTTCATATCGAACGCCAGGGGCAAGATTTGAGGGAAATGCGGCCTCAGGCGAGCTTCCACGGCTTGCGGTAGCGCCGCAGGAGGAAGCGGTTGGCCGGCTTGTGGTTGACGACGGTCTCGCGCTGGTCGTCCCACTCGAGGCGGGCGCCGGCGCGGAAGGCGATGTTGGCGAGCAGGGCGGCTTTGTTCAGGCGGTGGGAGTATTCGAAATTGCAGGTGGTTTGGGTGTTGCGGGAGCGGATGGCGTCGAGGAACTCGCGGATGTGGCCGGGGGAGTCGGGGATGGAAGGTTCGGGGCGCGGGAAATCGGGCGCCGGTTTGCCTTTCACCCAGACCTCGTGCCGGGAGTAGTTCGTGACGAGCGTGGCCTCGGTTCCCTCAAAGGCCACGCAGCTGCCCATGTGCTCGAAGCCGGGCCTGCCCTGGGGATGCTGGGTCCAGGTGAGGAGGACGGGGCCGGGGTATTCAAAGACGGCTTCGAAGACGTCCGGCGTCTCCGCGTTGTCTTCCGCGAGCCAGCGCCCGCCGGCGGCGCTGACCGCGCGGGGGGCGCGCAGATCGAGCGCCCAATAGGCGACGTCGGCGAAATGGCACCAGAAATCAGCAAAAACGCCGCCGGAATAATCCCAGAAATAGCGAAATTTTCCATGGGAGCGGTTGGGATTGTACGGGCGTTTCGGCGCCGGGCCGAGCCAGAAATCGTAGTCGAGTTGCGGCGGCGGGAGCCCGTCGGGGGGAGAGCCGACGGGTTTCTCATTGGAGCGGAGGCCGCAGTGGACGCGCACGATGCGGCCGAGCCGGCCGGAGCGGACCAGCTCGACGACGCGGCGGTAGTTGGGCAGGTCGTTGTGGATATGGTTGCCCATCTGGGTGACGCGGGCGTGGCGGCGCGCGGCTTCCACCATGCGGCGGCCTTCGCCGATGGAGTAAGAGAAGGGTTTTTCGACGAACACGTCCTTGCCTGCCTGGCAGGCGAGGATGGCGGGCAGCGCGTGCCAGTGGTCGGGGGTGGCGATCATGACGGCGTCGACGTCGTTGCGGTCGAGCACGCGGCGGAAGTCGCCGTAGGCGCCGGGCTTGCGGCCGCGGAGGGACTCGACAAGAGCGGCGGCGCGTTCCAGATGAGTGCGGTCGACGTCGCAGACGGCGGCAGCCTCGGCGTCGGGGTGTTCGAGGAAGTGCCTGATGCGGCCCGTGCCCATGCCGCCGCAGCCGATGAAGGCGACGCGGATGCGGTCGCCGGGGGCGGCGAGGGCGCGGGCAGCGGCGAGGCCCGAGGCGGCCGCGCCGAGGAAGTGGCGTCGGGTGGCGCGCATGGCGCCTATCAGGATACAGGAGTGATGACCAGCAGCAGGTCCTTGGGCTCGACGGTCTGGCCGACGGAGACGTGGCGCTCTGTCACCTTGCCGCTGACCGGCGCGTACACGGTGGTCTGCATTTTCATCGCCTCGAGCACCAGGAGCTTGTCGCCCTGGCGCACGGCCTGGTTCAGCTCGACGGCGATCGAGGTGACGGCGCCGGGGATGGGCGCGCCGACATGGCCTTCCTTGGCGGGGTCGGCCTTGGGCTGCGTTTTGGTTTCGGCCTTGATGTGGCGGTCGCGGACGGTGATTTCGCGGGGCTGGCCGTTGAGTTCGAAGAAGACGGTGCGGGTCCCGTCCGGGTGCGCGTCGCCGGTGGCGGTGTATTTGATGATCAGGGTCTTGCCGGGTTCGATGTCGACCGTGATCTCCTCGCCCGGCTTGAGCCCGTAGAAGAAAGCGGGCGAAGGCAGCACGGTGAGGTCGCCGTAGGAGGCGCGGGCCTTGTCGAACTTCAGGTAGACGTCCGGATACATGACGTAGCTGAGCAGGTCGGTTTCCGAGGGCCGGTGGCCGGTCTTCTTTTCGACGAGCGCGCGGGTTTCCTCCCAGTTGACGGGCGCGAGGCGGGCCCCGGGGCGGCCGCGGCGCGGCTTGCGGCCTTTGAGGATGACGGAGGCGATTTTGGGCGGCCACCCGCCTTCCGGCTCGCCGAGGGCGCCCTCGAACATTTCGACCACGGAATTCGGGATATTGAGGGAGTGATTCGGACCGAGATTCTCAAATTCATGAACCGTCATTCCGTGCTGAATCAAAAATAATGCCATGTCGCCAACGACTTTTGACGAAGGCGTTACCTTGACAATATCCCCGAAAGCGTGGTTGACATCGGCGTACATGCGGGCGATTTCCGGCCACCGGTGGCCGAGGCCGAGGCTTTCAGCCTGTTCGCGGAGGTTGGTGTACTGCCCGCCGGGCATTTCGTGGACGTACACATCGGCCGTTCCGGAGCGGGGCGCGGTGTCAAAGGGGGCGTAGTTCAGGCGCACCTGCTCCCAGTAGTCGGAGCAGCGGTTGAGGGCGTCGAAGTCGAGGCCGGTGGCCCGGCGCGGATCGTGCCGCAAGGCGGCGACGAGGGAATTCAGGTTGGGCTGGGACGTGGAGCCGCTCATGGAAGAGATGGCGGCGTCGGCGATGTCGGCGCCCGCCTCCGCCGCCTTGAGAACGGAAGCGGCGTTGAGGCCGGAGGTGTCGTGGGTGTGGAAGTGGACCGGGATGCCGGTTTCCTCTTTCAGGGCCTTGACGAGCTTGTAGGCGGCGTAAGGCTTGACGAGGCCGGCCATGTCCTTGATGGCGAGCATGTGGGCGCCCATTTTCTCGAGCTCTTTGGCGAGGCGGACGTAATAGGCGAGCGGGTATTTGTCGCGCTTCGGATCAAGGATGTCGCCGGTGTAGCAGATGGCCGCCTCGCAGACGGCGCGGGTGCGCCGCACGGCTTCCATGGCCACCTTCATGTTGGGCAGCCAGTTGAGCGAATCGAAGATGCGGAAAATGTCGATGCCTTCCCGGGCGGCGGCCTCGACGAAGCGGCGCACGGCGTTGTCGGGATAGGCCGTGTAGCCGACGGCGTTGGAGGCGCGCAGCAGCATCTGGAAGCAGATGTTGGGGATCTCCTTGCGGAGTTTCTGCAGGCGGACCCAGGGGTCTTCGAGCAGGAACCGCATGGCGACGTCGAAGGTGGCGCCGCCCCACATCTCGAGCGAGAACAGCCCGGAGAGGGAGTGCGCGTAGAAGTTGGCGATGGCGAGCATGTCGAAGGTGCGCATGCGGGTGGCCATCAGGGACTGGTGGGCGTCGCGCATGGTGGTGTCGGTCAGCAGCAGCCGCTTCTGCCGGAGCACCCACCGGGCGAACTGCTCCGGCCCCAGCTCGAGCAGCAGCTGGCGCGTGCCGGGCGGAGGGGGCGCAGGATTGTGCGGGGGAACCGGGGGCTGCCGGACCAGCTCGGGCGGGCGGCGGCGGGCCATCTCCGGGTTGCCGTTGACGGCGACTTCGGCGAGGTAGCCGAGCAGGCGGGTGGCGCGGTCCTGGCGGAGGCGGAAACGGAACAATTCCGGGGTATTTTCGAGAAAAGTCGTAGTGGCTTTCCCTTCCTGGAAGGCCGGGTGATTGACGACATTTTCGAGGAAGGGGATATTGGTTTTGACGCCGCGGATGCGGAATTCGCGCAGGGAGCGGTCCATGCGCTGGCAGGCGGTGCGGAAATCGTTGCCCCAGGCGGTGATCTTGACGAGCAGCGAGTCGTAGTAAGGCGTGATGACGGCGCCGCCGTAGGCCGAGGCGCCGTCGAGGCGGATGCCGAAGCCGGCGGGCGAGCGGTAGGTGGTGATGCGGCCGTAGTCGGGGAGGAAGTTCTTCGAAGGGTCCTCGGTGGTGATGCGGCACTGCAGCGCGGCGCCGAAGACGCGGATTTCTTCCTGCGGGGGGATGGCCATTTCCGGGCTGTGGAGGGCGAGGCCCTGGGCCACCTGGATCTGGGCGCGGACGATGTCGATGCCGGTGACGACCTCGGTGACGGTGTGCTCGACCTGGATGCGCGGGTTGACCTCGATGAAAAACCATTCGCCGGAGTCGGCGTCGACAAGGAACTCCACGGTGCCGGCGGAGAAATAGCCGGCGTGCCGGCAGAGGCGGACGGCCGCCTCGCACAACTGGAGGCGGATGGCAGGATCGAGGCTGAAGGCAGGGGCGATTTCGACGATTTTCTGGTGGCGGCGCTGGACGGAGCAGTCGCGCTCCCAGAGGTGGACGAGATTGCCGTGCGTGTCGCCGAGGATCTGCACCTCGACGTGTTTGGCGTGGCGGATGTAGCGCTCGACGAAGAGGGCGCCGTTGCCGAAGGCGGCGTGGGCCTCCTGGCTGGCTTCGTGGAAGCGGGCGTCGAGGTCGTCGGCGCGGTGGACGATTCTCATGCCGCGGCCGCCGCCGCCGAAAGCGGCTTTGAGGATGAGCGGGTAGCCGGCGGATTCGGCGGCGCGGCGCGCCTGCTCGACATTGCGGACGGGGCGGTCGGTGCCCTGAAGCGTAGGCACGCCGGCTTCGCGGGCGAGGCGGCGGGCGGCGGTCTTGTCGCCGAGCTGTTCGAGCAGTCCGGGGCTGGGGCCGACGAAGGTGATGCCCGCTGCGGCGCAGGCGCGGGCCAGGTTCGGATTCTCGCTCAGGAAGCCGTAGCCGGGATGGATGGCGTCGACGCCCTTTTCCTTTGCCAGCGCAACGATGCCTTCGATGTCGAGATAAGCCTGGACGGGCCCGAGGCCCTGGCCGACGAGGTAGGCTTCATCGGCCTTGAAGCGGTGCAGGCTGAGGCGGTCCTCCTGGCTGTAGATGGCGACGGTCTGCAGGCCCAGTTCGTTGGCGGCGCGGAAAATGCGGATCGCGATCTCGCCCCGGTTGAGGGCCATCAACTTCTTCATGAAAATCAGGCTAGCACGAGGGAACTTTCGGCCAACCCCATCCGTAACAGGCTTTGTAAGGAGTTGTGGATGCGCAAGAGCTTTCTGTTTGCGGCGCCGGCGGCGCTGCTCGCGCTGAGCGGCTGCGACTGGGCGGATCCTTCCGAGTGGGGCGCGATGCAGCGCTTCAAGGAGCCGTATTCGACCACGGAAAAACTGGCCAGCGGCGGGCGGGTGGCGCTGGAGACCTTCAACGGCCCGGTCGAGGTGCGCGGCTGGGACCGCGAGGAGGCTTCGGTGGAAGTGGTCAAATACGCCTCGAGGCAGGAGGTGCTCGACCGGATGGACGTGGATGTTGTGGCCGACGGCGGTTCGCTGCGTGTGCGCGTGCGGCGGCCGGAGGGCAACTGCAATTGCGGCGCGAGCGTGGCAGTGCGCGTGCCGCGGAAGATCGTTCTCGAAGAGGCGCGGACGTCGAACGGGGCGGTGACGCTGGAGGCGCTGGAGGGCAGCGGCAAGGCGGTGACGTCCAACGGCAAGGTGCAGGCGTGGGACATCCGCGGGGAGTGGACGCTGCGGACCTCGAACGGCGCGGTGGAGCTGGACAAGGCGGAAGGCGCGATGACGGCGCGCACGTCAAACGGCCGGATCCGCGTGAGCGGGTTGCGCGGCAGCGCGGATCTGGAAACATCGAACGGCCAGATCGACGCCGAGATCGCCGACCCGCGGGAAGGCGCGCCGTTCGTGTTCCGCAGCTCGAACGGCTCGGTCAGCGTGAAGATGAACCGCTGGGCGCGGAACCCGCTGCGGGTGACGACGTCGAACGCGTCGATCACGGTGGCGCTGCCCGAGGGCGTGAACGCGGACCTGCGCGCCGCCACCAGCAACGGGCGCGTGACGAGCGACTACGAAGTGGCGGCGCGCGATTTTGGCAAGAACCGGCTGGAGGGGCGGCTGGGAGCGGGCGGGGAGAGGATCGAGCTGACGTCGTCGAACGGCCCGATCCGGATCGTGAAGCGCTGAATCAGGAGCGGCCGCTCTTGCGGCGGGCGATCTGGAGATTGGACGTGACGCGGCCGGCGCCGTAGCCGATGCGGAAGCGGAGCGGTTTGACGCGGCGCTGCGGATCGTCGTAGGCGGCGCGGAGATCGCGCTGCTGGCGGAACTCGAAGACCTTTCCGTAGGGCTTTTCGTAATCGCCGTACAACTGCACGTCCCACGCGGCGGTGGAGAGGAACCGCCACGGGATGCCGGTGTCATCCTGGAGGACGAGCGCGGAGCGGTCGAGGATGAGCGAGCGGATGCGCGAGAAGCCGGCGTCGTGGAGCATGTAGGACGTGGCTTTGAGCATGGTGCAGGCGGGGCCGAGGGAGGCGACGAATTTCAGGAAGGCGGGATTGGAGCGGAGGTGGGTGTCGTCGAGGTTGAGCGAGAAGTAATACAGCTCGGCCGGACGCCGGGTTTCGGCGTCGATCAGGCGGAGATGCAGGCCGCGGTTGCGGCCTGATTCGGCGCGGCGTACGTCCTCGTGGCGGGAGACAACCTTGCCGCGGGAGTCAAGGGTGATGTATTCGTGCGCCGTGATGAGATAGCCGAGGCGCGGCAACTGCATCAGCAGCGGCTGCGCGACGCCGTCGGTGATCTGGCCGCGCAACTGCTCGTCCATCTCGCGCGTGACGAAGAAGCTCTTGTGGAGGAGCGATTCCAGCGTGGAGGCCAGCGGCGGCAACAAGCGCGGCAGGCCGTCGGCGGGCAACTCCCGGGCGAGAGGAATGCGGCCGGGCGGCTCGAGCGCGGCCATGACATAGGTCTTGCGGCCTGGGAAGAAGGTGAGCATGGTGAGCGCGTCGGCGCCGGAGAACGGATAGAAGACGGGGCAGGCGATGTCTTCGCGGCGGCTGAGCTCGGTGCGGGCGAACTCGCGCATCTGCGGGGCGCGGCGCTCGCGGAAGTCGGTGAACATGGCGTCGAGGCGGCGGCTGTGTTCGCGCCACGCGGGGTCGGATTCGAGAATCTTGAAGGCGCTGGTGCCGCGGCCGGGCAACCCGGCGAGGAAGCGGGCGGCATCGTCGGCCTCGCCGGGCGCCAGCCGGCCCGCCGTGCGGCCGGCATCCGGCCCGCGGCGGCATGCGGCGAGAACGGCGAGCAACAGGATGAGGGATGCCGCGAGGCGGCGCATAGACGGTCCGCCTCCAGTGTAGCGGGAGGCGGGGAGAGGCCGCGCTCAGGCGGCGGCGAAGCCCTGCTCGAGCCAGCGCCGCATCTCGCTGCGGGGCGCGAGTCCGGCGCGCTGCGACAGGAGGCGCCCGCCGGAGAAGACGAGGAAGTTGGGGATGGACTGCACGCCGTAGCGGGCGGCGAGCGAGGGGTTCTGATCGACGTTCACTTCCAGGATGAGCGCACGTCCGGCCATTTCGCGGGCCAGCGAGACCAGCTCGGGAGCGGCCATGCGGCAGGGGCCGCACCACGGGGCCCAGAAATCGACGAGGACGGGGACGGGCGAGGAGGCGATGATCGCGTCGAACTCGGGCGCCGTCACCTCGAGCGGCTCAGCCAGCGGCGGCAGAGGCGCGCGGCAGGCGCCGCAGCGGCCGTGGTCGGCCAGGCGCGAAGGGGGCACACGGTTGCTCTTCCCGCAGTTCAGGCAAGTGCGAACGAGGGCCAAGCTCATAATGACTTTCGTTATTTATGATGCACCTGAAGAACCGGCCGTGACACGGCAGGGAGTGCCAGGCAAGTACCGGGACAGCCCTCCGGGCCATCTGTTCGCCGATGGCGAGGCAGGCGGCGGCAGCCGGAGATGGTTCTTTCAGGACTTCAGCGGCGCTGAGCCCAGCCGGAAAAGACGAGTTCCTCAACCAGGTGGCCCTCGGGGGGCATCGCCCGGGAGCGAATCCCGGCGCCAGCGGGCGGCACACGCACGGTTCGGTTTTCCGCAATTCGGCGAATGCCGGATGCGGCGTCGGGCCATGCCGTCCTCCCACTGATGTATGCAGCGGGCGTCCGCTTCCGGGACTGAGCACCGGCGGAGAGGGTGGACTCGGGCCGAGCCATCGCGCACCGCAGCGCACCCTCTCCTTCGCGCCGCACCTCTGGAAGGACGCCCGGCTGAGATCCGGCACAAAAGGGAGAGAGGCGGCTGCAATTCCGTTCGGGGACTGCTGCAGCCGCCTGAAGCTGCGCGGGTCAGAAGTTGATCCGCAGGCCCAACTGCATCGTGCGCGGGGCGGTCGCGGAGCCGATGGTGCCGAATGCCGGGGAGTCCAGCGTCCGGTTCGGCAGGCCGAAGTCGGGGTGGTTGAAGGCGTTGAACGACTCGGCGCGGAACTGCACGGTGCGGTTCTCGCCGAAGCTGAAGTTCTTGGCCAGCGAGAAGTCAAAGTTCACGAGGTTGTCTCCGCGCAGGATGCCGCGGCCGGCGTTGCCAAAGGTGAAATCGGGCGGCGCGGCGAAGGCGCTGACGTCGAACCAGCGCTGGATGGTTCTCTGCGAGCGAGGCAGGTTGCCGTTTCCAAGCCGGTTGGCCCGGAGCGCCCCGGCCGAGAAGGAATTGGTCGTGTTTGTCTGCGTTGTCACCGTAAACGGCCCGCCGCTTTGGACGGTGGAGATAGCGCCGATCTGCCAGCCTCCGATGAGGTGCGACAGCAGCCCGCTTGTAGCCCAGGTCCGGCCCTTGCCGAACGGGAGATCCCACACCGCGCTGTTGACGAGCCGGTGAATGATGTCGATGCTCATTGGCCCCTTGTCCAGTTTGCGGTTGTAGTAATCCATGAAGATCTGGTCGTCGCCGGTGCCGCCGCTGCCGGCGGCCGCCTGATTGATGTTGCCGATATTGCGGGCGAAGGTGTAGGTGGTGAGGAAGCTCAATCCGCGGGACAGGCGCTTTTCGAGCTTGGCCACGCCGGCGTGGTAGTTGTTGGCGCCCATGGTCGGCAGCAACAGGCTGACGGCGTTGAATTGGGGGAACGGCCTCCGCGTCTGAGCGTTGCCAGGCCCCAGCAGGTTGAAGGGCACCTGGTTCATGTTGAGGTTCGCAATCGGCATCTTGCGGCCGAGGTTGCCGAGGTATTGCAGCTCGACGAGGTAAGTGCGCGCGAACTCCCGTTGCAGGCTGAGATTGAACATTTGCGCGTATCCGGTGCGGCGGTTCTCTTCATAGAACGAGACGCTGTTGGTGGGCTGGCTGCCGAACCGCACGGCGCCGAAGCTGTCGTTCCGCGCCTGTGGGGTGAGTGAGATGTTCGACCCGTCCCGGAGGAAAAACGCCGGCGTCACACCGTTGTCGGGAGAACTCACCGACGCCGAGCGCTCATAGCCGAGCGACGCCGAGTTCGGCGCGCCGGCTGCGAAGGGGTGTTCGAAGAAGATGCCGAAGCCGCCGCGGAGCACCCATTTCTCCGAGCCGAACGGGCGCCATGCGAACCCGACCCGGGGACCGAAGTTGTTCCAGTCGGTGTCATACGGCGAAGTACGCCATCCGTCCTGGCCCATGAACTTGACCACGCCGGGAGTCCCGGAGACGGGATTGATCTGTGTGAGCGAGAACCCGTTCATGCGGTTGTTGACGTCCATGATCGGCGTGTCCGTCTCCCAGCGCAGCCCCAGGTTCAGCGTCAGCGTGCGCGTGAGCTTCCAGTCGTCCTGGATGAAGCCCGCCATGTAGTAGCTGTAGCGGTCCAGCAGATCGGTCTCGCGCATCTGGAAACTGTTGACGAAGCCGAGCAGGAAGGTGGCGAAGCCGGTGCCCGTTTGCGCATTCCCGGGCAGGCCGGAACCGGTGGTGGCAAAGCCGTACTGCCCCGAGGAGATCTCGCGGAAGATCTCGTAGTTCGTGCTCCTGCGAAACTCGCCGCCGAATTTCAGCAGATGGGAGCCCTTGATCCAGGTGAATGCCGGCACGTACTGTTGCTGCCGGATCGGCGCCTGAATGCGGTGCGTGCCGTTGCCCAGAGTGGCGATGCCGTTCGGAGCGATCACGGGGAAGGTGCTGGCCGGCACCCCGCGCAAGCCGATTTGCGTGACGATGTCGCTGCCGAGACCTGCCGGCGCGCCAATGGCGCGGCGCGTGGAGAAGGTGAAGCGGAAATCGAGAATCAGGTTCGATGTAAGCGTATGGGTGTCGGCGAACAGATGCGTGTTCTGCAGCCGGTCCGTCATGAAGTTCCCTGTAGGATCGGCGATCTTGTTCGGGTAGACGCTGGTGTAGAAGATCGGATCCTCGTTCGTCACGCCCCGGTAGTAGAAACGGTTGTTATTGCTGAAGACGTGGTCCACCCGGTAGGTGAAGTTGTCGCGCTCGAACTTCATCGCCCGGTTCGCCGAGAAATTCTGCGCCCCGGCAATGTTGGTGGGCGCGCGGTTTGGCCGCGGCCAGTAGTCGATCAATTGCCTCGAGACCGGATCGAAGCGGCTTTGGGGGATGATGTTCCCGGCGAACGGCTGGCGCGCCACCGTGTTGCCGCTGGGCGCGTTGGTGAGCGGGTCATAAATGAGGATCAGCCGCCCCTGCGTGTTGAACGTCTGGGAGAAGTCTCCCGCGCGCTGCAACTCGGTGGGCACCGTCAAGACCTGCGTCGAGCCATCCGAGCGCCGCGTGCCCTCGTATCCGGCGAAGAAGTGAGTGCGGTCTTTGAGAATGGGCCCGCCCAGCGTGCCGCCATAGAGGTTGTACCGCAGGGGCGCCCGCCGCTTGCGCCCGTCCTGGATCGGGGCGAAAAATCCCGCTGCATCCATGGCGTCGTTGCGGAAGAAGTGGAACAGGCTCCCGCGGAACTGGTTTGTGCCGGACTTGGTGGTGGAAATCACCAGGCCGCTCGCCGATCCCCCGTACTCGGCGGAGTACCCATTCTGCATGACACGAAACTCCTTGATCGTTTCCACAGGCGGATCCGTGTCCACCTGCCCGATGCCCAGTCTCATGTTCTGGATGTTGCCCCCGTCGAGCATGAACATCTGGTTCTGCACCCGCCCGCCTGCGAGAGAGAAGTTGGGCTTGGCGTTTCCGTCGTAATTGATGAAAACCGCCCCGCCGATGAGCTTGGTCAGCTCGAGCGCCCGGCGGCCGCTCAAAGGCATGTCGCTCACCACGCGGGAGTCGATCATCTGCGAAACCGTCGAGCTGGCGCTCTCCAGCAGCGGCGTCTCCGCCGAGACGGTGACGCTTTCGGTTACCTCGCCCAGCTCCAATTGAATGTCGAGGCCGATGACATCCGCGGTCTGCAACATCAACCCGCTGCGCTGGTATTTCTTGAAGCCCGGCTGTGCCACCGACAAACGATACCGGCCGGGCTGCAGGAATGGGAGGACATAGATGCCCGCCTCGTTGGTTCGCGCCTCCGTCCGCACGCCGGTCTCTTCGTTCTGGACCATTACCGTGGCCGAGACGATGACCGCCCCGCCCGGATCCAGAACCCGCCCGCTCACCCGGGCCTGCTGCGCCGCAAGCGGCAACGACAGCACCGCCAGAAACATCGTAGAAAGCCAACGTCGCGACATGGCTTTTCACCCCTGTGTGAACTGTTGGAGTGGAGACACGCAAACCACTTCCTGGCGTGGCCGCTCCCATCCCCAAAATCTGATGCAGCGCAGGGGATGCGACAAGGACTTTACAGTGCAATTTACAGTAAAGGTATAGTCGCAACAACAAGTTGCCGGGACGGTTCGCCCCGGAACGAACTTGTCTTATAATTGGGACGCTCATGTTACAAATGCGACGGAAGCCCGCCCAAGCCGATTCCCCGCCGCCGGGTGAGTTGGCTGCCGCCGCCCAACGGGTGATGGGCAGCGAAACCCTGGGCCGCTCCCCTCGCCTGCGCCTGTTCCTCTCCTTCATCGTTTCCTGCGCGGAAGAGAATCGCGTTCACGAGATCAACGAGTATTCGATCGGCGTCCAGGTCTTCGGCAAACCGCCCAGCTTCAAACCCCAGGAGGACAACATCGTCCGGGTCACCGCCCGGCAGCTTCGCGCGAAGCTCGAAGAATACTACCGGGGCGAGGGGGCCACTCAACCCTGGCGCATCGCGATCCCGAAAGGCACTTATGTTCCGGAACTGCGCCCGAACTCCGCCTTGCGGAAACCGTGGAAGGCGCCCGGAAGACCCCTTGTCTGGCTGCTGGCGGCGCTTGCGCTGGCGGGCTGGACAGCGGCCTGGACGGGCTGGTCCCGCCCCTCTGTCCGCGAGGAACGGGTTTATCTATTCGCGCCCCTGTTCGACAGCCGGCGCCTGCCGGTGCTTCTCGTGGCGGATGACCCGCTGTTGCCTTTGAGCTGGCAACACCTTCCGTTCTTCCCTTCCCTGCAGGACTTTCTCAGGGGATGGCACCACAATGCCCTGAACTACCCGGACGCCAGCCGGGCCTATCACCCCATCGTCAGCGGAAACACCGTCGTTCCCAAGGGCACGCTGGAGCTGTTCGGCCGTCTCCAGCGCAACGCGCTGGCGAAAAGCGTGGAACTGCGGATCGTCAGTTGGCGCGACGCCGCGCCGGAGCAGTTTTCACGGGGGCACGTCATCTTCGCCGGCGGAATCGGGGGCAATCCCTGGGTGGCCGCTTTCCAGAAAGAGATGGCTTTCGAGCAACGGGTCGACCCGCCGTCCAACCGCCGCTACTTTGTCAACCGAAACCCGCAGTCTGGCGAACCAAAAGAGTACGTCACCGGAGGAAGCGGCTCTTCTCCCAACCTTTACGCGCGCGTCGCTCTCCGCCCGAATCCCTACAGCCCCGGATGGGTGGTTCTGGTTGGCGGCACTTCGCGTGAATCCACCGAGGGAGGCTGGCGCTTCGCCATGTCGGAATCCGGCATGAGGCAAGTGCGAACCCGCTGCCCGGATCCCGCCAGGGGCTTTGAAGCCATCCTCGAGACGAGCACCCTTGGCACCACCCCGATGACCTGGAAGTTGCAGACGGTTCGCTGCGGGGGCGCAAAGTAGCCTCTTACGGCCGGGCGGCGACCAAGAGGACTCCGCGCCCGGTGCTTGCAGAAGCCTGCTACCAGCGGTCTTGGATGTGCCGCGGCTGGTTGTTGCGATCCATTCCCGCAAGAATGGCCGGGCGACGGTTGACGTTCCGATCAGCGCCGTTATATGGGCGTGGTGGAGCCATCATGGTTCTGCGGGAGGCTCATCGCGATGAACCGCCGTCAATTCCTGGCCGCTCCGGCGGCGGCGCCGGCTGTGCGAAGCGGCCAGGCCTGCATGCCTGGCGCAGACAAAGGTCGACCCTCAGTCACGGCCGCTCGGGGCCACGTTGAATCGTGATTCAGCGCACACTGCCAAGCACGGCCCCCGGCAGACCTTCTCCGGCCGCAAGGCGGCAAGCGCCTTGCCAGCGTCAGAAGAGGAACTTCAACGCGAACTGGATCTGCCTCGGCGCGTTCGCCTGGCTGTTGATGACGCCGAAAGCAGGGGAAGTCACGCTGTTGTTCGGATTGCCGAAGCGAGGCGTATTGAAGGCGTTGAAGAACTCGGCGCGGAACTGCGCCGTAGCGCCTTCGGCGACCTGGAACAGCTTGAACAAGGAGAGGTCCCAGTTGCGAATCCTGTCGTTCCGCACGTCGGGCAGGAAGCGGGCCAGGTTGCCAAAGGTGAATGCCGCGGGCTGGGTGAATACGCTGGTATCGAAATAGGCGTCCAGGCGGTCCTGAACGCGGCCGGTCTTGCGGCCGCTGCGGCCGTTGTTGTTGGGCTGGGTCCGGGCCGCGAAAATGCCGGAGGTGTTGCTGGCCGAAAGCTCGATCGGGAGGCCGGACTGGAAGATGACGATGCCGTTGATCTGCCAGCCGCCGAACAGGAGCGAAGCGAAGCGGCTGCCACTGGTGTCGAGGGCGCGGCCGCGGCCTACGGGCAGGTCGTAGATCGCGCTCAGCACAAACCGGTGCGCGATATCGTGCCCGGCCAGCGCCCGGCTTGCGGCGATGTCGTAGGAGTTCTGGTGGCTCTCGCCGGTGTCGATCAGCTTGGCCCAGGAATAGTTGCCCTCAAACATCAGGCCTTGCGAGAAGCGGCGTTTGAAGGTGTTCTGCCAGGCGTGGTAATCGGAGTACGAAGTCGGGTGGTACAGCGGCTGGACATTCGTGAATTGCGGATACGGCCTGAGCAGCTGGCCCCGCGCGATGGTCGGCGACAGGTGCACGCCGTTGTTCACGATCCCGAAGAAGGGGTTGGGAACCCTTTCGTTCAAGGCCGAGCCCAGGGCCATGTGCTTCGGGTCAAGCTGGTTGAATTCGAGACCGCCTTCGGTGCTGCTGCTGAGGTTCCGGCCCTGGTTGCCGACATAGGCGGTTTCCAGCAGAACGCCGCCCGGCAGCTCGCGCTGGATGGTGAAGTTCCACATCCGGTTCATCGGGGAGGGAGAGTCGGGCCAGAACGCCTGCAGGTTGGCGCCTGCCTGGGTCAGCAGCCCGTCGGCGGCGCCGGGCACATCGCGAAATCCTTCCGGGTAGGGGTTGGAGAGGCGGTTGAACGGGGTGATGCCATCGATGGTGGTGACCCAGGGATACTCGACCCGGAACCCGAACGGGCCGACGGTGCCTTGGGCGGCTTGCCTGGATGGGCCGTAGAACAGTCCGAAAGCGCCGCGCAAGACAGTCTTGCCATCAACCTGGTAGGCGAAGCCAGCGCGGGGCGCCCAGTTATTCAGATCCTTGTTGAACTGCGTGCGAGGATTCCCGTCCACGCCCACGAAGCGCACGCCGCCGCGCAGGTTCGCGAAGCCGGGCACGATCCGTGCCAGCGGGGAAGCGGCGTTCTCGTCAAACCAGTTCATGCGGTTGTAGCGCTCGGTGCGGGGCAGGTCCACCTCGTAGCGCAAGCCGAGGTTGAGAGTGAGCCGGGCAGTGATGCGCCAGTCGTCCTGAATATAAAGGCCGTGGTAGAAGCTCTGGGAGGCGACGTTCTTCCAGTTTCGGATCAGCACGTTGCCGGTGGTGCCGGTGCCGAGCAGCAGCGAGGCCATGCTGTGGCCCGCGGTGGAACTGGCCTGGTTGGGGTTCGGTCCCTGCGTGAAGCCGGCGGCGAAATTGAAAGTGCCCGCCGAGCGCGCCTCCCAGACGTTGACGCGAATGAGGCGGCCTTCCCAGCCGAATTTCAGGTTGTGGTTGCCCGCAACCTTTGAGAGGTTCGACAGCAGCGTGAAGGTGTTGAAGGTGCTGTAGCGGTGATCGTTGCCGCCGAGGTTGACGAAACCGGAGGCCCCGAAGCGGGGAAACATCTGGCGGTCGACGACGCTGTCAATCGCGGCGGGCAAGCCGAGGCTCGATGGCCGGAAGCCGAGACCCTGATTGTTGTAGTCGAAAATCGAGCGAGAGACGCCGAACCGAACAGTCCAAACCGTGGCCGGCGACAGCGTGTTGGAGTAATCAATCGAAGCGGAGGGCTGCGTGACGCCCTGGATGATGCGGCCTTCGGCGATGGCGAGGTCGCCGGGGAAGAAGGCCGGCGGAGCATCTGTGTTTTCTCGCCAGGAAAGGCGCCCGAAAATGCGCTGGGCGCTGGTGATGTTGTGGTCGACGCGGCCGTCGATCTGGTCCTGGTCGAATCTCCGCGAGCCGGTGTTGATGAAGTTGTTGACGTTGGTCACCGCGTTGGTGACCGTGTTCGGCTGCGGATAGTGCCGCACCACGTTGCGGGCCACAGGGTCGATCATGGACTGCGGAATGACATTGCCCGGAAAAGGGTCGCGGACGAAGCCGGAACCCTGGGCCCGGGTCGTGAACGGATCGAAAATGCGGATCAGCGAGCCGTTGGCGATCCGTGTTTCGCTGAAATCGCCGCGGCGCTGCAAATCGGTCGGGACGGTGGAGGTGGCGTTCGCCAGCGAGCGTTCGCGCAGCCCCTCGTAGCTGCCAAGGAAAAAGGTCCTGTTTTTGATGACGGGCCCGTTCACCATCGCGCCGAACTGATTGCGCTTGAAGCTGCCGAGCGGAATGCCCGCCCGGTTGGCGAAGAAGTTGTTGGCGTCCAGTTTGGAATTGCGCAGAAATTCGAACAGGCTCCCGTGGAAACGGTTCGAGCCGGATTTGTAAACAACGTTCACAATGCCGCCGTTGCTGCGGCCGAATTCAGCCGAATAATTGGACCCCATGACCTTGAATTCGGCACCTCGACCGGCGGAAAAGTCGAATTCCCGGAAAAGCCGTTCACGGTGGGATGCGCCGTGCTGACGCCGTCGACCAGGATGTCGAGCATCGAGTTGCGCGCGCCGTTGATGCCGAAGCCCGTTCCGTAGGTGGTGCTGACGCTGCCCGTCACGCCGGGCGTGAGGTAGAGCAGCGAATAGACGTTGCGGGTGTTCAGCGGCAGGTCGATGATGCGTTTGTTCTCCACCACCTTGCCCAGCACCGAGTCCACCGTTTCCAGCAACGACGCATCGGCGGTCACTTCGACCGATTCGGAAACGCTGCCCAGTTCGAGGCGGACATCCACGCGGGCTTGCTGTGCAATCGACAACTGAATGCCGCGGCGGACGAAGTGCTTGAAGCCCGCTGAGGAGACTTCAATCTCGTATTCGCCGCGCGGCAGCTCCGTCACTGAATAATTGCCATCGTCATTGGCGCGGGTGGTGGCTGACAGGCCCGTGGCCACGTTGCTGATGCGAACCTCCGCACCGGCGACGACGCCGCCACTGGGGTCTGTTACTGTCCCGACGATCCTGCCGGTGAACGACTGGGGCAAGCCGGGAACACCAAGCAACAGAATTGCGGCGATGACGCGGGATGCGAACGTCACAATGCAGGGGGAAGATTCCGAGCTCATTGTTGCCCTCGACAATCACCCCGGAGGATATCGGGATTGCGTGTCATCAGGGTTGCTTCTTTGTTAAAAGAGCATGAAACAGTGGGCCGGCGGCGCCACAGCGACACGCATGCACAGGCGACGGGACAGAAGAGAGCGCCGTAGGGGAAGGGCCAGACGGCGAGTGTGTAGCCGTTCCTGAGGAGGCATCTGCCGCACCGCAAGCGGCTGGGTCTGGCGGCTTTCCGCAGTGGTGCGGTACTGCCACACGGGGCATGGCGGGAAACCGGATCCATGAGGACAAGCCGGCCGTGAAGAAGGCGCAGTTGAGGTGCAGCCGCTGCCGCGGGGCTCGGGAGTTCCTCAAGATTGGGGGGCATGATGCTGTCAAGGGCCACGATGGCCGTGGAGATGACGGCGCGTCGGGCCATCTCCTGCAAAGCCGGGTTGCGGTTCCCGGCAGCGCCGCTATGATGGGGTGTGGCGGAACCGGAATGGTGCCGCGGGAGGCTCGTCACGATGAACCGCCGTCAATTCCTGGCCGCACCGGCGGCGGCGCCGGCTGTGCTGGCGCGAGGGCGCAACGCCCGGCCGAATATCCTGGTCCTGATCGCCGACGATCTCGGGCTGCACACCGGCGCCTACGGCGACCCGCAGGCCAAAACGCCGAACCTGGACCGGATCGCGGAAGAGGGCGTCCGCTTCACGCATGCTTTCTGCACGACGGCTTCATGCAGCGCGTCGCGCTCGGTGATCTTCACCGGTCTGCACAACCACGCCAACGGCCAGTACGGCCATGCGCACGATTTTCACGCCATGCGCCTGCTGCCGCACGTCAAGCCGCTGCCTGCGCTGCTCAAGACAGCCGGCTATCGCACCGGCATCGTGGGCAAGTTCCACGTCGCGCCGGCGGCGCAGTTCGGCTGGGACTACAACGCGGAGGGAAGAGGGCGGAACGTGCGCTCGGTGGCCGAGCGCGTGGGCCAGTTCCTGGCGGCTGCGGAAGGCGGCCCGTGGTATCTGCACGTGGGCTACGACGACCCGCACCGTCTCGGCAAAGGCTTCGGCAATGAGTTGGAGCATCCGGGGGTCGTGAAACACGTTTTCGATCCGAACCAGCTGCGCGTGCCCTCGTTTCTGCCGGACAATCCCGCGGTGCGGCGCGAATTGGCGGAGTATTATCAGGCGGCCAACCGGTTCGATCAGGGCGTGGGCATGGTGCTGGATTTGCTGCGCCAGCGCGGAGAGCTCGAGCGCACGATTGTCCTGATTCTCAGCGACAACGGGATGGCGTTTCCGAACGCGAAGACGAATCTTTACGATGCCGGCGCGCGGCTCCCGTTCCTCGTGCGCGCGCCCGGAGTGCGGGGCGGCACAGTGAACGAGGCGATGATCCACTTCCCCGACATCGCGCCGACGATGCTGGAATGGGCGGGCGCGAAGGGGCCGGATTACGAGATGCACGGCCGGAGTTTTGCCGGCATCCTCGGCCAGCAGCGGCCGTCCGGCTGGGACCAGGTGTACTTCTCGCACACTTTCCACGAGATCACGATGTATTATCCGATCCGCGGGACGCGCACTCGCCGCTACAAGTATCTGCGGAACCTGTTTCCCGAACTCACGTTTCCTCATGCGTCGGATCTGTGGGAGTCGCCCACGTGGCAGAGCATCGCCGCTGCGGGCGACTCGGGGCGCGTGGGCCGAAGGCCGGCGGCGCAGTACCTGCACCGTCCGGCGGAGGAACTCTACGACGTGACAGCGGACCCCGACGAGGTCAACAATCTCGCCGAGGTCGCCGAGCACCGGGCGGCGCTCGAGCCGCTCCGGCGCGCGACGCACGAATTCCGGAAGCGGACGAAAGACCCGTGGCTGATCAATGACCGCGAGGGGCCGTTCGCGAATTTGGGGTGAGCGGCGGTCAGCAGCGCAGGCTTCAGCTCGGAAGTTCAAGCTGATCCAGGTGGCGGCGGCACGCTTTTGGCAGAGCGCGGCTTCTCAGAGAATCGCCGCCAGTTGGGCGGCGACCTCTTCGCCGATCGCCAGGCAGGCGGTGGCGGCGGGCGAAGGGGCGTTGAGCACGTGGACGGCGCGGCGGCGCGCAAGGAACGCGAAGTCCTCGACAAGGCGGCCGTCGGGCGTCATGGCCTGGGCGCGGATGCCGGCGCCGGCTGGTTCCAGATCATCGGGCCGCACCTCGGGCACGAGCGTTTGAAGAGAACGGCAAAAGAGATCCCGTGAGAAGGCGCGGCGCAGTTCGCTCCAGCACATGGAGGCGTGACTCGCCAGGAAGCGCCAGAGGCCCGGGAAAGCGAGCGCGTCGAGGGCGTCGCGGGGGTGGAATGCGGTGCGCGAGTAGCCTTCGCGGGCGAGCGACAGCACGGCGTTGGGGCCGGCTTCGACGCCGCCGCGGACCATGCGCGTGAAGTGGACGCCGAGGAAGGGGAAGCGCGGGTCGGCGACCGGATAGATGAGATTGCGGACGAGGAACTCGCGCTGCGGCTTCAGGCGGTAGTAGTCGCCGCGGAA
>Ga0308414_1000449_pt1 | contig 26153 bp, 12 predicted proteins | sample HotsprSampleOS50_FD_205667 | JGI IMG/M metagenome (GOLD analysis project Ga0308414, IMG submission 205667) | Hot spring phototrophic mat microbial communities from Octopus Spring, Yellowstone National Park, Wyoming, United States - 20090730_OS50 ...
GACTACATCGAGGTGTTCTACAACCGTGAGCGGTTGCATTCGGGCATCGATTACGCCCGTCCGGTCAGCCGCGCCGCCTGAGCACTTGTTACTCTAAAAAACTGGGGGTAGACCAGATTTCTTGTGAAATTGGGAGAACGCGATCGCCCTGCTAATGTGGTCTAACACTAGCGCCAGACCCGCCGATTTACTCAAGGATATTTGTGATGGATGTTTTTGGACTGCGAGATCGCTTAATCGAAGATTACGCCACTTACGCCAGCAGTTTTATTCAAATCCGCGATCAACGCCTGTATGAATCGGTTCATCAGAGCTTAAATGAGGGAGTCTTCTGGCCCGACCCGCTGATTCAACTCAATCCCAGCTTCGAAATCGGCGGAACGGTGAATGAACTGGTGGCAGAAGGTATCCTGCACGAAGAGTGCAATCGCATCTTCCTCAAGGACAAACAAAAAGGCGGGCAGACTCTGTGCTTTCACCGCCATCAGCGCGAAGCCATTGAGATTGCCCGGCAGGGGCATAACTACATCCTGACTACGGGCACAGGGTCGGGTAAGAGCCTGGCCTACATCGTGCCGATTGTGGATCACGTCCTGCGGCGTGGGAGTGGGCGGGGCATTCAGGCGATTATCGTCTACCCCATGAATGCGCTGGCGAACAGCCAGGCAGGAGAGCTGGATAAATTCCTCAACGAAGGCTATTCACAGGGGGAAGCGCCGGTGACTTTTGCTCGTTATACCGGGCAGGAGAATGAAGAAGAGCGCCAGCACATCATGACTCATCCGCCGGACATCCTGCTGACCAACTACGTCATGCTGGAACTGATCATGACTCGCCCCCGTGAGCGCACGTTGATTGAACGGGCGAAGGGGCTGCGTTTTCTGGTGTTGGACGAACTGCACACCTATCGCGGACGGCAGGGGGCGGACGTGGCGCTGCTGGTACGGCGCGTGCGTGACCGGCTGGAAACGTCGGAGCAGAAGCTGTTGTTCGTCGGCACATCTGCGACGCTGGCAAGCGAAGGCAGTTACGACGAACAGCGCGCGCAGGTTGCCGAAGTCGGTACGCAGATTTTCGGGGCGACGGTGCTGCCAGAACACGTTATCAGCGAAACGTTGAGACGCGCCACACCCGGCAGGATCGACACAGCCGCGCTTAGATCAGCGGTGGCTCAGGGCGACAAACTCACTGCGCCAACGGATTACGCGGGATTTGTGGCGCATCCGCTGTCCTCATGGATCGAAAGCGCATTTGGCTTGCAGGAGAAGGAAGGACGCCTGACACGGCAGGAGCCGCGCAGCATCCAGACCGCCGCCAAAGCACTCAGCCAAGAAACCGACACTGATGAAGCGACCTGCGAAGTCGTTATCAAGAAGTGGTTGATGGCAGGTTATCGGTGTGAACCCGACCCGAATACGGGTTTTGCGCCTTTTGCTTTCCGCCTGCACCAGTTCATCGGCCCCGGCGATACTGTCTACAGCACCATCGAACCGGAAGCTGTGCGCTACATCACGCTGCAAGGGCAGCGTTTTGTGCCCGGCGACCGCGACAAACTGTTATTCCCGCTGTGTTTCTGTCGTGAGTGCGGGCAGGAATATTACACGGTTCGCATCACAACCAACACCGATGGCGAACGGCGGCGCGTGATGCCGCGTGACTTCAGCGACCGCCTGCCAGATGAAGACAGTGAAGCGGGGTATCTGTATATTGGTTCGCATAAACCATGGCCCCACGACTTTGATGACCTCATTGAGGGCGAATATCTGCCCGATGACTGGCTGGAGGAGCGTAATGGCGTGCGCCGTATTCGCTCGCACCGCAAAGAAAAACTGCCTTGCCATGTGCGTGTCCTCCCATCCGGTGAAGAAGATGCACAGGGGCAAGAATGCGTGTATATCCCGTCACCGTTTATGTTCTGCCTGAACTGCGGTGTGTCGTATGGGCCCCGTCAGGGGGATTTCGGCAAGCTGGCGACGCTCAGTTCAGAGGGGCGCAGCAGTGCAACGACACTGCTCAGCCTGTCAGCGATTCGTTCCCTGAAAGTGAGTGATTTACCCCAGCACGCGCAGAAACTGCTGAGCTTCACCGATAACCGGCAGGATGCTTCTTTGCAAGCTGGGCATTTCAACGACTTTATCGAGGTCAGCTTACTACGCGGCGCGATTTACCGGGCGGCTGCCTCTGCCGGTTCTGCCGGGCTGACGCACGAGGTCATCGCTGAAAAGGTTTTTGAGGCACTGAATCTACCGCTGGAACTCTACGCCAGCGATCCGGCAGTGCGCTTTCAGGCATTGCAGGAAACGCAGCGGGCGCTACGGCAGGTGCTGGGCTACCGCATCTACCGCGATCTGCGCCGAGGCTGGCGCATCGCGCTGCCGAACCTGGAACAGTGCGGTCTGCTGGAAATTGGTTATGCCGATCTGGACATGGTGTGCGCAGCCGAAGATGTGTGGGCGGATAAACACCCGGCGCTTGCCACGGCTTCACCACAAACCCGCCTCACCATCGCCAAAACCCTGTTGGATTACATGCGGCGTGAGCTGGCGATCAAGGTTGACTACCTGGACGGAAGCTATCAGGAACGCATCCAGCAGTTGAGCAGTCAGCGCCTGATCGAACCCTGGGCGATTGATGAAGATGAGAAGATGGAATATGCCTCAACACTGATTCCACGCTCATCTGCTGGCGATGATGGACGCGGGAATTACACGTATGTCTCGGCACGGAGTGGATTCGGCATCTATCTGCGTCGTCCGGGCACTCTGGGAATAAAGGACAAAATCAGCTTAGACGATACGGAAGCTATCATCCGGGGACTGCTGGAAGGGTTGCGGGTCGCCGGGCTGGTGGAGATTACGCGCCCGCCAAAAGACGACAGTGACAAGCCAGGTTATCAACTGGTGGCCTCGGCCATGCGCTGGTACGCTGGTGCAGGCGAACGTGCTTTTCATGATCCCATTCGCGTACCCAACGAATCGCAGGAAGGCGGGCGACCCAATGCCTTCTTTGTGGAGTTTTACCGCGATGTCGCCGGGTCGCTGGCTGGGTTGGAAGCGCACGAACACACCGCTCAGGTGCCTTACGATGAGCGCGAAAAACGCGAACAGCAGTTCCGCAAAGGGGAGCTGCCCATCCTGTATTGCTCACCGACAATGGAGCTCGGTGTCGATATTGCTGAGTTGAACGTCGTCAACATGCGCAATGTGCCGCCAACACCCGCCAATTATGCTCAGCGCAGTGGGCGCGCTGGACGCAGTGGACAACCTGCACTGGTTTTTACCTATTGTTCGGGTGGCAGTCCTCATGACCAGTATTTCTTCAAGCGCCCGGATCGCATGGTCGCGGGAGCAGTCGCGCCGCCGCGTCTCGACCTGAGCAACGAAGACTTATTACAGGCGCATATTCATGCCATCTGGCTGGCAGAAACGGGCATCGACCTCAAGGATACCCTCAAGGAAATCCTCGATATGAACGGTGAGCCACCTTCACTGGCGCTGCTGCCGGAGATTCGCCAGCAGGCGGAATCCAGCACAGCGCGGTCGGCGGCACGCCAGCGGGCAGAGCGCATTCTCAGGACCATCCCGGATGTGATTGACCCGGAGGGGCTGTTAGAAGTCACGATGCAGAATATTGTCCGCGCCTTTGACGGTGCCTGTGAGCGCTGGCGCGGTTTGTATTGGTCGGCGTTGAAGCAGGTGAAGGCGCAGGAGGACATCCGCCGTGACCCAACGCGCCAGCAGGCGGACAAACGTCAGGCGGAGCGGCTGCGGCGTGAGGCATTATCACAAATCGATCTGCTGACCGAAATCGGCAGCCTCGCACAATCCGACTTTTACAGCTACCGCTACTTCGCCACTGAGGGATTTTTGCCGGGCTACAGCTTCCCGCGCCTGCCTCTGTCAGCATTTATTCCAGCCCGCCGCGCCAATCAACGCGACAGTTTCCTCTCGCGTCCGCGCTTTCTGGCCGTTTCGGAGTTTGGCCCCAGAGCGATCATCTATCATGAAGGGTCACGCTATTTAATCAATCAGGTCATCATGCCAGTGACGGATGACGAGGACGGTCCGCTGACGACGCAAATCAAACAGTGCGGTCACTGCGGTTATGTGCATCCAGTGAAGTCCGGCGTGGATTACGATCTGTGCCAGCGCTGTCAGACGCCCCTTGACCCGCCCCTGCAATCCATGCTGCGCCTGCAAAATGTGGTGACGAGGCGGCGTGATCGCATCAACGCTGACGAAGAAGAGCGCCTGCGCCTGGGCTATGACATTCGCACCGGTGTGCGTTTCAGTGAACGGGATGGCACGCCGGATATTCGTATGGCGCTGGTGAGTCATGAAGGGAATGACATTGCCCGCCTGAGCTATGCACAGACGGCGACCCTGTGGCGCATCAATCTGGGCTGGACACGACGCAAGAACAAGCAGCAGTATGGTTTCGTGCTGGATATCGAGCGTGGTTACTGGGGACGCAACGAACAGAACGAAGATGATCCGGACGACCCTATGTCAGAGCGCACACGGCGGGTGATTCCGTATGTGGAAGACAACCGCAACTGCCTGCTGTTCGAGCCGCTCATCAGGCTGGAAATCGAGCAAATGGCTTCGTTACAGGCCGCGCTCAAACGCGCTATCGAAACCATGTTTCAGCTTGAGGATAACGAACTGGCGGCAGAACCCTTGCCCGATAAGGATAACCGCCGGATGCTGCTGTTCTACGAGGCGGCGGAAGGCGGCGCCGGTGTCCTGCGGCGGCTGGTGGATGACCCTGCGGTATTATCGAAAGTCGCTTGTGAGGCATTACGCATCTGTCACTTTGATCCCGATACAGGAGAGGATTTACGGCGTGCGCCACGTGCCCGCGAGGACTGCGAAGCCGCTTGTTATGACTGCCTTCTGAGCTACGGCAACCAGCGCGAACATCCCATTCTGGATCGCCAGGCGATCCGCAAGGTGTTGAGCCGGCTGGCGAATGCCGAGGTGAGCATCAGCCCGGTGGTTCAAAGCCGCGATAGTCATCTGCAAATGCTTTTTAGTCTGTGTGAGTCTGATCTTGAACGCGAGTGGCTACGGAACCTGCATGAGCGTGGTCTGCGCCTGCCGGATGCGGCGCAAGTCTACCTGGAGGACTGCCAGACACGTCCGGATTTCCTCTATAACAGCGGTGGTGTATATGCCGCGATCTATATCGACGGCTCGCATCATGATTACCCACAGCGTCAGGAGCGAGATCGCCAGCAAGGCGGTTGTATGGAGGATTATGGCTATCGCGTAATCCGTTTCGGCTACCGCGACGACTGGACGACGATTATTGAACAAAACAAACACATCTTTGGAGGCGGTTCATGAGTTTTACGGTCGGATCACTGGTGCGAGTGCGCGGGCGTGAGTGGGTGGTACTGCCCGAATCAACCGACGAGTTGGTACGCCTGCGGCCGTTAGGCGGCACGGATGATGAAGTGACGGGCATTTACACGCTGCTGGAAAGCGTCGAACCGGCGCAGTTCGCCCTGCCTGACCCAGCACAGATCGGGGATTATCGGTCGGCACGCTTGCTCAGAGCGGCGGTACGGCTGGGCTTTCGTTCCAGCGCGGGGCCGTTTCGTTCCTTTGCCCGCATCAACGTCGAACCGCGCCCGTATCAGCTTGTACCGTTATTGATGGCGTTGAAACAAGACCCTGTGCGCCTGCTGATCGCTGATGATGTCGGTATTGGCAAGACGGTTGAGGCGCTGCTGGTTGCCCGTGAACTACTCGATCGCGGCGAGATTGACCGGCTGGCGGTGCTGTGTCCGCCGCAGTTGGCGGAACAGTGGCACGCAGAACTGCGTGAAAAGTTCTACATCGAAGCTGAACTGGTGCTGTCCAGCACGGCGACACGATTGGAACGCCATCTGCGTATGGGTGAGTCACTGTTCGAACGCCATCCCTTTGTGGTGGTTTCGACCGACTTCATCAAGTCAGAGCGGCGGCGCGATGAGTTCCTGCGGACAGCGCCCGATTTCATCATTGTTGATGAAGCCCACACCGTCGCCCATACCACCGATAAGCGCGGGGGCAAACATCAGCGCTATGAGCTGGTGGCGACACTGGCAGAAAAGCCAGAACGTCATCTGGTACTGGTCACAGCGACACCCCATAGTGGTAAGGAAGAAGCATTTCGCTCTTTGCTGGGGATGCTGAATCCCGATTTCAAGAACCTGCCTGATGATCTGACGGGTACAGAAAACGAAACCCTGCGTCGTGAACTCGCCCGCTACTTTGTCCAGCGGCGACGCGGCGACATCCGCGTTTATATGGATGCGATCACGCCCTTCCCGGAGCGCGATACCACTGAAGAGACGTACAAGCTCACCGATGCCTACAAACACCTGTTTGACCGTGTGCTGGACTACGCTCGTGAGACCGTCCTGCAACCCGGCGAAGGCTATCGCCAGCGTGTGCGCTGGTGGTCGGCGCTGGCATTGCTGCGTTCGCTGGCATCCAGCCCTGCTGCCGCCGCCGCCACGCTTCGCAGCCGGGCCGCGACCACTGAAGCCGATAATGAAGCTGATGTGGACGACATCGGACGGCGCACGGTGCTTGACCTGATGTCGGATGAATCCGCCGAGGGCATCGATGTCATCCCCGGAAGTGATACCAGCGAACTGGAAGCCGATGCAGCTAACCATCGACGTCGTTTGCTGGACATGGCACGGGCGGCTGAGGCGCTTCAGGGTGAAGCGGACAGCAAATTGCAGCGGCTGATCGCCATCGTCAAGGATTTATTGCGTGAGGGCTACAACCCGATTGTGTTCTGCCGCTTTATCCCGACGGTCGAGTATGTGACCAATGCGCTGCGTGAGGTGACTCGCGGTGTGGAAGTTGCTGGTGTGACGGGTACGTTGCCACCAGCGGAGCGCGAAGAGCGCGTAAGCCAATTGAGCCAAGCGACAAAGCGTGTGCTGGTCTGCACGGACTGCCTGAGCGAGGGCATCAACCTGCAACAGGGATTTGATGCGGTGGTGCATTATGATCTGTCATGGAATCCGACCCGCCATGAACAGCGCGAAGGCCGCGTGGATCGCTACGGGCAACCGAGTGACCGGATTAAGGTCGTCACCTACTACGGCATCGACAACCAGATTGACGGCATTGTGCTGGATGTGTTGCTGAGAAAACACAAAACCATCCGCAATTCGCTTGGGATTTCTGTCCCTGTGCCGGGAAACAGTGAGGATGTCGTGGAAGCCATCTTTGAAGGGTTGCTGCTGCGCGAGAACGCCAGTTTTAGCCAGAGTTATCTGCCGGGCTTTGATGATTATATGAAACCGCGTCAGGCGGAATTGGATTTGCAGTGGGAAGCGGCTGCCGAACGGGAGAAACGTTCGCGTACCATGTTCGCTCAGCAGGCTATTTGTGTGGATGAAGTTGCCGCTGAACTGAGTGCCGCCCGAGATGCGGTAGGTTCTGGTGTGGATGTCGCCGCGTTTATGAAAGACAGCGTGCAGATGCATCGCGGGGCGGTGTCCGACGCTGGGCGTGGTGCAGTGAGCTTCGATCTGACAGAAACCCCACGTGGTCTCAAGGATATGCTTGGCAAAGAGCGGTTCACCGCCCGTTTTGAACTGCCCGTGAAAGAGGGCCAGCTCTACCTGACGCGCACGCACCCACTGGTGGAATCGCTGGCGACGTATGTAATGAACACGGCGCTGGATGCCATTGAGCTGGAAGAAGGCCAATCCCGTGCCCGTCGCGCTGGCGCGATACGCACGACAGCCGTCCAACGGAGAACGACGCTTTTACTGGTGCGCCTGCGCTACCACCTGATTACCCGAACAGGGGACGAGGAACGCCAGCTGCTAGCCGAGGACAGCCTGACGCTGGCCTTTGAGGGCGCACCGGATAATGCCGTGTGGCTTGAACCTGAAGCTGCTGAACGCTTGCTCCAGGCAGAACCAGACGAAAATATTCACCCACAGCAGGCGGCGGAGTTTGTGCAGCGTGTTGTGGATGGCTTCGACCATCTCGCGCCAATGCTGAATGAGATCGCGCAGAGGCGGGGTGATGACCTGCTGGCAGCGCATGTCCGTGTGCGTAAGGCGGCCTACCGTCGTGGTGAACGTCGCCCCCAGCATCGTGTTGAGGCGCAGCTCCCGCCCGATGTGCTGGGTATATATGTGTTTTTACCGGCGATGAGGAGGTAATTAAGTGACCGAATTGGCAATCTGGACAGTGACGGACGGAACACCAACGTATTTTGAGCGTGGTGCGGTTAATCTGGAGAAACAACTGGAAGAATGGATTGAGCGCGATCCCCGATTAGTGCACCCCAGCCTCTTCGTTGTAGGCAGGCAGATACGTGTTGAATCCGGCATCCTTGATCTGCTTGCCATTGATCAGATTGGACGCTGGGCGGTCATCGAGATCAAACGGGGCAATGTCACACGCAATACCATCACACAGGCACTTGACTACGCGGCATGTATTGACGAGATGCCGACAGAAGAACTCACCAGAGCTGTGCAGAGTTATCTTCAAACAAGAAACAGAAACTCAGTAGTTTTCTGAAACAAGCGCAGCTTGACGAGTCAATCTTCGATGAGCGGGAAATTGTCTTGTATGTTGTTGGCACTGGACGAGATCAAGACCTTGAGCGAGTGACCAAATTCCTGCGCAAAGCAGGCGGTATCACAATTAATGTTGTGAATTTTGATGTTTTTGAGAACACAACTGGTGAGCGGATTATCGTACGCCAGTTGACCGAACTCGACTCGCAAAAGCAGGCCGGCAGAAAAACATCTGCCGCCAAACAGGAGCGGGACAACGACCGTCCGAGTATTGAAAGCCTGTTCGAGCTGGCAGACCGGAACGGCGTTGGAATCGAATTCCGCATGGTTTATGAGGCTGCCACACGACATGGGCTTTATCCCCGCGTTCATAAATGGAGCATCATGTACACCCCACCATCGAACAGAACGCGGGTCCTGATTTGTGCCTGGGCAAAACCCAGACGCAACCGTTTCGACATTTTTGTTTATACACCTGGTTTTGCGGGGTTCTTCCCTATAAGTGAGCATGAGGCAATAGAAACGATTGGGCCTCAGCGACGCACGCAGATGACCATGCCGCAAGTCGAAGAACTTGACCGTAACCTGGATATCCTGTTCAAGAAGATTGGCGAAAACCAATAAAACACTATGGCACGCACAAACAACATCTTCACCACCATTCGCACGGAAGGCGCGCTGCTGCCGCCCGATTTGCTCCAGCGCATCAGCGAGGGCGCGACCCTCGACGGACTCACCCCTGAGAGCTACCACCGTCCCGGTGAGAAATTGAACGAAGCTATCAACCGCTCGTGGAATGCGCTGCAAGGCGCATGGGCCAGCTTCCGAGCCGCGCAGGAACGCCTGCCGGAAAATGATCTCGGCACGAGCATCACCCGTGAACGCTGGCTGCTGCCCCTGTTCCGTGAACTGGATTATGGGCGTTTGCAGACCGCGACGACGGTTGAGATTGACGGGCGCAGCTATCCCATTTCGCATTGCTGGGAGCATGTACCCGTGCACCTGGTCAGTTACAAGCTGGAGCTGGACAGGCGCACGCCTGGCGCGGCTGGCGCGGCTTCCGCCAGCCCGCACAGCTTATTGCAGGTGTTCCTCAATCGCAGCGACGACAACCTGTGGGGCTTCCTGAGCAACGGCTACAAGCTGCGGATTCTGCGCGATAACGTCAGCCTGACGCGGCAGGCCTACGTCGAATTTGACCTCGAAGCCATGATGGAAGGCGAGGTCTACAGCGACTTCGTGCTGCTGTGGCTGTTGTGCCACCAGTCCCGTGTGGAAGGCGAGCGCCCGTCCGACTGCTGGCTGGAAAAGTGGATGAAGCTGGCCCAGGAGCAAGGCACGCGCGCCCTCGACCAGCTGCGCGACGGCGTGGAGCAGGCCATTGAGGCGCTGGGCCTGGGCTTCCTCGAACATCACGCTAACGCGCAATTACGTGACAAACTCACCAGCGGCGAACTCAGCGCCCAGGACTACTACCGCCAGCTGCTGCGGATGGTCTACCGGCTGCTGTTCCTGTTCGTCGCAGAAGACCGCGAACTTTTGCTCAATCCCGACGCGCCGCAGGATGCCCGTGAGCGTTACATCAACTACTATTCGACACAGCGACTACGGCGCATGGCGGAAACCTTCAAAGGCACGCGCCATCCCGACTTATTTGAGGGCTTGCGGTTAGTGATGCGCTTGCTGAGTGGAGACCCTCATCCCCCGGCCCCTTCTCCCTCAGGGAGAAGGGGAGAAGAAGGCCCTCGCCCTGAGGGAGAGGGGGTGAGGGTTGGCGCAGGGGCGGGACTCGGTCTCGTGCCGCTCGGTTCGTTCCTGTTCAGTGATCGCGCCGTGACCGACATCATCGACTGCCAGATCAGCAACCAGCACCTGTTGGATGCGATTCGCGCCCTCTCGCTGACCTATGACCAGCGCGCTCAGGTCTACCGCACGGTGGATTACAGGAACCTCGGCTCGGATGAATTGGGCAGTATCTTTGAGAGCTTGCTGGAACTGCACCCACAGATCAACGTCCCGGCGCGGCGATTCGCGCTGGCTACCGCCGCAGGCAGCGAGCGCAAGACTACCGGCAGCTACTACACGCCGGAATCGCTCGTCCATGCCCTGCTGGATTCGGCGCTCAATCCGGTGCTGGAGGAGGCGATTCGGGGAAGTGGAAAGAACCCTCATCCCCCGGCCCCTTCTCCCTCAGGGAGAAGGGGAGAAGACGAGGCGGTATGGCGAGCGCGTGCATCGGAAGCCATGCAGCATATCGCAAGGGACTTACGCCAACGGCAAACACCCGCTGAAGTGATGCTGTGGGAGGCCTTACGGGATAGACGCCTGGATGGACTCAAATTCCGCCGACAGCACGCTATCGCCAATACCGCTTATGTCGCCGATTTCCTGTGTTATGAATCCCGTCTTGTGGTTGAAATTGACGGTGGCATCCATGAGCATCACCAGGAAGATGACGCAATCCGCCAGCAGAACATCGAAGCAGAAGGCTACAGGGTTATTCGCTTCACAAATGAACAGGTTTACAGCGATCTTGAATCCGTCCTGACCAAAATCCTCGCAGCAGCCCGCAGCAATTCCCCTCTCCCTGAGGGAGAGGGGCCAGGGGTGAGGGTCCCAACCACGCCCGAACAGCGCATTCTCGCTCTCAAAGTCTGCGACCCGGCCTGCGGCAGCGGACACTTCCTGATCGCCGCCGCCAACCGCATGGCCAGGGCGCTGGCCTTCGTCCGCACGGGCGAAGAAGAACCGCCGCCCGCCGCCATTCAGCAGGCCAAACGCGACATCATCAGCCACTGCATTTACGGCGTGGACATCAACCCGATGGCCGTTGAGCTGTGCAAGGTCAACCTGTGGATGGAGGCGCTGGAGCCGGGCAAACCGCTCAGCTTCCTGGATCATCGCATCCTGGTGGGCAACAGCCTGCTGGGGACGACGCCGCGCCTGATGGCCGAGGGCATCCCCGATGAGGCCTTCGACCCCATCGAAGGCGACGACTCCAAAGCCGCCTCGGCTTTGAAGAAGCTCAACAAGCAGGAGCGCAAGCAGCGCGAGGCCGGACTACGCCAGCTTGGGCTGTTTGATGCTGCCCCCGCCGCCAATTACGGCCACCTGACCGAGGCCATGCACGCCCTGGATGCCAGCCCCGATGATACGCTGGAGGCGGTGCGGCGCAAGGAGGCCCAATACGCCGCCCTGGCCAGCGACCCCGAATACGTCAAGGCGCGCCTGCTGGCCGATGCCTGGTGCGCGGCCTTTGTGTGGGAGAAGCGGCTCTCACCCCGAAAACCCTCATCCCCAACCCTTCTCCCTCAGGGACAAGGGCGTTCAAGTCCCCCTCTCCCTGACCCAACCCTTCTCCCTCAGGGACAAGGGCGTTCAAGTCCCCCTCGCCCTGAGGGAGAGGGGGATTTAGGGGGTGAGGGTTCTTTACCACCCCTCACCGACCTGCTCTACCGCCGCCTGGAGGCCGACCCGCTGGCAGACAACCTGCAAGCCGTGCGCGAATACGTGGTCGAACTCGCGCATCGCTACCAGTTCTTCCACTGGCATGTGGCCTTCCCGGATGTATTCAGCGTTGATGCCCCCACCCCTGGCCCCTCTCTCCCTCAGGGCGAGCGTGTCGCCGCCCGCGCAGCAAGTCCCCTCTCCCTGAGGGAGAGGGGATTTAGGGGTGAGGGTTTTAACGAACAAACCGGCTGGCATGGCGGCTTCGACCTGGTGCTGGGCAACCCCCCCTGGGAGCATACAGAGATCAAAGAGAAAGAATGGTTCGCTGAGCGCGCGCCTAAGGTTGCCAAAGCTGCTGGCGCAAATCGTAAGCAGCTAATCGACAGCCTTGAGGAAGTTGACCCGTATTTGTACCAGGCTTTCATCGCTCAAAAGCGCGTCGCCGATGGTTTTAGCCACTTTGCGCGCGCGTCCGGTAATTATACGCTGACTGGGCGTGGGCGTATCAACACCTATCCGCTCTTCGCTGAAGCCGCGCGCCAGCTCGTCGAAGCGGGTGGGCGCGTGGGCCTCATCGTCCCCAGCGGCATCGCCACCGACGACACGACCAAGTTCTTCTTCCAGGACATCGTGCGCACCCGCTCCCTCGTCAGCCTCTATGATTTTGAGAATCGCGAAGGGCTTTTCCCTGGCGTACATCGCAGCTTCAAATTCTGCCTGCTGACGCTGCGGGGCAACTCTCACTCCCCCAGCCCCTCTCTCCCTCAGGGCGAGAGGGGAGCAACCCGCGCGGCAAGTCCCCTCTCCCTGAGGGAGAGGGGATTTAGGGGTGAGGGTCAAGACGCTGAATTCGCCTTCTTCCTGCACCACCCCGACGAGCTGAGCGACCCCGAACGGCGCTTCACCCTCTCCGCCGAGGACATCGCCCTCATCAACCCCAACACCGGCACCGCCCCCATCTTCCGCCGCAAGCGCGACGCCGAGATCACCAAAGCCATCTATCGGCGCGTGCCGGTACTGATGAGAGAACCCTCATCCCCAACCCTTCTCCCTCAGGGAGAAGGGCTTCACCAACCCGCCGTGCCCGCAGCAAGTCCCCTTCCCCCTGAGGGGGAGGGGCTGGGGGTGAGGGCGCCGGGGGTGAGGGCGGAAAACCCGTGGGGTATCTCGTTCAAGCAGGGATTGTTCAATATGACTAGCGACTCGCACCTGTTCCGCACCCGCGAGGAACTGGAAAGCGCGGGATTTGTGCTGGCGGGCAATCACTTTGTGAAACCCTCATCCCCAACCCTTCTCCCTCAGGGAGAAGGGCTTGACCGACCCGCCGCGCCCGCAGCAAGTCCCCCTCGCCCTGAGGGAGAGGGGGATTTAGGGGGTGAGGGTACACGCTATCTGCCGCTGTACGAGGCCAAGATGATGCACCAGTTCACCCACCGCTGGGCGACGTACACGCCAGACGGCTCTACCCGCGACATGACCCCCGACGAGCTGCGCGACCCCCACGCCCTGCCCCTGCCGCGCTACTGGGTGGCTGAGCGGGAGGTCGAGGCGCGCCTAGCCGACTGGGATCGGGGCTGGCTGCTTGGTTGGCGCAGCATTACCAACACAACCAATGAGAGAACTACAATATCAGGTGTAGCTCCAATTGTTGGTTGCGGAAACGCCTTCCTGCTCATGTTTCCTCAAAAGTTGAGTTCTGTTGCGGGATTAGTTGCTGGTTTGGATAGTTTTGTCAGTGATTTTGTAGCGCGGCAAAAAGTGGGTGGTGCGAACATGAAGTACCATGTGTTCAAACAGATAACGGTTATTCCGCCGCACACGTACACACCCGTGCTGCTGGACTTCATCGTCCCCCGCGTGCTGGAACTCACCTACACCGCCTGGGACATGCAGCCCTTCGCGCGCGACCTGGGCTATGACGGCCCGCCCTTCGTCTGGGATGAAGAACGCCGCTTCCTGCTGCGCTGCGAGCTGGACGCGCTCTACTTCCACCTGTATCAGATCAGCCGCGACGATGTGGATTACATCATGGAGACGTTCCCGATTGTCAAGCGCAAGGACATGGCGCGGACAAGACCCTCATCCCCAACCCTTCTCCCTCAGGGAGAAGGGCTTCAAAGTCCCCCTCGCCACGAGGGAGAGGGGGATTTAGGGGGTGAGGGTGAATACCGCACCAAGCGCGTCATCCTGACCATGTACGACCAGATGGCGGCGCTGCCCGTCATGCTCGTCCCCGCGCCGAAACAGCCCTCACCCCAAACCCTTCTCCCTCAGGGAGAAGGGCTTACAAGTCCCCCTCGCCCTGAGGGAGAGGGGGATTTAGGGGGTGAGGGCTTGTACGCTGTGCCGGATGTGGGTCAGTGGACGACGTGGCTGGAGCCGCCGCCTGCGGATGTGCGTGTGGCGCATACCGGATAAGCAAACTAAGGAGCATAAGATCACCTGAGTTCAGGATAAGGAGATGCCTTTCGAGAAGAGAAGCGCTGAGCTCTCCGGTTGACAAGACCACACCCAGTTTGTGCAGGTGTATCTGCCGGCGGAGTTTCCCCAACTGGTCAGCTACAACCGGTTTGTGGAACTGATGCCCTCGCTACTGGTGCCGCTGTGTGCTTATCTGCAAAGCTGTTACGGCGATTGCACTGGCATCAGTTTCATTGACTCCACCCCGATTATGGTGTGTCACAACCGGCGCATTAGGCGGCATCGGGTGTTTGCCAACATCGCCCAGCGCGGCAAGAACTCAGTAGGCTGGTTCTTTGGCTTCAAGCTGCATTTGGTGGTCAATGACCGGGGCGAGTTGTTGGCGTGTCGTCTGACAGCCGGCAACGTGGTTCTCATCGCCTATTGTTACCAGCTCACGAAACCGAGCCTGGCGCTCGACCTTCCACAACTGGAGACTGTTATTCCGAACTGAGGTTAAAGAACGACTTCAGCTCAACTGACCGGGCGTTTGCTGCGCCCGTAATGGTCTTTTCTGAACCATTCTCAACCATTCCTCATTGAAAATCAGCGCTGCCTGGTCTATACTGCTGCCCGATGAGGCTTAGCAAACTGGCCCGGCACGTGAACGAGAAAACACTTCACACGCTTGAACTGAACAAAGTCCTCGAACGGCTGGCGGAATACTGCTCGTTCTCGGCTGGGGCAGACCTGGCGCGCGAGCTGTTTCCTACAACCGATCTGGAAGAGGCGCGCATCTGGCAGCGCGAGACAGCAGAAGCGCGCCTGTTGTTCGAGAACAAACAGAACCTGACGCTGGGCGGCGCGCGCGACGTGCGCGAGGCCGCCATTCAGGCGACGCGCGGCATTATCATCGAGCCGCAGACGCTGCTGGACATCCGCCAGACGCTGCGCCGCGCCACCAGCCTGCGCCGGACGCTGGGCCGTATGAGCAACCTGTACCCGCTGCTGGCAGAGCTGATTGACGAGGCTGAGGAGTGCACGGCGCTGCAGGACGAAATCGGCAGGGTGCTGAACGAGAACGGCGAGATTCTCGACAACGCCAGCCCGCGCCTGGCCGTTATTCGGCGTGATCTAAAGGTCAGCTACGACAAGCTGATGACGCGGCTCAACCGCATCATCAGCAGCCCATCCAACGCGCCTTACCTGCAGGAGATGCTCATCACCACGCGCAACGGACGCTATGTGATCCCGCTGAAAGCCGAGTTCAAAGGGCGCATTCCCGGCATCGTGCACGATATGTCCTCCAGCGGCGCGACGATCTTCATCGAGCCGCTGGCAACAGTGGAGATCAACAACGAGTGGCGCGAGCTGCAGCTTGAGGAAGAAAAAGAGATTCGCCGCATTCTCCAGGCGCTGACCGACCGCGTGGGCCAGGAGAGCGAGTACATCGTCCGCACGGTCGAGGTGCTGGCGCATCTTGATCTGATCCTGGCAAAAGCCCGTTATGCGGATGACAGCAAGGCGGTTCAACCGAAGCTGGTTCCGTTCCAGCCGCGCCCTGACAAACCGATGCACCCCGGCAGCACTATCAATATTCGCGGCGCGCGCCACCCCCTGCTCACCGGCAATGTCGTCCCGATTGATGTGGAGCTGGACGCTGACACGTGGGTTCTGGTCATCACTGGCCCCAACACAGGCGGCAAGACGGTCTCGCTCAAGACGGTGGGCCTGATGTGCCTGATGGCGCAGTGCGGCCTGCACGTGCCGGCTGAAGCTGCTACGCTCTCGGTATTTCAGGGGGTTTACGCCGACATCGGCGACGAGCAGAGCATCGAACAGTCGCTGAGCACGTTCTCGTCACACATGACGAACACTATCCAGATTTTGCGCGAGGCGAACAACCGGTCGCTGGTGCTGCTGGATGAAGTGGGCGCGGGCACTGACCCGGCAGAGGGATCGGCGCTGGCGCGGGCGCTGCTGTCCCACCTGCTGCGCCGCGGCGTGACGACCATTGTCACGACGCATCATCCGGAGCTGAAAGTGTACGGCGTTGAAACGCCTGGCGTGCGCAACGCCAGCGTGGAGTTTGACTTGGAAACGCTGCGGCCCACCTACCGGCTGATTGTCGGTCTGCCCGGGCGCTCCAACGCGCTGGCGATTGCCGCTCGCCTGGGTCTGGACCCGGACATCATCGAGGAAGCGCGCAGCATGGTGGCGACTGAGGACCTGGTCGCTGACGATCTGCTGGACGAAATTCAGCGCACGCGCGAGGACATCCGCCGCCGTCAGGCAGCCGTCAGCGCGCTGCAGGCGGACCTGGAGGCCCAGCGCGCCGAGCTGGAGGCCCGCCTGGACAAGATTGAGGACGAACGGCGCGACATCATTGCCAGCGCCCGCCGCCAGGCCGAGGGCGAGCTGGCGGCGTTCCAGCGCGAGGTCAAACGGCTGCGCAGCGAGATGCGCTTGGCATCGCTGCCGCTGGATGCCCTGCGCGAAGTTGAGAACGCAGCCTCGCTGCTGAACAACGCGGTGCAGTCGCCGGTCGAAAACGCTGTCGAAATGCCTGAGGGCAGCAGCTGGACGCCCCGCCTGGGCGACACGGTGTGGCTGCGCACGCTCAACGCCGAGGGCGTCATCACCGAGCTGGACCAGAACGACGCGCTGGTGCAGGTGGGGTCACTGCGCGTCCGCGCTGGTCTGCATGAGCTGCAGCGCCGCACCCGCAGCGAGAAGCGCGAGATGAAGCGCGGCCACAAACGCGAGTATGAGAAGTCGCCAGACCCGGTAGTGCCCAAAGGCAAGTCGCCGGGGCTGGAGCTGGACCTGCGCGGCGAGCGCGTGGAGGACGCGCTGGCCCGGCTGGAAGCCTACCTGGACGCGGCGTATACATCAGGTCTACCATTCGCGCGTATCATTCACGGCAAGGGAACCGGCGCGCTCAAGAAAGCGGTGCGCGAGCGCGTGGAGGGTCACCCGCTGGTGAGCAAGGTCACGGAAGCCATGCCTAACGAGGGCGGCGGCGGCGTGACGATTATCCACATGGTGCCGCTGACGTAGCAGACAGCGTTTTGTGCTGCCGCTTGCTTACAGGCTGGCGGGAATCTCTGGCAGCAGAGCGGCGCTGCCCGCGATGAGCTGCACGCAGGTGCGTGGGGTGTGGACTTTATAGAGGTTGGCGGTCTCGGTCACGGCGGCGTAGGCTTCAGGAAACTGGCGCACAGCCTCGCCGATGATGCCGGTTTCAAGCAGCAGCGCGACACACTCGTCGTGCGGGGCCAGCCGGAAGTCGGCGCTTTCCCAGCCCATTGGCCCTTCGAAATACGCCACATCGGAGAACAGCAGGAAGAAAGCCGGCGTCGTTTGATAGGGCTTGAAGGCGCTTACGTAGAGACGCGACAGGCCACTGAAATAGCGGTGGACCTGACAGCGGTAAAGCTGCGGCGCAGCGATGTCGAAAACTGGCACGCTGTTCACGCGTTGTGCCCGACGTCCTGGTGGTCGCTGTCCAGCACGCCGCGGATGGTGTTCAGCAGGTCTTGCACGTCAAACGGCTTCATGACGTAGCTGATAACACCCGCTTGAGGAACTCGATCGCCGCTGACGCTTCTGGCGCGCGCGCTGACAAAGATCACCGGGATACGGGCGTGAGATGGATCGGCGCGCAGCGTCTGGACGACCTCGAAGCCGTCAATGTCGGGCAGCATGACATCGCACAGGATCAGATCGGGCGGGTCAGCTTCGACCAGCGCCAAGCCTTCCTGCCCACTGCGTGCGCCCAGCGCCGTGTAGTTCTCGAATTCCAGCATTTCCACGAGGTTGAGCAGCATTGTGCTGTCGTCCTCGATGACCAGTATTTTAGCCATTGCATTTATGCGCAGCGCACAACGATCGGCCGAGCGCCCTCCTTGAACTGTGGACAGGAACACGACTCACCGGCTGGTGCGCTGTGTTCACCATTTATTATAATACACAAATGACCAAAGGCACACGTCAGTTGACCAGATCGCTTCCCCGTCGGCTGACCAGTTCCGGTCGCGCACAGGGGCGGCTCAGACAAAAACCGCCCCTGTGCGCGGCGCAGGCTGGGTTACTCTGCGTTCAAAGTCAAGGTCATGCGCACCAGCGTGAGGTTTTTAGTCAAGTCGTTAGAGGCGGTGATCGTGCCGCTGGTGATGAGGTTCAGGAAAGCGCGCACAGCACGCGCATCGGCTTCAGCAGACGGCCCGCTGTCCAGCGCCTCGACCAGGTCAGCCAGCGGCAGCAGCCCAGCAGGATTCAGCCAGGCAATCGAGTTGGCATTCGGCAGCATATAGGCCTGGGCAGCGCGGAAGGCCTCGTTAGTGGTCAGCCCGCCGTCAGCGCTAAACATCGCTGCGACAGCGCTGCGCGTGCCGATGGCGAACACGCGGTCGTTTGTGCCCATCAGCAGCTCGATTGGCCACGGCAGATCGCGCGACGTGATCGTCAGCACCGTCACCGCTGCGCCCGCCAGCTCGTTGGTGGTTACAGCAAGCTGCGGTTCCGGTTCGCTGGTAGACGCTGAGGCATTCGCCATCTGCACCAGCTGTCTCAGCCCCAGCGTCAGGCCCTCGAACGTTGCCTGGGCTTTGGCTGTGTCGGTGACTTCAATGCCGATGCCCAGCTCAAGCGGGAAAGCTGTCATAATGCCCATCATGCTGGTGGTGTCCAGCGCTGGGTTGAGACCCAGGAAGGCGATGTAATCGCCGTCCAGCCATGAGAGCACGTCTTCGACAAAATCGAGCTTGGTGAGCGATGTGAACAGGTTATTCGCCCGCGCGAGCTGCTTGCGCAGTTCCATCCGCGCTTCCTCGATATCCTGAGTGTCTGCAAGCTCAGTTGAGAGGGTCTCGAGGAGGGTGTTGATACCGAGCGCAGCAGCCTCAATCTGCAGTTTTAAGTCGCTGGCGTGCACAGCTAGCGGAACATTGGCTGGGATGCGCGCCGCAAACGCTGGGTCTACTGGCCGAAGGGCGGCCGACGTCAGCGGGCTGGCGGACGGGTCAGCGTAGCTGGCGCCATCAATCGTGAAGGTCGTGCCGTCAAGAAGGGTGAAGCCGAAGATTTGCGGGGTGACGATGTCGGTAGTAAGGCCTACCTGCCCCAGGATTTGCGTCAAAAATCCTGCCGTGAGGTCATCTGCTGGCAGGGAGTTGAGCACACCGGCGAACGCATCGTTGTAGACGATCGCGTTGTAGCTTTGGGCAGGCAGCCAGCCGAGGGCCGTGGTGAACCGAGGCGTGTCCGCCAGGCTGGGGCTGGGCAGGGTATCCGGTGCGAACAAGCTTGTGTCGGAGCTGGCGCTGATGAGCAGCGCCTCATCGCGCACGACGACAAACGTGCTGTTGTCTAGCGACGAGGGCATGGTCGTTTGACCGATGACCAGCAGTGTGTAACTGTCGCCGGTGGTCTGGAAAAAGGGCGCTCTGTTCTGATTGAGCAGGTTCACCACAAAGTCCAGCGCAGCAGCGGGGTTCTTGATGCTGATGGCAATCAGAACCGGCTGCTCGTCGCTGTCGAGGTCGGCGCTGAAGGTCATCTGCTGCGTCAGCGAGAGAAAACCCACAGCCGCCGTGTCTCCCAACCAGGGCCGCACGTTTTCCTGGAAGCTGCCGCCGGGGTAGAGCGACTGCACCAATTCGTCAAGGGCCTCCTGCAGCGATTGATCCATTACCCCGTTAGAGACGCGAGCGGTGATGCGCTCGGCAAGATTATTAAGGGTGGCAATGAAGCCGTCGTCTGTGCGGAAACTGATGAAAATAGGTATGTCAGCCGGGAAGAAGCGGGCCAGCGCGCTGAGATCAGGGGCAGTCTGGGCCGCTGCTGGCAGCGCGCTCAGCAGAACAAGGAGTGCCACAATGAGCGCCAGAACCGATCGTTTCATGCGTATCCCTTTCTGTCTGATTAATGACCTACTGAGATGGACAAAATGCGAACAAAAAGTCGCACTATCCTATACGCATTGGGATGATTGGCGGTTGTATGAAAGTTTTGTGAAGCGCTGCGCCGGCGCAGACCGCCTGCCGAGACTGTGATTGTTTATTCTCAGTTCAGGCGCGCTGGGCTATCATGGGGATGTGATGGAGACGACAACGGCTTCCCCCCGCCCTGCAGCGCGCCTGATGCGCTGGCTGATCCTGACGGCGGCGCTGGCCAGCGCTGCGCTGGTGCTGGCGCGTCTGCGCGCGCCGGCGGCCAGCGCTGCGGCTCCAAATAGGCACATTCCTGCCCACCCGCCTGCCTTGCCGGCAGTTCAGGATACTCAGCACAGCGCTCCGGTTATGCTGGCTGAGGCAGCGCCGCTGACACCATTCCAACGCGACGTGCGCGCCCTGCGCGCTGCTGCAGAGCGCCCCATGGCGCGCCCGGCGGCCCGATTGGCCCTGTTTGCCGGCAGCGCAGCGCTAGTTGTGTGGCTGCTGCTGACAATAGAGCGCCCGCTGGCCAGTTTGTTGTTAGCCTTAGCAGTCTTTATCCCAGTAGGGATGGCGGCGCTGGCCGGCCTGCGACGGACGCAGCGCGCGCTGCGGCACAGTCCGCTGGCGGGCGCGCTGGCGGCTCGCAGCGGCCCGCTGGCGCACGTGCTGGGCGCAGGCTCAATCACGCTGATGTACCTGGCAGTTCAAGTTCTGCGGCCCGTGGGTCTGGCGCCGCTGCCAGAGGCAGGGCTGTTCCTGCTGCTTGCCAGTGGGCTGATGCTGTGGGCTGGCCTGCGGCTGGCGCAGGGAACAGCCCGTGTACCGCCGCTGGTGCTGCCAGCGGAAACTGTACAGCGGGCAGCCATGACGCTGACGCATCGCGTGTTATTTGGCGGCGGCGCGGCGCTGTTGGCGCTGATGGCGCTGGCGAACGGCCCGCTCGTGCAGGGCGGCTACCAGGCGCCGCTGTCGTCGCACCTTCAATTCGGTATGTTGTGCGCCGGCGTTGTCAGTCTCGCGTTGGGCTTGGGCGGTGGGCCGCTGCTGCCGCGCCTGCGCCGCGTCAGGTGGGGGGAGTGGGCGGTATTGGCGCTGGTGACGCTGGCGGCGCTGGCGCTGCGCTTCTGGGAGCTGGAAACGTCAGTACGCCTCTTTGTGGACGAACTCAACTTCGCCACGCCGGTGCGCGCGTTCCAGGATATTCACAACATCGCGCTGCTGGTGCCGTTCAGCGGCGTGGCGGCGTTTCCGTTTATCTATCCCTACTGGCAGTCTGTTACAGTCGAATGGTTCGGGCACACGTTCACCGGTTTGCGCGGCGCCAGCGCTGTCGTGGGCGCGCTGACCGTTCCGGCGCTGTACCTGCTGGGGCGCGCGCTGTTTGACCGCAAAACGGCGCTGGCTGCGGCGGTGCTGCTGGCCGCGTTTCCGCCGCACCTGCACTTCAGCCGCATCGGGCTGAACAACATCGCCGATCCACTGTTTGCCACGTTGGGCTTCGCGTTTCTGGCGCGCGGAATTGCGCTGGGCCGGCGCGCTGGCTGTGCAGCGGGAGGCGCGCTGCTGGGCCTAACGCACTATTTCTACGAAGGCGGCCGGCTGCTGTTCTGGCCGTTGGCCGTGCTGTGGGCGGCTGGGCTGGCGCTGCTGTGGCGGCCGCGGCTGCGCTTGTCGCATCTGGCGGCGGCGCTGCTGGCGGCGCTGATCGTGGCCGCGCCAATTTACACAACTCTGCTGAGCGCCGAACGCCCGCTGGCGGCGCGCGCCACCGAGAACGACACGGCCCTCAGCCTGGATTACTGGCGCGGCGTTTTCAGCCGCGGCGCGGATGGCATTCTCAAGCACGTGCGCGACCGTGTGGTTGAGCCGTTCCTAATCTATGTGCAGCTTACGGAACGCAGCCTGTTCTACCGAGGCAACACACCGCTGCTGCTGACGCTGGTCTCACCGTTCGCCCTGCTGGGGGTGTTTGCAGCGCTGTACCGCCCGCGCGCGCCGGGCAGCCTGCTGCTGCTCCTGTGGGTTCTAGCCGTATCCCTGGGCAACAGCCTGATGGTGGAGAACATGCACTCGCCGCGCTACGTCGCTGTGTTTCCCGCGCTGCTGCTGCTGGCGGCCGTTGGGCTGCGGCACGCGCTGGCGCTGATTGTGCCTGAGACAAGCGCGGCGCAAACGAGATGGCAGAGCCTGGCGCGCCCACAGTGGATCGCCATGATCGTCGCTGCCCTGGCTCTGGGTGTGTATCAGACAGACTATTACTTCAACCGCCACATACCGGTTTACAATCGCCAGCTGCGCGACAGCAAGCCGCACCGCGATCCGCAGGACGCTGTGCTGCGCTCGCTCAAGTTCCCGCCCGGCACGCAGGTGCACATCATCAGCCGTGTTGAGGCTGACGCCGGTTACACGCTGGGCTTTGCTGGCTTTTTCCGAGACGATTTGACGGTGCACGTGCTGGCGGCAGAGAATTTCGACAGCGACTACGTTGCGCGGCTGACTCGGGGCGTAGACCACGCCTTTTTTGTCGAGCCTGGGCTGGACGCGGTGCTGGCTTGTTTGCAGCGCCATTTCTACCTGCGCCCGCCGCAGGCCAGCCCTTACGCTGATCTGCGCGCCAGCGACCAGTTCACACTGTATTACGCGCCGTATCTGCCTGGCTATTCCGAGACGCTGCTGCCGCCAGCGCCGGAACTGCGGGGCTGCCCGCTTGCCAGTCCGCCGGAAGGCCGGTGATGGCGCTTGCGCGCTCACATGGATTGGCGGCCGCAGCAGGTGCGCTCTGCCTGCTGGCGCTGGCGGAGATCAACGCTGAAGCGCTGGGGCTGATCTTCCTGCACGGCGCGCCTAACGCCGTCCAGATGGGCCTGCTGATGGCTGGAACTGGCCTGCTGACTTGGGGGCTGGGCGGAGGGCAGCGCGTCCAGCAGCGGCTGCCCGGCCCCGATCTGTGGCCGCTGGCCATCCTCACGCTGGCGGCGTTCACGCTGCGCACAGTCAGCCTGGAGAGCGCTGTGCACTTCTACGTAGACGAAGGCAGCTTTGTTGAGGGGGTGCTCAAGCTGCAGACCGAGCTGCACGTCAAGCTGCTGGGGCCATTTAACTGGATTGCGGCCTTTACCTGGGTGTACCCCTACATGCAGCACCTGTCAGTGGGTGTATTTGGCCCAAACCTGCTGGCGCTGCGCTTCGTGAGCGCGGCATTGGGCACACTGACGACTCCGGCGGTCTATCTGCTGGGGCGAGCGCTGTTTGACCGGCAAACGGCGCTGCTGGCTGCCCTGCTGCTAGTGGTGTTCCCCCCGCACATTCATTTCAGCCGGCTGGGCCTGAACAACATCGCCGACCCCCTGTTGGGGACGCTGGCGCTGGCTTTCCTCACGCGCGGCCTGAAAGGCGGCACACGGCGCGATTTTGCGCTGGCCGGGGTTTTCCTGGGGCTGACACAGTACTTCTACGAGGGCGGGCGGCTGCTGTTTCCGGCGCTGGCGCTGGCATGGGCCGGTGTCGGCTTGATAGCGTGGAAACCGCGCGCTCGCTGGCTGCCAGTGACTGCGCTGGCCGCACTGGCCGTGGCCGCACCGGTGTACATTACGCTGGCCAGCTGGGATATCCCGCTGGCGTCGCGGCTGGGCCGGCAGGCGCTGCCGCCAGAGTACTGGGCCGCCCTGCTGCTGTCGGGCAGCGACACCGGATTGATGGCGGCTTTCCTGCGCGGTCAACTGCTGCCGCCGCTGCTGCACATTGTCAGCCTGCCCGATCAAAGCGCGTTTTACTATGGCGGCGATACAGCTCTGGTGCTCCCGTTCATGCTGCCGCTGTTGGCGTTGGGCACGCTGGCCGCGCTGCGGCAGAAAGGGGCGGCTGCGCTGCTGCTAGCGCTGTGGATCGCACTGGCTCTTCTGGGCAACAGCCTGCTGCGCGACAATGTGTGGACGGCCCGCTACGTTGTCATTTTCCCGCCGCTGGCGCTCTTGATGGGCGTAGGGCTGGCCGCAGCGCTGAGCGCCCTTGACCGTTTGCCGGCCTGGCGGCAGTGCCCGACAGCGCCGGCGCTGCTGGTGGCGGCGCTGTGCGCGGCGCAGGTGGCGTATTACTTCGGGCCGCACCTGGTACGCTACAACCAGCAGATCAGGCCGGAGCACGATCACCAGGATGCTATGTTTCGCGCCCGCGATTTTCCGCCAGGCACGCAAATCTACCTGATCACCGACGATGAAATCGTGTGGCCGCCGCTGCTGATCTACCTGAGCCGATTCTGGGGTGTGGATCGTGAGGCCGACTTGCGCGTTCTGACGCCCGAAGAGTTCGCTGCGCTGCCCGATCTGGGCGGCTTGTGGCGCGGGGCTGACCACGCCTTTTTTGTCCAGATGGACGACAGCGCCAGCCGCGACCGGCTGCATTTTGAGCTGGGGCTGGCGGTCGGCCAGCCAAGCCCGTACAACGTGCCGCCTGACAAGCAGTTCCTGCTGTTCTACTACGCTCCGGCGCGGCGCACAGTTTAACTGCCGGACACAGGGCGGCTGGAAAGCGCCTCCGCCGCGCGGTAATGCGCAACGGCGGAGGCGCAGGCAAATACCACTACTGCTCCCTCAAATTAGTTCAGATCACTGGCGGAGCTGGTGGGGCTGGCGGCTCTGGAGGTTCAGGCGCTGCTGACGGGATAGGCGGCGCAGGTGGACGGTGGCCGTGCTCTCGGCCAGGGGCCTTGCTCACGCCGAACCGGTAGACATCAGCGCCCGGATAATAGGATGAGCCGTCCGGCAGAATGGCGCCAGAGAGATCGGCATCGCGCAGGTTTGTCCCGCGCAGGTTCGCGTCGCGCAGATCGGCGTCGGTCAGGTCAGCATCGCGCAGCGAAGCGTTGCGCAGGTTAGCGCCGCGCAGCCGCGCGCCAGTCAGGTCAACGTCGCGCAGGTTAGCCTGCTCCAGGTTAACGGCATCCAGGTTAGCGCCTGCCAGCTGCGCATCCTCCAGGTTGGCGTCGCGCAGCACCGCGCCGCTCAGGTTAGCGCCAGACAGGTCAGTGTCCTCTAGGTTGGCGCGCGCCAAGTTGGCGCCGCTTAGGTTGGCGTCCACCAGCACCGCATCCTCTAGGTTGGCGTCGCGCAGGTTAGCGCCGGACAGGTTGGCGCCGGACAAGTCGGCGCTGTTGAAGTCGGCGCGCTCCAGGTTAGCGCCGCTCAGGTTGACGTCAGACATCTGGCAGTCGGTGAAGTCGGCGTCGCGCAGCACTGCGCCGCTGAAATTCGCGCCTGTGAGGTCCTGATCCTCGAAGCGGCGGCCAGACAAGTCCTGGCCGGAAAAATCGGCGCCGGCGAGGTCCTCTTCGTCGCTGATGACCACACGGCGTTTGACTTTGCCGCCGCCGTGCCGCCGGCGCTCCTCGTCAACCTTGATCTCTACGTCAATGTCTGCCAGGGCGCGGCGCAGCGATTCGCGTGTCTGCGCCAAGATGCGGTCGCTGAGCGAACGCGTGACGTCTTTGAGCTGCTCAATCTCAGCGGCCCAGCCAGCGCCGCTGCTCGTCGCGCCGCGCATCTGGCCTTTCAGGTACTCGATAAGCTGGGTGGCTGCCAGCCGCACAGCAGCAACCCGCTCCTGCTCACCGGCTGTTTCAGGATAGTCGAGCGCCAGCGCTTCAGTGATATAGACGTCATCGGGCAGCACTTCGGCCACCTTCGCGTGCAGCGTGCGGTAGCTGCGGACGGTCATCTCAGCGGTGCCCTGATACGTGCCGCTGCTGAGCGCCTCTCGCGCCGAGCGGGCCAGCGACTCCAGCGCTGGCAGCAGACGTCGAATCTGGTTGGCAGCTTGTT
>Ga0308414_1000450_pt1 | contig 26136 bp, 17 predicted proteins | sample HotsprSampleOS50_FD_205667 | JGI IMG/M metagenome (GOLD analysis project Ga0308414, IMG submission 205667) | Hot spring phototrophic mat microbial communities from Octopus Spring, Yellowstone National Park, Wyoming, United States - 20090730_OS50 ...
TGTGGCATTGCTTATTCCTGGTATTTCAACTGGATATTGAAACGCTAAGAAAATTCCTTCGCGAGCTCTTTCTTCAGGCGCTATATCTAATAAATTTAATCCTTTATAAATAATTTCGCCTTCAATTATTTCATATCCTTCGCGTCCCGCTAAAACGTTTGCCAGAGTGCTTTTGCCAGAACCGTTAGGTCCCATTATAGCATGAATTTCGCCTGCGTTAACATTTAGATTTACGCCTTTTAAGATTAGTTTATCTTCTACTTTAACCTTTAAATTTTTTATGCTTAACATTTATCTCTCCTTTTGTTTTACTTGATTAGTGTTTAGAAAAAATATTTTTTTAGCCTACGCTTCCTTCGAGGCTAACGCTCAAGAGCCTTTGAGCTTCTACGGCGAATTCCATAGGAAGCTCGTTAAAAACTTCTTTGCAATAACCATTTACAATTAAATTCACAGCGTCTTCTTTTGACAAGCCGCGTTGATTTAGATAAAATATTTGATCTTCGCCAATTTTAGATGTTGTAGCTTCGTGTTCTACTTGAGCGCTTGGATTAGAAACTTCAAGATAAGGGAAAGTATGAGCGCCGCATTTATCGCCAATCAACAAAGAATCGCATTGAGAAAAATTCCTTGCTCCATCAGCGTTCTTTGTAATTTTAACTAAGCCTCGATAAGTATTATTGCTAAAACCAGCCGAAATTCCTTTTGAAACGATTGTAGATTTTGTATTTTTTCCGATATGTATCATCTTCGTGCCTGTATCGGCTTGCTGATAATTGTTTGTAAGAGCGACAGAATAAAATTCGCCTATAGAATTATCTCCTTCTAAAACGCAGCTTGGGTATTTCCATGTTATTGCAGAACCGGTTTCAACCTGAGTCCAGGATATTTTAGAGTTTTTACCTTTGCATAAGCCTCTTTTAGTGACAAAATTATAAATTCCGCCTTTGCCTTCTTTGTCTCCGGGATACCAATTTTGAACAGTTGAATATTTGATTTGAGCGTTGTCTAATGCGATTAATTCAACAACAGCTGCATGCAGTTGATTTTCATCTCTAATAGGAGCCGTACAACCTTCTAAATAACTTACATAAGAACCTTCGTCGGCGATAATTAGAGTTCTTTCAAATTGTCCCGTATTTTGCGAGTTAATTCTAAAGTATGTTGAAAGTTCCATAGGACATCTAACGCCTTTAGGAACATAAACAAAAGAACCGTCGCTAAAAACAGCCGAGTTCAAAGCTGCGTAGAAATTGTCCGTATATGGCACTACGGAGCCTAAATATTTTTTTACTAAATCTGGATGTTCTTGAATTGCCTCGCTCATTGAGCAAAAAATAATACCCAGTTCTTTAAGTTTTTCTTTATAAGTTGTAGCTACTGAAACGCTGTCAAATACGGCGTCGACAGCTACTCCGAGCAATTGTTTTTGTTCTTCAAGCGGAATTCCAAGTTTGTTAAAAGTCTCCAATATTTCGGGTTCGACATCTTCTATAGAATTATATTTAGATTTGCCTTTAGGTCTTGCGAAATAGATAATATCTTGAAAATTTATCTCTGGGTATTTAACGTTTGGCCATCTTGGGTAATCCATCGTTTTCCAATGTCTATAAGCGTTTAGTCTCCATTCGGTCATAAATTCAGGTTCGTTCTTTCTTTTTGAAATTTCCCTTATTATATCTTCGTTTAATCCCTTTGGCAAAGTTTCAGTTTCAATATCCGTAGTGAACCCATATTTATATTCGCGATTTGTCAATTCGTCATAATTTGGTTTTGACATAATATACCTCTTTTTTTCAGTTGTTCTAACAAATTATATTTTATTGTAGTTCATTCTTTTTCTGAAATAGTTTTTCTTTGACGAATTATTTCATAAAGAAAAATTCCAGCTGCCACTGAAACGTTCAAAGAATCCAATTTGCCCTCGATAGGGATTTTGGCTTTAACATCGCACAACTTGAGCGTAGAAGTTTTAAGTCCTTTTTCTTCGTTTCCAAAAATTAGAGCGATTGGTCTATTGTAGTTTATTTCGTCATAACTTGTCGCATCTTCTAAGCTTGAGCATACTATAAAAAAATCGATTTCCTTTAGTCTTTCGATAGCTTCTTTAAGATTGTCCATTTTGCAAATTTTTAGTTGAAATACTCCGCCCGCTGAAGTTTTGATTGCCGTTTCAGTTATATCGCAGGATTCTCTACTTGTAATAATAACAGCGTCTACAGAAGCGCAAGCCGCCGTTCGCAAAATGGCTCCTAAATTTCTTGGATCTTGAATTCTTTCAAGCATTAAAACAATCGGATATGTTTTTTTTCTTAGGTCTGTAATGACTTCGTCTAAACTAAAATATTTAATTGAAGAAAGCTTGGCTATTATTCCTTGAGAGTTTTTTTTATTCTGCAGTTCTTCAAATTTTTTTTTAGAGATAACGCTTAAAGGTATTTTCTTTATTGAAGAAAGTTTTTTAATTTTATAAAGAAAATGCTTTTCTATCCCAAAACGCGCATATATTCTTTCAATATTGGCATTGTTTTCTAAAGCTTCTATTACAGGTTTTCTGCCATAAATAAATTTCATAAATAGTTTTCTTATAAGAAGATTTTACTTTAAAGTTTACTTGTTTTAATTGTAAATATAAATAAAAAAAGCCGCCCTTCAAAGGCGGCCGCTTCTTCCTGGGTTCTTCCCTTGCCTCACCTACGATTATTCCGTTTCTGACTTCTTTAAAACGTTGTTAATTGTTTCAATATATTCTCTTTGTTTTTGTTCTCTTCTAATTACGTCTTGTATCATTGTAGAATCGCACCAGTATATATCAGTGTAATAATAACCGCATCGTGGACAATAAAGCAGATGTAATCTCTCGTCGTATTGCCATTTTTCTTTATTGCAAGACGTGCAATATCCTTCATTCCATATTGAGTGATCTACAACGCTGCAACTATAATACAAGAAACCAAAAACAAATGCAACAAATAAAATATACTTTTTAAAATTCATTACTAATTAAAATTCATTACTAATTAATTTAATATTTCTCACGCGTTTATTATCGATTAATAATAAAAATAATTTATATATAAATTTTTATATATATTCCAATTTAATTATAAAAAAAGAAAATTCAATCAAACATTAATAAAATAATTGAGACAATATTAAATTATTTTATCTTTTTAAAAATTGTTAATAATTGATTGTATTATAACAAATTATTGAATATTTTAATTTGAATCAGTAAAAACTTATATATATTAGTTATCTATACAAGAGATATATGCTCAAATTTGATTGATAATTCTTTAATTTTCTTAAAGATTGACAATTTATTATATTTAAATAAAAAATTTTTTTATATGAAAAAAATAACCGCCTTAGTTTTATTTTTATTTTTTAGCTATTCGATTAATTCTCAAAGTTTGCATATCAGCGAAGTAATGTTCTATGAGCCGCAAGCAAATTGCGAGTTTATTGAGTTATATAATTCCTCGGAAACTGATTCTATAGACGCAACTCAATTCAAGATTAAATATTATACAAGTTCCCCTGATGTTATAGCGGTAGGTTCATCCGGAAAAAAATTTATTCCACCAAAAGGTTTTGCTGTAATTTTTGAGGGGGATTATGATTTCGATAATGGGATTTATAAAACTTTGATTCCTCAAAATGCAATTGTGTTAAAAATTGGCGACAATGCATTCGGCTCTTCTGGAATGGCAAATACGACATCAAGACCTATTTATTTGCTTGACGCTTCTAACTCTATTATAGACTCAGTAGTTTATAGCGCCAATAATCAGCGAGGATATTCAGAAGAAAAAATCATATTGAATTTCCATCCTTTTTCAAGCTCAAATTGGTCTAATTCTACTGTATATCTTGGAACCCCCGGCTACAAAAATAGCGTTTCGCCGAAAGATAAAGATGTAGGAATTAAAAGTTTAATATCGTTGCCAGCTGCGCCTAAAGTTAATGAAAATTTTACATTAAGAGCAACTGTTAGAAATTATGCAGTATTATCGGCAAATAATGTCCTTTATATTTTATATAATGATCAAAATAAAGATTCAATTGGACAAAGCGGAGAAATTATTTATCAACAAACGATATCTTCGCTTGGCGCTGGCGAAGAAGCAACTATAGATTTTGTTGTTTCTCAAGCGACAGCAGGCGAATATCAATTTATAGCAAAATGTCAACTGACAGGCGATGAAAATATATCAAATGATAATTTTGTAATCAAGGTCGTAGTCTCTCAAGACGAGGCATCTTATAATGATATAGTAATCAATGAAATTATGTACGCTCCTTCGACCGGGCAGCCTGAATGGGTTGAACTTTATAATAAAAGCGATAAAAATATAAATTTAAAGAATTGGAAATTTTCAGATAATGCTTCCACTGTTACTTTGTCAAGTTCAGATTATATATTTGCCTCGAAAAGTTATTTAATTTTGGCTAAAGATACGACCATTAAAAATTATTTTACAGTGAAATCTCCAATTTTGACTGTAAATATCCCTACGCTAAATAATGATAAAGACGCTTGCGTATTAAAAACGAATTTAAATACAATAATAGATTCGGTGAGTTATTTGTCAAGCTGGGGAGGAAAAAACGGCTTCAGTCTTGAAAGAATTTCAGTCGATGGATTGTCGAATGTTAGAGAAAATTGGGGTACTTCCAGAAGTCCGCAAAAAGCTACGCCAGGTTATATAAATTCATTGTCGGAAAAAGAATACGATATAGAAGTTTCAAATATTTTGTTCCAGCCAGCTGCTCCGCTTAAAGGAGACGATGTTGCATTTTCGGCTATCTTGAAAAATAATGGAAAATTTTTAGCAAATGAAGTTAAATGCTATTTATATTTAAAATTATTAAATGACACCAATTATGCGCTGGTTGATTCTATTTTGGGATTTCAAATTAATTCAAAAGATTCTGCAAAATTGAATTTTCAATTCAAAGTTTATAATCTTCAAAAAAACTATGAAATAAAAGTATTAGCTAAGCTTGCCGCCGATCAAGATGAAGTAAATAATGAAAAAATAAGAATATTGTATTATGGTTACCCAGCAAGATCCATAGTTGTAAATGAAATTATGTATTTGCCAGCGGGAGGAGAACCAGAGTGGATAGAATTTTATAACAATTCAAACGATACTATAAATATTAGAGACTGGATAATATCCGATATTTTAACTACTCCAAGAAGAATAAAAATTACCTCTCAAAATTTTTATATACCGCCTAAAACTTATTTTATAGTCGCTTATGATTCTACAATAACTAATTTTTATTACGATATCCCATCGCAGATAATTTATGTAAAAATACCTACGTTGAACAACACTGAAGATGGAGTTATTTTATACGACAATAGAAATGTAGCTATAGATTCAGTTAGATATACTTCAGCTTATGGCGGAGTAACAGGCAAGTCTTTAGAAAGAATTTATTTCGACGGACCTTCAAATGATCCGAAAAATTGGGGGGCAAGCAAAGATATTGAAAATGCAACTCCAGGAAGGGAAAATAGCATTACGCCAAAAAGATATAATTTGTCTGTAGAAAAAATAATTACTTCGCCTTTATATCCAAGAAATGGAAATAATGTAAAACTTGGCGCGGTAATAAAAAATATTGGATTAGAAAAAGCTGATAACTTTGAAGTAATTTTTATGTATGCGATCGCGCAAAATCAATGGAATTTGTTAGGAGAAGTAAGAGATATCTCATTAAATTCCAACGATTCGATTATTGTTTACTCGCCGCAAGAAATTCAAAATGTTTCTCAAAACTTTAAAGCTCGAGTCGATATTAATTTTCTCTTGGATGAATATTTATCGGATAATCAACAAGAAAAAAATATAATTGTCGGCTTGAAAGAAAAAATAATTTTAATAAATGAATTCAAGTATGCTCCAAAATCTCCGGAGCCAGAATGGATTGAAATTATTAACGCGTCTTCTGAGCCAGTTAATTTAAAGAACTGGAAAATTGGAGATGTTTTGCCTTCGCCCTCTAAAATCGAAATAAGCTCAAACGATTTAATTATTGAGCCAGGCGGATATATTGTTGTCGCAAAAGATACAAATATCTTTTCATTTTATCCGGACATCAGAAGCAAAACTATTATTAAAAATTTTGGAACATTGGGAAATAAAGAGGATGGGATTGTAATATATGACTACTCTGAAGCGCCAATTGACAGCGTATATTATAATTCAAAGTGGGGAGGAGCCGATGGATTTTCTCTTGAAAGGATATCTTTTGAAAAAGGCTCTAATGATTCGACAAATTGGAAGCCTACATTATCAAATAATTTTGGAACGCCTGGCAAAACAAATTCTTATAATTTTGCGAGAAATTATCAGAAATATTCTTTAGTCGTAAATGAAATAATGTATAATCCAAAAAGTGGAAAAGCTGAATATATTGAATTTTACAACCTTTCAGGCGATACTTTAGATTTAGGCGGCTGGACAATTTTAGATCACAATCAAAACAAATATCTATTATCAAAAACATTTTATAAATTGCCGCCATTCGAATATTTTATATTGGCGTCGGATTCGACTGTTTTTGAATTGAATAGAAATATACAATATATAACTTTAACAAAAACATCTAATTTAGGATTAACGAACGAAGGCGAATTGATTTTAGTTAAAGACGCGTTCGGAAATTCGATTGATTCGGTATTGTATTCTCCAAAGTGGCATAATAAAAATTTGCTTGAAACAAAAGGAATATCGTTGGAAAAAATTAATTACTCTTTGCCTTCGAATGATTCCTACAATTGGAGCTCTTCTGTCGATCCATCTGGCGGCACGCCTGGCAAGCAAAATAGTATTTTTACAACGACTCTGTCAAGTTCGGCAAAGGTCGATATTTCTCCAAATCCATTCTCGCCAGATATGGACGGATACGAAGATTTTGCAGTTATATCATATAATTTGACAAAGCCTTTGTCTCAAATTAGAATTAGAATATTTGACTCGCAGGGAAGATTAGTACGCAAATTGGCAGATAATATTCCTTCGGCGTCAAATGGAACGATAATTTTTGACGGATTTGACGATTCAGGCAAGCCGCTCAAAATAGGAATTTATATTTTATTGCTTGAAGCCATTAACGAAAATTCAAACGTTGTTGAAACTGTCAAAAAGGCGTTTGTCATCGCTAGAAAATTGTAATTTCATGATAAAAATATTTGCTTTTATATTTTTATAGATAAAAAAAATGCGGAGAAAAAATGGAAACAACAAAACAAAATTTGAAAGAAGCTTTTGCGGGAGAAAGTCAGGCCTATCAAAAGTACAAAGCTTTTGCAAAACAAGCGGCTAAAGAAGGATTTCCTAACATTTCAAAATTGTTTGAAACTACGGCTGAGGCTGAAAAAATTCATGCAGAATCTCATTTAAAAGCCATGGGGCAAATTGGATCGACTTCAGATAATTTGATGTCTGCTATCGAGGGGGAGACTTATGAGTTCAAAGATATGTATCCTAAAATGTTTGAAGACGCTCAAAAAGAAGGATCAAAAAGCGCAGTTAAAAGCTTTGAATACGCTTTAAAAGCGGAAGCGGTTCACGCTAAAATTTACCAAATGGCTCTTCAAGCTTTAACAGAAGGCAAAGATTTGCCAACAGATGAAATTTATTTATGCCCCGTATGCGGCGATATTGAAATTGGCAAACCTGAAAGAGATTGTCCAATTTGCGGATTGGCGAAAGAAAAATATATTAAACTATAATGCGCGACCGGAGTTTATTTCTCCGGTTTTTTTTAAAATAATTCAATTCGAATTTTGTAAAAATTTAAATTTCCTTAAGCGCTAAAATCAAGTAATTAAAAGATGTAGTATTATTATATTCAATTTTGTCGTTTTAATTTTATTTTTTTTTTAATATTGGGAGTAAAAAAGTATATTAAAAAAAATTGGAAAACTTGAAGATAAAAAGTATGAAAGATATTTTTAATTGACTGAATAATTATCAAATAAAATAGAAAACTTTGTTCCTTTGCCCTTTTGAGTTTCAAAAAATAATTGAATGTTATTAAGTTCCGCATATTTTTTTGCGATAAATAGGCCAAGCCCATTTCCTTCGAAAGTTCTGTTATAACCGCGTTCTTCTTGAATAAATGGTTCGAAGATTTTTTTCTTAAATTCTTCAGACATCCCAATTCCAGTATCTTTAATTTCTACGAACAGTTTTTGTTCGTCAAATTTTTTAATATATATAGTAATTTCCCCTTTATTAGTAAATTTAATTGCGTTATCAATGATATTTTCAAAAACTTTGAATAATGAATAATGATCTCCATTTATGTAAACTTTATTAAAATCAGAAAAATACTTTAAATCGACGCGTTTTTTGGCGGCGGCAATAGATGCGTCAAATGCAAGTTGATCTAAAATTTCTTTTTTTAAGTCGATTTTTCTAAATATTGGTTTATAAATTCCTTTTTTAAGTTCGGCGGCGTTTAAAATTAATTCGACGGTTTTTATCAATCTTTTCCCGGCGTTTTCTATGCTGTCAAAATAAGACGCATATTCAATGTTATTTTGGCCAATTTCTTCTTTTATTAAGCTGTTAAAGTTTAGGATAACATTTAAAGGCGTTCTAATTTCATGAGATATTTGTTCCAGGAATTCTGTTTTTAGTTTGTCCGACTTTTCGGCTTCTTCGCGAGCTTTGATTAATTGATTAATGATTTCTTTTTTTTCGCTGATATCTTCTTTAATAGCGATAAAATACTTAACTTCTTCGTTTGATGATATAATTGGATAAATTGTCGCATTCTCCCAGTATAGATGCCCTAATTTTGTTCTATTGAGTATCTCGTTTTTCCAAATATTTCCGGAAAGTATAGTTTCCCAAAGATTATTATAAAAATCTGAAGAATGATAATTGGACTTAAATATTCGAGGATTTTGACCTATAAGCTCTTTTTTAGTATATCCGGTTTGTTCGCACAAAAAATTATTGACGTAAAGAATTTGTCCTCTTTTGTCTGTTATGAAAATGGACAATGGAGCTTGTTCTATAACGCTATTAAATATTTTTGCTTCTACTTCAAATTTTTTCTTTTCAGTTATGTCGTAAATTAGCAAAAGAATTTTATTTTCATTTTTGACATTAAATTTGGAAATAAATATTTCTACAATTTTTTCAGAGTTTTCTATAATAGTTTTGGCTTCAATTTTTGAAAAATCAAGATTAAATATTTCATTAAAATTTTCTTGTTTAGCTTGGTTTATTATAAAGAGTTTATTAATTGATTTATCGATTAATTCATTTTCTTCAGTCTTGAAAAAATTGCAGGCCGCTTTATTTATGTTTTCAATTAATAAATTGGGAGGGGAAACAATAATCATTGGAATATAATCGTTCTCAAAAATGCTTTTATATTTTTCTTTGCTTTCGTTAAGTTCATAAATGATATTTTTTCTTTCGGTAATATCTCTAAGAACAAACAAATAATTTGGGAGCAATCCTTCTCCAATAGCGAAAGAAAAATCGAGTTCAAACCAAGCGAACGATTGTTCGTTTTTGTATATTTTTATGTCTTCTTCAAAAGTCCAATGGTTCGTTGTTGAAGATGAATGGGCGGTTTCTCTAACTTTAGATATAATTCTATCTTTGTATTCAATAGGCAAAATCGAATAAAAGGGTTGATTCAAAAAATCGTTTTCAGATTTTTGAAAAAAAGAATATGCTCGATGGTTTGCATAGACTATATTAAAATTATAATCGCAAAGAAAAATTATCTCTGACATATTATCTGTTATTAACTTCAATCTTGAGCTTAATATATTTAGGGCGGCGTCTTTAATTTTTTGTTCCGTTAAATCTACGATAAAAGAGACTAAATAAATTTTCTCGTGGATTGTTATAAAGTCGGCTAAAATATCCGCAAAAATTTTTTCTTTATTTTTCTTTAATAGAGTAGAAGATTGTTTAACGTAATGTTTAGAAAATGTAAGTTGATTAATAAGCTTTGATCTTTCTGAAATATTTTCCCATAAAGATAATTCTGCTGCGGTTTTGTTGACAATCTCTTCTTTAGCGTATCCAAACAATTTAAGAAAAGCTTCGTTGACGTCGATAATTTTCTCAGATGAAATATCGGAAATTATTATAGGCAAAGGACTTCTGCTAAATATCTTTTCAAATCGTTCGCTTAATTCCAAAATTTCTTTTTGTTTTTTTATTTCATAAGTTTTGTCAATTATAATATAAACAGCTCCTTTTATGATATTTTGAGAAGTATAGATTGGCGTCCCAGCTATAGTTGCTGGAATTTTTATGCCGCTTTTTAAAGATAAATAAGCGACGTCTGAAAAAAAGAAACTTTTTCCTTCTAAAAAAACAGCCTCAAGTTCTTTTCTTTTAGAAATAAAAGATTCGTTTACAACGTCAAATATTTCTGCGAAGTAAACGTCTGAAGGATCTAATGAGCCAAGCGATAAAATATTTTTTGCTGATTGATTGATTCTTTTTATTCTTCCTAGGTTGTCTAAAACTATGATTGCATTATTGATATTATTAAAAGCTGAAGAAATAATTTCTTCGCGTTCTTTATAATTTTCCAAATATTCTCTTTTTTTTCTATTGTTATAAAAAATTTTTCCAATAAGGACAGTCGCTAACGGATAAAAGATAATAACAGTTGGAGCAAGCTTCGTAAAAAATTTAATAGAAGATTGAGCGGGCAACGCAAGCATTAACGTTATCATTACGATATGAACAAAAAGCCCTAAAAGGTAAAGAGTTTTCCCATCTATTTCATGATTCTTGTTGTAATATCTATCATAAAATATCCATCCGATAAAAAAAGATGAAAAAGCTAATACAGCTCCAACATTTGCCCCAGCTCCTCCTAAGTAGATTCTGTAAGAGGCAGTCAGCAACGTAGCGAAAAAACCTGCGAGTGGACCATAAAAAAAAGAACATAAACTCAAAATAATTGAGCGACCGTCAAAAATAATCCCTTCTTCTAAAACAAAAGGATAGTTCATTCCTAAAATTGCGGTTAAACCAAATATAATTCCGAATAATAACTGACCGCGTTTAGTTCTAAAATCGATTTTTTCTTCAAAAAAAGTTGCTATTATTGATACAGAAATCAATAAAGAAAGGTTATATAGCAGCGATATTACAACCATATATTTCAAAAAAATAATATAATATAATAAAATACTATTTATAAAATATATTAAAAAAAACAAATTAATATGTTTAAAAATTAATTTTTCTTTTTTGTTAATAATATTTAAACGTTGAGAAAAAAAATATTTTTAAGATGATAAAAATTTAAAGAATTTTAAAATTTTTTTTAAATGGCTGCTCGAATATCTTATTATTACAGTTAAATTTTTTTTGCAATTATTGTCGCTATTCTTTCAGCGGTTTTTCCATCCCAAAGAGCGGGGATTGAACATTTTTTCTTTTTGCCATTTAAAATATCTATAGCTGTATTTTTTATTTTTTCATAATTAGAGCCTAATAAATGATTTGCTCCAACTTCGACAGTAATTGGACGCTCGGTATTAGAACGAGCTGTAATACATTGAACTCCGAGAAAAGTAGATTCTTCTTGAATTCCGCCGCTGTCAGTAATAATTAAAGCAGAGTTTTTTATTAAACTTAAGAATTCAATATATCCTAAAGGTTCAGTTAAAATTATGTTTCCGTTTATGCGATTATTTATTCCAAATTTATAGATGTTATTTTTTGTTCTTGGGTGAACTGGAAATAAAACTTTTTTGATAGAACCGATTTCTTCTAAAGCGTCGATTATTTGAGTTAAATTTTCTTGATTGTCAACGTTGCTTGGTCGATGCAACGTAGCGAGAACGTATTCGCCCGGATTTAGATTAAATTGATTTAAAATATCAGAATTATCAGCTTTGGCTATGTGCGCAACTAAAGAATCGATCATTATATTTCCGACAAAAAAAATTTTTTTTGGATCTACTCCTTCTCTATGAAGATTCTCCAATCCGCTTTTTTCAGAAACAAATAAAAAATCCGAAATTGAGTCTGTTAGTATTCTGTTAATTTCTTCCGGCATTTGTCTATCAAAAGATCGCAAGCCAGCTTCAATGTGAGCAGTTTTTATGTTAAGTTTTGCAGCAGTCAGAGCGCAAGCTATAGTTGAATTAACATCTCCGACAACAACTACAAGGTCGGGATTTTCTTTTAAAAGAATTTTTTCAAATTCGATCATAATTTTAGCGGTTTGTTCCGCATGAGAGCCTGAGCCGACTCCCAAATAGAAATCGGGTTCGGGCATTTCTAACTCTTCAAAAAATATTTTTGACATTTTTTCATCGTAATGTTGTCCAGTGTGACATATTATATGTTTAATTTCATTTTTATAATTTTGAAAAGCTTTATGCAAAGGAGCGACCTTCATAAAATTTGGGCGAGCTCCGACGACTGAAATAATTTTTTTCATAGTTGCCTTTAATGTTTTTTGTTAATTTCTCAAAGAGCGCGCCTATGGTAAGGTATGCGTTTTCTCGTTTTATTACGGCAATAAAAAAATTAAATTTTATTTTTATAGAAATGTGTATTTATTTGAAACAAGTAATATATCTAATCAAGTATTATTTTCAATCGAGTAGTAGTTTTACTAAAACAAGTTCAAACAGAGAAAATTTAAAGAAGGAAAACTTTTAAAAAATATTAAATTTGCTAAGTTCGAGTCTAAAGATTAATAAAATATATAAACGATTGGTTATTTTATTTATTCAAAATAAATTTTTTTGTTTGAAATTTTTCGTTGTCAAAATATTTTATTATATAAATGCCATTTGAAAGTTCGTTTAAATTAATAACCTTTAAATTATTAGATGATTGTTTAATTTCGAAATTGATTTTTTCTCCAAGCAAATTGTAAAATTCAAATTTGCTTAATTCAAAATTAGTCTTTAAATAAATTAAGGAGCGCGCTGGTTGAGGGTAAATGTCTAAATATCTTTCTTGATCTTGGCTCGCAAATTCATTTAAATTTGTTTGCGATTTTAGGAAGTAGACTGGACCTGGCGGATTTCCCCCATACATTAAAAGTCCATTGGATCTAATCAGCCCAAGAAATGATTTATCGTAAACTATGTTTCCCGAGCCTTCGTTAAAATCATAAAACGCGACTGTAAATGAATCGGCTATATATTCTGATGGTTGGTAATTGTTATTGTATCGAACGATATTAGATATTCTGATATTGTCGAGAAATCCGGAAAAAGATGGATAAGTATTTTTATCATAATCATGTTTCTCAGCCGCTATTACAAGAAATGGATCGTTAGCAAAATTAGTCGGTCTGCCAATTCTATAGCTTATATTTCCTTGTGGTCCGTCTGTATAAGAAGCTGATAGAACTCCGTTAATAAAAATTTTCATCTCTCCGCTTATATGATTTCTAGTAACAGCAATTAAATTCCATGCATTTTCAGGCAAGACTTGATTGGTTATTAGCGTAAAAGATTGAGAGCTATTATTGACGCCAAAACATAATCTTCCGGCGGCGATGGAAATTCCAAAATCTCCATAATCGCCAACGCCAAAAATATCTCTGTCGATAATAATATGCCCTAAAGACCAATCGTCATTCTGACCTTGCATAGCTTGGGTTCCTAAAGGATTTTCGCTTAATGAATATTTTAATTGAAATTCGATTGTGAAAGATTCTCCAATATTAATTAATTTTTGTTGATCGTCGATTGGAATTTTGACTCTATCAATGTCATTAACTCCATTCCCAAAAAACCTTAAACAATAATCTTGGGAATAAGAAAAAGGAGAATGTAAAAATAAAAAAAACAAAAATTTGAATAAAACTTTCATAGAGTATTTCTTCGTTTTATTGATATAATAATTATCATAACAATTATAAGGGGATATTAGTTTCAAAAAATTATACTTAATTTTATAAAATCAATTTTTTAAAAGTTCAATGGATAATTTGATTATTTTTTATAAATTTGAATATATATAAAAAATTTAATATGAAAGTTTATTCTTATTTATTAAATCGCATTGAAGAAAAAAAAGCTGCATATTTAATATTAATAGATCCTGACAAATTGTCAGAAGAACAATTGCTGGAATTTATTAAGATTTGCGATAATTCAGACGTGGATGGTTATCTTGTCGGCGGCAGCTTGATTACAGCGGGAGATTTAGAAAAAACCATAGATAACATAAAAAGCGTTTCAAAATTGCCTACGATATTATTTCCTGGAAGCGTCAATCAAGTCAATGGCAAAGCCGACGCATTATTTTATTTAAGTTTGTTGAGCGGAAGGAATCCGGAGCATTTAATCGGCAATCATGTTATCGCCGCTCCATTAATAAAAAAAGTCGGAATTGAAACAATATCTGTAGGATATTTGCTAATCGAAAGCGGAAAAACAACGACTGCAGAATATATGAGCGGAACAAAACCAATTCCTGCTCATAAACCGCAAATAGCCGCTGCAACGGCGTTAGCTGGCGAATATCTTGGCGTTAAAATGATTTATCTTGAAGCTGGCAGCGGAGCCGATAACCCTGTTCCGGTGGAAATGGTATCAATCGTTTCAAAAGTAATATCTATACCTATAATTGTAGGCGGCGGTATTAAAACCCCGCAACAAGCCGAGGAAAGAGTTCGAGCGGGAGCAAAAATTATCGTAACTGGCAATTATTTTGAAAATAGTTCTAATTGGGATAAAGTTAAAGAATTTTCAAAAGCTATACGCATAAAAAAGTCATTTCTCGTTTAATTTTTTTTGCGATTAAATATTAAATTTTATTTTTTATTTATTATTATTATTTTAAATAAAAATAGTCGTAACGAATGATTGAAGTGAAAGGAATCTTAATAAGAGAAGAAATCTTTCAAACGCGCTTTGTATGCGATCTGAATAAATGCAAAGGAGCTTGTTGTACTTTAGATAGTCAATTTGGGGCTCCGTTAAATAGATCTGAATTGCAAGTTATCGCTGAAGTTTTATCTAGAGTTTTAGACTATTTGCCAGAAGAGCATAAAGATAAAATATTAAAAGAAGGTTTTTATGACGATTATGAAGGAGAGTATTTGACAAAAACGATAGACAATAAAGCATGCGTTTTTGTATATTACGATGAAAATAAAATTGCTAAATGCTCTTTTGAAAAGGCTTATTTTGACGGAAAAATAGAGTTTAGAAAACCTATAAGTTGTCATCTTTTTCCAATTCGAGTGGCGAGATTTGGAGGAGATATTTTGAGATATGAGCGCTTTAAAGAATGCGAGCCCGCGCTAGAAAAAGGAAAGTCGGACGGTAATACAATATTCGAATTTTGCAAAGACGCTCTTATTAGAGCTTATGGAAAAGAATGGTATGAATCAGTTGAAAATTTTGTAGGAGGGAAAAAATATGTTGACGATTAATCAAAAATTATCGCAGCAACAAAAGTTAACCCCGCAACAAATTCAATATCAAAAATTGTTGCAATTGAACGCGATGAATTTGGAGCAAAGAATAAAAGAAGAGCTTGAAATAAACCCCGCTCTTGAATTAGAAACTAACGACGAAATAGAACTGTCGTTAGAAGATCTTGGAGAAAAAGAAGAAGAACTAGAAAAAAGCGAAACAGAATCCGAAGAAGAAGTCGATTCCGCCGAAAAAGAAGAAATCAATTTAGAAGAATTTATGCACGACGGGGACGTGGAGATATTTAAAGCGAATAAAAGCGAGGATGAAGAAAATTATCAGCTCGTTCCGCCAAAATTCGAAACGTTAACCGACAAATTGATTGAACAACTGCATTTATCAGAATTGAACGATAATCAAATTTCTTTCGGCGAATTAATTATTGGAAATCTTGATTCCGACGGATATTTGAAAAGAGACATCAAAGATTTAATCGAAGAAGCTCGCGAGCTGGACGAAATCGAAATAACAGACGAAGAGGCTTATGAAACTTTAAATACAATTCAGAATTTAGATCCACCGGGAATTGCCGCGCGTAATTTGCAAGAATGTCTTTTAATTCAAGTGAGAAAAGGAAAGTTTGAGCCATATTATAAATTTTTAGCCGAAGAGATTTTGACAAAGGCATTTAACGATTTTGTCAACAAAAGATACGACGCTATTCAAAAAAATTTAAATATGACAGTCGACAATTTGAAAAAGGCAATTGAAATAATTAATAAATTAAATCCAAAACCGGGAGAAGGCAATATCATATCGGAAATGGCAAATCAAATTACTCCCGATTTTATTGTAGAAAAAATAGACGACGATTGGGTTGTTACTTTAAATGATAGAATAGCAATGTCTGTGACTTTGAGGAAAGAATATCTTGATATGCTTGAAAAGGATAAGGGAAAAAGGAAAATTAGCGAAAATGAAAAAGAAATGAGAAAATTTCTGAAAGAAAAAATAGATTCGGCAAAATGGTTTATCGCTTCAATACAACAAAGAAGACAAACGTTGCTTAAAATAATGCAGGCTATCGTTGAAGAGCAGCGAGATTTTTTTGAAGAAGGTCCCAAAGCTTTAAAGCCAATGATCTATAAAGATATTGCCGATAAGGTTGGGATGGATATCTCGACCATAAGCAGAGTTGTAAATGGAAAGTATGTTCAAAGTTCTCAAGGTATTCACGAGTTAAAATATTTCTTTAGCGAAGGTTTAAGTTCCGACAATGGCGAAGACGTTTCAAATAAAAAAATAAAAGAACTTATTAAAGAAATTATTTCTAACGAGCCTAAAGATTCGCCTTATAGCGACGAGGAAATTGCGGAAATATTAAACGAGCAAGGTATTCATATAGCAAGAAGAACTGTCGCTAAATATCGAGAACAATTGAAATTGCCTGTGGCTCGATTAAGAAAACAATTATGAATTATTTTTCATTTGTATGCTTTCTTTTTTATTGTTCTTTATATTTCCTTGCGCTTTTGTTCATTAGAAGCTCTTTTTTTAGAGAATTAGCCAAGAAAACATTTCCTAAAATAATTTACGCTCAAAGATTTTTATATGCGTCAATATTCATAATTGGTTTTTTTTATTTAAAGTTTTTTTCCGAAGAATTTGATTTGGTAGTTTACGATTTGTCTTATCCATTCGACGTTATTTCATGGAGCGCGAGAAGTTTGCTCGCGGCTTTATTTATAATTACTCTTTTTAAAATCGACTTTTTAAGTTTTTTAGGTTTAAGACAATTAACTTTTTTATTTGGAAAGAAAAAGAAAATAAATCGAAAGTATAGTTATTCTTTTTACGATGAATTATCTTTTGTCAGAGGTTTAATTTTTGTTCTAATTTTAATTTTAAGTCCTATAAAATTTATCGGCGATTTATTCTTTGAGTTTTTTTTTATTATGTATGTATTAATATTATATTTTTTTCAAACAAAACTTTAGGCCTTTTTGTATAAATTAAATTTTATTAGGAATTTTGGCAAGATGAATTATTTGAAATTTTTTTTTATTGTTTTATTTTTCGACGCGCTATTAAGAGCTCAAAGCGTTGAAAAAAAAATTGCTCGATTTGACGGCGGCGCTATCGACGAGCAGGATTTCCTATTTAGATATGAAATGACGCCTTATCCGAGAAAACATTTAGATGAATTTCAGGACAATATTAAAATGGAGTTTGCTTTGTCTATGATTGCGGAAAAACTATTCGCATTTGAGGGAAGTAAAAATAAAGAAGTTTTGGAAAGCGACGCGCTAAAATATTTATTCCCAAGAATGAGAAGCATAATATTGCGCGACGCTCTTTATCGCGAAGTTATTTTTAATCCTACAAGGGCAAAAGACGATGAAATAAAAAAAGAATATATTAAAGGCTTGTCGAAATATAAAGTTGTAATATTATCTTTTGAAAATGAAAATTTATCTAAGAAGTTCTTCGAAAGATTTAAAAGAAACGAGTCGTTGGAAAAAATTTTACAACGAGCTGCGGAAAATAATATCGATACGACGACAAAAATAATTGAATATGGCGATTTAGATATCGAGCTAGAAAATCAATTATACAAATTAGATGTTGGAGATATTTCGCCCGTAGTTATATCGGACAAAAAATGGCATATTATAATTGTTAAGGATGTGGAAATAAATATAAATCCGACAGAAGCGGAAAAAGAAAGAGTTTATGGAAAAGTAAAAAGCGTTATTGAAGGCAGAAAAGAAGAAGAATTAAAGGAAAAATATTTAAAGCAATTTTTTAAAGATAAAAAAGCATCCTCAGATGGAAAAATATTAGCTTTATTTTCCAGATGGTTGGCAAATAAAATATTATTAACGCAAACCGAAAGCGACAGTTCCGCGATTTTATTTACATATCAGTTTATTCGAGAAGCTAACGAGGCTTTAAGCGACGAAATAATGAGCGCTCCGTTTATTTTTGTAGGCGATAGATCTTATTCGTTAAAGGAGTTTCTTTACGATCTTATTTATATTCAAAATTTTGCATTGAAAAAAAATGCCGTTTCAAATATTGCCGCAATTCTTAACGCTAAAATAAAATATTTTATTGAAAACGAATTCCTATCTTTAGAAGCTGAAAGAAAAAAATTGGATACAAAAAAAGAAGTTAAAAAAGATATAAATTTATGGAGAGATTTTTACCTTGCCGAAGTTTATAAATTGAAATTAAAAAATGAGATTAATATCGAGGAAAGCAAGTACGTAAAGCCAGATGAGAAGGATTCATTGAAAAGAAAACTTTTCCATTTGCGCGAAATATTTTCTACAAATTTTGAAGACATATCTAATGCGTTAGACGAAATCAAAAAAGGAGTCGACTTTAAAGATGCGGCGAAAAGATATAACAAGCGCGAAGAGACTTTAAAAAGCGACGGAGAATTGATATTTTATGATTATTTATTTCCCGAGCTTGCAAAAGTTGCTGAGAATATGGCGCCGGGAGAAATATTTGGACCAATTGAGAACAGCAACGGTTACTCAATAATAAAGTTAATTGATAAAAAAGAATACGCAATCGAAAGAGAGAGCGATAAAGAAAAGAAATTAAGAATCTGGAACGAAATTTACGCTGAAAAGTTGGAAAAAAAAGCGGCGGAACTGGCAAAAAAATATAATTTAAAAATTTTCGAAAAATCTATTAAAGAAATAAAAACGACAAAAGCTAATGTTGTCTCATACAGATTTTACGGTTTTGGCGGAAGAACAATCGCGGTTCCGTTTGTTTCGCCGTTTTGGAATTGGTATTATTTAATGGAAGAAAAAAAATTAGATTAAAAGTAGAGAATAAAAAATATCGGAGAAAAGTTTATGCATAAACAAAATTTAGAAATTAAAAGCACGACAATCTTTGGATTGATACGAGATGGGAAAGCCGCTTTAGGTTGCGATGGACAAGTGACTTTAGGAAATACAGTGTTGAAACATAACGCAATTAAGATTCGAAAGTTATTAAATGGCAAAGTTTTGGCTGGATTTGCCGGATCGACTGCCGACGCTTTGACTCTTTTAGAAAAATTTGAAGAAAAATTAGAAAAATATCCATCTCAATTAACAAGAGCCGCCGTTGAATTGGCTAAAGATTGGAGAACGGATAAATATTTAAGAAGATTGGAAGCGATGCTTGCAGTCGTTTCATTGGAAAACTCGTTTATTATTTCAGGTTCGGGGGATATAATAGAGCCTGAGGATAAAATTGTTGCGATTGGAAGCGGAGCGATGTATGCTTATGCGGCTGGGAAAATGCTTTTGAAGCATACGACTTTGTCAGCCGAAGAAATAACGAGAGAAGCATTAAATATCGCGGGAGATATTTGCATTTACACAAATAAAAATATTACAATCGAAACGATAAATTAAATAAATTGAAATAAAATTAGGAGATATACAATTGGATTTAGAAAAACAGATGGAAGAATTAACGCCGTCAAAAATTGTTCAAGAATTAGATAAGTATATTATTGGACAGGATGACGCAAAAAAAGCTGTAGCAATTGCTCTTCGCAATAGATGGCGAAGACAAAAAATTACTGAAAAAATAAAAGAAGAAATAATTCCAAATAATATCATTTTAATAGGTCCTACTGGAGTAGGCAAAACAGAAATCGCAAGAAGATTGGCAAAATTATCTAGAGCTCCGTTTATTAAAGTGGAAGCTACTAAATATACCGAAGTTGGTTATGTAGGTCGCGACGTAGAGTCGATTATAAGAGATTTGACCGATTTAGCCGTAAATATGGTAAAAGCAGAAAAGCTTGAAGAAGTTAAGGCTAAGGCTGAAGATTTGGCTGTCGAAAAAATTTTAAATATAATTGCCTCGCCAAGCGAAGATAGCGGCGAGCTTATAAACAAATCGGCGAACTCTATCGATTCTGAAAAAGATAATGATTACCGAGAAAAAACAAGAGAATGGCTGAGGGAAAAAATAAAAAAAGGGGAGATGGACGATAGGGAAATCGAATTTACAGCTGGCTCTTCCGCATCGAATACTTTAAGCTCTCTTGGAATAGATGGAATTGGAATGCAAATTGTCGGACCGATAAATTTGGATTCGATGGGCTTTAATTTTCAAGATATATTATCTCAATTTGTTCCAAAGAAAAAGAAAAAAAGAAAAGCGACGATTAAAGAAGCGAAAGCTATATTTGCTCAGGAAGAAGCCGACAAGTTAATAGATATGGAGGCGATTGTAAATGAAGCCATTAAGAGAGTCCAAGAAATGGGAATTGTCTTTATAGACGAGATTGATAAAATTGTCGGCAATGGCAAAGGACATGGACCAGAGGTTTCTCGCGAAGGCGTTCAACGAGATTTGCTGCCAATTGTGGAAGGTTCTACCGTATCGACGAAATATGGACCTGTTAAAACAGATCATATTTTATTTATAGCAAGCGGAGCATTTCATATATCTAAGCCTTCCGACTTGATTCCAGAACTGCAAGGAAGATTTCCAATACGCGTAGAATTAAAAAGTTTAACTGAAGATGATTTTGTAAAAATATTGACTATTACTGAAAACGCTTTGTTAAAGCAATATAAAGCTTTATTGGAAACCGAAGGCATCGAGGTTGAATTTGCAGAAGATGGGATTCGAGAAATTGCGAAGGCGGCGGCTTACGTTAACTCTCAGGTTGAAAATATTGGAGCTCGCAGATTACAGACAATATTATCATCTTTATTAGACGATATTTTATTCAACGCTCCTGATAGGATAGAAAAAAATAAATTTCTTATTGACGCTGATTTTGTAAAGAGCAAAATATCAAATCTTACTCAAAACAAAGATTTAAGCAGATATATCTTGTAAGACTATATTTGTGATATTTTCGAATTTTATAAAAGAAAATGTTTAAAATGATTTACGACGTAAAGCAATTATTAAAATAATGGAGCTGAAAATGAAATATTTTAAAAATTTTAAAGGCGCAATTGTTATTCTATTTGTCGCATATTTTAGCGGCTGTTCAAGTTCTGAAAAAATTTGTTCCTTGCCAGAATGCAAACAAAAAATCATTAACTATTACGAATCAGGGGCATTTTACGAAGAAATTAATAAGATTACAGATAAAGAGTTAAACGATTACAAAAATATTTCTCTAAAAGAAAACGATTGCGTCGTTTTTGATATTGACGAAACGGCGTTGGATAATTATATTCATATAAAAAATAATGATTTTGGTTACGATCCTGAAAAATGGAAAAAATGGGTTTTGCAAGCTGAAGCTCCAGCTATTAATGGAGTAAAAAGAATGTACGACTTTTATATTGAGAAAGGAGCAAAAATCGTTTTTATTACAGGCAGAAAATACGATGAATATGAAGCTACAAAGCAAAATTTGATAAAAGTCGGTTACGTAAAATTTGACACAATTATTACAAGAAATCTTAATGAAAAAGAGTTTACAGCCGCAGAATATAAATCGTTAAAAAGAAAAGAATTGACTGAAAAAGGATATAATATAATTTTAAATGTTGGAGATCAATATAGCGATTTGGAAGGAGGAAACTCACAGAGACAAATAAAATTGCCAAATTATTTGTATTACATTAAATAAAAAATAAAATAATCAGTTAATAAAAGGAGCAATATGACGAAGAGCTTATTTAAATTTATAGTTGTTTTTTTGTTATTTCAAAAAGGCTTGTCTCAAACGATACAGTGGACTGAGAAAACATCTCAATACAATCTCCCAGCAGGCATTAGATTTTACGAAGGGACTATGTCAAATGATCCAGTATTTAAAGCATGGTACGCTATTGCGGATTTATCGAATCAAAACCTTGCAATAAGACCATACGCTTCGACGACAAGAAAAGACCTTGTACAATTTAGTTCGGAAGTTGGAGCTTATGTTACAATTAATGGCGGGTATTTCGATATGACGACAGGGGCAATATATTCTTCTGTCGTTTATCCAAACGAAGTGAAATATCAAAATGTAAAAACATTAACTAGAAATAGTCAGTCTTATCCTGTTATCAGATCTTTTTTCGGAATGAATAAAGATTTTACTTGTTCCGCCGAATGGATTTATCATTTTAGTTCTGAAATGTCGGGGATTTATAAATTCAACAATCCCCTAGCTTATTCATATAACGATCCAAACCCTAAACCTGCTCCACAGCCTTCCGATGGAGTTCAATATACAAATTTATTGACTGGAATTGGCGGCGGTCCAATGTTAGTAAAAAACGGCGTTCAAAGATTAACATACAACGAAGAAATTTTTTGGGGAAGCGGAGTTGAATTAAACGATAGCAGACCGAGAACGGCAGTTGGCGTTACTGCCGATAATAAAGTAATTTTTTTTGTGACAAACGGATTGAAATTATCAGATATGCCAACAGTTATGCAATCGCTTGGATGCGTAAACGCAATCAATCTTGACGGAGGCGGAAGCTCGGCAATGGCGATAAAGAATCAAACTATATATAATCAAGGAAGAACAGTGCCTGCAATTTTTTGCATAACTCATAGAGATTCCTTGAATTTGCCAAAGACGCCAACTTATGAAAATATAATTGATACTGAAATGCCTCAGGTTGAAAAACAAGGGGGATGGTTTGAAACGGCAAATGCTGGATATTATGGAAATTCTAAGTCTTTATTGAATGCCGTAGGCGACGGTTCTAATTATGTAAAATATAATTTAAATTTGCCGGGCGAGGCGGAATATTTTGTATATGCCTGGTGGGTGGCTTCGTCTAATAGATCAACCGCGACGCCGTATATTGTAAAACATAAAAATGGCGAAACAACCGTAAATATGGATCAAACAAAAGGGCATGCAAGCTGGAATTTAGTCGGCAAATTTACTTTTTCTGGTTCTTCCGACGAATACGTTAAAATAACAAACGCTGGTTCTCCATCAGGCGCTTATGTTGTTGCCGACGCAATTAAAATCGTATCTTATGATCAAAATTTGGTTTCAACCGAAAAAGAGCAAAAATATTACGGTAAGATATTAGAGTTACATCAAAATTATCCGAATCCTTTTAATCCAACTACAACGATAAGTTATAATTTGCCATCTGATAGTTATGTTGAGCTTACTATATATGATATTTATGGAAGAAAAATAAAAACGTTAGTCGAAGAAAATCAAAAAGCTGGCAAATATAGTTTTAAGTTTAACGCAAATGATCTTGCAAGCGGAACATACGTTTATATTTTAAAGACTGACATTAAAGTTGAAGCAAGAAAAATGAACTTGATGAAATAAAAGTAAAAGTATAAATTGTTCGATTTCTAAAGCTGGGCTGTCTCAAAAGGACAGCCTTTTTTAAAGAAAGAAATATGAATATTTTTTAGCTAAATTGTACCTATGTCGAAGATCAATTTTTGGTATATATTTGAAATCGACAAGAGAATAATTAGGAGAAAAATCTTTCATAAAGTATCAATATTTATTCTTTTCTTCAAATACTTAAAAATTGTTTGTACAACTTAAAAAAAATAATCAAAAACATTTTACAATTGATAATTAAATTAACAAATAAATATGATAAAATGAATATGATAAAATAAATATGATAAAACGGCATCCCTATTAGGAGCACAAATAGTCCAAACTTAGATAAATACTTATAATTTAAGAATAACATTTTTTTAGAACTGTAAAACCTTTTGAAGAGCCTTTAATAGCTAAGTAAGTTTTTACATTTTCAATTTTTAATGTCAAATAAAGAAATAGAATAATTTGTTTTTTTTATTTAAAAAAAACAATAAGCAACATAGATGAATATAATTTAACAAAGTTAATAAATAGGAAAATGATTTTACAGTTGCGCAAGAAAGTTTGCGCTGAGGTTTAACATCAGTTTGATAATTATGAGCGGACCAAAATTATGTTAGAAATTAAGAAAGTTGCGTTTGAAAACAGCCAAGTTTAATGTTTATCGATACCAAATATTTAATTTAATTGAATGAAAATATAAGTATTTGACCAAGAGAAAAATAAGTTTATTTAATATTTAAGCTAGAGTAAATGTTATAAAAGAGGCTAAAAGATTAGTTAAATTAAAAAATATACCTATCTAGATTAAATTAAATTATCGCTAATTATTTTATGCAAATACCATTCAATAAAATTTTTTAACGGGGAGTTAATAAAAAATTAAGTATAGGTTTCGTTTCGAATGAATTGGAAAGTATATATATTATTCAATTTTCGAAACAAATTTTTACTTTAAAAAAAATAAATGTTTTTTTCGTTTTTGATTTTGATAACAAAGAAAATTTATTATTTTAAAAATTCTATATGTAGAATAAATAGCAAATTATCAAAAACAAAAAAGGAGATTAAATGAGCGAAGTAAAGAAAACTGTTCATTTTGTTTCGCCCGAGACTAATATTTCGGAGTTTACAATTCGGGCATTGATTATAGGATTAATTATGGCGGTTGTGTTAGGAGCTGCAAACGCATACTTAGGATTAAAAGCTGGAATGACAATCGCCGCAACATATCCTGCCGCTGTAATAGGAATGGCGATAATCAAATTATTCAAAGGGTCGATATTAGAAGAAAATTTTGCAAGAACTGTCGGGTCAATAGGAGAATCAATTGCCGCTGGAGCCATTTTTACTTTGCCAGCATTTTATATTGCTAAATTGTGGGTTCCATTTTACACAGTAGAGAATTATTTAATATCGGCGGCAATAATGTTTGCGGGCGGATTGCTAGGAATTTTATTTGTCGCTTTGCTTAGAAGGGTTATGGTCGAGGACGTCGAGCTGCCTTTCCCCGAATCAGTAGCCGCGGCTGAAATTCATAAAGCAGGAAGATTATCGGGCGGACAATCAAAATTCTTATTTGGAGCTATGGGATTCGGAGCTTTGATTCAAAGCTTAGGAACATTCAAAGTATTCGCTACAAGCTGGGACAGTTTAATAAAACTCAATAAAGGAGCTTTTTTATTTAAATCTCCAGATGTCTCGCCGGCATATATGGGCGTAGGTTATATCATAGGACCAAAATTAGCTTCGTTAAATTTTAGCGGCGGCGTAATTGCATGGGGACTATTAGCTCCTGCTATAGCATTTTTCAAAAATTACGCTGTAGATCCCGCCGAAATTGATTGGATGAAGGAGATATCGCTTGCCTGGAGAAATTATGTAAGACCGATTGCGATTGGGGGTATGCTTGTTGGAGCGGCTTTTACTTTATTTAGAATGCGAAAGAGCTTAGCGACAGGAATCAAAAGGTCAATCAATGACGTAAAAAAAGCCGCATCAGGACAAGCTACAGAAGTAAGAACTGAAAAAGATATCCCATTGCCATACGTATTATTAGGAATAGGTATTACTGCTGTGGCTACTTTCTTTATATATAATTATTTTGCTCAAGATATAATTGCCGCTTTTGTAGCTACTATAGTAATGATTATTGCAGGATTTTTCTTTGCTGCAGTATCGGGCTATTTGGTTGGAATAATTGGATCGAGCAATAATCCAATTAGCGGTTTAACTCTTTCAACTTTAGTTGTCGCAGCTTTGCTTATGGTATTGTTAGGAGCGAAAGGGCAAACAGGTATAGCTGCGGTTTTAGGCGTTGCGGCTGTTGTATGCGTAGCGGCTGCAGTAGCTGGCGAAATGTTGCAGGATTTGAAAGCCGGTCATATACTTGGCGGAACGCCTTGGAAAATGCAGGTAGGAGATA